>ODAI010170032.1_pt1 | contig 11853 bp, 6 predicted proteins | sample 1539321 | NCBI WGS metagenome assembly ODAI01 (sample SAMN02144231, study PRJEB22623) | gut metagenome | biome: sheep rumen | host: Ovis aries | place: New Zealand
AATTGTTTCAAAAATCGGATTCGGGAATTTCCTTTCGGTGAGCCAGTTTATTCCGTCCGAGAAAAAACAGGCTCAAAATTACACTGCGGCGAAAAATCTCCTGCCACTTGCGGACGAGCAGTACGAGGCTCTGGGATTTTCTGATTCTGGTTTTGCCTCAGGGCACTTTGCTCAAACTTATGAAGAAAATTATCGATTGAAGGAAAATAATTTCGTTCGTCCCGCGGACTCCAATCTTCCGGCTACAATCAGGGATGCGATTTCAAATCTTTGGATTGGCGAGATTGACGGTGCTTTTTATTCGTGCGTGCTTCCGCTTCATCTGGGCGATCCGAAATCAGAAATTTTCTTCCGCGAATACGCCGCTGACCATGATGGAATTTTCTTCGTGAACAAGGTGAAGGATATTTCTTCTCAGCTCGATGTCCTTTCAAAAACTATGCTCCGGATGCTCGTAATTGCTTTTGTTTTGGTGATTGTGATTCTGCTTTTCTGTTACAAGCCGGCTCAGGTCTTAAAAATTGCGGCCGTTCCTGTTCTCGTGATGCTTGTGACGACGAGCGTGCTGGTTTTGGCGAAAATACACATCAGTTTTTTCCCGATTACGGCTTTGGTTCTTGTTTTTGGATTGGGATTGGATTACATAATTTATGCGGTTGAGGGCAGCGGCGAAAAATCAAATTTGACAAGTTTTGCGATTCTGCTTTCGTTTGTGACCACGGCACTTTCGTTTGGCGCGCTTGCGTTTTCAAATTTTCCGCCAGTCTATATGCTCGGACTGACGGTTTTCGTTGGCTTAACCACAGCAGTTTTGATTGCAAGAAATTAGCGGGCGTTGCGGGCGGCGTTTGAGCCCGCAGAGTGGGGTACGACACAATGAAATGTGGCGTAGGGGAGAGACTTCTCCCCTTAGAATTTAAGGCTCCAGGATTTTTCTTCGGTTGCGCAGAGAAGTTCGCCCAGAGACACGGTTTCTTTGATTGTTTTTTTGCCGTTTGGTGAAGAGAGGTTGATTGTGAGCTTGCCGTTTACGATTTCATCTGCGAAAGCCGGGCCGTACATTGATGCCAGAAGCTCGCGGTATTCGGTGACTGTCATTGTTTCGCCAAGCAAAGCCGGAATCATCATCAAATCTAGGTAAGATTTTGCATCCTCGCTCAAAAGTCCGTAAAATGCCGTGATTTGTTTTGGACCGAGCGTGAGTGTGAGTGATTTGTCGGTTTTTGTGACCAATTCGGCTGTCGCAAGCGGATGATTTGAAAGATTCGGGAGCGTGCCTGTCGTTGCGATTTCGGTAGGGCTTGGAATTGTCGCGCTTGTGTTTATGGCTCCGGCTGAATTCAAAACCAGAAGAATATCATCTTTGTTGAAAAGCGGTGCGTTCGGGTCTGCGCCAGTAGCGGCCTGCAAAGTTTTTGCCGTTGCCTGAGAAAAGCCTGTCGAGAAAAGAATTGTCGCCTCATCATTGTTGCCGGCTTTTACCGAAATCTGAGGCAGACATGACATAAAAATGAATGAAACTGAAATTGCGAAAATAAGAAAAATTTTTGACTTCATATACTTATAAAACACTCTTTAATGGAAGAGTTACACGAACTCCTGTCGCAAGCACGAGGCCTGTCGGAACGCTTTTCGTGAATGAAAGCGCGCTGTTGTCCGTGTCGTTGAATACAGTATAGTGAATATCCTGAACAATTGAAACGGCTGTTTTTCCGATTTTAAATGATGGCGTGCTCAGACAGACTCCAAGAATTCCTGGAAAAAATGAATTTTTTATGTCTCTGTCAGAATCGCCCGGAAGATGCGGCTTTTTGATTGAGATGACTGGTCCTGCGAAAACCCGGAAAAATTCGTTGAGCGTAAGGCTTAGGACAATCGGAAATTGGAAATTGCCGGTTCCTGCATCGTAGCGAAAATAAGTCCCGAGTCCGGGCTGCAGGTTCTTTCCTGCGTATCGGGCATGAAGCATTAAATCTACGCCACGGAAGTTCAGCCTGAAACGGTCCGGGGTAAAGAAACTCCAGTCAAAGGAAAGCGAGCTGTCCAAGACCAGAGACTGTAAAAAAGAATCACTGTCTGAGCGGACATAATCCTGAGAGGCTGCGGAAGAGCGGTTTGAAGAAGAATTGCTTCCTGCTTCTGATGATGAGCTGGCTTTTTTGGGAGAAGAATCTGCGAGCAGCTCGGAATTTGATGACGGAAGATAACGCCTTGTGCAGATGTAATGTGATTTCCAGTAAGATTCTTTGAGTGAAGAGACTATGACTCCTGTGTTCGGGCCGTCGCTTACGGCATGGATGAACTGGTTTGAGCCGATGTATAGGCCGACATGTGAGATTTCGCCGCTGGATGTTGTCTTGAAGAAAACTAAATCCCCGGCCTCTCGCTCATTGTCTTTTATATCCTCACAGAAATTATAGATTGCCTTTGTTGTGCGTGGCAGCTGGACTCCGATTGATTCCCGAGAAACTGTAAAAATGAGGCCTGAGCAGTCAAAAGAATTTGGCCCGATTCCTCCTGAGACATAAGGTTTTCCGACGAATTGCTTTGAATAATCGACAAGTTTTTTGCGTGCGATTGCGGATTCGCTTGGTGACATTGAGATGTCATTTTGGGCGCAAAGCTGAGGCACAATCAGAACGAACAGAAAAAATGCTAATGTATAAAAAACGACTTTTCTAGTAGACATAATTCTATTATCGGAAAAAATCAAACGATTCGCAATGGAATTTTCTTTGCAAAATTTTCATTGTACTTTAAGAAATTCAGTTTTATAATTAAAGAATGAAAAAGTTTTTTTTCTTGCTGCTGATTTTTTTCTCACTTAGCGGTAGTTTTGCACAAAAGACCTTTCTTGACAATTATGTTTACCAGACCTGGACTTCTTTTGGCGGTCTGGCCGGAACTATGGCTACTGATATTCTCCAGACAAAAGACGGCTACATCAATATCGGAACTTACGAAGGCCTGGTTCGCTTTGACGGCATTGAATTCAATACGATTCGCAGGGCACGCGGAAATGACTACAAATTTTCTTCGGTGAGGGCAATAATTGAGGATACGAACGGCAATCTTTGGCTCGGCTCAAATGATGAGGGCGTTCACAAGATTATGCCGGACGGAACATGCAAGGTTTACACCACGCAGAACGGACTTCCGAACAATTCGGTTCGCGCGCTTTGCGAGGACAGGATGGGCAATATCTGGATTGGAACGGCGGCGGGCGTTGTTTTTTTGACACCAAAGGGGCATTTGATTACGCCGCAATTTCAGGCCGGTACGGTTTCAAAAGGAATTATAGCTGTTGAGCTTTATTGCGACACGGCTGGCAGGGTCTGGCTCATCACTTCCAACGAAAACGGCCTTTTCCTTTATTCGGACGGTCTTTTCCATACGATTCCGCAGGTTGATAAATACTTCGGCAGCTACTTTGCGACTTCGATTATTCAGGATTTGAGCGGAACTTTCTGGATTTGCATGGGAGACAGCGGCATCGTCTGCCTGGAAAACGGTGATTTCAAAAAAATTAGGACAAATACAATTCTTGATAATATCCCCACTTGGTCAATGTATGTCGCTCAGGACGGCACGATTCTTTTTGGAACTGAGCATGGAGTCGTTTCTTTCCACAAAGGTGTTTTCGAGGAATCTCACAACAAGGATTTGTCTGCCGCAAAAATCAACAGGATTATCCGCGACCGGGAAGGCAACATCTGGTTTGCAAGCGACAGGAACGGCATCGGAAAGCTCACGCACGGCAAATTCAATTTTACAAAGCTTGATACTACTGTGAACGCAATCGCTGAGGATGAAGTCGGGCGAATGTGGATTGCCACTGACAAAGGCGTAAGATGTTATGTCGGCGAAAAAGAAATCAACAATAAATTCACGGAATCCACAAAAGGTCTGCGAATCAGGCATGTCGGCGTTACTTTAAAAAATGAGATTCTGGCGGCATGTTATACAAAGCCCGGCCTCTTTCTTTATAATCCGCGTACTTCAAAAATCAGAACATGGTCAACGGATGACGGTCTTGCGGGAAACAAAGTCCGCCTTGCAATTGAGACTGCTCCTGGTGAATATTATGTGGGAACAACGACGGGTCTCAGCATAATTCATTCTGATGAATCGATTAAGAATTTCAAGCAGGCTGACGGTCTTGAAAACGAATATGTGATGTGGATTTACAAGGACACAAACAGCGTTGTCTGGATTGGAACAGACGGCGGCGGAATCTACCTCATGAAAAACGAGGAAATAATATCTCACATTACTTCAGAAGACGGATTAATCGGCAATGTAATTTTCAAAATCAGTCAGGACAGGGAAGGAGCTTACTGGATTTGTACAGGAAGCGGAATCAGCTATTGCAAGCCTTTCGATTCAGTGCAGACAAAGCCAAGTCATTTTGAGAACATGAATTCCGATAACGGGCTTGGCACGGATTCGGTTTTTCAGGTCATTCCAGACACTTCAAGCGAAATGTGGATTACGAGCAGCTACGGAATTGCTTCGGTTAATAAAGATGAGCTTCTTCAGGCTGCGCAAAGCGGTGAGAAAGCCGTGTCTCTTCAATACTATTCTCGGAATGACGGCCTCGATTCTGACGGCACGACTTCCACGGCATTGAGTATTTGTGATTCTCATGGCCGGCTCTGGTTCACTATGGTTGATGGATTTTCAGTCTTCGATCCGATTAAAGTCCGGGAAAATCCAGTGCTTCCATTGGTTCATATTGAAAGCGTTACGATTGACAACAACAAATATGATTTTAGAACAAAGTCTCAGGAATTCATATTGAAGCCGGGAACAAAGCGCGTTGACATCAAATTTACAGGTCTTAGTTTCGATGCGCCTGAGCGAATCCAGTTCCAGCATCAGCTCACAAATTTTGAAGAGAAATTCAGTCCTCCTGGAAAGAGCCGAGTTGTTTCCTACACGAACATAAGTCCTGGGCGGCATACATTCCTTGTCATGGCGGTAAACGGAGAGGGAGTTCCTTCCGAAGAAGCAGGGGCAATGCTTTTTGTCCAAAAACCGTATTTCTATCAGATGCCGGTTTTCTGGGTTATCATGGTATTTATTTTGATTGATTTGGTTGTTGCGGTCTTTTATTTCAAGCAGCGCAAAATCAAGCTTGAAAATATCCGGCTTGAAGGAATGGTTCAGGTTCGCACACGAGAACTTGCTGCCGAAAAAGACAAGTCTGATCAGCTTCTCCGAGCAATTCTTCCTGATAAAATCGCGGACGAGCTTAAGGATGAAGTTCATTCAGTCGCTGAAGCCTTCAGTGATGTTACCCTTCTTTTCTCTGATATTGTCAGCTTCACGAAAGTTTCAAGCAATCATACTGCGAGCGAGATTGTCACGGCTCTAAATGATTTGTTCACTCGTTTTGACGAACGGGCTAAGAGAATGGGCGTAGAAAAAATCAAGACAATCGGGGATGCGTACATGGCGGCCTGCGGTGTTCCAAGTCCGAACGAAGACCATGCGTATATAATGGTAGAATTCGCAAAAGGAATGTACGAGGATTTGGAAGATTATAACAGATGTGGTAAGATTCAATTCAATATGCGAATCGGGCTTAACTCAGGGCCTGTTACGGCAGGTGTTATCGGAAAAACAAAATTCGTGTATGATGTCTGGGGAAATACTGTGAATGTGGCCAGCCGAATGGAAACTGCTTGTAATCCGGGAAATATTCGCGTGAGCCAGACTGTTTTTGAGCATCTAAAGGATTCGGACATCAAGTTTACCGAGCCGATGGAATGTGAAATCAAGGGAAAAGGTAAAATGATTACTTACGAAGTGTTGAAATAGGAGATAGTGATGAAAAAATTAAAAATGGGACTGGTCGGAATCGCAATTTCTGCGCTTCTGTTCGCCTCCTGTAAAGAAAAAAAGGATGAGACAGTAAAGGTCGGATTATTACATTCGCTTTCAGGAACAATGTCAATTTCAGAAACTTCCGTTCGTGATGCCGAATTGCTTGCAATCTCAGAAATCAATGGAGCTGGCGGGGTTCTCGGAAAGCAAATTGTTGCTGTTCAGGCAGACGGTGCAAGCGATCCTCAGGTTTTTTCTGCGGAAGCCAGAAGACTGATTCAGAATGAAAAAGTCGTCACTGTTTTTGGATGCTGGACTTCTGCGTCTCGAAAGGCCGTGAAGCCTGTTGTTGAGGAATTCTATAATCTTTTGTGGTATCCGGTTCAATATGAAGGAATGGAAGCAAGCCCAAACATCATGTATATGGGAGCTTCTCCAAACCAGCAGATTGTTCCTGCGGTTGACTATTGTGCCGAAAATTTTGGCAAAAAAATGTTCCTTGTTGGAAGCGACTATGTTTTCCCACAGACAGCCAACAAAATCATCAAGGCGCAGCTTGCCCAGCTTGGCGGTGAATGTGCCGGCGAAGAATATGTTCCTCTTGGCTATTCGGATTTCAGCGACATCATTGCAAAAATTCAAAAGGCAAAGCCAAATGTGATTCTCAATACGCTCAACGGCGACTCAAATGTTGCATTTTTCGCTTCTCTCGCAAGGGCTGGAATCACTTCAAAAGTAATCCCGGTCATGAGTTTTTCAATCGCTGAGGAAGAAGTCGCAAAAATGGATTTGAACAATCTCACGGGACATTTGGTTTCATGGAATTACTATGAGACGACACAAACTCCGAGTAATGAAAAATTTGTTTCTGATTATAAAGAAAAATACGGTGATGACCGGATGACAGGTGATCCGATTGAAGCGGCTTACATAGCTGTTTACATGTGGGCGGCAGCTTGTGAAAAGGCCGGAAGTTTTGATGTCGAGGCCGTCCGGGTTGCTTCCAAAGGTCTCAGCTTCACAGCACCAGAAGGCACTGTCACGATTGACGGCGGCAACCAGCATTTGTATAAACAGGTGCGAATCGGTAAAATTAACGATAAGGGCTTGATTGACGAAGTTTGGGCAACTCCATCAGCAGTCAAACCAGACCCATATTTGAGCACATATCCGTGGGCACGCGGACTCTAGGAATTAAAAAATGAAACACATAATGGAACAATTACAGGAAGCGGCTTTGAAAAACGGACCGCTTTGCGTTGGCTTGGACACAGATCCGTCTTATTTGCCGGAGTCGGTTTTGAAGGCTTTTGATTCGCCGGTTGAGGCAGTTGTAGCTTACAACAAGGAAATCATCAAGCGCGTGGCTGCCGATAAATCTGCCTGCTGTTTCAAGATTCAGATTGCTTACTATGAGGCAATGGGAATCGAGGGTTTGAAGGCTTACATCGAGACGATAAAGGCTGTTCACGAAGCAGGTTTTATCGCAATCAGCGACATCAAGCGCGGTGACATCGCAGACACAGCAAAGGCTTATGCGCGCGCCCACTTCGGATCAGGCTCAGATTTCGAAACTGACATCATCACAATCAATCCATACATGGGCTTTGACACACTCAAACCATTCACCGAATATTGCAAACCGAATGGCGAGGTCAGCGGAAAGGGCATTTTCGTGCTCTTGCGCACATCAAATCCTGGCATGATCGATATTGAGCAGCAGGAATTAAAGGCCGGTGGTCGAGTACTCGACAAAACTGGCGGCGAATTGGAGCGAATTTCTGCTGAATTTAAAGCTCTTTACCCGGAGCAGAAATGTTCTCCTGTCGGAGCCGTTGTCGGCTGCACAGAAGAAAGCGATGCCCGTGCTTTGCGTGACGCATATCCTGACATTTTCTTCCTTATTCCTGGCTATGGCGCACAGGGCGGTGCTGCCCGAATCGCCGCTACATTGCTCGACAAGGCCGGCGGCACTGTAAATTCTAGCCGCGGCATTTTGTGCGCATGGAAAAAGGACGAGTCTCTTGCCGAAGCTCGCGAGGCCGGCACACTCTGCCTTAAAGATATTGCAGATGCAGCAGGAAAAGCCTGTCGTTATTCAACGGCAGACTTATTGAATGCAAAAAAACAACTTGGATTGTAAAATGAATAAAGTGACTGATTGTAAAGGCGAACCGTTACCGGTTTTTGGCAAAGGCGTTGTAACTTACTGCGATGTTGAGCAGGGAGCGGCTCCTTTTGGAAGCGTTTGGAATCTCAAGCTTTTGATGCTTGTTGATCTTTCGACCGGTTCAACAGATGTTCCTGTTCCTGCAGCGGGCCAGTTTTATCTCTTGCGCTCTGCAAAATCCGGGGTTCTGCTCGGCCGACCAATCAGCATTTATATGGCTCGGAAGGCTGGCGAGGCTGCATACCTCGAATTCCTGATTTTAAAAAAGGGAAAAGGCACGGAAGAGCTTTGTTTTCTCGAAAAAAATGACGAAGTTGAATTGATTGGCCCTCTCGGAAACACTTTCCTGCAGCCAAAAACTGACGATAAAATCTGTATTGTCGGAGGCGGAATCGGTGTTGCTCCTGTAGCTGGTTTTGCATCAGGTTTGCCGGCGAAATCTTATGATTTCTTTGCGTGTTTCAAAAGCGGCTCTTACGGTTTGGATTATGTTGCTGCTAATGAGCTGACAATTACAACCGATGACGGCTCTGCTGGTATCAAAGGTATGCTTCCGACGGCACTCACGGCCGAAACTCTCAAAGAAAAAGGCTACACTGTCGTTTACGCCTGTGGACCTACTCCGATGCTTGCTTATTTGCAGAAAATCTGTGCTGAGGCAGGAATCAAGTCTTATCTGAGCATGGAAAACCGCATGGCCTGTGGCGTGGGAGCCTGCTTGGGCTGCACAATCACCACCACTCAGGGCAACAAACGCTGCTGCAAGGACGGCCCTGTCTTTGATGGCGAGATTTTGCAGTTTGAAAAACCAAAATTCAAGCCGATTTTTGGAACGGAAAAACCTGATTCTGATTTTGAGCCAGACCTTTCTGTTGGAGTCGCAGGCGTTAAATTTGAAAATCCTGTGATTGCGGCAAGCGGCACATTCGGCTACGGCTCGGAATATTCAAGCATTTTTGATGTGAACAAACTGGGCGGAATCTGCTCGAAAGGCCTCACATTGCAGGCTCGGCCGGGCAACACAGGAACCCGCTTGGTCGAAACTTCATCAGGCTTAATAAACTCAATCGGCTTGGAAAATCCAGGAATCGAGCATTTTATCAAGCATGAGCTTCCGGGAATGCTCGCTCTCAAACCTGTTACAATCGCAAATCTTTCAGGCTCTTCTTTAGAAACTTATGTTGATGGGGCAAAACTCCTTGACCAGACTGATGTTCCGATGATTGAGCTTAATATCAGCTGTCCAAATGTTAAGGCTGGCGGAATGGGCTTTGGAATGGCTCCAGAAACAGCTGCGAGCGTTACAAAAGCTGTCCGTGAAGTCACAAAAAAGCCTCTCATGGTAAAACTCACCCCGAACGCGCCAGATTTAATCGGAATCGCAATGGCCGTGCGTGAGGCGGGTGCCGATGCCCTGAGCCTTGTGAACACATTCCAGGCTATGTCTATTGATTTGAACACAGGCCGACCAGTCTTTGACAATATTCGTGCCGGATTCAGCGGCCCTGCAGTAAAGCCAATCGCGCTTCGCATGGTCTACGATGTCGTTCAGGCAATGAACAAGCTTCCTGAAAATGAAAGAATCCCGGTTGTAGGTTTGGGCGGAATCGCAACATGGCAGGACGCGGTTGAATTCCTCATGGCAGGAGCAAGCGCAATTCAGGTTGGAACGGCAACATTCTCGAATCCAAACGCAATGATTCAGATTGTCGAAGGATTGAAGCTCTATATGAAGTCAAAAGGATTCAAGTCAATCGACGAATTCCGGGGAATCGCCCAGTAAAACAACTGTAAAGCCTTGAAAAAACTACGGCACATACAGGCAGCTTTTTGAAAAATGGCGGTCACAAAAAAATTCCATGCTGGCTATTTATTATCAATCTTTCTTGGAATTCCAGCATGTTGTTACGGATTCCAAAAGATTCAATTCACCGCTTACAATGGAACAAGCCTTAGAGCGATGCTGATTTTGAGATTTTCGAAGCATTTGATCTGGTCAATTACTGAGCATTTCGAACGATTCCAAATCTCATCACAATATGCGACAACCATCATGGTTAGAACTCACGAATTGCGCAGGGTATTCTAGCATTGTTCTTGCCACCATTATTCCAGGCCACGCAATTAGCAGTATTACCTGGGTAAAAATAAAAATAATATCCACCAGTTGTGCTACTTTGCAATTGTGTGCAAGTAGCATAAGTGCCGTTAAACTTTGTGCCACCACAAGCTTCCATCGCAGAATCCACTTCAGTCCAAGCCTTGTAAATCCAATAAAGCTCAGCAATTGTTGGCAAATACCAACCATCTTCATACGATGTTCCGCTCACATGTGAATTTGTTTGAGATTTATAATTTTTCGCAAAGTAGAATGCAGGATAATTTGCCTCTGTTGCCGTATCATCCGTAAGCCCTTGAGAAGTCAGGAATGAACTTATAAGGTCAAGAGCATTGCTTCCATTTTTGACTCCAGTGAACGGATATGTAAATTTTTGAGATGTACCGCCGAAAGCACCAATACAATGGAGGTTTTCAACATCGATGTTATACGCACTTGCTGTTCCTAAGCACCATACCTTTTTTGTATCTTGTACCAGGCCCACTCCAAGTGTTCTTGTGGTTGTCGTATCATCACCATTGTTTAATTCAGTTCCGACATAGAAAATAACTGCTATAGCTGCATTTTTTTCTGTTGTCGTCAGTGTCAAGCCTTCTGAATATGGCGTTGCTGAGCCGTCCGTGAATACGATGTCGCCAACTGCATAGGGACTTGATTTTGTGCCGATTAAGCTCGTGAAGAAACCTGGATTTGCCGTGCCACCGTCAATCCGGGCGTAATCAACACCGTAATTATTTATGCTTAAGTTAAATTTCGTTCCTTTTTCACCAACGAGGTACTGATTATTTCGGAAAATTTCTGTTGAAGAAGTCACTGAAGTTGTCACAAATTTATCAGATGCAAGGATTTTGGTAAGGTCACTACATCCACTGAACATGTAGCTAACGTATTTTAATTCAGGCGTTTCAAAACTTCTCAAATCAAGGACTTTAAGCCTATAACAATTGTTGAACAGATTATCCATACTCGTTACTTTTGATGTATCAAAAGTGGTTAAATTGACTGACTCAAGCTTATAGCATCCTGTAAACATGTGGTACATACTGGTTATTTCTGATGTCTCAAAACCGCCCAAGTCCGCAGAAAGGAGTTTTTGGCAGCTGTCAAACAATCTGTAACTATTATAATCAGTAATGGAAAGTGTGAAACCTTCCGCCACAGAGAATTTAACGCTGCTTGCAGTTGTTGATTTTATTGCTTCTGCAATTGTTCCTGTTTTTATAGAACTTCCCAAGTCATCCCCCGTAGCACCTTTACAAAGCACGACATCGATATCACCGCTTGCACTCTTGATTGCATTTACCGCACTTTCCCGACTGTAATAGAATGTTCCGTCAACCGACACCAAAGGTTCTGCAGGAGTTAAAATTGCCTGGCCAGATGCATTTTTTTGTACTTCATATTCTTCAAGATCGCTATGGAAAACACTTGTGACATCCAGACTTGAGCTATAAGTCGCCAATCCGCTGGTAAGTACTACAGGAGATGTTTTAGTTGGAGTTACGGCTGTTGTAAATCCAATGCTGCTTGTATCACTTAGAGCGTCCGCAAGTGTCAGAACTTTAGACGAAGAAAGATAGACATTGTTTGCGACCGATGTAGTTCCGCTTGCTTTTGTGTTGTCCTGGACGGTGACTTTGCCTTTGATTTTGACGGTTCCACCTTTTACAAGAATTCCGCCGCCGTTCAGTTTTGCAGAATTTTCGATTATGTTTGCTTTGTCCCCAAGAATAAG
>ODAI011384579.1_pt1 | contig 11853 bp, 13 predicted proteins | sample 1539321 | NCBI WGS metagenome assembly ODAI01 (sample SAMN02144231, study PRJEB22623) | gut metagenome | biome: sheep rumen | host: Ovis aries | place: New Zealand
CGCACCTTCCGAACATGAAAAAATTAACACCCCGAAATACGAGATGCTAATGTATTGTACCAAATACAAGCCGTATTGTCAAGTTTTTTACGCCTTTTTTTAAAATTTTACCCCGAAATTCGCCGTTTTTTTATTAACCCCGATATGTAGTTCGTATCGCGCGCTTTAAGCGCTATATATGGGTTTTTTTCTGAACGCTTTTTAAGCGTGATTTTGCCCGTTTTACATATAATCGCCGAGTTTGGAATACAAATTTCCGCTTACGATTATTTTTTCAAGTTGGCTTTGGCTTAATTTTTTCACTAAAACGCCGCTTTTATAGACTTCTATCTCGTTCACGGCGTTAGCGTCGGTTATCGCAACTAGTTTTTTAATCGTAATGTCGGCGGAAACCGCCTGCCGCTTTATCGGCATACCGCGGCGCAGGTTTTCTTCTGAAAACGCTCGGGTTATTTTAACGTACTTGTTTTCCTTGTCGCGACTAAAAGCCCCCACTACGACGAACAGCCCGAAAATCAGTAAAGACGGGTTGGGCGAGTAGAACAGCGTATAAACAAACCCGAAAATAAGTAAAACGCCCAGCACAACGCCCAAGATTTTACATATAAGCGCCGCCCTTTTTTCGCCCGTTTTAATAGATAGCAGCGCGGACAGAATTCTGCCGCCGTCCAAGGGGTATGCGGGAATAAGGTTTACTATAGCCAACGCGAAGTTTGCTTCCGCACAAACGTCGGTAAACGCGTACGTTTCGGGGAATATCCACCATACGGCAACGAACAACAGCCCCACGGCGAGATTTAAAAAAGGACCTGCCGCCGCGATATACAGTTCGTCGTAAAATTTAAGCCCTTCGATATTGCCGGAAGCCACCGCGCCGAAGGGCGTAAGAGTTATTTTATTAAGTCTGTACCCCGCTTTTTCCGCGGCGATAGAGTGCCCCGTTTCGTGCAGAACGGCGGTAAACGTATAGATTAAAAACACGAATATCCTGCCCGTCAACGCGTAATAAAAGCCTACCGCGAAAAATAAGGGGTGAACGGAATATCTTATACCGCCCATAACACGGCGTTATCTTCTATCGTGTAGTCGGTGATTACGGCGTTTTCGGAATTAAAGCACATAGTAAGCCCGCCGTCCTTTACGTAGCCCACGGGGATATTGCCGAATACGCTGTCCCCCGCGCCGAGATAGGCGTACGAAAGCCCCGAAAGGGTGGAAGAAAACACCGCGCTGTGCGCTATATTCATAGTATAAGTGCCGTCTTCTTCTTGAACGACCGAAGAAACCGTGCCGAAAGTCGGCGCATACACCGCGCCGCTACCCGTGTACGAAATAATACCGTTATCTACACTTACGTCGCCGTTAAAATTCATAACGGGCGAAAAATCTTTATAGGTTTTCTCCGCCGCCGCGCTCTCTACCGAAAACACTCTGCGCATAAATACGTTTATCGCGCTGTCGGAGTAAAGCACGTTGGTTAAGAATATCGCGCCGACAAGCACGGCTATCGCCACGATTTCCGCACTTATTACCGAAAACTTAAAAAACGGCTTGCGCTTTTTCTTGCGAACGCTCGTACTAACGTATACTTCTTCCGCAGGTTGTTCGGCAATCTCTTCCGCCGCGCTTTCCGCCGCTTGCGGCATCACTTCTTCCGAAACTTCAACCCTTTCTTCCGCCGTTTCGGCAACAATCTCTTGCGGCATAGTCTGTTCTTGTATTTCGCTTTCCGCGTTTACTTTTGACAGCAATTCTTCCTTTACCGCTTCAGGGCTTTTACCTTTCCTTTTGAATATGCGCCGTTTTTTAGTCGGCTTATAGGTAATATTCGCCGTATTTACGGGTATTTCAAGCATAGTGGCGTACTGTAATTTTTCGTTCATAATATTTCTCCTTTCGCGCTCTTTACAAATTGTATATGCTTGAAAACCTTAAAATAGAACGCCCCGAAAAAGGAAATACAACCTTTTTCGGGGCGAAAACACAAATCTCGACAAAAAATACAGCCATACTGTACTTTGATGTTTTAATTTTTCGTTTATGATACAATTCTGTTGCTTATCGGAAGCCGTCAAACTTCCGTAATCCCGTTGTAGCTCAACAAAATCGTAGCGCCCCGCATAGAATTATGCGGGGCGCTACGGTTTGATACTGATTTTTCTATCATTGCGAGCCTTTGTAAAAGGCGCGGCAATCTCAAAGATTGCTTCGACAGCCCGTCGTTGTTTGCCACACTCGCAATGACGGTTATACCCGTTTTTATTTATTTAAAAACTTTTTCATTAAACTTACGCCGCTTGGCTCGAAAATGCCCGTTTTTGACGCTTCCGTTTCGCAATACTTTGTCGCGCCGCAGTTTGCCGCTTTCGTACTGTTATATAAAATATACGGCACGGGGTCAGATACGTGCGTCATTAGATTTAACGGCGTCGGGTGGTCGGGCATTATAAGTAGCGAAAAGTCTTCGCCGCTTTTTCTTAACCCTTCGGCTATCGTTTTTACTACCCCGTCGATTTGTTCTATAGAATAAATTTTATGCTCGGCGTCGCCGTGATGACCGCACTCGTCGGGCGCTTCCATATGAATATACACAAAATCGCAGCCTTTAAGTGCGTCCAAAGCGGCGTTTGCCTTGCCCTGAAAGTTCGTGTCGTAATTACCCGTAGCGCCTTCTACTTCTATAACCCGCATACCCGTAAGTTTGCCTATACCCTTAAGTAAATCTACTGCGGAAATCATAGCGCCCTTTATACCGTACCTGTCGGTAAAGGACTGCAAGGCGGGTTTTGTGCCTTCGCCCCAGAACCATAGAGAGTTTGCGGGGCGCTTACCCGCTTTTATTCTTGCAAGGTTTACGGGGTGGTCTTTAAGTAGGCGCGCAGAAAGTTCCATAAGCCGCAAATATTCTTTGCCCGACGCGCTAATCGGTAAATGCCCCTTGACAGGCTTACCCGTTATGTCGTGCGGCGGGGTTAAATCGCCCGCTAGTTTGCCGTTATCTATAACGAGACAATGCCTATAACTTATGCCTGCATACAGGCGGTATTTATCGTCGTTTAATTTTTCCGCAAGATAGTCTATTAAAACCTTGGCTTCGGCGGTGGTAATTTCCCCCGCGCTGTAGTCTATCATAGTTTTATCTTCGAAATTTTCTTCATCCGATAAGCACACTAAATTTGCGCGTGCCGTTATGTCCGTACTTTTAAGCGCTATACCTATTGACGCCGCCTCGAGTGGCGAACGCCCCGTGTAGCACTCTTTCGGGTCGTAGCCCAAAACCGAAAGGTTTGCAACGTCGCTACCCGGTTTCAGCCCGTCCGCTACCGTTTTGCAAAGTCCTACTTCGGAATAAGCGCAAAGCCCGTCAATATACGGCTTTTTCGCTAAATCCAGCGGCGTTTTGCCACCTAAAATTTCCTGCGGATAATCCGCCATACCGTCGCCTAAAATTACTGCGTACTTCATAGTTTGCTCCAGTCAATCGGCATTTTGCCGTGTTTAATAAGATATTCGTTTGCTTTTATAAAATGCCCGCACCCGAAAAACCCGTTATATGCGGAAAGGGGGCTTGGATGCGCGCACTCTAATATCAAATGTTTACCGCCGTCTATAAGCGGCTTTTTAGCGCGGGCGTTAGCGCCCCATAAAAAGAATACGACGTTCTCTTTTCCCGCGGATATTTTCTTTATAACGCCGTCGGTAAACTCTTCCCAACCCTTGCCTTTATGCGAGTTTGCCGCATGCGCGCGCACGGTCAAAACGGCGTTTAAAAGCAACACGCCCTGCTTTGCCCAGCCCGTTAAATCGCCGTGCGTAAACGCGTCCGCGCCCGTTTCGTCTTGTATTTCTTTAAAAATATTGACGAGCGACGGCGGCAGCGCCACGCCTTTCGGTACGGAAAAGGAAAGCCCCATCGCCTGACCTTCTTCGTGATAGGGGTCTTGCCCGATAAGTACCGCTTTTACGTCTTTGAACGCGGTAGTCTTCATACTGTTAAATATGCTGAACATATCGGGATACACGGTGCGCGACGAGTATTCGGCTTTCAAAAATTCCCTTAATGTTGCGTAGGACGGCGAAGAAAATTCGTCTTTTAATATCTCGTCCCACTCTTCGGTGATTTTTACCATAACCGTTTCTATTTTAACATTTTAAATTGACAAAAGCAATACAATTATATATAATATAACAGTTTTACGGAAAACTTTATGGGTATTTTAGATACAATTTTGATATCCGTTGCGCTCGCTATGGACGCGTTTGCGCTTACCGTAGCCAACTGCGCGACTTACGAAAAAACCTTAACAAGACAAAAAGAGTGGGCTATGCCCGCTTTCTTTTCGGCGTTTCAGTTCGGTATGCCCCTTTTAGGCTACTTTCTCGGCGGGCTCATTTCAGGCTTTTTACAGTCGTTTGCCAAATTTCTGTCGGCGGGCGTGTTCTTTATTCTCGCGGTAAAAATAGTGTTCGATATTGTCGCGGAAAAACGCAAAGACGAAAAATCCGTTTATTCCGTAAAATCGGCGCAACAGTTTACTTTAAGCGTGCTTTTGTTGCAGGCTGTCGCCACGAGTATTGACGCGCTTGTCGTCGGCATCACGTTTGCCGCGACAACGCTCCCCTTTTCTGTATTTATAGCCGCGGGAATTATCGGTATAATTACTTTCGCAATCGTTGCCGCCGCACTTTTTATAGGCAAATCGCTCGGCAGACTTCTGGGCGAATACTCCGTATGGCTTGGCGCGATAATTCTATTCGTACTTGCCGTTAAAAACCTTATCGAAGGTATTGTATAAAATCGGTTTTATATTTTACGCGGGGCGATAAAATTATCGCCCCGCGCACTCTTTTTAAATGATATATTCGCCGCCGCCCGTGTTGCCTGTTAAATCTTTTATCGTTTTACCGTCGAAAAATCCGTTCACAAGCGCCGAAAATTCCCGCCACATAGGCAGCGTTTTGCAACTGCCCGCGCGCTCGCACGCTTTGGCGTTCTCTTCAAGGCAACTAACCGGCGCTAAACTACCTTCCGTAGCACGTAAGATTTCGCCTATCGTAATATCTTCGGGCGGTTTTTTCAAGCGGTATCCGCCGCCCTTGCCGTGCACCCCTTCCACTATGTCGTTTTTGGATAACAACAGCATTATCCCTTCTAAATACTTTTGCGAAACTTCCTGCCGTTTTACTATGTCCTTAAGCGGAATATAATCCCCCTTAAAATTCTCCGCCATATCGATTAAAACCCTTACCGCATACCTTCCGCGCGTGGAAATTTTCATTTACTCTCACCTTTAATCAAATCTTTAACGACTTCCGCCGCCATTATAAATCCCGCGACGGGCGGCACGAACGAAATGCTTGCGGGAATATCCCGCCGCGCCGTACACTTTCTCACCGTTCCCGCAGGGCAAACGCAGTGATGCTTGCAACTTATAACCGCGTCCGCGGCGGGGCGCACGGGCATTTCTTCGGAATACACCGCTTTAAACCCCTTTATACCCCTTTTTTTGCACTCGGTACGCATAACCCTTGCGAGCGGACAACCCGAAGTTTTATAGATGTCCGCGACTTTAAATGCGGTAGGGTCGAGTTTATTGCCCGCACCCATCGCGGATATCACGGGCACTCCGTAAGTCTCCGCCTGCAAAACTATAGAAAGTTTTGCCGTTACCGTATCAACCGCGTCTACTACGTAATCGTATGCGGCAAAGTCTAATTCTTCCGCTTTTTCGGGCATATAAAACGTTTTATAAGTCTTAACGTCGCAATCGGGATTTATATCCTTTATACGCTCCGCCGCAACGTCAACCTTATGTTTTCCCACGGTGGAATTAAGTGCATAAATCTGCCGATTTATATTAGTTATGCAGACCTTATCGTCGTCGATAAGGTCTATCGCGCCCACGCCAGCACGGGCGAGCGCTTCCGCTGCGCAACCGCCTACACCGCCTATGCCGAAAATCGCTACGCGGGCAGTTTTAAGCCTGTCAAGCGCTTTTTTACCTATTAAAAGTTCGGTACGGGAAAATCTGTCCGTCATATTTACCCCTTAATCAAGTAGGTAAATAAATTATAACAACAATAAAGTAAAATGTCAATCGTATAAACGAAAAGGCCTGCACTCGGCAAGCCTTTCTGAAACTTATGATTTTATCAGTCGGCAAAGAGCGGAGTGGATAAATATCTGTCGCCCGTATCGGGGAAAAGCACGACTATATTTTTACCCGCGTTCTCTTTACGGCTTGCGAGTTGCACCGCCGCCGCAAGCGCCGCGCCCGAAGAAATGCCGACCAACACCCCTTCCTTCTTTCCGACCAGTTTGCCGAATTTAAACGCGTCTTCGTTGGATACGGGAATTATTTCGTCGTAAATTTCCGTATCCAGGACGTCGGGAACGAACCCCGCGCCTATACCCTGTATCTTGTGAGAACCCGCTTTTCCCGTGGAAAGCACCGCCGAAGTTTCGGGTTCTACCGCCACGACTTTAACGCCCTTATTTTTGCCCTTTAAAAATTTGCCCGCGCCCGTTATAGTGCCGCCCGTGCCTACGCCCGCGACGAATATGTCGATTTTTCCGTCGGTGTCTTCGTAGATTTCAGGTCCTGTCGTATCGAAATGCGCCTTGGGGTTAGCGGGATTAATAAACTGCCCCGGAATAAAAGCGTTCGGTATCTCTTTGGCAAGTTCATCCGCCTTGGCGATTGCACCTTTCATACCCAAAGCGCCCTCTGTCAGCACGAGTTCCGCGCCGTAAGCCTTCATAATCTGGCGGCGTTCAACGGACATAGTTTCCGGCATCACTATTATTATGCGGTAGCCTTTCGCCGCCGCGATGGAAGCTAAGCCTATCCCCGTATTGCCCGAAGTCGGTTCTATTATCACCGAACCTTTCTTTAATTTGCCCGTTTTTTCCGCGTCTTCTATCATCGCCTTGGCAATACGGTCTTTCACCGACCCCGCTGGGTTAAAATATTCTAATTTTGCGAATATTTTTGCTTTAAGCCCTAATTCTTTTTCTATATTTTTGAATTCCACAAGCGGCGTTTTGCCAACGAGTTCCGCCGCCGAATTATATATCTTTGCCATTTTTCTATCTCCTTTTACTTATTTTATTGCCGCAAAACCTTGTTCAAGGTCTGCGATTATGTCGTCTATATGTTCCGTGCCGATTGAAAGCCTTACCGTCGTCGGTCTTATCCCCGCTTTCAGCAGTTCTTCGGTCGATAGTTGCGAGTGCGTGGTTGACGCGGGGTGAATTACCAGCGATTTTACGTCCGCAACGTTAGCTAAAAGAGAAAATACTTTAAGACTTTCGGTAAACTTTTTCGCCTTTTCTTCGCCGCCCTTTATATCGAAAGTGAATATCGGCGCTGCGCCCTGCGGAAAGTATTTATCGTAAAGTTCCTTTTGTCTGCCGCTTGCAACGGACGGGTGGTTTACCCTTTCCACTTGCGGGTGGTTTTTAAGAAATTCCACTACTTTTAAAGCGTTTTCAACGTGCCGCTCTACTCTTAAAGACAGCGTTTCAAGTCCTTGCAACAGCAAAAACGAGTTGAACGGCGAAATTGCCGCGCCTTGGTCTCTCATTAAAGTCGTACGTAGTTTAAGGATGTACGCAAGATTTCCGCACGCTTTTGTAAACACTACCCCGTGATAGGACGGATTAGGTTTAGAAAGCACGGGGAACTTATCGTTTTGCGCCCAGTCGAATTTGCCGCCGTCAACGACTACGCCGCCCATGACCGTTCCGTGCCCGCCGATAAACTTTGTCGCCGAGTGAACGACAATATCCGCACCGCGTTCTATCGGGCGCAAACAATACGGCGTTGCGAAAGTGTTATCCACTATAAGCGGTATGCCGTTTTTATGCGCTACTTCCGCTACCCCTTCTATATCGAGAATATCCGAATTCGGATTGCCCAAAGTTTCCGCAAATATAAGTTTGGTGTTGGGCTTAATTGCCTTTGCAAAATTTTCGGGATTAGACGGGTCTACGAAAGTCGTAGTAAGCCCCTGTTCTTTTAGCGTGTGCGACAGAAGATTGAAAGTGCCGCCGTACACGTTGGACGAAGCGACTATATGGTCGCCCGCCGTCGCTATGTTCTGTATCGAATAAGTTATCGCCGCTTGCCCCGAAGCGGTCGCAAGCGCACCCACGCCTCCTTCTAACGCCGCGACGCGCTTTTCAAACACGTCGCTAGTAGGGTTCATAAGCCGAGTATAAATGTTCCCGCCCTCCGTTAGCCCAAAGCGCGCCGCCGCCTGCGCCGAATCTTTAAACACGTAAGAAGTCGTAGCGTAGATAGGTACTGCGCGCGCGTCGGTCGTGGGGTCTGCCGTTTCCTGCCCTGCGTGAACTTGCAACGTTTCGAATTTATATTTTAACATAATTATCTCCTTTTTGTAAATGTTTTTTATCTTTTTATATATTTTCCTACCGTTTTAATTCCGAAACGCTCTTTCACATTCGCCCGAAACGGAAATTACAACGCAAAATCTCCACCCAAATTATCGCCATAGCCCTGTTTCCTGCCTTATTCCCTTGCTTTTTGTTTAACCCACTTGTCTGGTAGGTTGGTAGTATTATAACACATAGAAAACCCCGTGTCAACAAAAACACGGGGAGTAGAGAAAAAATTTTTAACAAATAGTTTAACTTTTCTTTTTTCTATACTTAATCGCCATAATAATTATAGCGGCAATTTCTAAAACACATAACACAATTCCTAAAATTTTTTTTGAATTATTCTCAATAATAAACGCATATATTAAATATATTATTGTACAAAATAAAGCACTAAGTACCGATGCTAATATCAGTCCAAATCTTTGTTTTAATTTTGTCTGTTTTTCTTCTTCCTTTTTTTCTAATACGTTTTTTCCAAGTTGTATATATAAACGGTTTGTTTTTTCTTTCAATTCTAAAAATTCGCTATCAGAACAATTTTTACTGTTAATATATTTTTGCAAACTAGAAATACCGGCAAAATTATATTCAGTTAAAATTTCCATATTCGATATTCTTATTAATTTGGCATTTAATTTATCTATCAACCGTATTAAATGCCGTCTATTTTCAGGCTTATCCCCAAGAAAATCATAATCAATAACATTAAATATGATTTGATATACATCGTGCTTAAAAAATTTTCTTGTACTCAAACGATATTCGGTTAAATATCTCCTTACTAGTAAAGCTTCGCTATTAGTTGGGTCATACTGTAAAATTTTATTACAATAACTAAAAGCGTCATTATAATACCCCTCCGCAAACGCATCGGACAACAACTCAAAAAACCCTTCTATTTGATTTTTATTAATGCTGGTGCTATTCGCCGAACCATAAAAATTATTAACAGTCGTTTCATTATGGTTGGTAATATAACTATTGTTTTCTTCTGTTTTTGCATATAAACTGCCACAATGTGGACATATAAGTTGCCCATTTTCATCTGGTTTTAATATTGCCCCACAATTACTACACTTTAATTCATCTAAACCCATTTTATTTTTTCCTTTTGTTAGTTTTTATTATTTCCAAATGCGCGGGTTGCAAAAACAGTTTTCCAATACATTTCTCTTCGTTGAATATATGATGAGTTTCCGTCTCTGTTAAAAAAACACTCGATAATTGTAAACGTAAAATTTTCGCCGTAATTTGCGTTTTGATTTATCAGTTCTTTTAACACCACGTCGTCGCCGTGTCCGTTAGTTTGAACGTATCTTCCCCACCTTTGCCAAACTCCGTCAAAGCCGTACGTGCTGCCGATATAAATTTTTCCCGTCAAATTGTCGGTAATTGCGTAAATTGCGTTTACATTTTCCAAAAGCTCACGCCAATTATCAACGTTGCCGTTTATAATTGTTTTTAATTTTTTAAACGACAACGAAATTTTATCGTAGCCTTCAAAATTTTTATTTATATGTACGTATTTCCGTTCTAAAACGGAAACGACTTTTAACGTTTCTATATTTGAAACAGCAATCTTTGCCTGTTTAGGTCCTTGCGCTTTTTTGTATTCGATTACAAGCCTTTCAATAAAATGTGAAAATCTGTCTATTCGCCTTAAATCATAAACCTGATGTCCGTCGGCAAAATTTTGCGTTCCACAATTTTCATACTCCCCCAAAAACAACCATTGATTATATTTTTTATCCCTGTCAAGCCTTATAAACTGTAAACAATATTTCGTATCAATATTTCTAAAACTAATAGTTGCACCGCCGTGTTTTTTCCAAGAAATATGTTCCAGAAGACGTGTCTCGTTTTCGTCAAAAGAATATATCTGTTCGTCATTTGCATTATTTAAACATATAGTCCAATCGTTATATTCGCTTTCAGAAATTGACAATAATTCTTTTAATACTATTTCCATAAAACCACCATAAATAGCGTACCGCTATATTTTTACATAGATTATATAGCAAATTGCTATAATTTGTCAATAAAGGGAATAAAAAATGCTACATTTTCAAAAAACTCTATTAGAGTTAAGAAAATTAAATAATTTGACGCAAAAACAAGTTGCAAATCAATTAGGCATTTCCCAACCGTCATATATTAGATATGAAAACGGAAAAGCCGAACCATCGCTTGAAAATCTAGTAAAACTTGCAGACTTGTTTGACGTATCTATTGACTATTTGTGTGGCAGAAAAGATTATTAAACGGCACTTTCAAAGTGCCGTTTAATAGTTTAACTACGCCCGCGGCTTTTGCCGCGGGCGTAGTTAAATGTTTATAAAAACTATAAAAACTGTTTCTTAATAATTTTCCGCGGTTATTTCGAAATACGCCTGCGGGTGCGCGCACACGGGGCACTCTTCGGGGGCTTTTTCGCCGACTACTATATGTCCGCAGTTGCGGCACTCCCACACTTTAACAGAAGATTTTTTGAACACCGCCGCCGTTTCAACGTTCTTTAAAAGAGCGCGGTAGCGTTCTTCGTGGCGTTTTTCAATTAACGCAACGCCGCGGAATTTTGCCGCAAGTTCGGGGAAGCCTTCTTTTTCAGCGGTTTCCGCAAATTCTTTATACATATCAGTCCACTCGTAATTTTCGCCGTTCGCCGCCGCCGCTAAATTTTCAGCCGTGTCGCCTATGCCAGCAAGTTCTTTAAACCACATTTTAGCGTGTTCTTTTTCGTTATCCGCGGTTTTTAAAAATATGTCCGCTATCTGCTCGTAGCCTTCTTTTTTGGCTTTAGAAGCAAAATAGGTATACTTATTTCTCGCTTGCGATTCGCCAGCAAAAGCCGCCTGTAAATTCTTTTCCGTCTGTGTTCCCGAATATTTACCCATAATTTTTCTCCTTTTCGTTCCGTTTTTGTTTTATTCTAACATATTTAAGCCGAAAAATAAAGTGATTATCGGTTTTTTTCGCTTTTTCACTAGTATTTCGTACGATTTTATCCGTTTATATGCCGCCTTAATGCTAAAAATAAATTTTTTTGAAAAATTTGCGTAAAAAGGTCAAAATAAATTGACTTTGTCCGAGATTTTGGATATAATACAAAAGCATTTAGTTGCTTATGTATGTTTTGGCGGAACATAAATGGCGGCGTAGCTTAGATGGTTAGAGCGGCCGGTTCATACCCGGCAGGTCGGCGGTTCGACTCCACCCGCCGCTACCAATCCCCGCCAACGGCAAAACAAGCAACAAAAACGCGGCACGATAAACACTCCAAAAAAAGATTTGCATAGCAAAGATTTTTTTGGATAAGGAGGAGCCGTCCATAAGACGAAGAAATAAGATTTATCTTATTTCGAGTTAAAAGGACGAGCGACGACGTGGCCCCATGGTCAAGCGGTTAAGACACCACCCTTTCACGGTGGTATCATGGGTTCGAATCC
>ODAI012072952.1_pt1 | contig 11852 bp, 8 predicted proteins | sample 1539321 | NCBI WGS metagenome assembly ODAI01 (sample SAMN02144231, study PRJEB22623) | gut metagenome | biome: sheep rumen | host: Ovis aries | place: New Zealand
CAGATGCTCCTGCTTCCCTGGCAGCCATTTCCATCGGCAAGGCCACCGGCTGAATCAGGATGCTTCCAGGATCCTTGTCCGGATCCTTGCCGGAGAAGGCAAAGAACGTGGTCACCGGATCTCCGTCCGGATCTGTTGCTTCCCGGTTCTCCGAATATCCTTTCGGGGCACCGACATCCGCCAGCTTATAATACCGCGCGTCTCCGCCGCCCTCCCGGAAATGACCGATCAGCCATGTGGGCTTTGTGCCAACTGCTTTCCCGTCCCGAATTTCCAACACATCCGCATCGTAAAAAACGGCAAAATAAGCCCAGATCAGGCCAGCCACAATGATCGCTGCCCAGACCCATCCCTTCATCCGATGGCTGGTTGCGGCGGTATTCCTTCTCCCGCTCATCTCTCCCTGCACCCCCGAAAGAACTCAATGCTTCATAACAGCAAACGGGGGGCGATTGCTCGCTCCCCTCGTTGCCGTTTCAGTCAGGCCGCGAATCATTCCGCGGGAATATACTTCGCAATAATAGCCGCAACGGTTCCGTCTTCGATCAGTTCCTTGAGCGCAGCATTGATCTTGTCCAGCAGCTCGGTATTGTCGAGGGCAACCGCAATCGCGTAATCCTCTTCGGTATAGGCTGCATCCAGGATCTTCAGCCCTTCGTTGGCGGCAACGAAAGCCTTTGCCGGTTCATTGTCGATGATCACGCAGTCCACCTTGTCCGTCAGCAGGGCCTGCACCGCCAGCGCGCCGTTCTGATACTTCTGAACCCGGTCAGGCTGACCTTCCAGGTCGCCGGAGATGTAGATATCGCCGGTGGTCGCTTCCTGCACGCCCACGTTGTAGGTCGCGCCTTCCGCCAGGATGTCATCCACGCTCGCAATCGGGGAGCCTTCCTTCACGATGATCACCTGAACGCCGGTCGCGTAGGAATCGGAGAAGTTCACGCTCTGCTTCCGCTCCTCGGTCACAGTCATACCGGCCATGCCGAAGCTGGCCTTGCCGGAGGTCACCGCGGGGATGATCGCGTTGAAGTCGATATCGTCAATCTGCAGCTCCATGCCCAGCTTTTCCGCGATCGCAGCGGCGATCTCCGCGTCGATGCCGACGATCGTTTCATTTTCATAGTACTCATAGGGCGGGAAAGCAGCGTTGGTCGCCATAATCAGCGTATCCGCGCAGGCGGCAAAAGCCGGAATCATCAGGCAAACGGTCAGCAGCACAGCCATCAGTTTTTTCATATTTCAGATCCTCCATCCTTCTCCGGTTCTTCCGGAATCATTTCTCCTTTTGCGGATTGCGGACAGTATATCATTCATTTCCGGCAGTTGTCAATCTGATTTTTGCATATTTATGCATATGTTTGCTTTTTGTATGCATAAATGCAGCATATACATGAAAAAAACAGGAATAATATGCATCATCCGACAAAATCTCCTGCTTCCCGTTGCACAAACCTTTCAAAATGACTACAATATCATCACCGTAGTTCCATATTGAAAGGATGATTGCCGATGACCGCGGAAAGAAGATCTGCGGAACGCCTGGTTTTCAGAGCCATCTGTCTGACAATTGGCCTGATTGCCGTCCGATGGCTTCTTCCTCAGATCTGGGACAAGCTGTCCCCCTTTATCATCGCGCTGCCGCTGGCCGCCATGATGCAGAAGCCCATGCACTTTCTGCATCGCAGGCTGAAAATGAAGCCCGGCATCTCCTCCCTTCTGCTCGTCATCCTGATGATTATCCTGATGTTCTGGATCGGCACATGGCTGTTCAGCGTGCTGACAGAGCAGGTTACGCAGATCGTAGGTCAGAGCGGCGACTTCATTTCCAGTGCGGTCGCGGACATCCGCCAGGCAGCCAACAATTTTATAGCCAATACCGCATCCAACTTCAGTCCCGATTTCCAGGACGCTGTCCGCAGAGCCATGAACAGCATGGTGGATCAGGCGGCCACGTGGGGTTCCCAGCTGGCAACCCATGCCGTCTCCTTTTCCGTCAGCCTTGTGGCAGGTATCCCCTACGGCATGATCTACATCAGCTTTCTGGCCATCGGCCTGTATTTCATCGCCAATCAATATGAAGAGATCCGCAGCTATCTCCCCGGCGGAAAGCGCCGGCGTCCGGACAGCAACACGTCCCAGCTGACCAATTCCGCGCTGAGCAGCCTGAGCGGATACCTTCGGGTCCAGCTCACATTCTCCTTCATCGCATTTGTTTTCAGCTGGATTTATCTGACCTGCTTCCAGTTCCAGTACGCCAGCCTGATCTCGCTGATTGCCGCCGTCATGGAGATGATTCCCATGGTCGGCAGCGGCCTTTTGTACATTTTGATGGCGATCATCGCTTTCCTGGGAGCAGATTCCGCCTCCGGGTTCCAGCTGCTGATCCTGACGGGATCTTTCCAGCTGATCCGAAGGATCATCGAGCCCAGGCTGATGGCCAATTCCATGCGCATCTCCCCTCTCCAGAGCCTGATCGGCATGTTCGTCGGCATGCGGCTGGGGGGCGTCATGGGCCTGATCTGCGGCCCGGTGCTGATGTCCGTTCTGGTTGGCGCGTTCCATGGGAGGCGGTTTGATCTGACCATGCTGGATATCCACCGGATCGTCGCCTGGTTCAGGAACCGCTGGAAGGAGGATCCGGAAGCGCTCCGAAAAGAAGAGGCGGAATTCCGTGCGGTGCAGCCTTCGGATCCGTCTCCGGATCCGGCTTCCCCCTCTTCCGGCCCGGGGGAGAAAAAAAGAGCCAAATTGTTTTCACGGCGCGAATCCTGAAAAAAGGAGTCGCGCTTTTCTGTTGCAACAGCCGCTGCTCTCCGATAATGACCGGAACCCGGCATTTCATGCCGCCGAAAAAAGCTTGGAAAAAACGATTGACAGATCATTTATATGTGATAAAATATGATTGTTTCAAAGATTTGTGCCGGGAGGATTTCATCCACCGGCACAGAAATAGATATGAGGAGGACATCAGTCATGAGTTTCTACGATTACAGCGTCACTGCTCCCGATGGCAAAGAGGTCTCCATGAAGGATTTCGCCGGCAAGGTGGTTCTCGTGGTCAATACGGCGACCGGGTGCGGCTTCACTCCGCATTACAAGGATCTGGAGGAAATGTACGAGAAGTATCACGATCAGGGCTTTGAAATCGTGGATGTTCCCTGCAACCAGTTTGCCGGCCAGACGCCCGGAACCGACGAGGAAATTCACGAGTTCTGCACGCTGAAGTACAACACGCAGTTCCCCCAGATGAAAAAGAGCGACGTGAACGGTGCGAACCAGCTTCCCCTCTTCGCCTACCTGAAGAGCCAGAAGGGCTTCGAAGGCTTCCACGGTCCCGCCGCCATCCCGATGAACCTGATGCTGAAGAAGATCGACAAGGACTACAAGAACAACCCCGACATCAAATGGAACTTCACCAAGTTCGTGGTCGACCGGGAAGGCAACGTCGTCGCCCGCTTTGAGCCCACCGCCAAGATGGAAGAAGTGGCCAAGTGCGTCGTTTCTCTGATCTGATTTCCTGAAATAAAGTCCCGCAAGGAGAAAACCCATGAGTGGAGAAAGTGCAAACCTGCAGAAGATGACGATGAACCGCGATCAGGTCATCGTCCGAACCAGCATTGTCGGAATCCTGACCAACGTCTTTCTGGCAGTCTTCAAGGCGGCCGTCGGTCTGATTTCCAATTCCATCGCCGTGATCCTGGATGCCGTCAACAACCTGTCGGACGCACTGTCTTCCGTGATCACAATCATCGGCACCCGGCTTGCAGGCCGGGCGCCGGATCGGAAGCATCCCATGGGGCACGGGCGGATTGAATATCTCAGTTCCCTGATCGTCGCCGCCATCGTGCTGTATGCCGGCATCACTGCGCTGATCGAATCCGTCAAGAAGATCTTCGATCCTGAAACGCCGGATTATTCCTTGGTTTCCCTGATCATCATGGCGGTGGCCATCGTGGCCAAGCTGGTTCTGGGTCATTTCGTCAAATCGCAGGGAAAAAAGGTCAATTCCGGCGCCTTGATCGCCTCCGGATCGGATGCCACCTTTGACGCGATCCTTTCATCTTCCGTCCTGCTCTCCGCGATCATTTTCCTGGCGACCGACGTATCGCTGGAGGCTTATGTGGGCGTCATCATTGCCGGGTTCATCATCAAGGCCGGCATTGAGATGATGGGTGATACCCTGAGCGAGATCCTCGGCCGACGTGCGGATCCGGAGGTCAGCCGCACCGTCAAGCAGATCCTGAACGATGAACCGGAGATTCGCGGTGCCTATGACCTGTTTCTCCACGATTACGGCCCGAACCGGCAGTACGGCTCCGTCCACGTAGAACTGCCCGACACGATGACTGTGGAGGAAGTGGACCGGCTGACCCGCAGGGTGGAAAACAAGGTGTACCGGGAAACAGGCGTGATCCTGACCGGCGTCGGTGTTTATTCCTACAACACGACGGACGCGGAAGCTTCCGCGCTGCGCAGCCGCGTACTGCAGATCGTCATGAACCATGACTGGGCGCTGCAGATGCACGGCTTCTACGCAGATACAAAGACGAAAACCATGCGTTTCGACGTAGTGCTCAGCTTCGAAATCCCGCAGAAGGAAGCGATGGAAACCCTGTACGGGGAGATAAGCAGCGCTTTTCCGGATTATAAGGCGCAGATCATTCCCGACGTGGACATCACGGACTGAACCCGTTTTCCGAATGCCGGCTGTCTTTTCAGGCAGCCAGTTTTTCATGTCTTTTCATACGATCCCCCAAATTGAGGAAAGCCGTTTGCAAAAAAACGTTTTGTCTGTTATACTCCATCCGACAATGATATGATTTCCGGCGATCCTGTTGCGACCGGGAAAAAGGAGATATGGTTATGGCTCTTCCGTTCCTCAGTGAACTGATCTGCAGCACGCCTCCGCAGCGTCTGATTGATGTGCTCAGCCATACGCCCTTTGATGAACTGCTGTCCGCGGATCTGTCCACAAATACGGTGATTGACCGATTCCACATGGATCGTAAATTCTTCATGCCAGTCATCAACGGCTCCCTCAGCCGGCTGATCGAATATACGGAATCCAACCTGATCCATCCTGAGGATCGGGAGACGTATCGCGCTCTGTTTGATCCTGCCAGCCTGCCGGTGCGGCTGGAACAGTCGGAACCGCCTGGAATCCTGACAGGCGAATTCCGTCTGCTTGCGCTCAACGGCGAATGGTATACCATGTTCCATCTGCTGGTTTCCGGACCCCGATTCGGGCTTGAAAGGGATCAGTTTTTCCTTTATCTGTACGATATTCAGGAGATTGAATACCGTGCCCATGGCCATCAGCAGAACGTTCAGCTCTCCTCCGGACTGCTGGACCGTATGCCGGACATTCTGCAGGAGAGTACTTTTTTCGCACTGGTGGAGCGCCGGATGGAGAGCCTGGACAGCCACTGGAGCCTGATCGCCGTGGATGTTCAGCATTTCAAGCTGTTCAAGGAGCTGAACGGGCAGGAGAAGGGGGACCAGCTTCTGGTCACCTTCGCCTCCATCCTGCACCGGTACGCGGATGCCATGGGCGGTCTGGCCTGCTACCGCGGTCAGGATGATTTCGGCCTTTTCATTCCCAGCGACCGGAATGTGGTGGAACAGCTGTTCTCCGATCTTCGAAAGGCGATTGACGCGCTCTCCGCCACCAGTGGATTTGTCCCGATCCTGGGTATCTGCATGATCGACAACCCGAACGAAAGTCCGCTGAACCTGTTCAATCAGGCAGCGCTGACCGCGGAGGAAATCAAGGACGATCCGCGGACGCATATCCGCATCTATGAGCCCGGCGTCCATGAGCGCCATGTGGAGGAATTCCGCCTGCTGGCCGAATTCAGGAACGCGCTGGCGGGAGGCGAGATCCAGTTCTATCTCCAGCCCCAGTGCAAGTCCGAAACCGGGCAGATCATCGGCGCCGAGTCCCTCGCCCGCTGGATTCGCCCGGACGGGACCATGATCTCCCCGGCAGTGTTCGTCCCTGTGCTGGAAAAATACGGTCTGGTCACAGACCTGGATCTGTACATCTGGGAAGCCGTCTGCAAATGGCTGCGGCAGGTGATTGACCGGGGACTGACCCCTGTCCCCATCTCCGTCAACATCTCCCGGGTGGATCTGTTTTCCATCCCGGTATCGGAAAAGCTGATCGCTCTTGCGCAGAAGTATTCGCTTCCGTCCCGTCTGATCAAGGCAGAAATCACGGAATCCGCCTACGCAGAGGATGCGGCCCAGGTGTCGGATACCGTTTCGGGACTGCAGAGGCTGGGTTTCCAGGTGCTGATGGATGACTTCGGCAGCGGGTATTCCTCCCTGAATATGCTGCGCACCATGAACATGGACGTCATCAAGCTGGATGCCCAGTTCCTGCGCTTCAACGCGGAGGATGAGAAGCGGGGCATCAATATCCTGGAATCCGTCATCAACATGACGCAGGCCCTGTCCACGCCCATCATCGTTGAGGGCGTGGAATCCCGTGAGCTCGCCCGTTTTCTGGAGGATATGGGCTGCAGGTACATGCAGGGATTCTTCTACTACCGGCCCATGCCCGTATCGCAGTTTGAGCGGCTGATCAGCGACCCCGGCAAGGTGGATCCGGCCGGTCTCCAGCCATCCGTGCATGTTCAGCTGCATAACCGCGAGTTTCTCGACGAAAGCATCTACAGCGACGCCATGCTGAACAACATCCTCGGTCCGGTCGCTTTCTACCGGCTGAAGGATGACAGCGTGGATATCGTTCGCTACAATGAGCAGTTCTTCCGCATGGTCGGGCTGACTTCCGCCGAAATTGAATACCGTCGGTTTGGTATTCAGAAATACTTTCATCCGGATGATCGGGCCCGCCTGTTCAGGATGCTCCGGACTGCCATGAATGACCGAATGAACGGTGCTGAGGAGGTTTTCCGCGTAAACAAGCCCAGTGGCCTTTTCGTCTGGATTCAGGTGCACGCATGGTTCCTGAAGGAGGAGGGGAACAGCCAGCTGTTCTATACCTCCGCCCGGGATGTGACGGAGCTGCAGTATCTGAATGCGGAACTTCCGGGAGGCTATTTTCGCTGTACCGCAGACCGGAAGCTGGAATTTATATACATCAGCAGCGGGTTCCTTTCCATGCTCGGATTTACGAAGGAGGAAATCCGTCAGGAATTTGGCAACCGCCTGATCAATCTTGTTCATCCGGAGGATGTGGAACCGATTCTGGAAAGAAGCAGGAGCATCTCCTCCGGCAAGGAACGCGGCTTCCAGCCATTCCGAATCCGTCATCGGGACGGAAACTTCCGCTATGTCACCAATCAGGCGATCCTGACGGATCGGTTCGGTGCGCTCTGCTGGCAGTGTGTCCTGTCAGACATCACTCCGCTGATGACGCTGCGAAACCGGATGCATCTGCTGGAGCTCTATTCTACGGACTGCATCGTCTTCCTGAAGGATCCGGATCTGCAGACAGCGGAGGTGGCCATCTACGGGCTCCAGGAAACGCTCATGCGCGATCAGGCCTCCTTCATCCGCGAGATGAAAGCCCGGGAAATCCCGGTTCTGAACAGCCATGGCGAAAACCTCTTCCGCCTGTTAAAGGAGCGATTCATGGATCCTGCCAGCCTGAACGGCATGTACACCCTGCACATGCGGGACGGACGGAAGATTGCCATGCATATGCGTTTTTACCATATTGACGATCCGACCCAGGAGGTGCGCTGCATCGTTTCCATGTCTCCTGCCGTCAATCCGGATCAAAACAGCATCTGACAGTTGCAAAAAAACGCGCTTCCCCGTATAATTCTTCCCGCCGTGCTTTTGAAGAATACGGGGTTTTTTCAGTGTGCGGAAACGGAAAGAAAACGGAGGAGGGCGGTCATGCGGAATATTCTGGTGATTGGCGGCGGTGCTTCCGGCATGGCTGCCGCGCTGTTTGCCGCCCGTGCGGGAGCGAACGTAACCCTGCTGGAGAGAAATGAAAAACTGGGGAAGAAAGTATACATTACCGGCAAGGGGCGATGCAATCTGACCAATGACTGCGCGCTGGATGACTTCCTGGCGGAGGTCCCGCGAAACCCACGGTTTCTGTACAGCGCCCTGAGCTTTCTGAGTCCCCGTGATACGATGGAGCTGATGACGGAAAACGGCTGCCCGGTGCAGGTGCAGCGAGGGCAGCGGGTCTTTCCTCAGTCCGAAAAGGCCAGCGATGTCACCCGGGCGCTGACCCATGCACTCGACAAAGCCGGAGTTCGGATCCGGCTGAACGCGGGAATCCGCTCCATGGAGATCCGGAACGGCCGCGTACAAAGTCTGCTGCTGGACAGCGGCGAAACTCTCGGGGCAGACGCAGTCATCCTGTGCACCGGCGGATACAGCTACCCTTCCACCGGTTCCACGGGTGACGGTTACCGCTTTGCTGCCCAGGCCGGACACACGGTGACGCCGCCTTCTCCGGTGCTGGTCGGCATGGAAACGAAGGAGGACTGGCCGCGCTCCCTCCAGGGACTCAGTCTGAAAAATGTCACACTGACCCTTTCACGGGGCAAGAAGACGCTCTACAGCAATCTGGGAGAAATGCTCTTCACCCACTTCGGCATCTCCGGTCCGCTGGTACTGGAAGGCAGCTGTCACCTGCCGGATCCGCCGGAAGGGGTTTCCATCACCATCGACCTGAAGCCGGGGCTGACGGAAAGCCAGCTGGACGCCCGTCTCCTGCGGGATTTTGCCGCCGCGGGAAAGAAGCAGCTGCATACGGAGCTTTCTTCCCTGCTCCCCGCGCGCCTGGCGGATCAGTTTCCCGCCCTGTGTGGCCTGAGTGCCGCCCTCAGCTGCAGCCAGATCACCCAGGCCCAGCGCGCCGCGCTGGTTGCCGTCCTCAAGGCACTTCCCATCTCTCTGCGCTGCCCCCGTCCGGTGGAGGAGGCGGTGGTCACGCGCGGCGGCGTGTCCGTCCGGGAAATCAATCCCGGAAGCATGGCCAGCAAAATCATTCCGAATCTGTATTTTGCCGGTGAAATCATCGACGTGGATGCCCATACCGGCGGATTCAATCTGCAGATCGCCTGGTCGACCGGCGCCCTGGCCGGCCACAGCGCTGCCACGGAGGAAACATGACCTATATCATTCTGGATCTTGAATGGAACCAGCCCATTTCCTATCAGAGCCGCACCTATCGCGAGGTGGGTGACAGGCTCATCTTTGAGATGATTCAGATCGGCGCCGTCCGGCTGGATGCAGACCTGAACCCGGCCGAAGCCATTTCGATACCGATCGCGCCAACCCATTATCTGAAGATTCATCCCCGAATCCGGCGGATGACCGGACTGGATTCCGAAACCCTGGCCGGCGCTCCGGCCTTCCGGGAAGCGCTGACCCGTTTTGCCGAGTGGTGCGGCGAGGATTATACCCTGCTCACCTGGGGATGTGACGATATCAGCGTTCTCTATCAGAACATCAGCTTTTTCCATTGTGAGGACATTCCGCTCGCGCCCCTGTGCGATATTCAACGCCTGTACAGCGATCTGCACAGGATGAAGGACCGTGCCAGCCTGAAAAGCGCCATGGAGGCGCTGAACATCCAGCCCGATGAGTCCATGGCTTTCCACAATGCCATGAACGATGCCTGGTATACCGCGCTGGTGTTCAAGATGCTCCCGGATCCGGATGCTGTGCTGAATTATCCGCAGAAGCCCCGTCAGCTGATCCATGCCAGGCGGAATGCCCGGGAAAAGACTCCGGGCGAAGCCTTTGACTCAGTCCGCGACGCGCTGGAAAGCGAAACGGCAATTCATCCTGTTTGCCCGCGTTGCGGAAGGGTTCTGGCCCTGGACGGCGAATATATTAAACAGAGCGCCGACAGGTATCTCGCAGTTGCCAAGTGCAAAAATCACGGCAGGATTCTGATCCGTCTCCGTTTCCGGATCGATGATGACGGAAAGAAGGTTATGAGCCGAACCACCGCCCCTGCGACCAGCGCAAACGTCGCCTACGTGCATACCAAACAGCTCCAGATGCGCGAGCGCGCCGCCCGCTATCTGGAAGAACACGGCGCCCTTCCCGATCCGGATGAAGAGCTGCTGAATGCCGATATCGCCAGCATGCCCTTCGATTAATCGCCGAAGGAGGATGCCCCGAATGATCATCCAGTCCAATAACAGTCAAAAAGAATTCCCGGAAGGAACCACGGTTCAGGCCGCTCTGAAGGCGCTGAACGCTTTTCAGCACGGCACGCTGGCCGCGCTGTCCGGCGGCGTGGTGCGCGAGTTGAATGAGCCGCTCCGGCGGGACTGCTCCCTGGAGCCCCTGACGCTGGAGCATGAGGAAGGGCGCAGGATATACGAGCGCTCTCTTCGCTTCGTCATGCTGCTGGCGCTGCGCCATCTGTACCCCTATCAGCAGGTTCGGATTGAATATTCCGTCGGATACGGCGTGTTCGTTCGCCTGCCCGGCATCACGCTGCACCGGCAGGACATCGTCCGTCTGGAGAACGAGATGCGCCGCCTTGTGGAGCTGGACCTGACCTTCGAGCGGAAGCAGTGGACAAAGGAGGACGCCATCCGCTATTTCGAGGAAGAAAAGCAGCCGGACAAGGTGGAGCTGCTCCGCCGCCGTCCTGTTCCCTATATCAACATGTATTCCATTGATGGGATGTGGGAATACTTCTACGGCGCCATGACCGTTTCCACCGGATATGTCCCGGTGTTCACGCTATTCGAGCTGCGGGGCGGATTCGTGCTCCAGCTGCCCGCCGGGAAGGACTTCGAGCATGCGGCTCCCTACGTCTACCGGCCGAAGCACCTGGAGGTATTCAGCCAGAGCGCGGAATGGTGTGAAATTCTCGGCGTCACCAACGTGACGGATGTCACCCGGATGATCGAGGAAAACAGGCTGCGGAACTTTATCCGGGTCAACGAGGCGCTGCATGAATCCGCGATCAACAATATTGCCCGCCGGGTACATGAGCTGAACAAGCATATCGTGCTGGTCGCCGGACCTTCCTCCAGCGGCAAGACCACCTTTGCTGGCCGCCTGGCGGTTCATCTGCAGATGTACGGCCATCAATCGCGGCGCATCTCCATGGATGACTTTTTCATCAACCGTGCGGATCTGCCCATGCAGCTGGACGGAACGAAGGATTATGAAACCATCGAAGCGCTCGATATCAAGCTGCTTTCCGAAAGTCTCACCGCGCTGCTCAACGGTGAAGAGGTGTTCATGCCCGGATATGACTTCGAATCCGGCGAGAAGGATTACCTCACGCCCCCGACCACCCTCGCCCCTGGAGAAATCATCATCCTGGAAGGTATCCACGGCCTGAACCCGCTGGTATCCGAAAGCCTGCCCTCCGATGAAATCTACCGCGTCTTTGTCAGCGCGCTGACCTGCCTGAATCTGGACGATCACAACCGGATCCGCACGACGGACGTCCGCCTGCTGCGCCGGATCGTACGGGATTACCAGTTCCGCGCTTACGCGCCCGAGAAAACCCTGGCCATCTGGCCCAGCGTCCGACGGGGCGAGGAAAAGTATATTTTCGCCTATCAGGAGAACGCGGACAGCATGTTCAACACCGCGCTGCATTACGAGCTGCCGATCCTGAAACTCTTTGCCTATGAACTGCTGAAGGAGATTGCGCCGGAGTCGCCGAACTACCTGCTTGCCCGCCGGCTGATCAAGACCCTGAACTATCTGCCGGATGTGGATCCCGCCCTGCTGAATGAAATTCCGCCGCTTTCCCTGCTGCGGGAGTTCATCGGCGGTTGTACCTTTGAAGAAGACTGAACCGGAGGAATTGAGAAATGAAGCGACTGATGATCCTGCTCCTGGGCGTATGCATGGCGGTTCTTCCAGTGATCGCATCG
>ODAI012658888.1_pt1 | contig 11852 bp, 7 predicted proteins | sample 1539321 | NCBI WGS metagenome assembly ODAI01 (sample SAMN02144231, study PRJEB22623) | gut metagenome | biome: sheep rumen | host: Ovis aries | place: New Zealand
GCAGATGCGGACTTGCCGGTCTGTGCTGTTCCGTTATCGATCTTATATGTGGCAGTGTAGGTCTTACCGTTGATATCTTCGGTGGTCTCCTCGATACTGTAAGCACCTATCTGTGCATTTTCGATCGTAAGAACATACTCATTTTTGGTTGCGTTATACTTGAAGCCTTCATCGGAGAGCGTATAAACCTTTTCGCTGTTATCGGGAGCCGTTACCTTGAACTTGAGTGCTCCATCAAACTCTTCCTTGGTTATGTCGCCCCTGATGGTCTTCTTAAGTACCAGTGTGCCTGTCGAAAGTTCGTTTACGATCTTCAGGATACCATCATCATCGATGTAACACTCTCCGGAGCTTGAAGAAGCACTGGTCAGGGTGATTTTCCCATCCTCGTCTACTGTGAATTCAACAGCGGATGTCAGGCTCTCATAATTCTCGGGAGCAGTCACCTCTGTCAAACGATAAGCACCGGGAACAACTTCGATAGTCCTGTATGTGCCCTTTTCACCTGATGATTTCCATTCGTCTATCTTCAAAATGGAACCATCTTTGATTTTTTCAAGCTTAAGCTCGGCACCTGCTACTTCATCACCTGCAACATCGACCTTGCTTATCTTGATATTCTTTGTGATCAGCGTATTAACTGCAGTTACTTCAACGATAGTCTTTTCTTCGCCGTTTTCGGTCACAGTCCTCTCGTTTACTGTCACTTTGCTTGTATAACCGTCTACCGGTACTTCGGTGAAGGTATAATCGTAAGTATATGTAACTGTGCCGACAGTTTTTGATGTTTCCAGGTTTTCGGTCACAGTCCAGTTTGGCGCATTAAGGATTATTCTTTTACCTTCATATACTGTATCCTCTGCTGCCTCACCACCGTTTTGGGAAACCGTTCTTGATGTAACGAGAGTAACAGCCTTTCTTGTTCCGAACCTGTTGTCCAGGTCGTCCCATACCTTACTGATGACAAAGTTCTTTTCGTACTTGTTCTGATAAACTCTGTAGCTGTCTGTGATGTCGACCCTTGCAGTTGACCCGTTTTCAACAACTGTATCAGTGTTATAAACTTTATCAGTTTCAGTAAGACCGACTATTCCGGTCAATTCATAACCGGGAACATCATAATTGGTTTCTGTAACAGTGTAGGTACCAACAGGAATGTTGTTTATCTCAAGAATATACCTGCCGGTTTCCTTTCCCTCGGAGAAATTGTCTTTAAGCGTAAGTTCAACAGGGGTTTCGGACTCAAACGCAGTACCGTTATAGTACATGCCGCTCTTGTCCTTAACTGTGAACTTCAGTGCGCCCTCGAACTCACTTATGGTCAGATTCTCGCCGTCTATGGTCTTTGTGATAACGAGATTTCCCTTGGGTTCTTCGGTCTTGGTGTACTTGTCAACAATGGCAACAGTCGTGGGTGTATCCTTTGCTACACTTACATTTTCTGCCTCTATAGCAGATGCATCTGTGATCTGTGTGCCGTTGACCGTAGCGTACTCGAAATCGTAGCCTGTTACGGCTGCATTTTCTTCCTTGACGGTGTATGTGCCCACAAGAACATCACTGATAGTCAGTGTCCACTCTCCGGTCGTTTTGTCCTGAACAAATCCGGCTTCCTTCATGGTGAAGGACTTCACGTTCGTTGATGCGACAAAGGACTTGGTTGCGGTGTCATAATATTCGCCCTTCGCATTCTTTACGGAGAATGTGAGCTTTGAATCAAATTCCTCGGGTGTCAGACCGTCCTTGTCAAAGGATTTGGTTATGATAAGTGTGCCTTTGGGGGCAGTGTACTTATTTTCCAAAGAAAGCTTCAGTTCGGTGTTTGTATCGCCTACTTTGTATTCTTTCTCAAGTACGCTGTTTTCGTTTACAAGCTTGTAGTTTTCCTTTTCTTTCTCTACAGCAGCGACTTTAACATCGCTGTCTACGGAGAAACCGGAAATAGTGATTGTCTCACCGGCTTTAAGAGCAACAGCCGCTTTACCATCCTTTACGGTAACCTTTTTGTCGGTTGTGACATCTTTTCCGTCTTTGTCTACTTTCTTAATGTCATATTCACCATCGGTAACGCCTGTAAATGTAAGATCGACTGTGAACTCATCGTCTGCGGGGGCTGTGTCACCGGTGACGGTTTTGGTGATAGAAACACTCAGACTATCTGAAAGTTCGTTCGTCAAAGACACGAGAGAATATACCTTTTCAACCTCATCATAAACAATCTGACCATTTTTGTCATATGTCTTTTCTCGTACTGTCTTCGTCTTTCCATCTTCTGGAACGATCACAGCGACATCCTTATATCCTTCAGAAGTCTTTTCTTTGAATTCGTAGCGGTAAGTGTTGCCATCTGCATCTTCTGCTATATACCAGTAATCATCGGATTTCCAAATGGTATTTCCAATACCGTCATCACTTGAATCCCAGTATCTGGAATCAATAACAAGTTTATTTTGTTTAAATGAAGTTACCTTATACTCTTCACCGCCAAAGGCAGGAGTCTTATATTGAATAACTTCAAATTCAAGACTTGTGGGTCTCTTATCGCTGTTATTATCTTTCCATGTTTTTTCAAAATCGTATAATCTGATTTTTGAACCAGGTGTTTCAGTAAGTCCATCAAAAACAAAATGCCATTCGTCTAAGTTGGAGAAATACCCGGCAGTAATAATCCAACCGGAAGAGGTGTTTGGAGATGTCGTAACCGAATCTCTATCAGGAATAAGGAATATACCAGCAGAACCGGTTATTTCTACCTTTTTGGCTGAATTAAGATTCCATACAACTTGTCTTGTTGCATACTTATTCAGGAAAGTATTCTGTTCGGTTTCTTCCAGCGGAGTTACATCAGAGTTAACCTTGTGTTGCTCATCAACTGTACCGTCGTCTTTTACTACAGTGAGTTTATACTCTCCAATATTAATGCCGTCAGGATAACTCTTTTTGAAATTGAATACAACTAGCTGACCTTCGTGGACTTTAATCGTTATATTGCCGGCAAGGTGCGCATTGCCAACAAGATCAATAAGTTCGTCACCATCAACAAATACCGTTACGTCATAACCACCTAAGGCATCCTTGATATTTGAAGCATCAATAAGGTAACCTTCTCCTGATTTTATAGGGTCAACATTTTTTGTATACCCAACTAATTTATTCGAAACACCCTGCATATGGTTAATTATGGGATTAATAGTATTACTACTCATACTTGCTGGTGTTTCTATGGTAAACTTTGCCTGCTCTTTATATGGACGCATTCTTTCAACATCATCCACATGAAGATTGAAGCCTGCATCAGGCAATGTCATACCGATGAATACCTTCGCTTTGTCTTCTTCTATATCATCAGGCAGTTTATAGAACCTTGTCGTACTGTCTACATCAGTCTTACCGCCATCTGTAACACAACCGCCAAAATTGACAAAGTTAGGAATGTAAAAATCTCCGCCGTACCATGTCCCGTCAGACAGTCTTGATAAATTGGGCTCTACAGCATTATTACCGTCATAGTAATTAACAGCAAAGTTACTCTGTAAATGTCCTTTTTGATAGTACCTGTCTGCAGTGATACCAAAGTTTATGCCATCCCCAAGAACTTCATCAAAAGACATCACTCTTTCGCCAACTTGACTGGTAAAACTTATATAACCAGTATAAACAGGGGAGTCAGATGTACCGGATAATACCTTTGTGTCACCGTAATTTACCGTATATCCCTTGATATTTCCGCCATCCGGAATATATGTAACAGAATCGCCACTTAATATTCCGTTCATGTTTTTCTTTTGAGTAGCAGAATACAGCTTTAACGTTACCTCCGGTTCATTACCGGTGAATCTATCAAATTGCATCTGAGAATTATAACCATGATCCGGATCAGTCTCAGCCAGTTCCTTATCGCCATAGTTCCCATTGCTATCCATCCACTTATGGCTTGTTTTGTCCTGAACTACACTTAAGTGCCTGATTTCATTGTCAAAAGCAAGCTGCTCCAGATAGTATGTATGCGTTCCGCTATTGTGTAGTACATCGACCAAGAGATAATAGTATTCATCGTTGTTAAAGGTCGCCGGTTCGCTAAAATCCATTTCGACCTCGTATACAACTGTACGATTTACAAGTTTATAATTTGTTAATGTCGTCCCATCACCAAAAGTGAAACCAGGAATTGAATCAGTTGATATGCTTCCATCTGTTACGTGATTAAATGAAGCAATATCAGGGATAGTTTGACCATCCAGATTTCTGTATAATCTTGTCCAAAGCTGATAAGACGAATCATCGGGATCATATGTCATCTTGTCCCACCAATAACTATAATCAGTAGTAGAACCATCGACATATTTCACGAACTGATCATTTTTAAAAGTAACAGTAACGTCTTTTAAATTATTACCGTCATTTGACACCAGGCTGTTTTTTTCATCTCCACTTAACTTATGTATCTGGTATGCAATAGGTTGCGTATTTTTGTTTACCTTAGCTATACCGCTGTCATAGAGACCTACGTATAAATAATACTCATAATCATTTGGTAAGGGAAATCTGTGAATTCCATCAGAATCAAAAGATCCTATAGTGATTGAAACATCTGTAGGCTCCGCCCCGACCGTCGTCGCAAGTATGTCAAAGCTCGGTACCATAAACGACAGCGATGTGAATATCGCAGTCAGGAAGGCCCATATTCGCCTTGACAAAGGTATTTTTTCTGTGTATGTTCTCGACATGCTTTCTCCTTTCCCTTAAAAGATTTTTAAGGATAAGATTATTTTGGGTACACCTACCGGAGCCCGGCGAAAATTCACCGCGCTAAAGCGTGTCCCGTGGGCGCATCCGCACCCGGATCAAAGCATACTGTCCTTTCGAGGCATCACAGCCCTAAGAGTCTCCGCAGACACCGGCCTCCGGGGCTCCTTACGGACAGCACACCTCATTCCTCATATATCCACATTCCGCCTTTCCGAAGCTCCGGCACCTTCCGAACCGTACCGCCGCAGCAAAGAAGTTCCGGATACTCCCCCGCAGGAAAGTCCGCACCGCTTTTCACAGCCTGTACCGAAAGAGTGTAAAGCTCTCGATAATGGGCATTTGCCCCTGTATCCATGGCACCGTCCGCCATGTTTTCGCTATACAGCGCACCGCACATTTGCGTACAGTACACCCAAGCATAATTATTATGTTATATTCTACCATATTCCAACAGGCATTTCAAGTCATTTTGCATAAATTTACATGTATCACCGAAACTTTGTTAATTATCACAAGTAAACACCAATACAATTAGTAATAATTACAATATTTTTAACAAGTCGACCCCAATATCTGATTTTGAAATATTGTCACATCAATTTTTCGTAATTTTTAAAAGAAAAACACAAAAAAGCCTGACAATTTGTAACCGATTAGAGAATATTTGTGGCATAAAAAGAATAATCCCCCAAATACTGTCAATTTGGGAGATTATTAATTTAATTATGAGCACTAATTAAATTAGCTAATTACTTAACGGGAACTATCCAGCCGAAGCTGTCCTCTGTCTTGCCCCACTGGATGGAGGTAAGAGTATCATAGAGCATCTGAGAGATGGGGCCTATCTTTCCGCCGGAGAGAGGCATTATCTTGTCGCCGTACTTCAGTTCGCCGATGGGAGAGATAACGGCTGCGGTACCGGTACCGAATGCCTCGTCGAATTTGCCCTCATCGAATGCCTTTTCCAGCTCTGCGATATCTATGTCACGCTCTGTTACCTTGTAGCCCTTTGCCCTGAGCACCTCTATGCAGGATTTTCTTGTGATGCCTCCCAGGATAGAGCCTCTGTCAAGAGAAGGTGTGATGACCTCACCGTCAACGACAAAGAAAACGTTCATGGCGCCTACTTCGTCTATATACTTACGATGTACGCCGTCAAGCCAGAGCACCTGCTCATAGCCCTGCTTTGCAGCCTCATCCTGAGCCTTGAGAGATACGGCATAGTTTGCGGCAGCCTTTGTAAAGCCAGTACCGCCCGTTACTGCACGCACATACTTGGGCTCAACATAGATCTTTACAGGAGCAAGACCCGCTGCATAATAAGCGCCCACAGGAGAGCAAACGATGCAGAAGATAAGGTGCTTTGCGGGATGAACGCCCAGCAGGGGATCTACCGCAAAGATGAAAGGACGGATGTAAAGCGAAGTGCCGTAGTTGTGGGGTACCCAGTCAGCATCCACTTCAACGATCTTCTTTACTGCCTCAACCCCGAATTCCTCGTCGATCTTCGGTATGCAGAGCCTGTCGTTGGAAAGGTTCAGTCTCTTCATGTTCTCCATGGGTCTGAAAAGCTGTATCTTCCCGCTTTCCGTTCTGTATGCCTTCATGCCCTCGAAATCAGCCTGACCGTAGTGGAGACACATCGCAGTGGGGTCGAGGGGAATGGGAGCATAGGGAACGATCCTGGGATCATGCCAGCCCTGTCCCTCATCATAGTTCATAAGGAACATATGGTCAGTGGTGATCTTTCCGAAACCAAGCTTTGTCTCGTCCGTGGGCTTGGTCTTGGGGTTCTTTGTGAGTTCTACTCTGATGTCATTTGCATTCATAGCTAAGATCTCGCTTTCTTAATAGATTTATTTCAATTTACTATTTTACACCTGTTTTATGTATTTGTCAACATTATTTTTCGCTCTTCGTTCCCGGGTCCCCATGCACTTTACTTTATGCTCTGTTTCAGGTCTACGCACACCACTATCATATCCCCGTTCTTATCGTAGAATTTGGAGGATATCGTTTTGCAGGTGTTTCCCGTGGCGTTTGACACATACCAGCCGGAGATAAAGGGATCCTCTATCTGCTCCTTTATGGCATAAAAATAATTCTTTATCGAGTGATTGACGCCCTTTACCGCAGGTCTGTACCCCTCGGAGATCACCGTTCCCTCCGACATTACCGTATCGGTGATCTGAAAGCCCTTCTTGTCTATAAGGAAGGCACATTCCACCTCGGTTTTGTCTTCAAGGTATTCTCTGAGCACAGTGTCGTATACATCGCCATCAGCCATGCAGGCAAGGCGGTTCACAAGGTCATAGACTATGCGCTTGTAGCTTTCTATCTTCATATTAGCCACAGTCTCGTTTTTCTTGGTAGAGATGTTGAGGCGCTGTGCAGCCTCATCCACCTTCATCCTTACCTCGTTGGTGAAAAGGTAGTTAAAGGAGCCCGGCTTCTGAAAATAGAATCCCTGGAAATAGTCAACACCCATTATCATACAGGTTATGACCTCATCCACACGCTCAACTCCCTCTGCCACCGTCATGGCACCTATTTGCTTTGCGGTGTTGATAATGGAGCGAAAGACCTCCTGCTTGTATTTGTCTCCGTCTATATAAGAGACGATAGACCTGTCTATCTTGATTATATCGGGGTTGATCAGCATTATCCTGTTCTGCGTGTCCAGACCGTCTGCCACATTGTCAAGAGCGATAAGGAAGCCCTTTGAGCGGTAGAAATCCGCAAACATCATAAGATTGTAGGAATCCTTTACCTTTGATTCATTCAGCTCTATGACTATATTCTGCGGGGAAATGTTGTTCTCTGAGGCGGTGCGCAGTATCTCACCCGTGCCGGGTGTAACAGTATTGAGCACACCTGTCTCAAAATTTATAAACAGTGAGGGGGCGTTTCCCTGCCTTGCAAAGGACTGCATTGCTTTTATGCGGCAAAGCCTGTCCAGCCTCAGAGAAATACCGTTTTCCTTTGCGTACTCAAACATTTCAAGGGGCGCTACGATGTCTTCTCCTATATAGCCCCTTGCAAGCGCTTCAAGACCTATATACTTTCTTGTGTTCAGAGAGTATATAGGCTGAAATTCTATTCTTATTCTTTCTTCATCTATTATTTTTTTGATATTTTCAGGTGTATGTTCCATTATGTCTCCGTGTAGAATATTCTCAGTTTATCTTTATATTTGGCTTTTTGGATCTTGCAGGCTTGAAGGAAAGGTTATCGTACAGCTTCTGGATGGTGGGGTCGTCCTTTCCGAGTTTCAGGCATATCCTGTTATACTGGCAGTAAAGCGCCTGAGTGGAGTTCTCTATAAAGAAATAATATAAAAGGTATGCAAGGCTCAGCACCAGCATTATGGCATCAAGAAGGGCTACGGCATCTATCCCTGTCATAAAGTAGATGATAAGTCCCATGAACAGTATCAGACAGCACATGACCGTTACATGAAGGTGAACGATCCTTTCGTGGCAGATAAAGGCTATCTGTCTGAGCTGTTCTTCCCTCAGTCTCTCCAGATCCGTGCCCTCTGCACCAAGAAGCGCTTCCACATTGTTTATATAGGTATTTATATAATGCCTCATACTTTTATTATTCGCCTGCCTTTGTAATATACACAACTCTATATAATAGTATCACATCAACGGAAAAATGTCAATAATTATTAAATATTTTTATTTGAGAGCGATTTTTTTGTACAATCGGGCTAAATCCCGTGAAACAATGGTTTTTTTTCCAAAAACTATTGACAAGGCTTTTTATATGTGATAGAATGTAATCAAGTTAAACGTATGAGCAATTATTCATATGTATTCAAATTTAAAAAGGAGATACCATTATGAAAAAGACTTACAAAATAGAGGTAGACTGTGCCAACTGTGCCGCCAAAATGGAGGAAGCCGCCAAAAAGGTGGACGGAGTCGCAGACTGCACCGTAAACTACATGACCCTTAAAATGGCAGTGGATTTTGCCGAAGGTGCATCTCCCGCTGAGGTAATGCCCCGTGTCCTCAAAGCCTGCAAAAAGGTAGAGGACGACTGCGAGATCTTTTTCTGATGAACACTATATCTTTCCCGGTCTCATAAGGGGCGTGGTACTATGAACAAAAAGCAGAAAAAATCTTTATACCGCATAATCATTGCGGCAGTGCTTACAGCGGTCTTTCATTTTCTGCCGGTGAGCGGTGTCCTGCGGCTCATCCTTTTCCTCATCCCGTATATCATCATCGGTTATGACATACTAAAAAAATGCTTTCTGGGCATTATACACGGGCAGGTATTTGATGAATGTTTTCTCATGACCGTTGCCACGGCTGGGGCTTTTGTCATAGCTGTTATAGACGGTACGGGGGATTATACCGAGGCGGTAGCCGTAATGCTCTTTTACCAGACAGGGGAGCTGTTTGAATCGATCGCAGTGGGAAAGAGCAGAAAGAATATTTCCGGCCTTATGGATATCCGTCCGGACAGTGCAAGGCTCGAAACCGAAAACGGTCTTGAAACTGTGGATCCTGATGAGGTTGAAGTGGGTTCCGTCATTGTTGTGGAGCCCGGAGAGAAGATACCCATTGACGGCGTTGTCATCTCCGGCTCATCTTCACTCAATACATCCGCACTTACGGGAGAGAGCCTCCCGAGAGACTGCAAAGAAGGGGACGAGGGGCTCAGCGGCAGCATCAACATCAGCGGAGAGATAAGGATACGCACTTCAAAGCCCTTCGGAGAGTCCACGGCATCAAAGATAATGGATCTGGTGGAAAATTCCTCCTCCCGCAAATCAAAATCAGAAAAGTTCATATCGAAATTTGCTTCCGTCTACACTCCCGCCGTCTGCATTGGCGCTTTGTGCCTGGCTGTCCTTCCGCCCCTGGTAAACCTTGCGGCAGGAAGCGCCCCCCTATGGGGAACATGGATATACAGAGCACTCATTTTCCTTGTCATCAGCTGCCCGTGTGCGCTGGTGGTAAGTATCCCTCTCAGCTTTTTTGCAGGTCTGGGAGGTGCGGGACATGAGGGCATACTCATAAAAGGTGCCAATTATCTGGAAACATTGTCAAAGGTAAAGACAGTGGTCTTTGATAAAACAGGCACCCTCACAAAGGGCACCTTTGATGTAAAGGGAATACACCACGGCAGCATGGACGACAGCAGACTGATAGAATATGCAGCCATAGCTGAGTGCCCATCCTCCCATCCCATCAGCAAAAGCATCCGCAGCGCCTACGGAAAGGAAATAGACCGCAGCAGGCTGGGGATAACCGAAGAGATAGGCGGAAAGGGCATGATAAGCTATGTGGACACCTGCAAAGTTGCCGTAGGCAATGACAAGCTGATGGACCACATCGGAGTGGGATACTGCAGCTGCCACAGCGTAGGTACAGTCGTGCATATGGCGATAGACAGCGAGTATGCGGGACACATCCTTATAAGTGACACTCCAAAGGAGACCTCCAAGGCCGCTGTAAAGGAGCTGAAAAAACAGGGAGTGGAGGAAACGGTGATGCTCACCGGTGATATCGACTCTGTGGGGAAAGAAACAGCAAAAGATCTGGGACTTGACAAGGTATATACCGAGCTTCTTCCCGCCGATAAGGTGGAAAAGACGGAAATGCTCCTGTCAAATATGAAAAAAGGGGATACACTGGCATTTGTAGGGGACGGTATGAACGATGCACCTGTTCTCTCCCGTGCAGATGTGGGTATCGCTATGGGCGCCCTCGGTTCCGATGCGGCAATAGAGGCAGCAGATGTGGTCATCATGGACGATGATCCCATGAAGGTAGCCGTTGCCCTTAAACATTCAAAAAGATGTATGGGCATAGTTTACGAAAACATATACTTTGCCATAGGCATAAAGGTGCTTTGCCTCATACTGGGAGCGCTGGGCTTTGCCAATATGTGGCTTGCCATTTTTGCGGATGTGGGCGTGCTGGTCATCTGCATACTCAATGCCGTAAGAGCACTGAAAGTGAGATAATATTATTAAAGGACTGTCACTTCTGTTCGGGGTTCGTGACAGTCCTTATTTGGATAACAGCACTTTTTGCCTGTCATCTACTAAAAAAGCGGCACTATTTCAGAACGTATTTGATATATTACATCGAATATGATGATGTTCCGTTGACATTGCTTACTGTATATGATAGAATATATAGACAACATTCGCTGATACTGATTTCTGACCGATGTATAGACAAGAAACAAGCCGCAAATGCTTGAATATAAGGGATCAGAGGCTTGGAGATCGTCTATATATCGAGGAAGAATTAGTATGAAATACACGATACATGATCCTGCGGAGGAACAATATAATGGATATTTGGGAAAAGCTGTATGAAAGAGCAAAAGCGGAATATCATCCTGAAGATGTAACACCCTTTATAATGGCGCACCATGTGGTATGTGCCATAGAAGCCGAAAACGGCGAGATCTTTACTGGCTTCTGCATAGAAGGGTGCAGCGGAGTGATGAACCTGTGTGCGGAAAGAGTGGCTGCACTGAATATGTATGTAAACAGCGGTCAGACTGTTATCAAAAGGCTTATCGCATTCAGAGATGCACCGCCCTGTGATGAGATCGAGGGCAGCGGTATGCCCTGCGGTGCCTGTCGGGAGTTTCTGATGCAGCTTTCCTACGAAAACAGGAACATTCAGATCATGACAGACTACGCATCACGCAAGACTGTTCTCCTCAAAGACCTTATGCCCTCCTGGTGGGGAACAAAGCGTTATGAGACAGGAATGGATCCGTGATAGGAAAATAATACGGCAGGCATAAATATCAGGCGCCCTCTCCGTGCTTTCGGAGAGGGCGCCTTGATCCTTAACAGGGGAGCTTGCAATATATAAAAGAAGTTCCGCAGCCGACTTTACTAAGCCCGCTGCGGGACCTGAAAATGGTGGAGCATACGGGATTCGAACCCGTGACCTCCACACTGCCAGTGTGGCGCGCTCCCAACTGCGCCAATACCCCATTTTTACTTAAAAACCAAGGTGATTCCCGAAGGGATCACCTTGTCTGGTTGGGATGCAGGGATTCGAACCCCGGAAATGCCTGAGTCAGAGTCAGGTGCCTTACCACTTGGCTACATCCCA
>ODAI013566083.1_pt1 | contig 11852 bp, 10 predicted proteins | sample 1539321 | NCBI WGS metagenome assembly ODAI01 (sample SAMN02144231, study PRJEB22623) | gut metagenome | biome: sheep rumen | host: Ovis aries | place: New Zealand
ACCGACTCACGACCAGGATAAACCAATAGCAGACCCTGTGTCGAAAAAACAGGTGGATATGCTGGCCAAGAATGCAGCCGACTTCGGGTTGACGCACTATGGGATGATGTCGAAAGACAATGGTATCATCCACGTGGTCGGGCCTGAGAAAGGCCTGTCGCTGCCTGGCATGACCATTGTCTGCGGCGACTCGCACACCTCGACGCACGGTGCGATGGGGGCTGTGGCCTTTGGCATCGGCACCTCTGAGGTGGAGATGGTCATGGCCTCACAGTGCATCCTGCAGCAGAAGCCGAAGTCGATGCGTATCACGGTCAACGGTACACTTCAGAAAGGTGTCACCGCCAAGGACGTGGCACTCTACCTGATGGCACAGTTGACAACCAGCGGGGCTACCGGCTACTTTGTGGAGTATGCGGGCGACGTGGTGCGTAACCTCTCTATGGAGGGGCGCCTCACACTCTGTAACCTCTCTATCGAGATGGGTGCAAGGGGTGGTTTCGTGGCTCCCGACGAGACGACGTTCGAGTACCTGAAAGGGCGTGAGTTTGCACCGAAGGGCGAGGCATGGGAAGAGGCTGTCGCCTATTGGAAGACCTTGAAAAGCGGTGAGGATGCCGTGTTTGACAAAGAGTTGATTTTCAATGCGGAAGATATCGAGCCGCGCATCACTTACGGCACCAATCCCGGTATGGGCATCGGTATCTCTGAGTCTATTCCCTCGGCTGGTGACGCTAACTTCGACAAGGCACTGCGCTATATGGGTTTCGAGGCAGGGCAGAAGCTGCTCGGAACGCAAGTAGACTATGTGTTCCTGGGAGCCTGCACCAATGGCCGCATCGAGGATTTCAGGGCTTTCGCCTCAATCGTTAAGGGCCATCAGAAGTCGCCTGAGGTCATCGCCTGGCTCGTCCCCGGCTCTTGGGCTGTGGATCGTCAGATCCGTGAAGAAGGGCTTGACAAGATTCTCGCTGAGGCAGGTTTCGAGATACGCCAGCCCGGCTGTTCTGCCTGTCTGGCCATGAACGACGACAAGATACCTGCAGGCAAGCTCTCGGTATCAACCTCTAACCGTAATTTCGAAGGCCGTCAGGGGCCTGGAGCGCGCACTGTCCTGGCATCGCCCTTAGTGGCTGCCGCAGCTGCCATCACAGGTGTCATCACAGATCCGAGGGAGTTCATTTGCTGAGCCGAAAAATAGAAAGAGTATGAAACAGAAATTTAATGTAATAACGAGTACTTGTGTGCCACTTCCGTTGGAGAATGTGGACACCGACCAGATTATTCCGGCACGTTTCCTGAAGGCTACGACGCGCGAGGAGCGTTTCTTCGGGGATAATCTCTTCAGAGACTGGCGCTATCAGGCTGACGGTACGCCTGACCCGGATTTCGTTCTCAACAATCCTGCCTATAGCGGCTGTATCCTCGTGGCGGGCAAGAACTTCGGCTCGGGGTCTTCGCGCGAGCACGCGGCTTGGGCCATTGCCGGCTATGGATTCCGTGTGGTGATCAGTTCGTTCTTTGCTGATATCCATAAGAACAATGAGCTGAACAATTTCGTCCTGCCAGTACAGGTCAGCGAGGATTTCCTCGCAGAGCTCTTTGCCAGCATCAAGGCCGATCCCAAGATGCAGGTGGAAGTGGATCTGCCTAACCAGAAAGTTACTAATCTCGCTACGGGGCGCAGTGAACATTTCGATATCAACGGATATAAGAAGCACTGTCTGATAAATGGTCTCGACGATATCGATTTCCTTGTACAGAACCAAGAAAAGACAGAACAATGGGAACAAGCGAACAAATAAACATGTATCAGCGCATACAGCCATTTGTGGAGATCATGGACTCCACCCTGCGCGACGGTGAGCAGACCAGCGGGGTGAGTTTCCTGCCCCACGAGAAACTGATCATCGCACGTATGCTGTTGCGCGATCTGAATGTGGATCGTATCGAAGTGGCCTCGGCACGCGTCTCAGAGGGTGAGAAAGAGGCTGTGAGTATGATCTGCCGTTACGCCCAACAGATAGATATGCTTGACAGGGTGGAGGTGCTTGGCTTCGTAGATGGTGGTCAAAGCGTGGACTGGGTTGATTCGTGTGGCTGCAAGACTATCAATCTCCTGGCCAAGGGGTCGTTGCGTCATTGCAAGGAACAGTTGCATAAGACACTTCAGGAACATGTCGACGATATTACGAAAGAGGTGAGATATGCCCGGCAGAAGGGGTTGACAGTGAACCTTTACCTCGAAGACTGGTCGAACGGAATGAAAGACTCGCCCTCGTATGTCTATGGCGTGATGGATCAGCTCTGCGACATCGGCATCCGCAGGTTTATGCTCCCCGATACCTTAGGTATCATGAATCCATTGCAGTGTATCGAGTATTTCCGGAAGATGATTAAGCGATATACAGATACACATTTCGACTTCCATGCCCATAATGACTACGATCTGGCCGTTTCGAACTCGCTGGCTGCCGTACTGAGTGGTGCGAAGGGACTCCATGTGACGGTGAACGGACTGGGAGAGCGCTGTGGCAATGCCCCGTTGTCGAGTGTGCAGGTAATCCTTAAGGATCAGTTCCATGCCAAGACCAATATCATCGAGAACAAGCTGAATGATATTTCCCGTTTGGTGGAGAGCTATAGTGGTATCGCAGTAGCCCCAAACCAACCGATTATCGGCGATAATGTGTTTACACAAGTTGCAGGCGTGCATGCCGATGGAGACAAGAAGAACGGCCTCTATCAGAATGAGTTGGCACCCGAGCGCTTCGGTCGTAAACGCGAGTATGCGTTGGGTAAGAATAGCGGGCGGGCGAATATCGCTAAGAACTTGGAGGAACTGGGACTGGAGCTCACGCCAGAACAGACCAAGCGCGTCACCCAGCGTATTACAGAGTTGGGCGACAAGAAGGAAATCGTGACGCAAGAGGATTTGCCATTCATCGTGAGCGATGTGTTGAAGCATGATGTACAGGAGGATAAGGTAAAACTGGTAAGCTACGTTGTATCAACGGCTTATGGCTTGAAGCCTGGGGCAAACATTAAAGTGGAGATCAACGGTCGGGAGTATGAGGCGAGTGCTACGGGCGATGGTCAGTATGACGCCTTTGTGAAGTCGCTCCGCTATATCTACAAGAAATATCTCGACCGCACATTCCCCATCCTTCAGAATTATGCGGTGACCATTCCTCCTGGTGGACGTACCGATGCCTTGGTTCAGACGGTGATCACCTGGAACGACAACGGACGTATACTCCGTACGCGAGGACTTGATGCCGACCAGACGGAAGCGGCCATCAAGGCAACATTTAAGATGCTGAATATATTTGAAAACGAACAAAGTAATAGTTTATAATATGAAATTGAAAATTGCGATTCTCTCGGGTGATGGTATAGGACCTGAGATTATGAAACAAGGTGTGGCTGTGCTCGATGCTGTTGCTGAGAAGTGCGGACACGAGTTTGAATATGAGGAGGCCATTTGTGGGGCACATGCCATCGACGAAGTGGGCGATCCGTACCCCGACGCTACCCATGAGGTGTGTATGCGTGCTGATGCTGTACTCTTTGCTGCCGTCGGAGATCTGAAGTACGATCATGATCCAACGGCCAAAGTGCGCCCAGAGACAGGTCTTCTGGCCATGCGTAAGAAACTGGGACTCTTCGCCAATGTGCGCCCAGTTGCTACCTTCGACTGCCTGTTACATAAGTCTCCGCTGAAGGATGAATTGATCCGTGGTGCGGACTTCGTCGTGTTGCGCGAGTTGACGGGAGGTATGTATTTCGGAGAGAAATACCAGGATAACGATAAGGCTTACGACACCGACATCTACACCCGTCCAGAGATTGAGCGCATCGTAAAACTCGGTTTCGAAATGGCTATGGAGCGTAACAAACATCTCACCGTCGTCGATAAGGCCAACATTCTGGCATCATCGCGCCTGTGGCGACAGATTGCCAAGGAGATAGAGCCCCAGTATCCTGAGGTGCGTACAGACTATATGTTTATCGACAATGCCTCGATGCGTGTTCTCACAGAGCCTCGCTTCTTCGATGTCATCGTGACTGAGAACACCTTTGGCGATATCCTTACCGACGAGACGGCCTGTATCACTGGTTCGATGGGACTCCAGCCATCAGCCTCACTGGGAGAGCACACGCCACTCTTCGAACCCGTACACGGTTCATGGCCTCAGGCCGCAGGACAAAACCTTGCCAATCCGTTGGCACAGATTCTCTCAGCTGCCATGCTACTTGAGCATTTCGGTCTGAAGAAGGAGGGAGCGCTAGTTCGGGAAGCCGTAGACGCCTCGCTGGCTGCCAATGTACGTACACCAGAGATTCAGGTCGAAGGCGGTGCCAAGTACGGAACGCGTGAGGTAGGAGAGTGGATTGTCAATTACATCAAGCATGCGTAAGCTGTTATTGATTACCCTATTCATGTGTGGGGTCTGTGCTCAGGCACAGACCCCACGTGAATGGCGTGACTCGGTGTCGGTATTGATAGAAGCCATCAACAAAGCTCCCAAAAACATTGGACTGCGCCTGTTGAAGGCCGAGGCTAACATCAATCTGCAGCAGTGGGATTATGCCGTGCAGGAGTATGGTTATGTGCTCCGTCTGGATGAACAGAATCTTGCCGCCTTGTTTTTTCGGGCTTTCTGTCATACGCAGTTACGTCATTACGATTTGGCGAAGGTCGACTATGAGACGTTTCTTACCATTAAGCCCGAGCACTTCGAGGCCCACTTAGGACTGGCCCATACCCTGCAGAAACTGGGCAAGAAGACAGATGCTTTTGACGAGTTGAATCGTATCGTCCAACTCTTTCCCGATAGTGCGGATGCCTATGCAGCCCGCGCAGCCTATGAGGCAGAGCAAAAACTTTATGAGGTAGCTGTCTACGACTGGGATGAGGCATTGCGCATTCAGCCGGGGAATGTAGAATATGCCATATCCAAGGTTGATGCCCTGATACGACAAGGACGCCGTCAGGAAGCCCGTGAGCAACTGGACGCCATTGTGCGTCGTGGTACCCCTCGGGGCGCCCTGAAACAGTGGTATGATCAGTTGAAATAATCTTTTAGTGCAGATAGGGATTATAGCGCAGTTCCTCGCCGATGATAGTTTTCGGGCCGTGACCGCTGTATACCACAGTATCTGCCGGCAACTTTGCAATCACGTTTTTCAGACTGTTCATAAGGTCTTCGTACGAACCGCCTTTGAAGTCCGTGCGACCGATGCTCATTCTAAAAAGGGTGTCGCCTGAGAAGACCACCTTTTCTTCCTCACAGTAGAACACCACGCCACCAGAGGTGTGCCCGGGTGTCTTCAGTACCTTTAGTTCATGGCGTCCGAAGTGGATGACCTCATCGGGTTCGAAAAAACGACCAGCTTTTGGGAACTCGCGTCTCAGAGGCGCACCTACGATATCCATGAACTGTTCGTTCAGATCGTTGACCAGATAGTCGTCTTCAGCTGCAATCTCAGCTCTTAGACCGAATGTCTGAAAGATGGTGTCAATGCCAAAGTTATGGTCAAAGTGTCCGTGTGTACAAAGCAGGTGCTTGGGTGTCAGTTCATTTTCTTTGATGTATTGTACAATGGCAGTGCGTTCCTCCTCGTAGTATGCGCCGCAGTCGATGATGACGCACTCCTTGGTGTCATCGCTTACTATGTATGTGTTTTCCTGAAGCAGGTTGCATATGAAAATCTTAATTTCGAGCATAATCGTTTTTTTTGATTAAACGGGTAAATAGATGACGTGCTTTCCCTTAAACCACTCTTCGGTAAAGAAACTGCTGATGTCGGTGGTCTCTACAATCTTATAGAAGGGACGGAGCTCAGCCTGCAAGTCGCCACCCTTCAGGCAAAGGACACCATTGGGAAGGGCATTCTGTTGCTGCTTCCCGATATTCTTCTTCATAATCTTCAAGAGGTCGGGTAGGGGCATCACCGCACGGCTTACCACAAAGTCGTATTTCCCTTTCTCCTCCTCACCGCGCAGATGTTCTGGCAGACAGTTCTTCAGTCCGATGGCATTCGCTACCTCCTGGGCCACACGGATTTTCTTGCCTGTACCGTCAATCAGTTTGAAGTGGCACTCAGGAAACAGGATGGCCAGGGGAATGCCGGGGAATCCGCCTCCCGTACCGAAGTCAAGGATTGATGTGCCCGGTCTGAAGTTCACAACCTTGGCAATGGATAGTGAGTGGAGCACGTGGTGCTCATATAGGTTATCGATATCTTTGCGTGAGATGACGTTAATCTTCGCGTTCCAGTCACGATACAGACCGTCGAGTGCATCAAACTGTCGTTGTTGTTCATCGCTAATCTGTGGAAAATATGTTCTGATGAGATCTGATGTCATGTCCTTAATAGTCGAAAGTTGTCTTGAGGATTGTTTCAATGTCACTATATGGGATGATGAGTTCTGTCGTCCCTAGGTTGTAAGGTGCTATCTCGTATGGATTATAGATAAAGGTGAGGGTCTCTTCACCGATTATGAAATTCTCAGTAGGGAACATGTCCATCGCGTTGAGATAACCTTTCTCTTTCAGTTCTGCAAGGTCATTCGAACCCGTCTTTTCCTTCAATGCCTTCAGTAACTTTGCTGTCAACTGCTGTTCATATCCTGTGGCAAAGATATCGCCAAGCGTCACATGGCGCCCGGTATTCTTGTCGAAATTCATCGTCAGCAATTGGTTGATGCCATGGGCGGTTCCTTCATAATAATCAATCGTAGCCAGATAAACGATCGTATTCTCATTGCCAGGATTGGTCTCTGTAGTGATGATATAATGATAGTCATACCAAGCCCGTTTTGTCGTGTCTGACCGGTCCTGATTATAGAGCGGCAGGAGCGTGTTTTTGTAATTTAGGATATAGGCATCGGTAAACTGTTTGGCAGCAGCTTCCACAGTGACATCCTGTAGATTGAAAAGACGCTCCACTAGATATTCGTTAATCTTCTGAGCGGCCTCCCCCTTCTTCTGTCTTGCAGACTGGACTTTCAGACTGACGTTGCATTTAGGTGAGAGTTCTTCGTTTGAGAGATTAACAGTCTTTTCCACTGTAATGGTCTCAAACGATACTTCCTCATCATTGCCACTCTTGCAACTTGCAAACAGCCACAAAATCGCAACAATCAAGGTGAAATTCTTTACGTTCATTTTCGTGTTCAGACAATTTTTGGTTACAAAAATACACTAAAATCATGAAAAAAGCAAATTTCTCGTTCAAAATTATTAATTTTGCACCCAAATTTTTAGATATGCAAGAAAAAAAGTTGAAAGCAGTACTGTTCGACCTCGATGGTGTGGTGTTTGATACCGAGCCCCAGTACACCATTTTCTGGGGGATGATTTGTCGTCAGTACCATCCTGAGCATCCGGGTCTTGAGTATGAGATTAAAGGCTCGACACTCACTCAGATCTACGACCGTTGGTTCTGTGGCCCTTTGGAGTCGGAGCGTGCTGAAGTCACCCGTCGCCTTGATGCCTATGAGGAGTCCATGCACTATGACTATATTGCTGGCTTCGAAGCCTTGATTGCCGATCTTCATGCCCATGGGGTGAAGACAGCTGTCGTTACCAGTTCGAATATTCCCAAGATGGAAAGTGTCTACCGTTACCAGCCCTCTTTCCACACTCTCTTCGATGCCATATTAACCTCTGAGGATTTTGCGCGCAGCAAACCTGATCCAGATTGTTATCTGCGAGCTGCGAAGCGCTTCGGGGTTGCATCAGAAGAATGTATTGTTTTCGAGGACAGTTTCAATGGCCTGCGTTCAGGTCGTGCTGCTGGCATGAAGGTTGTTGGGGTATCAACCACCAACAGTGCCGAGGCAATTGCACCTTATTCAGATATACAGGTAGGCAATTATCTCAACATAAACTACGCTACACTTATTACGTTATTATAAAAATGAATTCCCAGAATACGCCCGTACATATCCGTCTCTGGCATCGTGACTTCTGGCTGATGGCTATCGCTAACACATTGCTGACGACAGCTGTCTATATGCTGGTGCCTACGATGCCTCGTTGGCTGATAGACGTGCAAGGTTTTTCGACTACTGAAGCTGCCCTGTCGATGGCTGCCTTTGGTGCTGGTCTTTTTTCATTTGGACTTTTCGTGTCTTTTCTCGTTCAGTATTTCAGGCGGAATCATGTTTGTATATGGTCTATCGCTTTGATGGCGGCACTCATCTTCTCGCTCTATTATTATGATACGCAGTTTTGTCAGTTTGTAGAGTTCCCTCTTATTATTCTACAACGTTTTCTGTTGGGAGCCTTCTTTGGGCTTGCACAGATGGTACTTACAAGCACACTGATCATCGATACCTGTGAGAGTTACCAGCGCACGGAGGCCAATCACTCGGCTGCCTGGTTTGGTCGCTTTGCTCTCTCTCTCGGTCCTTTGGCAGGTCTGTTACTGTGCCGTCTTTTTAATTTCGATGCAGTGTTACTTGCTGCTGCAGGCAGTTTGGCCTTTTCACTATTACTGATTATGCTGGTGTCGTTTCCATTTAGGGCTCCTTTAGATAATATCACAACGACTAGTCTCGACCGTTTCTTCCTGCCACATGGCTTTCCTCTGTTTGTGAATCTCCAGTTGGTCATGTTGGCTGTAGGTATCCTGTTCTCAACAGCACTTTCAGAACTCTTTTTCTCGATGATGATGGCAGGTTTCCTCTTGGCTATTCTGTCGCAGCGTTTCGTATTCCGTGATGCAGAATTGAAAAGTGAGGTGGTGACTGGACTTATCCTCATCGCTGCTGCCCTATTGATGATGGTGACGCGCACTCAGCAAATTGTAGACTTTTTCGCACCACTATTTATTGGTTTCGGCACGGGTATTATAGGCTCTCGCTTCCTACTGTTCTTCATTAAACTAAGTCGTCACTGTCAGCGTGGCACGTCGCAGAGTACCTTTATGCTCGGGTGGGAGAGTGGTATCGCCTGGGGACTTGGTATTGGTATAGCTTTCTTCTATGGTGACAGCAAGTCTGCTCTAATCGCTTCGCTCGCCTTGATTGCTGTTGCCCTCCTGATGTATCATTTTACGCACAACTGGTTTGCAAAACATAAGAACAGGTAGCAAATAAAAATCCCGCCAAATTGGCGGGATTTATTATTTGCATGGAATCTTGTCGATTCTCTTCTGATGGCGTCCCCCTTCAAACTCAGTCGTGAAGTACTCGTCCATAATCTTTCTGGCCATGTCTTCATCAATGAAGCGTCCGGGCATTACCAATACGTTGGCATTGTTATGCTGACGGATGAGGTGGGCTATCTCGGGAATCCAGCAAAGACCGGCACGGATGCTCTGATGTTTGTTGAGTGTCATGTTGATGCCCTCACCAGAACCGCAGATAGCGATACCAGGGAATACCTCACCCTGCTCAATTCCCTCTGCCAAAGCGTGACCGAAATCACTGTAGTCGCATGAGTCCTCGTTGTAAGTGCCATAATCCTTATAGGCGTAGCCTTTCTCATCGAGGTACTTCTTAACGAATTGTTTTAAAGCAAAGCCAGCGTGGTCGGATGCTAAACCAATTACTTTGATATCCATATTTATTATGTTTATATTTATCCAAGAAGGGCTTTAACCTGCTTGTAAACATTCTCTCCGGTGAAGCCGAGCTTCTCGTCGAGTACCTTATAAGGAGCAGAGAAACCGAAACTCTCAAGTCCCCAAACAGTACCGTCAGCACCTACCAGACCTTCGAGGTTGACAGGCAGACCTGCGGTGAGACCGAACTTCTTCTTACCAGCTGGGAGCACACTCTGCTGATACTCCTTGCTCTGGCTGCGGAACAGACCCTCTGAAGGAACGCTGACTACACGCGTCTTGATACCATCGGCAGCCAAAAGCTTAGCACCAGCCTCGAGGGTTGAAACCTCAGAACCAGAAGCCAACAGGATGACGTCGTAGTTTTCATCAGAGCCAGCTACAACGTAAGCACCCTTGGTAGCCTGAGTGTAGTCATTGCCTTCAGGCAACATTTCGATGTTCTGGCGAGAGAAGATAAGAGCTGTAGGAGTGTCGATGTTTTCCATAGCCATGCGCCAGCAAACGGTGGTTTCCTCGGCATCGGCAGGACGGACAACGAGTACAGAGTTCTTGCCGTGGTGGTTCTTCAGTTTTTCCATCAGACGGATCTGTGCCTCCTGCTCTACAGGCTCGTGGGTAGGACCGTCCTCACCAACGCGGAAGGCATCATGGGTCCATATGAACTTCACGGGCAACTCCATGAGGGCTGCCATACGTACGGCGGGCTTCATGTAGTCTGAGAATACAAAGAAGGTACCGCAAGCGGGGATGACACCACCGTGCAGAGCCATACCGATACAGCAGCAAGCCATAGTGAGCTCAGCCACACCAGCCTCGAAGAATGCACCAGAGAAATCACCGCGAACGATGTCCTTGGTCTTCTTGAGGAAGCCATTGGTGTTATCTGAGTTCGAGAGGTCGGCAGATGCACAGATCATGTTTGGCACCTGCTCAGCGAGCTGACCGAGAACAGCTGCAGATGCACTACGAGTAGCACAACCAGCCTTCTGCTCAACCTTGCTCCAGTGAATTTTCGGAGCCTTGCCGCTGAACCATTCCTCGAGCAGGGCTGCTTTCTCAGGATTAGCCTTAGCCCATTCTGCCTTTGCAGCGTAACGCTCAGCCACAATCTTCTTCAGTTCTTCAGCGCGCTTAGCATACAGTTCCTTCACCTCTGGGAATATCTGGAACGGGTTCTCAGGATCAGCACCCAGGTTCTTCATCGTGTTGATGTAAGCATCGCCCCCGAGAGGAGCACCATGAGTAGCGCAGTTGCTCTCATAGCTACTGTTATCAGCCTTGCGGGCACCCTTACCCATGACACAATGACCGATAATGAGTGAAGGACGCTCCTTCTCTGCCTGTGCTTTCTTGATGGCCTCACGAATCTGATCAACGTCGTTACCGTCAATCTTCTGTACGTACCAACCCCAAGCCTCATACTTCTTGGCAGTGTCCTCGCTGGTCACTACCTCGGTCTTGGTAGACAGCTGGATATCGTTTGCGTCGTAGAACATGATAAGGTTGTCAAGTCCCAGGTTACCGGCAATACGACCAGCACCCTGTGAGATCTCCTCCTGTACGCCACCGTCGCTGATGTAGGCATAGATGGTCTGGTTCATCACGTCGCCCAGACGAGCCTTTAGGAACTTAGCTGCGATGGCTGCGCCAACGGCAAAGGTATGTCCCTGTCCAAGCGGGCCAGACGTATTCTCAATGCCGCGCTCAATCTCGCGTTCGGGGTGACCAGGTGTTACTGAGCCCCACTGACGCAAGTTTTTCAGATCCTCGAGTGTGTATTTGCCGATGAGGCATAACTGGCTGTAAAGCATAGGAGCCATGTGTCCAGGATCGAGGAAGAAACGGTCGCGTCCCTCCCATGCGGGATTCTCGGGATCGTAAACCAGGAACTCACTATACAGTGTGTTGATGAAATCAGCACCACCCATAGCACCACCGGGGTGACCCGATTTTGCCTTCTCAACCATAGATGCAGCAAGGATACGAATATTATCCGCTGCCATGTTCATAACTTTGTTGTCGTCCATAATGAATTTGATGGACGTCTGCCCCCGGCCCACATAATCCCAGTTGCCGAAATTGTCAGCCACACGTTCCCTGCTTGAAAACGACTGTACGACGGCGTTCCCGTTCCCAAGCTTATCCGTGAACATCTGCACGGTTCCGGGAATCCAGGTATCGAGAAAAATCCGCTGCTCTTCCGAGTCCGGCAGACTGATGCCGCGGTAAATGGAGCCTCCGTTGTAATACGGCATTCGCATAAGCGCCTC
>ODAI014437873.1_pt1 | contig 11852 bp, 9 predicted proteins | sample 1539321 | NCBI WGS metagenome assembly ODAI01 (sample SAMN02144231, study PRJEB22623) | gut metagenome | biome: sheep rumen | host: Ovis aries | place: New Zealand
GAGTACTTCAGATGTCAACACGCAGTGACACAGCTACGCAGCTACACAGCGTCATAAGCAAAAATGCTGTAGCAAGCAAATTATTCTCTATTTCTTATATAATTTATATTATAATTATAATTATAATATAAATTATAAATATATCCTCTTCACTCAGCCTACACATCGGAAACCTTATGATGCTGTGTAGCTGTGTCACTGCGTAGCTGCGTGATTTTGTGATGTCCCCACGTATGCAGCATCGTGGGCTCCAGTTTGGCGATGCCACCCGCTGGTAGTATGAGTATGGGAAAGAGACCCTTTTATTAAATAATGTGTAAAATTGCGTAGAAACGTTTCTGTTTAGAAACTTTTTCGTATCTTTGCCAGATATACGGTAAATTGTGCATATATGAAACGAATTTGGAATACGTTTTGCGAAGATATCAGCAAGAACAAGGGTGTAAAGGAAATGACCTTCGAGAAAGAAATTGTGAAGAGTTTCCTGCAAGCACTGGGGTGGTCGCGCTATGACGGCAACCTTGAAGAGCAGTATGGCTTGTATAGTCGGAAGTGGATTCCTGATTTCGTGTTCTATCTGAACAACGACAAAAACGCCAAGGAGATAATCCTGGAGTTGAAGAAGCCTGACCACAAGCAGCGCAAAGTGGATATCGAGCAGATTGAGGCCTACATGAAGTTGACGGATTGCCGTTTTGGGCTCTACTTTGGCGAGAAGTTGGAAGTGTTCTATTTGGAGGAAAAGGATGGCAAGCGTTTTGCCGCATCTGTCACCACCATTGACTGGACTATTGATAATGAGGCAGGCGCCAATCTGATCGAGTTGCTGGACTTCAAGAACTATAATAGGAAGAAGTTGGAACAGTTCTGTTTTGACAATATTTATTTGAACACCTTCCTCCGTCATTGTAAACACCAAGGAGGCCAACAACAGCTTTATGATTGTATCATGGAGCGTTTTATATTACCAGAATCAATGGCTTGTAGTTTGCGCTCACGCTTGAAGTTTACCATTGTTGATAATCCTGAATCAGAAGAGAAATCGACATCGCCCACTACTGTTATTCCCACTACCTCACAAGTACAAAATGGTAAGGGGAATGTCTGGCTGATTTGTTACGATTCGAAATTCTTCAAGGTAGAAGACTGCTTCAAGAAATATGGCCAGATATATTGGACTCATAAAGCAGGAGTGCTGAACGTGCAGAAAGGCGACATTGCCTATCTCTATGCAGCTCGTCCTGAGAGTGCTATTCGTTTCAAAGTTGAGGTCGTGGCGAGCCAACTGCCATATTCGCCAGAAATGGATGTGGAAGATGAGTTTGTCGCTTCTGGCAGTAGCAATAGTGACGACAGTAATAAGACGTACTTCCTTGTGCGCCCCATCGCAGAGACGCACAGCTCAGCCCTTAAACATGAAGCATTAATGAGTAAGGGGTTGATGGGTAAACGTCCGTCAACTACCAAGTTGTCTAAAGAGGAATTCAAGTCTTTAAGGCAATATATCGAGCAGCATTTTGATGATGCAGCTTCAACGAAGATATGAAAGGAGAAAGGAACAAATAGATAATTACGAAACGAAATATGATTCAGCAAATAGCTAAAGAAAATGAGGCGGTGATGCCTATCAGCCGTGAAATGGAGGGGCTCAAGGAGTATTTCCCTCAGTGTTTCAATGCTCAGGGTGAGTTTGATATAGATAAGTTTCGCGAGGCTATCCAGCCCCAGGTGGATGTGACTCGCGAAGGTCGCAGCTACGACTTCTTGGGTAAGAGTTACGCCCGTATGTTGTCGTCGCTCGATACCACGACGGTAATTCGCCCTGACGTGGAGCACAACTCGAAGCCAGAGAATCAGAACAGCGAGAATATCTATATCAGTGGTGATAACCTCGATGCGCTGCATCATTTGGTGAAGAGTTATGCAGGTCAGGTGAAGTGCATCTATATCGACCCGCCTTATAACACGGGAACTGACGGATTTGTGTATAACGACAAGTTCAAGTTCACCGCTGAGGAACTGGAGAAGAAGTTGAGCATCAGCCCTGACGAGGCAGAGAAGATTATTGCTATGACGAGTGGTCATCGTGCCAGCCACGCTGCTTGGCTGACATTTATGATGCCTCGCCTGCAGTTGGCTCGCGATTTGCTTTCAAAGGATGGAGTGTTTTTTATCTCTATTGACGATAATGAGCAGGCGTATCTGAAGCAGTTGTGCGACTTTATTTTTGGTGAAGATAATTTCTTATCGCAAGTTATTGTTCAATCAAATAAAAGAGGCCAAACATATAAACAAATCGCAAAGACACATGAGTATTTACTTGTATATGTAAGGAGTGAAGAAACTGTTATTAATGAATTAAAAAAAGAATTATCTGGGGATGTTAAAAAAGACGCTATAAGTGAGTTTTCAGAAAGAGAATTAAGAAATCGAAACCCCAAATATGGAAGGTTTAATCGTCCAAATCTTTATTATCCAATCTATGTTAACCCCAACATTATTGATGCCAACGGTTATTGCGCTATAAGTTTGGAACGATCACTTGAGTACCCAGTTGAAGTGTTGCCATTAAATAGTGAAGGTGAAGAAAGTTGTTGGAGATGGGGTAAAAAGAAATTCCAAAATAACCTTGGCGTGGATTCTGAACATAGCACTATTGTTGGTCGTTTAAAAAGTACTGGCGAATATGGTATATTTGAGAAATATAGAAAAGGAACCTATAAAGCCAAAACCATTTGGTATGAAGATGTGTTGACCGTCGACGATGACGATGATGATGACATTTGGGATGAAACAGGTGTTATTACCGAGCAAGGCTCAACAGAATTAAGGAAGTTCGGTATGGAAGACACATTTGATTTTCCTAAGCCTACATATCTGCTTAAAAAAATCCTTGAATTGGCTAGTGAGCCAGACTCTTTATGCATGGATTTCTTCTCAGGATCTGGAACATTGGCCGATGCGGTTAGCCAATTGAATTCTTGCGGTGCTAATCGCAGGTTTATTGCTATACAATTACCAGAGAACTTGGATGAAAAATATGAGAGAGTTTCAGGAGGAGAAAAAACTAAGGTAAAGAAGGTCATTGATTTTCTAGAGGCCAATGGCTATCCCCATACGTTAGATTATGTTGGCATGGAGCGCATCAAGCGTGCTGCTAAGAAAATCAAGGAAGAGAATCCGCTGTTTGCCGGCGACTTAGGCTTTAAGCACTATACGTTGGAGGAAGTGCCGCAGAATACCCTCGACAAGTTGGAGACCTTCGACCCCAACGTCATTTTCTCTACTGACGACGTGCTGAATATGTTTGGACGTGATACAGTATTGCAGACATGGCTTGTTAATGATGGCTACGGATTGGGTGCTAAGATTGAGGACATTGTGCTGGACAAGTATCATGCAACGCTCTGCGGACGCCATCTCTACATGACGGATGCCGACTTTACGGAAGATGCAATGACGGCATTGGTGGACCGCTATCAGAGCGATCCTGCTTTCAATCCTGACTGCATCGTGCTGTTTGGCTATAGCTTCGGACACAACGCAAAGGATATGTTGGAGAAGAACAAGCCAACCATCAATCTGGTGAAGGATAAGAACATCATTATCGACGTGCGTTACTAAGGGGATATGGAACTAATATTACAGAATAATCTGCCACACCAGCAGTTGCCAGTAGAAGCCGTAGGTGACGCACTAAAGGAAGTGAATTGGCAGTCGCCAAAAGACTTTTATGCCAATCCGCTGCTGTCGTGGTCGAACCGCTATCAGCTTAGTGCACCTATCCTTGAGGTGAAGAAACAACTGCTGCCTAATCAGCCTCAGAAGTTGCAGGAACCAGAAGAGGGCGCCCCTCTGAATCTTGACATCAAGATGGAGACGGGTACAGGTAAGACGTATGTTTATACCAAGACCATTTTTGAGCTACATCAGCGCTACGGCCTGAATAAATTCATCATCTGCGTACCCTCTCTGCCCATCAAGGCTGGCGCAGAGCAATTTCTGAGCGATCTCTATGTGCAGCACCATTTCTCTGATACCTGTGGCTATCATTGTGATTTGGAGGTTGGCGTATTGGAGGCTGCAAAGACGAAGAAAGGTAAGCGGTATTTCCCTGGTGTGGTGCGCGACTTCGTGGAAGGTTCTTGCCAACAGCGCAATAAGATATATGTACTGTTGCTGAACATGGCTCTGCTGACGAATGCACAGATATTGAAACGCAACGATTACGACTTTGGTGTGTTGGGCTTCTATCGTCCATTCGATGCATTGAGGGCTACACATCCTGTTGTCATCATTGACGAGCCTCACCGCTTTAACCGCACCCAGTCGGCCTACACGCAAATTCTAAATGAGTTGAAGCCGCAACTGATACTGCGCTATGGTGCCACATTCCCTGAGATAACCGTAGGGCGTGGTAAGAATAAGCATGTAACAAAAGACTATCTGAATCTGCTCTACGACCTGAATGCCTGCGAGGCTTTTTCTCAGAATCTGATTAAAGGTGTTGCCAAGGAGCATTTTGAGTTGCAGGGACAGCAACGCGAACGTGTTATCATCAAAGAGATTAATGAGCGAGAACGAAAGGTGACTTTCCAATATGGTAATCGAACTGAGATTCTGCAAGCAGGTGACCCTATTACGCTTGCACCAGAGATGCAGAACGTCAGCGTGGATGCGGTAGAGAAAGGTTTGGTGACACTTTCTAATGGCAAGCAGTTCCATACCAGCGAACACTTCAGTCCGTCTGTCTATGCCCAGTCGTATCAGGAGGAAATGGTGAAGTTGGCTATTCAGCGGCATTTCGAAACGGAGCGTTTGAACTTTGAACGTCCTCAGCGCATGAAGACACTGGCCCTGTTCTTTATCGATAGCATTCGTTCGTATCGTGGAGAGGGAGAGGAAAACGGCTGGTTGGCAGAGAAATTCGAAGTGTTGCTAAGGGAGCGTGTCAAATTGGAACTGAGCAAGTCTTGTTCTGATGAATACAGAGCCTATCTGGAAGCCACGCTAAAAGATCCTCACGCTTGTCACGGAGGTTACTTTGCGGAGGATAACCAGAATAGCGATGAGGAGATAGCTCAGCAAGTGAAAGAGATCCTGCACGATAAGAAGCAATTGTTGTCATTCAAGAACGAAGATGGCAGTTGGAACGTACGCCGCTTTATCTTCTCAAAATGGACGCTGAAGGAAGGATGGGATAACCCCAATGTGTTCACCATCTGCAAGTTGCGTTCCAGTGGTAGTGAGATTAGTAAGTTACAGGAAGTGGGTCGTGGATTGCGCCTGCCAGTTGATGAATATGGTAATCGAAGTAGCGAAGAATTTCTGCTGAACTATATTGTAGATTTCGACGAAGCAGACTTTGCAGCCAAACTGGTTGCGGAGATAAATGGTCAAGTATCACAAGTGGTTATTACCGACAAGATTCCTATGGAGCTGATTCAACGGGTAGCAGAGAAACGTGGCATGAACGAATTTGCTTTATTAGCAGAACTTGCTCAGAAGGGTATAGTTAAGGATTTGCAAGGCACTATCAATGGCGATATGCTGGGTGAACTTTACAATCTATACCCGGAATTTGCAAACACAGGATTGCCAAAGACTAAGGTAATCGATAGAAATAAAAAGAATACTAATAAGATTAAGATTCGTCCATTAGTTTTCGACCGTCTGCGTGACCTCTGGATGAAAATCAATAAGAGGTATATTATCTTCTTCGACCCCTTGCTGGAGAAAGAATTGGAGAAAGCACTGCCCATGCTGTTCAGCGATGGTGTGTTCGCCCAGAGCATCATCACCAGTCAAAGAGAGACAGTGGGAACTGACGATGGAAAGATGGCCTACGTTCAAGATACGGGCGTTTCATATCAGACAACAGGAAACCGTATGCCTTATAGCGAATTCCTAAAGCGAATCAATCGTGCCACAAGCGTACCTATCCGTACGCTCCACAAGGCAATGTGTGAGGGTATTGGTACAAAGCCGACCTTTTCACAAGATATGATTAACGATCAGTCGCTGGCTCGTATCATCAGCAATATCACGAATTGGAAGATAGAAAACTCCATGAGTCAATTTAAATATAAACAGACAGCTTATGACGTAAAGCGTACAAGGCTTACTGACGAGAACGGCAAGTTGTATGAAGACATCGTGCAGAGTTACATTGGCAATCATCTGGATAGTGCAAGAGTGGCTGACAGATATCTCTATGATGCCTACACATACGACAGCGAATTGGAGCAGACAAACCTTAGAACGTCTGATATTGATGAGGTCATTGTGTTTGGTAAGATTCCACGTAAGAGTATTGCTATTCCTACGATTACAAACGACTCGTATAGCCCAGACTTCATGTATATGGTAAAGAAGACAGATGGCACTAAGGAACTGAATATCATTGTAGAGACCAAAGGTGTGGATGCGCCTGCACATTTACGAGACGTTGAGAAGAAGAAAATCAGCTGTGCCAAGAAGTTCTTTAACCAGCTTCGTGAAGACTATCCTGAGTTGAATGTTAACTTCAGGGATCAACTCAATAATCAGCAACTTCGTACTATCATTGGCGATGTACTAGGGGAGGTTTGATTTAAAATACCAGGTATATAACAAAATCCCTCGTTTTATGGAAAATAATGACGAAGAGGGGTGGGACTGACGATGTCTGATGGCTGATGGATGATGTAAGACAGCCTGTGTGCGTGCAACTAAAGGGATTAACGTTTTTTGGGAAATAATAGTGGGGTGACAATTAGGTCAGCCCACTATTATTTTGTACCTTTGTGAGCGTTTTATGGAAGTAGGATATGGCTGAGTATGAAATAAGGATATCGGGAGTGCACTATGGTGCCAATGGCGACTCTGTGGCTGGTCAGAAAGACACAGAGGAGATGCACATGCGCACCCGTGAACTGCTCAGCAGGATAGACCGCGTAAGACCGATTGTGACGCTGTCGCCTGACCCTGAGAACCGTGTTCACGGGCGTGCCATACAGGCGCGTTCTTTAGGAAAAAGGATAGGGCGCGTAGCGTTTGAATGTGTGGACTTGGTGTGGGACTTGCTTCGCGCGAGTGGGATGCCGATGCTACTGGCTAAGGTGAAAGAGGTGGCGATAAGGAATCACGGCTATGTGGTGGTGACGGTAAGTGCCGAAGCGTTGCAGCAGACTCAGACGACCGTTGCGTCAGAGACGGAATGGGGGCCTTGGCTGAGCGACCTGCCGCTGCTGCCTCCCAGCGAACAGTTGCAGGCGGAAGAGGAGGCGTCGTTCGTGCTTGAGAATGTGTTTTTCCCTTGTCTGAATGAATGCGACGTTCAGGAACTGGCAACCTATGTCAATATTTGGTTGGAGGGTAGTCGGCACGATCTGAGCCGTGAGGCGCGCCAGAAGCGTGCCTTATACATAGAACTGCTGGAGACGGCAGAGGATAAGGAGGTGCGCCAACTGGCAGAGGCGCTGAAGGAACAGCGTAGGAGAATCTGTGAGCGGGAGCCCCTGGACGAGATGGCTACGGAATGGTGGCAGCAGCGGCAGGAGGACCCTGACGTGCAGCGTCTGTGGCAACAGTGGCGGCTGAAGAACGACAACAAGCTGTGGGCAGGACTGCGGCTTATAGACTCGCTGCTAAGGCAGTTGCCTGGCGACTTGTATGGCGACATCGGACACATGGATGTGGTTCTGTCCCGCCTGTACTATCTGAACACGCCGCGCAAGGCTTTCCAGTCCATCATGGCCCTGCTGATGATGCGCTGCCTGACATGCCGTGAGCTGGGCATCGACATGCGTCCGATGACGGAAGATGAATACGAGCGAGACGGCATCATCAAGAACCCGCTGGACATACCTACGACGATAGCTCGTGTGGTGGCTTTCGGCGCTACACGCTGCAATGACAGTCAGAAGCAGACCATTGAGTTGCTGGTGCACTGGTTGCGCGACGACTATGAGCAGAGCCACTGCGAAGAGATTGAGTCGCTGGCAGCGGACACACAGGTAAGGTTGGCTAATGCCATAGAGAACGCTGCAAACAAGCCTGCAACGCAGAATATCTATGGCGACAAGAACGAGTTTCAAGATGGAGCGCAGTTGCTGAAGATGGGCATACCTGAAGGTGCTGACCCTGCTGAGATTGCTGCGCGCATAGCAGAACAGAAGAAACAGATAGAAAAGAAAAAAGATAATAAGTAGATATATATGAGCGACGAACAGAAATATACCATTCAGGGGTTGGATGAGTACATCCGTCAGGGTGAGCCGCAACAGCGTGAGCGTAGCGAGGCGTGGAAGGTGGCCATCGGCCTGCAACAGGTTGACAGGCTTCAGACTTCTGAGTATTTGCTTGATACGGCTAAGCGCCACATTGAGGGCGATATCAGTATTGGTGAGGCAAAGGAGCTGATAGACTCTTACTACAAGTCGGCAACAGGTCGCAAGGAGGTGGAAAACGACCGCACGGAAGAGGCTGACAAGGTGGCTGCACGCATTACGGAACTGATAGAAGAAAAGACGTTCTCGTTTACGCCAGCACAGTTGATTTCCATTCATCGCCGATTGTTTGAAGGCATCTACAAGTTGGCTGGGCGTATTCGCGACTATAACATCACTAAAAACGAATGGGTGCTTGGGGGTAAAACGGTATATTATGCCAGTGCCGACACTATCAGCGACACACTGGCATACGACATGGGGCAGGAACGTGAGTTCAATTATGCCAACATGAATATTGATGAGGCCATCCGTCATCTGACTCGTTTCTGTGCTAACCTCTGGCAGGTACATGCATTCTGTGAGGGTAACACGAGAACAACGGCGGTATTCATGATTAAGTATCTACGCACGCTGGGATTCAATGTGGTGAACGATGTGTTTGCTGAGAACTCGTGGTATTTCCGTAATGCGCTGGTGCGTGCCAACTACAACGACCTGACAACTGGTATCTCAGAGACCACCCTCTATCTGGAGCGATTCTTCCGTAGCATGCTGCTGGGCGAAGAGCACGACCTGAGAAACAGAATCATGCATGTGGATTGGGGAAAGGTAACTGATGGAGATGAGTCCCAAAGTGCAAATAAGCCTGTTCAAAGTGCAAAATTGAGCGACGAACTGCCTCCAAAGTGCAAAAATTGCACTTTAGAAGAGGTAGCAGTGCTTCGCATCATTCATGAGAATCCTACAACCACTCAAAAGGAAATAGCTACTGCGATAGGAAAATCTGAACGAACCGTCAAGACAATTACCGTTGCGCTTCAAGAGAAGCTGATTGTGAAGCGCGTGAACGGTAAACGAAATGGGTACTGGGAATTTATAGAGTAACGTAGAATGAGTGATACAAAGGAATATATCAAGGGCGACAAGCATGTGCACCAGGCTGGGAGCATCATGATTAAGTTCGCACAATATAATGTGCCTGAGCGGAAGGGTGACTGGAAGCAGCAGGAAGAAAAGGAGGCAGAGGAACTGGAGAAGGAGTTTGCCGACTTTGAAGAGGTGGTGGACGAAACGGCTGAAACTAATGAGCCTAAGGTAAAGGTGAAGCCGGAGCTTCCTCCTGCCGACGTGTTTGTAAACAGGGTGAAGGCTATTGTTTTGGAGATGGCCAAGAAGAATGGTGAGACTATCAAGACCAATACCAGAGCATGGCAGGGTGAGTATGTGTTCTTTGTAGATGGTCAGCGTTTAGCCAAGATGATGGACGACCTGAGGAAGAACCATGAGAACAAAATCAATGAGTTTCTAAGCACCTCCTCGAAATATGATGGCGTGATGATTGTGGCTCCCTTTATTGGCAAACTGCTACAGATAGAAGAACTGAGGTCGCGCGACCTCCAGTTTACTGACTTGGAATTTGCTTTTACACCTTATTATAATAAACCTGCTAGCGCAGTGAAGCGCATGAGTGACAAATTGGATTCGGCGGAGGCAAAAATAGTTTTTGGACTGCTAAAAGGGCTGCTAAAGAAGTATCCTGCGACTGAATCCACTTGAATCCACTTGAATCCACTTTCAGAATCATCGGTGGACTCAGTTAAGTGTCTAAAAATCATCGGTTTAGGAGAGATTAAATTAGTATAGGAAAGACTTGTAAATCTGAAACTGGATTTAGAATCTTTGCCAACGGAAATCAGAAATGACGACCGTTGGCAATTTTTTTTTGTATCACTAATAAAGGTTTTAGATTTATGGCAAAAGCAATTATGTTGGAAGCTACTACAACAGAAATAGGTAGCAACGTAGAAAACTCAGAAATCAGTATGGTGCTGCAGTACCTGGCTCCTTGGATTGAGAAAACCAATGGCGAAGAGTCTATAGGCAGCTGGGAAACCACGATGGCCACTAAGATGATGGTGAAGCTCTTGGAGCTTTGGATGACTCAGGATAGCAGAGAGCGTGTAGAAAAGATGCTCGAATCCTATCACCCTCTGGATCGTAGTGCTATGGCGTATGCTTTGGTGGTGTATGTGATGACAGGTAAGACCATGACCTTCAAGAGTGCTGTGGCTAACCAACACTACAAGACCATCTGCAAGATGTTGAAGGAGGATATGCCGCAGCTGATGTTTGCTGGTCACATGAAGTATATGATACATAGATACGGCAAAAAGAAGTAAGACATAACCGAGTCGGAGTGAGTGGAGGAAGACTACGTAGTGAAAATGGCCAAATTCCGACACGACCTTCACTCTCTAAATCGACAAGATTATGCGAATAGAAGTAGAAGTTAGCCAGGAGGTACTGGCCGCCATCATGAATGGCAAGTGTGTGGAAGGAAGGTTGCGATTAAGCGAGAGCAAAATGGAGCAAGCTCCAATTTTGCCGAGCGTGAGCAAGCTCGAGCGAAGCTCAGGGTTGCGCAAGCAGCTTTCGAGTCTGGGAACGCATCAGGTGATAGGGTTTGCTCCCTACAACCGCAAGCCCAGAGGTAGTCAGGACAAGGTAATCTGCCAGTTGGAGAACGGATGGCTGAAGGAAAGCCCAAGGCGCATCAAGTTCTACAACTCGGTGAAGAAAGAGTTGGGTCGCCGTATGGTGGAAGTGGTGATGCATCGTGATCTGAAATCGGCTATGGAAGTCATGGAGATTCAGGAAATTTTAGACAACATTTAAAGAAAGGAGGACATTGTATGAAACAACAGATTTTAGTGTACGGTAAGTGTGGCGGTTATGTGACTATCGCAACGTTTCTGGGCAACCAGTGGTGGGTAACGAACAAGGACGAGAAGCTGGAGCCTCTCTACGACGACGGCCCATACTCAGAGCACGACTATCGCTACCTGTGTGAGGTAGGTGAGTTGGTTCAGATACGCGACCTTGCAGGAATGATGGGTGCTGCCCTGGAAATGCCTGAGGGCGACATCAAGGAGGTACTGAACAACCGCCTGAAGGAGTTGAACATGATGGGCGTGAAGTTTGTGTCTTCGGCTCAGTACCTGAACCTCGACGTCAGTGTGTTCAGTAATCAGGGCACCAAGCGCGAAGGTAAGTTCAGCGTGATGTGTAACGATACTGACAGGGATATGCCGCTGTTCAACATCGATGCGTTCGACAACGCCAAGGATGCGCTGAACTGGGCGAAGGTCTTTGTGGAGTTCTTCCTGAAGCATGGCGTGAGGGTGTGCGCGACGCTGCACTGTACGGAGGATGTGCTGGAACTGCTGAACGGTCAGGTTCAGAATATGAAAATTGAGATTGACAACCTTTAATAACCCCTATGTTTAGTTATCAGAAGAGTTTTGTGAATCCTACGTTGCCTGTGGACGAGGCCCAGTTTTGGGCCCTCGTCAGGGCGACACAATGGAACGAGAACATCGACAAGTTCCGCGAGACAGGCGATGCTCAGTTGAAGCGTAA
>ODAI013556569.1_pt1 | contig 11851 bp, 6 predicted proteins | sample 1539321 | NCBI WGS metagenome assembly ODAI01 (sample SAMN02144231, study PRJEB22623) | gut metagenome | biome: sheep rumen | host: Ovis aries | place: New Zealand
CATGAACCCCGGTCAGTTCTACGCCCTGCCCCAGTCCCCACAGACGCTGAAGCAGCTGCTGATGGTCAGCGGCATGGACCGCTACTTCCAGATCGTGAAGTGCTTCCGTGACGAAGACCTGCGCGCCGACCGCCAGCCCGAGTTCACGCAGATTGACTGCGAGATGAGTTTCGTCACACAGGAGGACATCCTGCAGACCTTCGAGGGCATGGCCAAACACCTCTTCCGCGAACTGCGCGGCATCGAGCTGGAGGGCGCCTTCCCCCGCATGACGTGGGCCGACGCCATGAAATACTACGGCAGCGACAAGCCCGACACCCGCTTCGGCATGACGTTCGTGGAGCTGAAAGACATCTTCGCCAAGGCTCCCGGCTTCAGCGTCTTCGACGAGGCCAAGTACATCGGCGGTATCTGCGCCACGGGCCAGGCCGTCTATACGCGCAAGCAGCTGGACCAGCTGACGGATTTCGTCAAGCGTCCGCAGATTGGCGCCAAGGGCCTCGTTTACGCCCGCGTGCAGGAGGACGGCTCGGTGAAGTCCAGCGTGGACAAGTTCTACGGTCCCGAGGTACTCAACGCCCTGAAGGAAGCCATGAGCGCCCAGCCCGGCGACCTCATCCTCATCCTCAGCGGCGACGATGCCATGAAGACGCGCAAGCAGCTCTGCGAGCTCCGTCTGGAGATGGGTGCCCGCATGGGTCTGCGCGACAAGAATAAGTTCTCGCTGCTCTGGGTCATCGACTTCCCGATGTTCGAGTGGAGCGAGGAGGAAGGCCGACTGATGGCCACCCACCACCCCTTCACACACCCGAAGGACGAGGACATTCCTCTCCTCGACACCGACCCCGCCGCCGTGCGCGCCGACGCCTACGACATGGTGTGCAACGGCGTAGAAGTGGGCGGCGGCAGCATCCGTATCCACGACCCGGAACTGCAGGACAAGATGTTCCGCATCCTGGGCTTCACCGAGGAGCGCGCCCAGGAGCAGTTCGGCTTCCTGATGAACGCCTTCAAGTACGGTGCTCCCCCTCACGGAGGTCTTGCCTACGGACTCGACCGCTTCGTCAGCCTCTTTGCCCAGCTCGACTCGATTCGCGATTGCATCGCCTTCCCCAAGAACAATTCCGGTCGCGACGTCATGCTCGACGCCCCCGGCCTGATTGACCAGAGCCAGCTCGACGAACTGCACCTCCAGGTGGCCCTGCCGCAGGAAACTTGACCACGAATTGCACGAATTAAACGAATTAAAACGACCGCGTTTAAACGGATTATAACGACCACGATTAAACGGATTAAATCGGCCACGATTAAACGGATTAAATCGACCACGAATTGCACGAATTAAACGAATTTATAATTACTTGTTTGTCAAGAGATAATTCGTGAAATTCGTGCAATTCGTGGTCTTTATATAATCTGTCTAATCCGTTTAATCGTGGTCGTTTTAATTCGTTTAATTCGTTAAATTCGTGTAATTCGTGGTCCAAAGTGTTTCCGTGGTCAAAAGAGTTTTCGTAGTTATATCTTTTCGATAAACTCTATTTCGACGATGCGGAGTTCGTTCTTCGTGTCGCCGCCATTGCGGGCCTTGAAGAGGTCGAGTTCGCCGGCAGCCGGTTCGGCCACCTCCACGATGCCGCCGAAGGCATCCTCGTCCTTGCCTGCACCGCGCAGCCGGATGGTTATCTCCTTCGTCTTCACGCGCCGCTGGGGTTTCAGGTGCACGTAGCCCAGACTGCGTTCCGTCTCGCCGCTCCAGATGAGTTCCTTGCCAGCATATATTTCCAGCGGATAGCTGCGCAGTCGCCATCCCGTCAGTTTCAGGCAGATGTCGTCTACGGCAGCCTTCCGTGCCAGCCGGTACGTTATCCAGGCCGTAGAGAGTCGGCCGTCGTTCTTCCACTCCGAGAGTTCGTTGTCGTCGAAGCTGCGTGTGGCATGCTCGCTGTCGTGGCCCGCCCGGGCCGATGCTATTTCGATGCCGCGGGCCCGTTCCTTGTACGAAGGCGTGAGCGGAGTCTCGCCGCGGTCCAGTCGGCCCCTGAGGGTCAGTTGTGGCAGATGGTTCCCGCTGGGGCGGCTGCTTGCCACCGATGCCGTAGCCGACTTCAGTCCGTCGGCCGTGGCCGTCAGTCGGATGTTGCCGGCCTTCGTCGTCGTGCGCACCAGTACCCGGTTGACACCGCACTCCACGGGCAGGTCCCTGCTGCCGACGAAGTTGTCCGAGACATTCCTGGTGGCTGCTGCGTCGAGCAGTCCCTCCGGACGGTTCTCGTCGGGGCGCTGCAGCTGGCGGTTGTTGCGAGTGGCAATGCCGCCTATCCAGGAGGCCTCGCCCTCGAGGTCGAAGTGCACCATGCGGTCGTCCAGCGGGCACCGGCGTCCCTGCCTGTCCACCACCTCCACTTCGTACATCACCATGTCGGCCCCGTCGGCCCTGGTGCCCTCGGGGTTGCAGATGGTGGTCAGTCGCAGTTCGTAGGGCTCGCCAGCCGTCTCCAGGCGGTAGCGGCTGCCGTCCGAGGCCACGGCCTCCAGAGTGCCTGGTTCGAAGGGCACATCGGGGAAGGTGAAGAGGTAGCGATACTGCTGTCGGCCCTTGCCCAGCGAGCGGCCGTTGAGGAAGAGTTCCACCTCGTCGCCCGTAGATACCACGTAGACGGGCTTCTTCAGACCGCCTCCCGCACCGCTTTCAGCAGGATTGGGACTGCCGTAGTTCCAGTGGCCTACAATGTAGGTCTGTGCCGACTCCGGCTCCACCCATCCGTTCCACATCACCTGGTGGACGAAGTAGGCGTCCTTGGGCAGTCGCATGGCATCGGTGACACCGCTGGTGCGGTAGTTCGACTCGCCGCGGTGGTGTGTGTTGGTGTCGGAGAAGACTATCTTCACACCGCCCGCCGCCACCCGCGTGCCCGTGCCCGGCCGCTCCAGCCAGTAGTCGTACCAGCGGCGCACCATCTCCACGGCAAACTCGTCCATGTTATGGTTGTACTCCTTGGCCGGTTTGCCCCTGTAGAGCGGTCCCTCGCCCTCCCTGTGGAAGGGGTAGCTCCACTGGTCCCAGTATTTGCGCAGACCCTCGTCGCGACAGTACTCCATGGCCCACATGGGGTGCTTGTGGCTCTTGTTGATGTAGAGCATCTCGCCGCCGTACTCCGCCTCGTCGATGTCCAGCATCTCGCGGCTGCCTACGGCACGCCCGCCGCAGGGGTCATACTCGTCGCGTATGGCCTTCATCTCAAGCATGTGCTCGCGGCTGATGCTCTCGTTGCCACTTTCGTAGAAGATGATACTCGGATTGTTGCGGTTATAGATGATGGCGTCGCGCATCAGCGCTTTGCGCTGCAACCATCGCGCACCCTCCACGTCCTTCTCGGCGTCGCCTGCGGGCATGGCCTGGGGCAGACCCACGCGGTCACACGAATCGATGTCCTGCTTCCACGGAGTCACGGGCATACACCTCACCATGTTGCCCCCCGACTTCACCATCAGGTCGTTCGAGAAGTCGCTCAGCCAGGCCGGCACGCTGATGCCCACGCCTGGCCATTCGTTCGAGGTGCGCTGGGCATATCCGTGCACCATCATGACGCGGTCGTTCAGCCAAATCTTGCCCTCGCCGAAGCGCGTCTTGCGGAATCCCGTTCGCGTGGCCACGTCGTCCGTCTCCGTTCCGTCGTCGGCCCTCAGCGTCGTCCGGACGGTGTACAGATAACCGTATCCCCACGACCAGAAGTGCAGCCCCTCCACCTCCTTCTTCAGGGCCACCGTGCGCGTCTCGCCAGGCCCCATCGTCGTGCGCTCGCCCTCGGCCTGGGCCACCAGGCGGCCCTCGGCGTCCAGCAGGCGCATGCAGAGGGTGAAGCTGCGCTCTCTCGAGTCCTCGTTCCTCACCTGGCTCTCGGCGTGTATCACGGCCTTGCGGCGGGGGATGTCGAAGCCGGTGGCGTAGACGTACGTCCCCGTGGTGCCCAGGTTAGAGTAGAGAGGCAGCGTCTGGTAGAGCCGGTCGGTGACGTGCAGCCACACGTTCTTCGGAATGCCGCCGTAGTTGGCATTGAAGTTGCGGTCGTTCCACTGGTAGCGGCTCTGGAATTCGCGCGAGCGGTAGGTCCACGAGTTGTCGCACCTCACGGCCAGCACGTTGCGCCCCTCCCTCAAGTGCGGGGTCAGGTCGAATCCGCAGGCCATCACACCGTTATCGCTCATCCCCAGGTGCTGCCCGTTCAGGTAGAAGTCGGCCCCCTGCCTGACGCCCTCAAACTCCACGAACCACTTCCGCCCCTGCAGGCCTCCCGTCGGCACGTCCCAAGCCTTGCGATACCAGCAGACGGTGTCCGTCAGGTCCACGATGTCCCTGCGGAAGGCCTCGTCGCCGTTGAAGGCGTAGGGCAGCGTCACCCGTCGCCATCCGCTGTCGTCCCACTCGGGCCCGGCCGCACCTTCGTGGTCGCCCACAGCCAGCCTCCAGCCGCTGTTGAAGTTCAGTCTCTCGCGCTCCGTGGCGCCCTCCGTGGCACCGCCCATGGCCAGCACCAGCAACATGCAGAAAATCAGTCTCCGTCTCATAACCTATATTTATGATATATTTCTGCAAAGTTACGAAAAGTCCTGCATTTTCATGGCATATTGACCGTTTTTTTGTAATTTCGCACATCCAAACCAATCATTTCTACGCATGGAACGAATAGAGTCAACGAAGAATCCGCGCATCAAGCAACTCATGGAACTGCAGCAGAAGTCGTCCGCCCGCCGCCGCACGGGCCTCTTCGTCGTGGAGGGCCGTCGCGAACTGGACCACTGCCTGCAGGCAGGCTACCAGGCCGACACCCTCTTCGTCTGCCCCCAGCTCTGCGGCGACGGCCCGCTGCCCCAGGCTGCCCACACCCTGGAACTGTCGCCCCAGCTCTACGAGCGTGTGGCCTACCGCGGCACCACGGAGGGCGTCATCGCCCAAGTCCGCAGTCGCAGTCTCCGCCTGGCCGACATAGCCCCCGCCACCACGGGCCGCGCACCCCTCTTCGTGGTGCTGGAGGGCGTGGAGAAGCCCGGCAACCTCGGCGCCGTGCTCCGTTCGGCCGATGCCGCAGGCGTAGACGCCGTCGTCGTATGCGACCCGCTCACCGACCTCTACAATCCCAACCTCATCCGCTCCTCCCTCGGAGCCATCTTCACGGTGCCCACCGTCGCCTGCCCGTCCGAGGAGTGCATTGCCTTCCTGCAGGCCCATGGCGTGCAGATACTCACGGCCCAGCTCCAGGATTCGCTGCCCTACTACGACACCCCCATGCTCCAGGCCACGGCCATCGTCATGGGCACGGAGTCCACCGGACTGTCTCCCCAGTGGCGCAAGGCCGCCGACCGCCACATACGCATCCCCATGCTCGGCCGCCTCGATTCGCTCAACGTCTCCGTCTCTGCCGCCATCCTCATGTTCGAGGCCGTCAGGCAGAGGCAGAGCCAGGGGGTAGAAAATATGTAATTGCAAAAATGCAAAAATGCAAAAAAGGAGGCGGACATCATCGCGACGGCCGCCTTCTCAATAATTATGACAGAGTAGTAATAAAACTTAGAACAAACCTTTCTATATGAGCCCTACACTGAGGGCTGCACTGGCAGCGGTCACGCCGCCGAAGGCAGCCAAGAGGGCCGAGAGCAATTGCCACAGCAACCGCAGAAGCGTCTTTTTAGTTTCCTGATTCATAGCATTCAATAATTAAAGATTCATTGTTTTATTTATTTTATCAAGAATTAGAGAATTTTATTCGCCCCAATGGTAGTATTCAGCGAATCATGACTCACACGTCGGTCAGTGCCCCTATCGGGGCAGAAATCTTACAAATCTGTCCAAATCTTACAAATATTGACATCAGATTTGAGAGATTTGTAAAGATTTGTTGGATTTCTTCGACGAGCGAAGCGAGTAGAACTCGATTACTTGGACGAGCCAAGCGGCAAGCCGATTACTTCGACGAGCGAAGCGAGTAGAACTCGATTACTCGCCGTAGGCGACTGCTATTTTTGCTTTCGCTGAATAGTTACGATTTCGTGCTTATTTTCGATTTAAGAAAGTTTAACATTTATTTTATTTTTTTTGTGTCAGAAAAGATGTAATTTTGCAGTTTGTTAACTCATAATTGACTCATAATTAACTCATAATTAACTCATAATTAACTATTAATTAACTATTTAGACCATATATACTCTATTCTTCAGACTTGAAAATTTTGTTTAAAATATGGTTTCTATGTTGCGTTTGGACGTTAAGCACACCAATCATGGCATCGTCAAAGCTGTCAGCTGACGATGTCAGGATGCTTCATGCCCATGACAGTGTTCAGGTTGTCATGAATGTCCATTTCCCGGACACCGCCGTAGGGAAAAAAGATATTCTTTTGCTCACGCCCCGTCTCCTTTTCCGTGACAAGGTCAAGGACCTGCCTTCCGTGGGCATCTATGGCCGCATCCCCTACTACTATGCCGTCCGCAGCGGTCTCCGTCTCTTCCAGGATGCGACGGACATCATGTATCGTGCCAAGGACCTGAGACGCATGGAACAAACCGTCCGCTATGCCCGAACCATTTGTGCCCAGGAATGGATGGACAGTGCCGCCGTGGAGCTGGTATTCACCCGCTACACCTGCTGCGGCGATGTCGTGGACCAGAACGCCTGGCAGGTGGTGGAAGCCAAGACATGGACTGCACCACCCACCACGGCCGCGCGCAGTATCACAGAACATTTTGAGAAGAAAGGTGTCATGCACATCGACTTTATCCTCGACAGCATCACCGTGCGTCCAGATTACCATGAGAACCGGAGAGAGCTGGACAAACTGCGTGCCGACCTCGACAGCGTGCTCAGCGACCAGCGCTACAAGATTGACACGCTGACCATCCATGGATATGCCTCACCCGAAGGACCTTACAAACACAACGTGTGGTTGGCCCAGAACCGTGCCCACGCCCTCAAGTCATACATTGCCGACCACTTCGAACTCGACACGGCCATCATCGACTCACGCTACACCCCAGAGGACTGGGTAGGTCTGCGACGCTATGTCGATGCCTCCGGCCTGCCACATCGCCAGGAAATACTGGATGTCATCGACGACACCGTCGCCCACCCAGACCCCGACAAGCGATTGCGCTACATCCGCACCCACTACAAAAAGGACTTTGCCGACATCTTCGACAACTGTCTTCCCTATCTGCGCCATTCCGACTACACCATCCACTATTCCTGGAACGAGCAGCACCTCATGCCGTCACACCCCGAGCCGCAGACTGCCACTGCCGCACGGCAGGATCCCCTCGCTCCGGACCAGCCCTACGCACAACTTCCCGTGTTGCGCCCGCTCTTTGCCATCAAGACTAACCTACTGTTCGACATGGCACTCTGGCCTAACGTAGAGGTGGAAGTTCCCTTCGGCCCCAACGCCAAGTACAGCATCATGGCCAACTGGGGAAGCCCCTGGTATGTCTGGCACCACAACTCAAGGGCATACGAAATCCTGAACGTGGGGCTGGAACTGCGCCGCTGGTGGGGCAGGTGCGATGGCTGCCGCCCGGTGCTCACGGGGTGGTTTGCCGGCATCTATGGCGCGGGAGGCAAGTTCGACCTGGAGTGGAACAGCGTCGGCAATCAGGGGGAGTACCTCAGCTTCGGTCCCTCGGTGGGCTATAGCTGGCTCCTGCGAGACAACCTCAACCTGGAGGTCTCCGCCACCGCAGGCGTCGTCTTAGGCAAACGCCGCTACTACCATGGCGAATTCAACGACACCCACCTCATCTGGTATCACTTCGGCAAAGTATTCTATGCGGGTCCCACCCAGCTCAAGGTCTCCCTCGTATGGCTCATACCCCGCAAGTGGTTCGGGCTGGACAAAGATAAGAAAGGAGGTGGCCTATGAAGTGGTCCTCCTATAAGCAGCGCAGCTGCAAAGCAACCGACGCGCACCGCCCTGTGGCCCACCCCCTCCGCTCCCTCGCGGCCCTTGCGGCGTGTCTCGTGCTCAGCGGTTTGGCCGCCGAGTTACTCTCCTCCTGCATCCGCCGCCCCCTGGAGGTCTATTACTTCGACAAGGCACGCCTCATCCTGCATGTTGACTGGATGTCGCACTTCGGCCAGCGGCCCAACGGCATGACCGTCTGCATCTATGATGAGGGCGGACTGCTCTATGAGAGCCGCTCCATGAACGAGATAGACAGCGTGCAACTGCAGCTCCCCGTGGGCCGATACCGCGTCATCGTCTTCAACGAGGACGTCGACGCCTTCGCCTCCTTCGGCTTCCAGGACATCGGCAGCTTCGACCACTTTCGCACCGTGGCGCGCCCCAACAACAGCCGCCGCATGACTCCCACCTCGTGGGACTACGGCACACGCTACACCTGGGAACCCGACGAACGCCTCGGGGCTGCCGTGGACTCCTTCGAGGTCACGCAGCAGATGCTCGACAGCCAGGACCCCAACTTCACCAGCTATCACAACCGCAACCGTGTCAACGACTGGCGAAAGAACGACACCTATCACATCTATGACACCATCCTCCCCCTGCAGACCATGCTCCACATGCGCATTCACGTCAACGGCATGGAGAATATGTACCACATGGAGGTCAACCTCAGCGGCATGGCTGACGGATGCTCCATGGCACACACCTGGCGCAACACCAGCGAGACCACAGTCTTCTATGACAGCGACCGGTGGGGCTATTACTTCGACGGAGATGCCTCCAAGCACGGGTGGGTCTACATCGACATCCCCACCTGGGGCGAGCCACGCGGACAGGAACTGCAGGAGACCCGCGACAGCCTGCAGAACGTCCTCCGCATGAACTTCACCCTCCGGGACAAGGAGAAGACAGAAAAGTTCTTCCTCTTCAACACGGGGCATCTGATAGAATATCGCGAGCCGCAGGCTAACCCCGCCATGCTCACCAAACCCGACGTCCTGCGCCACCTCTACCTCGAGATCAACCGCGAGATTCCCCTCCTGCCCGACGTGCCCCCCGACCAGGAGATGGGGGCTGGCTTCAATGCCAATGTCGACCCTTGGGAATACGGCGGTGAGGTGGACCTCGGAACGTTCTGAGGGGAAAAGATACGAGAATCATTATAACTAAAAAAATAACTTATTAACCTCAAACAAACATCGTAAAGACGCAACCGACACAAAAAAACAAGAACGCAACAAGAAACTTAACACATTTATTTAACCCAATTAAAACTTTATTATTTATGAAAAAACATTTATTCATCGCAGCCGCGGCAGTCGTAGCACTCGCCAGCTGCACAACTTCGGACGAGTTCTTCGACCCCGCACAGGAGACCGCACAGCAGGAACTCAATGACAACGCCATCCAGTTCGGCACGTACCTGGGAAATCAGGTGATGACACGTGCGGCATATGAAGGCACCATGAACACCGATGTGCTGAAAGACAACACAAAAGGTAATGGCTTTGGTGTTTTTGCTTACTACACGGGAACTGGCACATATGGTGCTTATCAAAAAGCTGGTACAAGTACTCTTTATACTTCAGAGAGCAGCACTGTCCCCTCTTTTTTATCTCCCTACTATGCAAACTTCATGTATAACCAGCATGTAACTTGGAATACCACTACCAAACTGTGGGAATATACCCCTATCAAGTATTGGCCTAACGAATTCGACAATTCAGATGTTGACGACCAAGAAAAAGATGCCAATGACAATACGGCATGGGGTAGTAACAACGGCACTCTGAAAAATGGTGGCAATGTCTCGTTCTTCGCTTATGCACCATGGACTGAAGTAAGCGCAGGTGGCGCTCCAACAGGAAGCCCCACAGATGGCATCACAGCTGTAACCGCCAATAATGCGACAGGTGACCCCATCATCACCTATAAATTAGCGACGGACGGTGAAGTCGTTGATCTCCTTTGGGGAACTATGTCTGGAACCAACACCAACGTCAACAATGCCGGCAATACGGGCGTCACTGGAACATCTACTGCTCCGTATCCACAGGGTGCCAGCTTCTACAGCGAGGAAGTTTTGGCTCCCTACACGACCAATGCCGATTTAACCAAGCAACGCACTGACGGCAAAGTCGGTTTTGCTTTCAAACATGCACTGGCTAAGGTCGGCGGTTCCAACATCCCCGGAGCCAGCGGCTCTACCGTTAATGGCCTGATGATTGTCCTTGATATTGATAAAAATGGTAAGGAAAGCGGTGGTACCCGTGAATCTTGGACAAGTTCTTCTACAGATGATAGTTGGCGTACTATTGTTACCGTTAAGAGCATCACCATTACCAATGATTTAGATGGCAACGGAGCCATTAGCGCATCTGGCAGTAAGGGCGATGAACAAATCGTAGCTGGTGGCCAATTCAATCTCGCTACTGGTAAATGGACTGCTGACAGTAAGGGTGATACGAAATACATTCATTCCATCACCAAAGATGCTTCCACTTCGGTTGAAGGATCTAAAGCAGCCGTTCTGTCAACTGCCATTGTAGAAGATGGCGCTCCCACCCCGAGCAGCGAAGCAGCGTTCTTTCTAAAGAGCAATGCTAAGACCGGTGTTACCGAAACCCCGCAGAATGTTTATGGAACAGAGGCTAATCCGCTTGTATTCATTCCTGGAACGACCCCCACACTTCGCTTTACTATCGATTATGTAGTACGTACTTACGACGCTAATCTTGCTAAGAAGTATTCTGAAGTTGAACAGGTTATCTCCAAGAAAGTAACATTCAACGACCTCCAGTTAAACAAGCAGTACAGTATGCTTATCCACCTCGGCTTGACAGGCATTAAGTTCACCGCTTTGGTATCTGACTGGTCTGTTGCAGGAGATGACAACAACAACGGCGTCATTGACGGAACCGAATCTCTGAAGGTAGAGGATGTTTATCTGCCCATCAATGTTTCTAGTCTGCTGGTTAGTTATATCACAGCACCCACGACAAAATTCGGAAGTACTGCATCTTCCGCTGATGTTTTCACTGTCAGTTCTGCTAAGTACTATGAGGGCGATGTCGAGCAGGCTGTAGCACCCAGCTCGTTGACTTACACATCATCGCCTTCTGCTACTTGGTTGACAACGGGAGCTACGACAACGGTTAAGGAAGCAAACACGTCCTTCGCTTCTCGCAGCACTACCGTGACAATCACCAAAGCCCCCTACATCTGCGAAGAGCCCGTAACGATTACCCAATTTGGTCGTATTCCTTCTGATAATGCAACGTTAACACTCACTACGGGTACGGGTTCATTTGCCACATTGGATAAGAACGCTCATTCCACTGAGACCTATACCGTAACTGCAGCATCCATCGATAAGTATTATGAAACCGATGCTACCGGTGCCAAGACTGGTAGTGAACTAAGTGGAACGGTTTCTCTGACTGGTGGTACTGATATAGATTTTTCAAAGGCTATCTTTGTAGATAATGCCGGAAAACCTGTCAATTGGATTACGCCAACAGATGGAGGTTTCTCTGTTGTCGCAAATGGCACAGGAGTGGCACGAACTGCAACTGTCGCCTATATCATTAATGGTAAGGTTGTTAAGAGCAACAAGACAGTTACACAGAATCCATAACAATTCATACTTTTCATAATTCTCACATCTCGGGGCGAGGCCGACAAGCGGCTTCGCCCCGAAGTCATTTTCTGCGGCACAAGCCTGAGACCGCTCGCAGGGCGAGATGACGGGGGAGATGAGTATAGTGCTGGCGGGGATAGCATTTTCTGCGAATTTCATGACAAAAGTGTTAAAAAAAAGTTTTTCACCGCATGTTTTCGCCATTTCTTTTGGTCATGTCAGTCGAAATGAGTATATTTGCCGAGTTTTACGCGCCGCG
>ODAI014492460.1_pt1 | contig 11851 bp, 10 predicted proteins | sample 1539321 | NCBI WGS metagenome assembly ODAI01 (sample SAMN02144231, study PRJEB22623) | gut metagenome | biome: sheep rumen | host: Ovis aries | place: New Zealand
AAGGAATTCCCGCTGGCGCGCACCCAGTACAAGAAGCTGTACCTGGACGCCGCCGACGCCTCGATGGGCCACGAGAACCCCGCCGCCGAGGCCGAGGTCCGCTACGACGCCAACGAGGGCGAAATCGTGTTCGACCACACGTTCGAGCGCGACACCGAGCTCACCGGCTACATGAAGCTGCATGCCTGGGTCGAGGCGGCGGGCCACGACGACATGGACCTGTTCGTGACCGTGAAGAAGCTCTCGCGCACGGGCGTCGAGCAGCCCGTGACCATCTTCAACGGCACGGCGCCGCATCCCGGCGCCTGGGGCAAGATGCGCGTGTCGCACCGCGAGCTCGACCCGGAGCTCTCGACTGACTTCCAGCCGGTGCAGGCGCATCGCCGCGAGCTGAAGCTCGCGCCCGGCGAGGTCGTGCCCATCGACGTGGAGATAAACCCCACGAGCCGCATCTGGCACGCCGGCGAGACCATCCGCGTGCATGTCGCCGGGCGCTACATCCGCGAGGCGCATTGGATCGAGCCGCTCGTGTGGGAGACCGACAACGCCGGCGAGCACGTGTTCCACACCGGCGGGCGCTACGAGTCGTACCTGCAGATACCGGTCATCCCGCCCAAATACGATGACGACTACGTGTTCGTCGTCGATGAAGCTGCGCACCCCACGCATCCCATCTTCTAGTTGCATCTAAGGTGGGTTTTCGCAAGCGCGACGGTTCTTCAGCCAGGCACCTGTTTTAGAATGAACCAGGTGCCTGGTACTTGTTTCGCTATGTTCCCGTGCGGATGGGGGCTCGAGGTGAACTTCAACGACGCGTTCAACGAGCAGGAGCGCCGCATCATCAGCGGCTTCCTGGCGCTCATGGCCGAGAAGCCCTATGCGAAGATCACGGTGAAGGAAATCGCCGAGCGTTGCGCGATCGCGCGCACGACGTTCTATCGTTCCTTCGAAGACACCTACGAGTTGCTCGAGCGTATCGAGCGGTACCTGTTGGGGGAATTCGTGCTCTACCGGCCGCGCATGGAGCGCGGTGGGGAAGGGGCCGAAGAGCCGGAGGCGAACCCCTACGGCGGCATCGAGGGCTGGTTCGCCACGGGGCTGCGCCTGCGGTTCCTGTTGCGTCCGATCATGGGGCCGAACGGCGACCTGTACTTCAAGGAGCGCCTGATCGCGCGCGTGCGTCTTGAGCTGAACCAGATGATGGACGACGAGCTCGCGCCCAACGACTCTCTTCGCCCCTATTACGTGGCGGCCATTGCGGCGGCTCATATCGGCTTGCTGAACCACATCGCGAGCGTCGATTGCGACGACGACCTGCTCACGCCCGCCCAAGTCGCCGGCATCGCCAACTCGATGCGCATCGCCTATTTCCGCTCCGACGACAATGCGCCCCCGATTAGCGACGAGCAGCTCTTCGGCAGGTGAATGCGCTTATCGTAACGTGACGAGGGGAGGCCGACAAAAAGAGCCAAAAGGGGACACGCCCCTTTTGGCTCATACGCTCTACCTGGAGTAGATGGCGCTGAGGGCCGCCCCTCCAGATGCTTCGGGCCCGGTTCGCCCGTTTTACGCCAGCTCGCCGCCGTCGATAAGGATGCTGTGGCCGGTCACCCATTCGGAGGCATCCGAGGCCAGGTACAGCACGCCGTTGGCGATGTCGTCGATGTTGCCCAGGCGCCCCAGCGGGATCTTGGCCGCGGCGGGGGCCCCGGACTTCTCGAACAGCTCGTCCATGCCCTCGGGGTGAGTCATGTCGGTGTCGATGAGCCCGGGGATCACGGCGTTCACGCGCACGTGCATCGGCGCGAGCTTCTTCGCCAGGTTGAGCGTCCAGGCGCGTACCGCGCCCTTCGCGCCGGCATAGGCCACGCTACCTGCGGCGCTGAAGCCGGCAAGCGAGTTCACGAGCACGATGGAGCCGTGCCCGCCCTTGGCGCATTCGGCGTAGCCGTATTTCATCATGAAGTACACGCCGTCCATGTTGATGGAGAGCACCTTGCGGTAGTTCTCGGTGTCGAAGGCGTCTTCGAGGCTGCGCTCGTTCAGGCCGCTGATGCCCGAGGCGAGCACCATGACGTCGACGCCGCCGAATTTCGCGACGCACGCCTCGACAGCCGCCTTGCATTGCGCTTCATCGGATACGTCGGCCACGGCGTAGCCGGCTTCGCCGCCAGCCGCCTCGATTTCGGCGACGGCCGCTTGCAGCTTCTCCTCGCGGCGCGCCACCAGGAACACTCTCGCACCCGCTTCGGCCAGGATCTTCGCCGAGCCGTTGCCAATGCCGCGCGAGCTCGCGCCCGTGACGAGCGCCACGCGGCCGTCCATGTTGAATTGTGCCAATGTCATGACAAGCTCCTCTCTTGTTGACGGCGTTCGAATTGCCGATGCTAGCCCATCGAGCGGATGAGGTCGGTCTCGCCGTCCCAGTCCTTGCCGGCTTCCTTGACCATGTCGTGAATGAACTTGGCGCCGCTGTCGATGAGCTGCATCATCATGCCGAGTTGCTCGGTCATGTCGACGACCATGAAGCCGATCTTCGACTCGTCGAGGCCCACCGATGCCGGGTCGATGCCCATGGCCTCGCATTTCGCAAGCGCGCCGGACAAATCGTTGTAGCCGATGACCACGATGGGTATTTCGAGCGCCTCGCAGGCTTCCTTGGCCTCCTCGAGGCTCTCCACGAACATGTGCAGGTGGTTGATGCCCGGTTTTTCCATGTCGTTGTAGTCGGTGTACATGGAATCGCCTGGCGTGAGCTGCTGCACGACCTCGACCGAGTGGCTGCCCCATGCGCCGTAGTACGCGCGCAGGGAAAACGGCGTTTCCAGTTCGCGACCGCGGTAGATGACCTTGCTGAACTTGTTGACCGTCGTGAAGTACGGCCCCGACCCGAACAGGCGGTTGTGTTCGCGCACGAACTGCTCGCCGTCGGGTGAGTAGAACCCTATTTGGTGCACGAAGTCGCGCCCCTTGAAATAATCGGTGTAATCCTTCGACATGGTTCTCTCCTAATCTCTGTCGACGGGGAAGTATTCGAGCACGAGGCCGAGTTCGTCGCGGAAGTCGTAGTACTCGTAGGCCATGCCGCTGCCTGCAGGCACGCCCGAAAGCAATAGCTGCTTGCCTGTTGCGTGCACGTCGTTCATGTCGTCGAAGTCAACGCGGATGTGATGGACGCCCGCCTTGCCGCCATTGCGCTCGAGGAACTTGCCCCAGTCTGACTTGTCATCGAGCGGCTCGATGAGTTCGAGCTCGATGTTCAGGTCGAAGTTGCTCGCGCACTTCGACGCGTACTCGCACGGTTCGCCCTCCACGACCATGTCCTCGAAGTTCTCGGGCACGTTCACGAAGATGTCGCTCCAATTCTCCAAGCCGATCTTCTTGAACTCCTCGATGCTCTTCTCGATGTCGGGCGTGACGATGCCGATTTGATTGATATCTCCCATGATTCCCATGATTGAATCCGTTCTCTCGGAAGTTGCAGCGAACCAGTTGTCCGGCTCGCCGGGTGGGCGGGTTCGATAAGCGCCGCGAACCCGCCAGGCGGGATGCCCGCGCCGGGGCATGGCGCCTGGCGCGGGCGCGGTGAAGCTAGTCGAGCGGGATGTCGCCCAGGCCGATGTCCTCGGTCTTGGTCGATACGGCGAGCTCCTTCTTCTTGCCCGCCGCCTCGATGGTCACGGTGAAGTCGTCGTCGGGCAGGCCGCGCAGCCAGAAGTCGCCGATCCAGTTCGTTTGCGCTGTGAACGTGTCGGCACCGTTCGTCGCTGTTACCGTGGCGCCTTCCACGACCTCTTTCTCGACGGGATCGTACACGCGCCCGGCGATGAACTTCTTCGGCAAGCCCTTGTACCACACGCGCGGGCCCGTGCCGTATTCGGGGTGCAGGCGCTCGGCGCCGTCCAGGTCGAGCTCGCTTTCCTCGCCCCATTGGATTGCGCCGTGCACGCAGTTGTCGTAGCAGCGGGGCACGGTGATGGTGTCGCCCTCGTCGATGAGGTGCGCGCATCCGGTGCACTTCTGCGGAATGTCGAGCGCGTCGTTCCAGTACACGGCGCCGTACGGGCAGGCGTCCTTGATGGCTTTCTGGCCCTTCGCCTTAACGGGGTCGATAATGACCAGCCCGTCCTCGCGGGTGTAGACCGCATCGTCCTTGGCGGCTTTCTTGCAGGGCGCATCGGCGCAGTGCTGGCAGGGGACGGGGATGTAGGTGACCTTCACGTGAGGTCGGTGCCCGCGTTCCTTCTCGTCGACGCGCATCCAGAACTGCCCGGTTTCGGGCTGGGCCTCGGCGTAGGGCATCCACGATTGCTCGCAGTGCTCGTCTTTGCACCCGATCTGGCAAGCGTAGCAGCCCACGCATTTGGTCAGGTCAAACAATAGCGTTTTCATGGTAGGCTCCTATTCCTTCACGACCCAGCCGGCCCTGCTGGAACCCGATGCGGGGTCGTAGGCGCGGGCGAAGTTCTCGGGGTAATCCTTCTTCCATTGCTCCATCTCGGCGTCTTCGAGCTTGGCGACGTCGACGAGGTAACCCGTGACCACGAAGCCCTCGCAGTGCTTCGTGATGGGATCGGGCGGGCTGATGAGGTTCGTGCAACCGCCCCGGTCGATATGCGGGGCAATGGGGTCGGGGTGCGCGCCCTTGTCCATTTTGATGGAGTTGGGCAGCACGCGCTCCGAAATACGGGCGGCGCCGAGCACGATGCCCTGGTCATTGAAGACCTTCACGATATCGCCGTTGGCGATGCCGCGCTCTGCGGCGAGCTCGGGGCACATCCACACGGGCTCGTACATATACCCGTCCTTGCCCTTGATCTTGCAAGTTTGGATTTCGCGCAGCCAGCAGATATCGTCGTTCTGAACATGGATGCGCCAGCGGCCCGGGCTCGTGTTCAGCAGCAGCGGGTAGGTCTTGGCCTTCTCGCCCCATTGCGATTCGTCGTGCGCCCAACCTTCTTCCTTCGGGCCGCCGATGGTCCACTTGGCCAGGGGCTGGCGCTCCTTGTCGTCGGGGAAGTGCTCGGCGAGCGCCTCGGAGTAGAACTCGATCTTGCCCGACGGCGTGTGCAGCGGGTGCTTCTCGGGGTCCTCGTAGAACTCCTGCATGCCGGCGGGGATCTCCTCCCACATGGGGTTCATCTGCGGAATGTAGTACTGGCGCTTCTTGAAGTCGTCGAACTCGATGAACTCCTTGATGAACGACTCCTCGTAGGCCGCCTCGATTTCCTCTTCGACGGAAAGGCCGCGGGTGTATTCCTCCCACACGCCGAAGCGCTTGGCCAGCTCGGCGGCGATCTCGTAGTCGGACTTCGATTCGCCCACGACGTCGCACGCGCGGTCCTGGATGCCGTAGAAGCACAGGCTGCCGCCCTGGCTCGAGCCCATGGAGTCGACGTCTTCCAGGCACGTCGTGACCGGCAAGATGAGGTCGGCGAAGATGGTGTCGCATTGCAGCCACTGATGGTTCGATACGAAGAACTCGATCTTGGGGTTGCGGTAGGCGTCCTGCAGGTAGAAGCCGCCGTTCCACGACGCTTGGTTCGACGCCTTCTCGGACCAGATCATGTGGAATTCCATGCCGTCTGCGTCGTCGCAAGGGTACGTGCGCTTGATGAACTGGTCCTGCGGGGTCGACATGATGATCGACGGGCTGCCGTACCATTCGTACTTGCCGTCCATGATGGCGTGGTGGATGGCCGTGCGCGGAATCGAGTTCGCCTCAGGGATGTCCTGCATATCGGCATGTCCCATGTACATGAACGACAGCATGCCGCCCACGCTGGGCACGACCTGCTCGGCGACGTTCCACGAGAACAGGTGAATCATCTGCACGCCCGGCTTGCCGATGCCCTGCATGCCCAGCTTGTAGTACTCGGTGCGGCCCGGCTCGAAGCTGTAGGGCCCGCGGATGTGCGCGCCGCAGAAGTGGGCGATGGTCGTGCGCGACGAGCCCCACTTGCGCGCGAGCGCCTTGATGGTCCACTCGGGAATGCCGGTGATCTCGGCTGCCCACGCCGGCGTCTTTTCGATGCCGTCTTCCTTGCCGAGCACGTAGTCGACCAGCTTGTCGAAGCCTATGACATGCGTGGCCACGTAATCCTTGTCGTACAGGTTCTCCTTCAGCCATACGTCGATGAGGGCGAAGTCGAGCGCCGCATCGGTGTTGGGCAAAATGGGGATCCAGGTGATCTCGTCGTGCGCCATGGCGGTGTAGGTGCCGAACGGGTCGACGGCGACCATCTCGATGCCCAAATCGAGCCAGTACTTCATCATGTAGCTCTGGAACTGCGAGGCGTAGTTGGCGGTCGTCTCCAGGTCGCCGGCCTGCATGACGATGAAATCGGCGTTTTCCGAAACGTCCTTCATCGTGTTGTAGTATTCCTCGGGGATACCCAGGCCGTCCCAGGCGCCCGTGCCCCACACATGCTTGCCGCCCCAGTAGAAGCCCTCGACCGAGTCGGGCGTGCGCACTTCGCGCACGTAGCCGCCGATCAGGCGCAGGATTTGCATCTGGCAGCCGGATCCGTAGTGCACGCACTTCGATTCCTTATGGCCGTCGTAGCCGATGCCGAGGATGCTGTAGGGTCCGTACGTGTCGTACATGCGACGGATTTCGGCTTCCAGGATATCGATGGCCTCGTCCCACGAAATGCGCTCGTAGCCGCTCACGCCTCGGTTCTGCGGATTGATCTTGGCGGGGTCGCCGCCCGGCTCCCAGTCGATACGTTTCAGCGGGTACTTCACGCGATCCTTCGAATAGGTCTTCTTCTTGTACGCCAGCGCGTAGTAGGGCGGCATGGCCTTGCGCGGGCATTTCAGCTTCTTGCCGCGCGCGTTCAGCTCCCACAGCGTGTCCTTGAGCTCCTCTTCGGTGTAGCTTTCGGTCCAGTTGCAGGGCCTGATGCGGACGATCTTGCCTTCCGAAGACTCGACGACGACAGGATCACCGCCTGTCGAGCTGCACGCGATGGGCTTAATGACGCTCTTGTCGATTCTTTTTCCCATGCTGGTTCCTCTCGTCTTTTGCTGATGCGCGCATGGCCGCGCGGCGCATCGTGCGCTGCGCGGCCATGCGTTTCGTCTTACCTGCGCTTAGCCGAGGGCCTCGAGCTGCTCGTAAATCTGCTGCTTCTCGTCCTCGGTGATCTTCACCTGCGGGAAGCTGAAGCACTTCTCGAGGGTCATGCCGTAGGCCATCTTGACCATCGAGCCGTGCAGGTCCATGGGGAACCACTCTTGCAGGATCGCGCTTGCCTCGGGGTCGTCGACGATGACCTTCAGCTTCGTGTCTTTCGTGAAACGTGCCATGATGTCCTCCTGTTTCTCGTCTGGCTCGTTGTCGGATTTGCCAGTGCAACCTGGCATTTCCAATTGCTGGTGTCAGGGTATGAAAAAGGAGGTGGCGCCCGAAACCGTCCTTTGGTGCCGAGCGGTGGGACTAAAGTGGCCGCGAGGGGTAACGAAAGTTCCGCTTGCCGCTGGGAGGCCTTCCCATGGCCGGTCGCGTCGGCGGGGTTATTCCGCGAGCCCGCTGCGAAGAGCGTAGACCGCCGCCTGCACGCGGTTTTCCAGGCCGAGCTTCATGAGCAGGTTGCTCACCTGCTTTTTGACCGTTCCCTCGCCGATGAAGAGGCGCTTGCCGATGTCGCGGTTCGAATATCCCATTGCTACGAGCCGGATGAGCTGCTTCTCGTGGTCGGTGAGCTCGGCGCCCGTGGGGGCGTTCGCCTGCGTGCGCTCACGGGGGGCCTGTCTGATGAAGTCGAAGCACACGGAGGCAACGTCGTCCGACAGGGCGTTTTGCCCCTTGATCACGTTTCTGAGGTGGCCGTGCAGCTGCCTTGCGTGCGTGTTCTTCATGAGATAGCCGCGCGCGCCATTGCGGATGGCGGCGATCACCTCGTCTTCATCCATGTAAACCGACAGCATGATAACGGCTATGTCGGGGTTTTCCGCGGTGATGACGCGCGTCGCCTCGATACCGTTCATATTGGGCATCTTCACGTCCATGAGCACGATGTGCGGAGGCCAGGCCCGGCAGAACTCGACGGCTTCGAGCCCGTCGGAAGCCTCGCCTATGACATCGAAGTCGTCCCATTTCTCGAACAGCGAGATGATGCCCTCGCGGTACAGGCTGTGGTCGTCTACGACGAGCACGTTCTTTCTGTCTACGGGCGCTACCACGGGTTCACGCTTACACGAGACAGGGGACGGTTATGTCGATTCGGGTGCCGCTCTTTGCCGATGAGGCGATGTCGAGCGTCGACCCGATGCTCTCGATGCGCTCGCGCATAATGCGCAAGCCCAGATGCGTCGGCGAGACCTCCGAGACGTTGAAGCCGCAGCCGTCGTCTTCAATTGACAGCATGAGACCGGCGTCGGTGATCTCGTACCGCACGATGGCTTTGGTGGCCTTCGCGTGGCGAATGACGTTGATGAGCGCTTCGTGCACGACGCGTGTCAGCTGCATCATGATGCGCGTCGGGATGACGGTAGCACGCGCATCGTCGCAGGCGATCACCTCGCAATCGAGCCCCCATTGACTGCAGAGCGTGTCGATTACCTGCTCAAGTTGCGCCATCGACGAATCACCATCGGAGCCGGGGCCCGATTTGAGGCTCGCCAGTTCTCCGCGGATGGCCGTATCGAGTTCGTCGGCCGCCCGTTTGATCAAGTCGAGGTTCCGTTCGAGCGTATCGAGGTCTTTGTGCGCGAGCGAGTCGAGGGCGTTTTCCGCCTCGAGGGAAACCACGCTCACGGATTGCGCGACGTTGTCGTGGATCTCGCTGGAAAGGTTACGCCGCTCTTCAGCCACGCGTAACCCGAACATGTTATCGGAGAGCAGGGCGTTGCCTATGGTCGCACCAACGAATTCTCCGAGCCCGCGGAACCAGGCGATGTCCGATTCGTTCCAAGTTCGCTCTTCGTGGAAAAGGAGGTCAGCTGCTCCCACGATGCCCTGGACGCCGGGAAGCGCTATGGTGACCGAGCACGAGAAACCATCGTTTTTCCCGCGGTTCCATTCGATATCATCGTTCGTCGGGTGCGCGAAATCGAAGATTATGGGTTCGCCCGTCTCTATGAGGTGGGGCATTCTGCCAACGCTGACCGAAAGGATGCCGTACTCCTTGTTGGTGACGGCTTCGATGTCTCCATGGTGGGCATACAGCACGAAGGAATCCTGCGATGGGGTGAGCAGGCGGATGTTCACGCTGTCCGCTTCGGTGATCGCTGCAAGGTTGGCTGCGAGGTTTTCGTAGAAATCCTCTCGCTCCTCGAACCAGGAATACGATTTCACGAGCGTGATGAGGTCGAAGAACCGTTTGTGCCATACCTTGTTGTCGATGTCTTGTGCCATGTGGTTATCCCTTGAAAGCGCGAACCGGTGTTGAGGTAATCATAGGGGAAATACTCGAGCGCTTGAAACAATCTAAAGTATATCCGCGTTGGTACTTTAGTTCATGGTTGCCTCAACGGGTGAGCGTCCGGTGGCTTTCGGCCGCACGCGCCACGACGCAATGGCGCTGAGTCGATGCTATAATCACCCGCGGGGGCGACCGAATGTCAGAGTTGATGAACCGGAGGGGCGCATGAACGATGTCGTTCGGGCCATAGAGAAGAGCTTTCGCGAGCTTTTGTGCGATAAGCGCTACAAGAGCGTGACCGTCAAGGATATCTGCGAGCGCGCACACGTGTCGCGCAAGACCTTCTATGCGAATTTCCGCGACAAGGAAGACATCGTCTCCTATGTTTTCAAGCGGGATGTCATTCAGCCATTGCACCATATTAACGCCGTGTTCACGCTCGAAGAGGCGAAAGGCATGACGGCCACCATCCAGACCAAGATCTACCAGCCGATCTACGATGATCGCGAGTATTATCGCAACCTCGTCGTGTCGATGAAGGGCCATGACGATACGTTCATCCGCGTTGCCACGAGCGCTATCTACGAGTTCGACCGCGAGGTGCTCGAGCGAATCGGCTTCAAGGGCGAGGACCAGCATGCGGATTACATCTCGTATTTCTACGCCTCGTCTCAGGCCATGCTCATGCAGAAATGGATATTCGACAACTTCGTGTTATCCGTCGACGAATTGTCGCGCCTTTACTCGTCTATGACGCTCGAGTTCTGGAAAACCGTCGTCGAATACGTGTAAGCCTCAGAAACGACCGCCTCGTTTTTCACATCTGTCAACGGAACCGGGTACACCTGAACCAGGTGTGCCCGGTTCCGTCTCATCCGGTTTCGTTGTGTGGAAAGCGGCAACGGCCTGAACTGTTTGAAAATTGAACGCCAAAACGCCCGCTGGCATCCTCGATTGCAAGGGGGATTCAAGGTGGCGTTTCCGTGTTGACGAGCACGTTCTCGGCGCGGCCTTTCCCATGAATTCCAAGCGAGAGCAAAGGAAGGAGAAAGTATGGCAAACGAGATGGTGACTACCACCCAAAGCATCGCGTGTGGTGGCACGGGCGGCGAGCTGACCGCCGTTGACTCCAGGGACGGCAAGATCATCCGCATTCGCCCGATGCACATCGACGAGCGCTACACCGAGGAGGAGCTGGAAGGCCACTTCTGGGAGCTCGAGAAAGACGGGAAGAAGTTCCGTCCCTCGATGAAGGCGTCCCCGAACTACTTCGCGCTGGCATACAAGAACCGCGTGTACTCCAAGAACCGCGTCATGAAGCCGCTCAAGCGCGTCGACTGGGAGCCGGGCGGTGATCCCGCCAAGATCAATTCCGCCAACCGCGGCAAGTCCAAGTTCGTCGAGATCAGCTGGGACGAGGCGCTCGACATCATGGAGAGCGAGCTGCGCCGCATCATCGACTCGTACGGCCCCTATTCGGTGCTCTGCATCGGCGAGGACGGCCACCGCGAGTCCAAGGACCTGCATGCCGGCGGCGGCATGCATGCCAACTTCATGAGCAAGCTCGGCGGTTACACCCGCGAGACGCGCACCCCCGACTCCGTCGAGGGTTGGTACTGGGGTGCCAAGCATGTGTGGGGCTCCGGCTCCAACAAGGGCCTCGGTATGATCGCCCCGCCGCAGACCGGCTACAACTCGTGGAACGTCATCAAGGACATCACCGAGAACTCCGAGCTCATCTGCTTCGACGCAGGTGACTTCGAGCTCACGCAGAACTACGGCAGCCAGTTCTGGTCGCGCCTCCTGAAGTATTGGGAGGAGCTCGGCAAGGAAATGGTGCTCGTCGACCCGTTCTGCAACTATACGGCCGTGTGCCACTCCCAGCACATGAAGTGGATCCCGATTCTCCCGAACACCGACACCGCGTTCGACTTCGGCGTCATGTACGTGTGGATCACCGAGGACCTCTACGACAAGGAGTACGTCGAGACGCATTCCATCGGTTTCGACAAGGTCAAAGCTTACATCCTGGGCGAGGATGAAGAGGGCATCGCAAAGACTCCCGAGTGGGCCTCCGAGCGCTGCGGCGTGCCGGTTCATACCATCAAGGCGTTTGCACGCAACCTTGCCAAAAAGGTCACGTCGCATGCGCACTTCAGCTCCGGCTCCGTCAAGACGCCGTACAGCCACGAGCCCGGTCGCACCGGCGCCTACCTGCTGGCCATGCAGGGTCTCGGCAAGCCCGGCGTCCAGCAGCTGCACCTCAACGCCTCCGCCATGGCGAAGGAAGAGATTGCTCGCTCGACGTCTGCGCCGTTCAGTTCCATCAACCAGTGCCGCATGTTCTCCCCCAATGCGCAGTCCCTGCCGCGCACGATGGTCGCCGAGGCGCTCAAGACCGGCAAGGCGAAGTGGTGGGGCAGCCCCTGCATCGTCTATGTCGAGACCTCCGAGCAGTTCCAGGAGTTCAACTATCCGGCCGA
>ODAI010868753.1_pt1 | contig 11850 bp, 11 predicted proteins | sample 1539321 | NCBI WGS metagenome assembly ODAI01 (sample SAMN02144231, study PRJEB22623) | gut metagenome | biome: sheep rumen | host: Ovis aries | place: New Zealand
ATTTTTCCCCAGATTGCAAAATGCCAAAGAGCGATATAGTGTTAAACTAACGTAATATATTAATGTGGTCGGACTGTCCGACTTTTTAAAGTGGACTCATTCATTCATTTTTTTTTATTTGCAAAACTAAACATATATGTTGATTTATGCAAAGTTTTCAGGTAAAAACTTTGCATATATGTTGATTTTGTTGATATGCGCCAAGGACTGCAATTCATTTTTACTCTCTAAGTTGCTTTTGAATGTTACTTTTTATGACATGAAAAGAGTGCGAAAATGAGCATGAATGATGATTCAAGATGGCTTAGTTCTCAAAATATTATGGAAAAGTGTTGTTTTTCAATGGTAATACCGTATATTTGCAGAGAATAAAAATGAATGATATGAATACAGTAACTATAAATGTTGAAAGCAATTCTGTTTTTGATAGCTTGAAAAAGATATTGTCTTTGATAGATGGTGTTTCAATAGTCAATACTACAGAAACTCCAAAGGAGAATTGTGATATTACGCAAACAGCTGGTTACAGGGAGGCTATTGATGATATTCAGAATGGTCGTGTTAGTGAGTCGTTTTGTCGTGAAGAAGATGTATTCAATCATTTAGGTATTTGATATGGCTTATACAGTAAGGACAACACGCTATTTTGACAAATGTGTTGAACGCATGAAAAAACGTGGATTACCTATGGATGAACTTCGTAAGGTAATCTCCTTGCTCAACTTCTTCATTTGAATTATTGATTATTCTTTGTGTGTGTTCGATAGCCCTTCGATAGCCGTTCGATAGAGTTTCCCTTACTTTTTTTGTTGTGGGATACTATTTTTCTTCAAAAACCAATATGTATTTATAATGAGTTATGGACATATTTCCGACCATGAGAAAACTATTCCACACAGATACTATCTGTTATCTTATTCTTTCTTATGCGGAAAGATATTGAAGCGTTACCCGTTACCTGTTACCTTGGCTTGATTTTGGTTCTATACATTAAGGATAAAATCTGAATCTTAAAAAAACATTGTGGCCATTGAATAGTCATCGTTTGCTATAAGTTTTTGGTTTAGAAGCTTACTTATGTGTCTCTTGAAATTTAAGTTGTTAGACATGCTATTGAATAATGGTTTTGTGATCATGCTGAAATTTTCAATGTTTCTATTTAATGCACTTAAAATAAATGCCTCATTTTTAGTTCTTGATTCAATGGCAGTCTTCAATTCTATATCATAAAGTTCTTTTTTGGAGATATAGTAAGATGACAAAATATAATGTGCCAATGCATCACTACAGATATATACATAATCGTCTGGAGCTACATTAAAAATACCACATCTAAAACCTTTGGGATTCAGTTCATCTTTGCTGTTGATAAGATATGGTGCTGAGTTGAAATCCACAAGTGACCCAAAACTATGTTCTAATAGATCAGTATTAGGATTATAATGGAATACAACGCTGTCACCATATGCTAACCAATGCACTTTACCATTGTAATACCATGCACAAGCGAGTGTTGCAAAGGACCCTTCATCGTAGAATTTATCCAAGAACATTCCGCCTATTTTCTTTGCTTCATCCTCACAACTATTATAGAATGGCTCCCAAATAGTTTCAACCCAAGAGTCTAATTGCTCAAAAGAAGTCATAGGTGTTTGGGGTAGGTTGTTTACCAGATATTCCGACCAGCGTTCCGCAAATACGCCACCTCCTCCAGCGCCATCAGAAACAGCAATAAGGTTCCCTTTTGCCATTGCGGAATCTTCATTCATAGAAGGTTCGAGAATTTTGCTTATTGATGATGCTTTTACTTTAAACATTTGCTTTTGAAATATTTGTTGGTGTGCCAATGTCCATTAACTGAATAAGAGTGGTCATGTCTGCATTTACAGCCATTGCAGAATGTCGTTCTTTTCTGTTATCGTTGAGATAAGTTGAAATGTCGTTATTGTATCTCAGTGGCAATAGACTTGACATATCAAAGAGGGTTTTACCATATGAGTTATCACCAAGTTCTGCTTTGGAAATTGGAAATGCTACTACGTTGTCCGCATTTCCTGACACTATATGAATATTGAACAACAGAACATTACCATCATTTGTAAACATGGACTTTATTTCATTTGCTTTCTGAGTAACTGACTCTACAGTTGTACCATTAAAAATACCATCCGTTATGTTAATGATAGTTGGAGGGTAACAATCTTGATTTTGATGTTTCATCATCCATTCATCAAGAAGTTCTCTTGCTTTATCAAGAGCAACATGAATATGAGTACTTCTTCCATCGCATCTTGCTTCAACCCATTGAACTTTCTCTACTTCTTTGACAACAACTCCTTTACGGGTTCTTTTTTCTTCACGAGTAATTATCTTTTTATATGGATGATCACGCAATTCTTCTGGAGTGACAAAGGATTTGCCTTCAAGTTCTCCTTGCCAACCAAAATAGGATTCTCTTCCATATCCGATAACTGCTATGTCATAATAATTTCTAACCTCTGTTGACTTTATACAACGTAACACGAGTTCATTTATTGTTCTATTAACAATTCTTGCAGCTGCTTCTGCCAAGGTCATTTCTTCGCCAAACAAACTTGTTTTGTTTCTCATTGAAATGGATTGGTCTATCAAGAATATGAACGCAGTTGGATTGTTGCGCGAGATTTGCGCAGTATAGGCTTCCTTACCAAGCAACTGATTCGGCTTAGTCGGAATAGGAATACCAAAATTTGAAATGTTGGTAATTGCCTCCAATGGGATAAAATTCTTTACGAGTACTTCTGCTTGGAAATACTTTTGTTCGTCTTCAGGCAAATCGAAGTGTTTTCTTGCTTTCAATGCTGAAAAATGTATGTTGCTCAATGCTGATAAAGAATTGCCAACCTGAGCGCCATCGCGAGTGGCATTACGGTCTGCATATTTTGTATGTTCCCATCCGACAACCGAAGGATCTATTTCCAAAATTACAGGATTTGATATTCTTCCATCCTTCATAGCAACGAACATCATAGGATGCTGTCGGGTAAAACTTACACGGACATAGTTCTGTAAGCCATCACGTAAGTCTAACTGACGTGACAATTCTCCACCTCCAGGTTTGGTAACTGTTATACCCTTTTCTTTACAATCCATCCATGAGTATAAACCTCCGTTTTTTATAATGGACTCAAGATTATCTCTATCAGTAAAATGATAGAGCTTGGTTATCCCATTTTCCTTGAGTACTTGCATATATTCTTGCCAGTTCTTTTTCTTTTCCATATTTCCCTTTGCTTGTTGATAGTTCTGTATTTATTCTTTTTCTGTGTTGAACAAATCCAGTTGTGTGGCTACGTCTTTCGGCTTTTTTTCCCCATACGGATATATTCCTTCTACATATGCCTTTATCAATGAGGCATGTGAAAGCGGCCGCTTAGGATTCTCCACATCATCGTTGGTATCATAATCCAACAACACAATGGTTTTACCCTCGTTGCTGGCAACCTTCAATCGTTCTATGATATGAGCCACTTTATGTTCCAGCATCCATCGGTAAGTAGGAATGTATATCAGTTTCCTTGCCTCAATATATCCTAACAGTTCCTTTCCATTCACACCCTTCCTATGTCCGAGAGGTTTACCATACTTACGGACGGTACGTTTCAATCCCTTCATTGTATCATTCGAAAACAAAGAAGTATCCACATCACAATGCTCAAAGACTTTTAGTCCTTGCCATATTGCTTCCACACACGTGGCAGTCATGCCCTCGCTGAATGGAACAGGTATTCCTCCGTGAGGGTAGAATGGGCTCAACTTAGCCAAGCCATCCTTTGCACTACTCGTCACATCAGCTAGTATAGCATCTGGATATTTCTTAAGAATATTTTCTCGTTTCTTACGTTTGGAGTCTATTATTATCATTTTTTCTGCTTATTTATGATACCATTTCTTTTACAATGTCCAAATCACGTCCAACACAAATATTTTTTCAACAGTTATCTTTTTGTTTTTCCTTTTCATATAATTATAATTTATAGTTCTACTAATTTTTCACATAATTCTCTATTTAGAAATATCAATTTATTTCGTAACATCTTTTCAAACTTTGCTCTTGTACCATAAGGAATTATTATTTTTTCCAAGGAAATACACCAATGGAATGCGTCATCTCCTATGCTCGTTACCGAATCAGGTATAGTGATTTCCTTTAAAGATTCACAGCCACCGAACGCCCAATCTCCTATGCTCGTTACCGAATCAGGTATAAAGATTTCCTTTAGAGAATGACAGCTAGCGAACGCCTCATCTCCTATGCTCGTTACCGAATTAGGTATAGTGATTTCCTTTAGAGAATGACAATAATGGAACGCCTCATCTCCTATGCTCGTTACCGAATCAGGTATAGTGATTTCCTCCAGAGAATCACATTCTCTGAACGCCCCATTTCCTATGCTCGTTATCGAATCAGGAATAATAATTTCCTCCAGAGATTCACAGTTAAAGAACGCCTCATATCCTATGCTTGTTACCGAATCAGGTATAGTGATTTCCTTTAGAGAGCAACAGTTTGAGAATGCATTATCACAAATAACCTTAGTTCCCTGTAATATCGTATATGAAGACAACGAATTATTTCCCTTCAACAGTCGTATTCTATCCTTACTATACTTAACACCATATTCATCTTCCCATGCCTCTGCTAAGTCCTCATCTGTAACCTTTGTATTTACTGGTTCTAAAACAATAGAATTCGCTTCCTCCATAAGTTTATCCTTACAATCAGGCAACATCGTTTCAAATTTTGCCATTGTGCCATAAGGAATTTTTATTTTCTCCAGAGAATTACAATCACAGAATGCGCAACTATCAATGTGCATTACCGAATTAGGAATAACTATTTCGTTTAAGGAAGTACAGCCGAGGAACGCATAATATCCAATGCTTAGAACAGAATCTGGAATTATGATTTTCTTTAAAGAGCGACAATGTGCGAACGTTCCATCTCCTATGTTTGTCACCGAATTAGGAATAATAATTTTTTTAGTTAGGAAACAGCGAATAAACGCCTTGTCTCCTATGCTCATTACAGAATTAGGAATCATTATACTTTCCAAAGACGTACAGTCAGAGAACGCTGATTCTCCTATGTTTATTACAGAACTAGGAATAGTGACTTCTTTTAAGGATTCACAATCACAAAATGCTTTATCTCCAATGGTTGTTACCGAATTAGATATAGTGATCTTTTTAAGAGATTTACAGTCCACAAAAGCACAATTTTCGATAGATGTAACTGAATTTGGAATGGTGATTTCCTCCAGAGAACAACAAAGACCGAATGCCATATACCCAATGTTCGTTAAAGAATTAGATATCTTGATTTCTTTCAGAGACCTACATTCTGCGAATACTTGATTCCCAATATGTGTTACAGAATCAGGAATTGAGATTCCCTCCAGAGAACGACAATGGTAGAATGCTCCATAACCAATCTTAATTATAGAATCAGGAATGGAAATTCCTTTCAACGGATCATAATTGAATGCATGATCACAAATGACCTTTGTTCCTGGTAATATCGTATATGAAGACAATTTGCCGTTGCCCTTCAACAATCGTGTTCTATCTTTGCTATATTTCACCCCAAACTCATCTGTCCAAGCATTTGCCAATTCTTCACTTGTGGCTTGGGGATTTATAGGTTCAGAGACAACAGGCTTTACAACTTCCTTTGGCCGAGCTAAGTCAAAAAGACGGAAGGAAACAGACGAAAGGTTTTTCTTTTCGAGAGCAAGGGTAAAGAGACTCAATAGGATGTTGAGTTCGGAATCTGTTGACGGATATAGTTCCTTGAGTAAAGTGCATTGGCTTATGTCACGATAATCCTTTTCTGAAAGCAAGAGACGATCTGAGGCGTAATACTTATTCAATAGGTCAGGTTGAATAGATATAGCCTTGAGCGAAAGGAGTATGGAAACAATTGAGAAATCATCAATATGCTCATTGAAGTCTTCCTCGGTTCTGAGCGGATGACGGAAGTCGGGAGAGCCAAGTTCACGTGCCTTCTGTCCTTGCATGGCTGGCACGAACATACCATCGTAATCAACAAGAACAAGCATTCCGTCATCTCGAACAAGAATATTGTCTGGCTTCAAATCGCCATGAGCAAAAGGCTGTGGCATAAGCCACATAGCTAATCGGCTAAACTGATATGCAAGTTTTTCAAGTTCGTATTTGTCATCAATATGGTTACGAATGTACTTGTCAAGTGTCTCGCCTTCCACCCAATCCATCTGCAAGACAGGAAATTCCGTATCTGTACTTGACTGTGAATCCACAAAAAGTTCCTTGTCAAGATATTTTATAGGAGTTAGGAACGTGCTACTGACATACTCCAGTTCCTTTGATATGAGACGATAAGCCTCTACACGCCCTTCTTGTTCCTTCAAGAAACACTTTATTGCATAAAATTTACCCGTCAGATTATTCACCATCTTGAACACCACGGCAAAGTTTCCACTCGTCATTATAGGTTCACCATTAGTATCAAGCACAGGACGAAGGTGATTTAACGCATCAAAATTGTCCTCGGCATTCTTTACTGCCTCTATATATTCTGATATAAGTGGATAATTCATATACTACTCAACAATATCTTTGGAGTTTCTCGCCATTTCGTTAATACCTTCCAAGAATCTGTAAATAAACAGCATCGATAAACGCAAAGCATCTATACTAATCCCTGAAGATAAGATTTTCCCTTTATTTTCGCCTAACTGCCTATTTACAATATGACTATAGCGAAATGCGGTAGAATCAGGATCATACTTTTCAAATTCAAGGATCAGCTTTCGTGTTTTCCTTGTAATACTATCAGATTGCATATAAGGGGTAAGCATTTCCCAAAGACTTTCTAAACTATGTTTTTTCAAATCCTCCTTCACCACGTTACTTTTGAGCAATAATATTGATTCCTTCATAACATTCTCCATGTAGATTCGAAAACAATACAACGCAGGAAAAATATACGAATCCTTTATTAGATTGTTCTGACAATATTGGCAAACACCCAATAGGTTAATTGCTACACTGGCATAACCAATAGAGAATTTTAAAGAATCCATTTCTCTATTGTTGATGATACTATCAGACGACGAAGATGAAGGTTGAAACATAAATTCTGGATTTTTCCCAATTTTTAATACGTCAACATCAGTACAAGAAATATGAAGAACTTCCTTTATAATGTTATTCCGCAATTTTTCCTTATATCTCTTCAAAAAATGTTTTTTCGTTTTCTTCATTTGCTTTATTCTTCGTGATAATCAAGTTTATAGTACGATTGATACTTTCCTTTCTTTTTATACTCAACCACATTAATCAATGCAGGTGTGATTTTACCGCCTGTAATGTTTGAAGAGTGAGTAATAGCAAATGAAACCTCTTCAAAGATCGTCTTGCATGATACATAAAAGAACCTATTTTCATTTTCTATTTTTACAACAATATCACCAATACAATTGATTTCGTCAATATTTAATTTTCGTTCACTGAATATTATATATTCGTCTTCTCTTTCATCAAAGGTATCTATCACCTTTGTCGATCTTGTATGTGCATTTTCCTTTTTTTGAATATCATTCACCCTATCAGAAAAATGCTTGGCAAGGAAAATATTGCGAGCCTTACTTCTTATATATAAATCAGCAAGCCACCAACATGCTTCTTTACTTTTGGTTGACGCTTTGGTATACCAGAAAATTGCTTTATCTAAGTCTTGACGTTGTCCTAGTTTATGTACAATTCCATTTTCACCAAAAACACCATGGTTATACCAATGTCCTAAAATGCACTGAGCGTCTGAGTTGTTCATATTTGCTGCTTTGGTAAATAACCTTAGAGCTTCACTGCCATCCCTCAGAACTCCCCACCCATTATCGTAACATGTAGCCAACATACCTAGTGCTATTGAGTCTTCTTTTTGTGTTAAACATTCTTTTATAAGTTGTACACCTCTTTGATAATCTTGCTTAAATGGGTACATGGCTCTAATCAAATAAACTCCCAGAAACAATTTTGCATCATAATAACCACATTTAACAGATTCTTCGAGGCACTTAACCTGAGTTTGATAATGATTGTTCTGAAGATAATGCATCATAAAAATGGCGAAATAGTTTTCTCCAACCTCAACACCTTTTTTTATTTTATCCTCACATAATTTGACATATTCCTCATACTTTTTCTCTTTTTTGAACCTTAAAACCTGTTTTATAATACCATCTGAACGATGTGGCGTATTAACATAAATATTTGGGGCAAAGATTTTCAATCTGTTAAAGCTATACTCCGAAAAACGCATTCCAGAATAAACCTCCAAGAACAAACTTACTAAACTACATATCAGATTATCTGATAACATTTTAAAAACAATATGGAAAGTATAACTCTCTCCGAGATTCAAATAATCTTTTTGTGAAAACAACAACCGTTCTCCGTTTGCATAATTATAGTACAATGATGGGGAATTAATAATTACCTTCAAAGATAATAGAATTATACAAATAGCAAAGTCATCTATATGATCGTCAAAATCGGCTGTTGTCCTAGAAGGATGTTGGTAATCAAGTGAACCTATTTCTCTAGCTTCTTGACCTTTCATTTCAGGCACATACATTCCGTCATAGTCAACTAAAACGATTTCTCCATTTTCAGTAACAAGAATGTTATCTGGTTTTAAATCTCCATGTGCTATAGGCATGGAAATTAGCCATTTTGACAATTGAAAAAAACGAAATAACAGAGAGTTTAGTTCTGTATTATTATCAATGTTATTAGTTATGTATCTATCCAACGTTACACCATCTACCCAGTCCATAACAAGTACTGGGAAGTCGGTTTCAGAAGTTTGTGTTGTATTAACAAATAACTCAAACTCATAATAATGAACATTCAACAAATATGGTGATTTCAGCCAGGCAAGCTGATGCGAAATCAAGCTATAAGATTGGCTTCTTCCTACTTGTTCCTTTGTAAAACATTTTACAGCATATTCTTTTCTGGATTCTATATCAACCATTTTAAATACAACAGCAAAATTGCCGCTACTCATTATTGGGAGCCCTTTTTCATCAAGAACTGGACGAAGGTTTATTTGTGTAGCAAAGTTGTCTTCTGCGCATAATATAGAATCAACATATTCTGATATAAGTGGATAATTCATATATTACTCTTCTTTTTATACTCAATTATACTCTTAGTTTGGTTTCCCATGAAAGAAAAGTATGAGGATATATTTATCAAAGAAATAGGATTTATATTTTTTATACCTCCTTTAGAAATCCTTTTGGTACGTATGCTGTTGCTGTGAGTAGGCCATTGATGATGATGCCGACACGTTGCTGGTTCTGATAACGGGCAACGATACCTTCAACTCCTTTGAATTTTCCTTCGGTGATGCGCACTCTTTGTCCCTCACGGAAACGAGTGAGGACTTCGGAAGTGAGGATGATGTCATCATTCTCGCATGCACAGATGATTCGGAGAGTTTCCATTTGTTTGTCTGGTACGGTCAATGGTGTCTTGACAATTTTGTCGCCAAGACGAGTGTGACTGTAGTAGAAGCGAAGGAAAGGCAGGTTTACATTGTCGTAAACGAAGAATTTTATCTCATCTTCTGTGCCATGTGCAAAGAATATGTTTGGTATATATGATTCTGTCTGGGTGATGCGTTTTCCATCTTTTAGTTTTGTCGTACGGAGAGTAGGGTAGAATGTCTTGATACCATGTGCAATCAAGTAATCATTGGCCTTGTTCTCTCTTCCGTAGGTACAACGGAGTGCGTACCAGTGTTGTGCCTCATCTTGTGTGTGGGCACTAATGGTGGACACCCCACTTTGTGTTTCCTCTATATGTGATGATGGAGTAGTGGAGATGACTTCGGAGGTAAGTCCGAAGTATGGAGCGTCTTCTGTATTGTCTCCTATGTATGCTTCATCAGATTTGAAGTCGTGTGATTTCATATCGTGATGGTATCTGTGTCAAAGACTTGACTTGAGATGTTTGTTCTTGTACGTGTGAGTTGCCTTTGTTTATGACATGGGCATAAACTTTGGGCATTGATAGTCCGCTTGCAAAGATATAAAAAATGATTGAAAAGATTCGATGAAAAAGTCAAAATATGTTATGAATGACAAAAATAAATATCATGACATCAACTTTTATTCACTAAAATAGTGAATAATTGGATGGAATAGTTTATCTTTGCCAAAACAAAGGTCAAAATATGGATATTGAATTTGACAAGGAGTACTTGCGTGAACTTTATGAATATGGAGTTTGCCAAGATAAGAAGCATAGGTTTCAGCCTTCTGTTGTTAAAAAGTATCAAAAAAGAATTGATACTTTAGCATGTGCTGTTAGAATAGAAAATCTGTTTCCATTGAACTCTTTGAATTTAGAAAGACTCGAAGGAACAGAAAATAGATTCTCTATCAGAGTCGATTTGCAGTATAGATTGGAGTTTGAACTATCTGTTATAAATGATAAACCTATGCTTACTTTATGTAACATTTTGGAATTGTCTAATCATTATAAATAAGGATTTTATGGAACTAAATATAAATAGAATATCAACTCATCCGGGAGATGTATTGAAAGAGGAAATAGAGGCAAGGGGCATTTCACAGCGACAGTTTTCGGAGATGCTTGGTGTGTCATATACTATGTTGAATGAGATTCTTAATTGTAAACGTCCAGTTACTTCTGATTTTGCTCTTCTTGTTGAGGCTTGTCTTGGAATAAGTCCAGAGTTACTTATCAATATGCAATCACGTTATAATCTTACAAAGGCAAAGATGAATCCTTCCTTGATTGCAAGGATATCCAATATTCGTAAGGTTGTTGCGGCATTATGATATTGTTACTATGGTCTTTACGCATCATAAATATATAGTTTACGGGGTACAAGCATAATGTTTGTGCCCCGTAAACTATTGGTTGTGATGTTCCTATTCGTGAGGATAATTTGATTTCTTTGTGTCATAGTTATGACACTCATTTTATTTTGTCATTGGAAATACCTGTTGAAATGTCTTGTTGACAATATGTCTGTGAAAGCTTTGTTATGCTTCCCAGTAATATGAGTCTTCAGTTGGGGTTCTTTGTCCCTTGCCAGAATAGGAGAACATCCCTTCGAAACTTAGGTCTTCGTCTAATTGACGCCAATGGATGCCTGTGTAAGTCAGATAGAAGTCCTGCCGTTGTTGAGGAGTGCCCTCTGCAAGTCTCTTCCACATGGAGAATGGATAACTTGCCGTATTACCATTTGTTGTTTGGGCAAAAACATTATTGTCGTCAACCCAAACTTTTGCTATTCTTTGTTTCTGCATAACGAATTAAGTTATTGGCTGTTGTACTCTGCAAAGAAACATATTTCTTATGAAATAGCCAAAAGAAATGTGGAAATCTTTATTCTCTTTCTACTCATAGTCGTTTTTGCTTACAAAATGATAGTAAGGAATCTTTTGTTAATCCTTCGCTAATGTTTCGTTAATCCTTCGTGATTTTGGTGTGATGTGCTGAGTGACGAAATGATTGGGATTGTTCGGATGGAGGTAGCATAATGATATTTTGTGGCTATAACATAAAGTTTCCCTTAGTATCCTGTACAAATTCGTGGAGAATTGTAGAGGATGCTAAGGGAAAAGGAAGGAGAGGGGGAGAAGAAACTCCTTAACTCCATAGGTTATAGGTTTCAAATAAGTTGTGGACTCTATAACTTATTCAATTTTCGCAAGTTCAGCTGACGCTTTACTTGCAAGGAGTTAAAAAGGAGTTAAAGAGTAGTTAAAGTGGAGTTAAAAAGAC
>ODAI013214309.1_pt1 | contig 11850 bp, 6 predicted proteins | sample 1539321 | NCBI WGS metagenome assembly ODAI01 (sample SAMN02144231, study PRJEB22623) | gut metagenome | biome: sheep rumen | host: Ovis aries | place: New Zealand
TCGCGCCGTAGCCGCAAAACTGCGTCCTCGGCCTTGATGACGCTCTGCTTGGGCGGGGGGAAGGCCGGCGATTACACTGTAAACAGATTAGACACGCTTCAAAAAGGAAAATGGCACTAGATGTCGCGCGCGCGATGGATTCTGCGCCCTTGAGGGGACATACTCCATGCGGACCGGCTCCTCAGGCCGAGGGTAGCCGAGGCGCGATGGTAGCCGTACTGCCGACTAGGCGCTAACTGGGAAAGCCGCCTTCCAGGCGGCGGCGCTAACTGGGACAGCCGCCTTCCATGCGGCGGCACTAACTGGGACAGCCGCCATCGCCTCCTACCCCTACACCTAAGAGCCGCTTAGGTGTACACCTATGAACCGCTTACCCCTACACCTATGAGCCTCGCCCCTCTACGCCAATGAGGCCCTAGCCCGCGCGGAGCATTAACTGGGACAACGGGCGTCCCGCCCGTTGCATGGACCGTCCATTTCGGGTGCACCAACCACTAAGCACTAGGCACTAGGCACTAACTGGGACAACGGGCGTCCCGCCCGTTGCATGGATGATTTGAAGGGTCCCCATGGCATCCAGATTCATAAAGTAGACATGTCTTTACTTTAGGTTAGGGAACACTTTTCGTACCTCTATTGCGCTAGTTGCTAATGAGGCCGCTTTGTGTCCTTCCTTCAACTCAACCAACCCACCAAAATTAACTCCAAGAACACTTTCCGTCTGATAATCGACAAGTGGTCCTCCGCTATATCCGCATTTCGTACTGGTGTAATTGAGGATGGTATCATACGACTCACGGCGGTCATTGTATACATAATTCCTGCCGAATACTTTCTCTGCCTTTCCATCCGTGAAGGCTGGCGGCCCCATACACACAGTCCCTTTCGGATATCCAATAGCGAAAACATGACGTGGAGCCTTTTCATTTATTCCTCCAACAAGTGTATTCTCTGCCAAATGCAGATATCCGGGCAACTTTTTGTCGCTATCTTCACCATTACTTTCGCAGAGGCGAAGTATTGCCAGATCACGTCCACGGTCATGTCGTTCTACTTTCGCATAGAAGATACGCCCCTTCATGTTCGTTAGTTCAACAGGTCCGACAACCTTGTAGTCTCCGGAATTGGCATAACATTCAGGTATGCCGCCAACTGCAACATGATAATTTGACAGCAAAAGTTTCTCCGAGATTGCAAAGGCTGTTCCATTTATGAGTGACCCGTCTTGCAACCTTGCCAGGCAAAAGTAAACATTGGGAATTACCACCTCGTATTTCGCCTTTGTCAGACTATCGGCGGAAGAATCATGGGAAAAAGGGAACACCTCTATATGTGTTGTTGAGTTGGTCACCTCGTGAAACACATATTGAATACTTGCCGTGATTTCCAAAAAATAAGCTCCCTTGTAACGCCCGATTCCCCAGTCCAACTCGAATATGTTCTTATCCAACGACCTTTGTTCGACCTCAAAATCAGCCTTCTCATTTTTCACTCCTGTCCGAAATGCTACTTCCCAATCTTTAACAACTGGCTTAATTACAGAAGAATTACAACACACAAGCTTATAACGCCTCCAATTGTTAGTACCGCTGTCTACTTCAAGAATCTGCCATGTGGGAGAATCAATCGTGTTCCACTGGTACGGTTCGACGCGTTGTGGCTTGCCGTTCATTGTCACAGTTGCGGTAATCGTATAGGTCTTGTCATAGCGCAAGCCTCCCTCGGGCACGAAAATATCCGCTGCCCCTTTTTTCTTGATTTCGTTGTTGATCTTCCAATCAGTAACCTCATAGTCCTGGCCGTGCAAAGCATCAACAGACGAGACAGAGAATTCGACATGCGCCGTTTCACTGTTACTGCCACTAATTTCTTTAGGTTCGTTAACCTTAAATAGATATGACTGCGCTTTTATGACATCATGCACAATGCCTCTGTCTTTATTGGGCGGCGGCTCGTTTCCTTCATTAACATCACTCGTCTTCCCTCCTTTATCATTACCTTCTCCCTGACCAGGAATGGGCGTAGGAGCATCTGGCGTATTTGTGACATCATGCACAATGCCTCTGTCTTTATTGGGCGGTTGCTCATTTCCTTCATTAACATCACTCGTCTTCCCTCCTTTATCGCTACCGGTTCTCTGACTAGGAATGGGCATAGGACCACCTGGCGTACATCCACGTGAGTATGACCGAATTAAAAGCAACAACGCTGTGACGGCCAGAATACGAATGAGCCAACGGAAAATGCTTCCAAGGGATCCACGGGAATACCTACTGTTTCCACTTCCGCCAATGACCTCACCAACAGATACACGATCTTGTGAATCATCCCAATCTTTTGAATTCTCGGTCGCTGGCAAGAATGTCGATTGTTTTTGCCCCTTGGCCAATCCCCAGATGATGTACAGCCTTTTGCGTAAGAAACCTGTGGTTCGCCAACATTCCGGCATATACAGTGGATTTGGCAATTGAAAATTTTTGAAAAACTCACGTCGATCCGCTGGAATGGAACCGTTATTAGCCATCGCGTGAATCTGTTCTATTTGATCTTGAACACGCCGAACCTCTGAACGGGATGGTTTCCGCCTATCAAATGGCATGGATCTCTTCAACAGCTCCATTCCCAACTGATTAACCTTGGCGAACTCAACATGAGGATCCCGCCCCTCTAGTTCATAAACAGCTTGTGGATATGTATCGCCCGCAATATTCCGTAGCGCAAACTGAAATTCTGCTTCCCAGCACTTGCGGGCGTTGCGAGGAGAGATTGTCAAGGGACGATACTCCCCTTGGAGAGAAAATTTCAGACCGTTTTGCATTTGTGTGCCACCTCACTCCATCTCGACACAATTACCTTTGCAGATTTATCGTCCACTTGAAAGTTCAATCAATCTGTTATATTTTCGGACAAGCTCATTATACCGATTTACTAATTCATTATACCGATTATAAATTTTGTCTCGACTAATTTGTATCTTTTCATGATCTTCGCCTATGGGTAATGTTTTCATGCCGTCTATGATTCCCCTATATCTTTCCGCGACCGACTCACTTGTGTTAAGTTTCTTTCCTAAATCTTCAATGGCAGTCTCGTGGTCATGAGTTGCTTTCGCAAGGTCATTAGTAGCATGAGCAAGTTGATCAGTAGTCACCCCAAGGTCATTAGTTAATTGCCCGTTAACCTTCGTAATTTGTGCTAGATTATTCACCACACTCTCAAGTTCATTGCTCAAGCAGACAATTCTCCCTTCTAATTGTCGGCGGCACGCGTCGAACTCGGCTTTCTCTTTCTCAAACTCTCCCGTCCTTCTTTTTGCTGATTCAATTTCGTCTCTCAATTGCCCATGTAGTTGTTCAACATAAAGAATGATCCCCTTTGTATATTGAGCGCCAAGCTTTTCTTTCATATTTGCGACATCCTCTGCTATCGCTTTGTCCTGTAAGTCGTCTGCCACATGGAGGCACCAAGAAGCCTTGGGTAAATTATGCTCAAATTTATAATATATCTTTGCGAGGTTAATTGCGGCATGTGCATTCTTCGCCAACATGGCGTTTTCAAGGTAGTGTTTACCACGTTCTTTGTCGGGACTTACACCAAGACCTGAATAGTACATAGCTCCAGCACGCCGCGCTACTTCGTGGTTGTTTAGGTTCACGCTTTCAATAGCTTTTGCGGCATCATCGTATTTTTCGTTATCGTACAGGGCGATAAATGTTGCATCATCGGCAACAAGTAGAGTCGCCAAGAATGCACAACTGAGTACCATGACTGTATGCAAATTCATGTCCTTCTCCAGTCAGCGCTATCTGATTTTCCAGAAACACTCGTCACAAATACCGCCTTGCCCGTTTGTCATAGGCAACATCCGTCCACAAGACTTGCACCTATGTGCATGGCATCTCCCTTTTTTATCAAGATGTCGATTGCAATTCGGAAAGGCACATCTCGATGGGCAACGTTCCTCTACGCAAAGGAAATTATACACACCCTTCCCAACGACACACCCATGTGTCGGGCATTTCACGGGGAAATAAAGGCCAAAATATAGCGCTCCAATCATGATTAAGGTCAAGACTATATTTCGCATCCGAAACAATCGCCGAAATGAACTGCTGCGGCAGACCTCATAGACATTCTTGCGTAGAGAAGCGTCATCCCAACTTTCCGAAATCCTAGAAGACGGAAGAAATGCCGTGGTCCCCTCCTTCTGATACCCCCATAGCACATGAAGTTTACGCGAGAAACAACTGCCGGTCATACGATACGCATCAGGATCCTTCTTGGGATCCGGCAAACAAAACCGCTTGCAGAACTCTCGCTTTTCTCTTGGCACGCGAGGATCCTCGGCCCAAGCATGCAACTGGTCAATTGCCGCCTGTAGCTTTTTCAGGCAGCAATCCGGGATGGCCTTTTCCTTGAGCGAAATAGACCGCTTGAGCACCTCGTTTCCCGCAGCATCCATCAATGCATACGAAACGCCCGTATTCCCTTGCTCTGGCAGCGGATTCGGGAATACGGTCTCGTTCACCGCCTTCGCGCTATTTATCCCGCGAATCAGACTTGCGAAATCGTTCTGCCAATACGGGGTCGTTCCTGACTTGAGCACACAGTCCGGCCCTGACAAACTAACATGATATCCCGTAGCACTCATTGGAACTACTCCACGACGGCCTTCCCATACACGCCGTTTCCATCGATGACACACCAGTTGATGATCTTCGCTATCACCGAACCACCCTTGAGATGTCGCACCTCGTCAACATTAAAATCCGATCCTATGTCAGGAACCTTAAGCGCGATCTTTCGCTTTGAGATCTCTGGAGAATCGCGAAATGCCTGGGCAAAATTACGAAGCATATTGACGACCTCAACTTCCGCAGATTTCTTCTGATGCATATAGTTCGCCACTACCAAACCAATGTCTGACAGCTGTTTCTTCCAATCAAAGCAAGCGGCTACAGGATTTCGTTCCATCGCAGCAAGTTCTGACAACGATGCAAACACAAGAATAGCCGAATCGCTCGGAGGGTCATTATGGAGAGCAGCAGCCTTTAATTCTTCCCATAGATCGTTAAACCATTCTTTATTTTTCAAGCATTCCGAACGGATTCTTCCCCCTAACGACTTCCACGATTCGAGTTCTTTTTGGGATAAGGCATTAGCATTCTTGAGAGATTCACATTCCTTCTCAAATTCTTGTTTTTTCTGATCAAGTTCCTTTTTCTCGTCCTCAATGCTTTCTTTTTGTTTTTTGAGTTTTTCGTATTCGTTCTCTTTTTCAGTCAAGTCTTCCTTTTTTTTACGCAATTCTTCCTTTTTTTTACGCAATTCTTCCTGAAGCACTGGCACCTTGTTCGCTTGCCCCTGAAGCTTGCCCATATCTGCTGCCACCGTAACAATATCCAGAGAGGGGCCAACTCCATATTTCCCTGAGAAAGCTTCCAGAATAGCCTTCATAGCCGTAAGTTCGCCCACCTGATCTCTAAGGCGCGAAATCTCATCTTCTTTCTCTTTTTTAGCTTCTTCCAGCTCTTTCACTTTGTCTGTCAGCACCCCCTTAATTTTTTCCACTTCCTTTTCCGTATATTTCTTGACATCCTTCTTTTCTTCATTCGATTCCGAAGGTTCCTTCTGACTCCCCAATGAAGCCTGTTCGACTCCTTGGCTGGTGGCTTCATCTTTTTGCGCAGAATCGTTTGACGACTCTCCGGGCGACTTATCTGCTTGATCGCGTCCGTCTACGGACGTTTCTTGCTTCGATCCTGCATCCTCCCAATCAGCACTCTCATCAGCACCTGGCAGGCTGTTATTGTCTTCGTTGTGCAGCATACTCTTACCTCCTTGGATTGATTATGAAATGACGCAACCGCTATCTTGCCAGAAAAGTTCATCGCCCTGACAAACAGCTAGTTCGTATTGATTTGTGTAATCGATTGCTTCGCCATCCTTGATAAGTGAAAGAAGTTCAAGATATTCCGCCTTGGTGTTCTCATCGCATCCTCGGCGAATCTTCGCCAGAAATTTGATTGTTGGAACCGGCGTGTCAGGATCGTGCGGTTGAAGCCGATATACAGCGGATGGGAAAGCATCCTGCGTCATGCGGCGAGCGATGATCTTATGGATATCGAGAACAACCGTCGTCTCGTTACGGTCATCAAATACGAACGGCTTTCCATTGGGCTTCATGAACGAATCTAGCAATCCCCACTGACTGTCATGTTCTGCGGCAAAGATTGTCTTCTCGATCTTCCATCCCTGGATCTTCTGATGCGCGAGCATGAAGTTAAGCGCAGCACCGACCGCCGTAATGCTCTTCGCATCATTGACGGTATTGTCAACTATGCTTCCGTTCTCATCTGTCTTGACGAACGGATACCAGTCTCCGGCCTTGTAGTTCTTTGCGGTCATGATGCGGTCATTCGTTACCGGAATATGCTTCTTTGCCAACTCGCGAAGTTCTGGCAATTCGGATGTCTTCCCGCTCATGAAGAACAAGTCAATGTCATGCGTCGCTGCGATACGGGCCGCATTTACAAATGCATTCTCGAAAAACTCGCGAATGAGCTTGTTGACCGAATCAATGTCATACACAATCTCAATGGCGCACCATTCGTCCTTTGAAATCGCAGGTATGCCAAGATGTGCATAGAGTTCCTCGTACCAGCTACTATCACTCACACCGGCATGTCTTGGCATGAAACGTCCGCTCGGCGCTCCAGAAACAAGATCGCTCATTATCTTGATTGCAAGGGGAACAATGCTAAGCTTCAGGTCCTTGGAACGCTTCACCTGATCTGTCGCCTTGGCGACATGTCCGGTGAAGTACTGCCGTAATGCTCGCCCCGCGCGTTCATTCTCTCTCTCAATTGCAGGGAAAATCACCTGATCGATAATCAGGCGCATGAGTTCATCACCTGCTTCGGAATAACCATCGCGAAAGAGCAACTTGGGTTGAATATCGACAAGACCTTCTTCTCGCGTCTCAAGGCAATTGTACTCGACAACCGAAATGTCGCTCGTGCCACCGCCAATGTCGAAATTCATGATGCGGAAGGTTGGCTTGCCATTCTCGCGTTCCTTGCCCGCGAACCTCAACCAACCTTCTGCATTGTCACCGAACTTGTGTATCTCGGAGAACACGTATGGCAATTGGCTGGCCACGGCTTCGTCAACATTCATGTCGAGTTTAATCTGATCATAGGACGAAAAGTTGCTCCGTTCGAATATCCGTACCGCTTCTTCGCAACGTCGCCTATAGATCGCGATCTCGTCGCGTGTCCATCCCGAAGGATATGTTACAATGACATTCTGAATCGAATACGGAGTGAATGTACCGTTCGCATCCGTCAACCTGTTGCACTGGTCCCATGCGCGTTCGAGAATGCCGACGAGCATCCAAACGAATGTCGCCGAGCGCGGGTAATTCGGAAGCGAAGGCTCGCGAAGCGGCCTCAAATAAGCCTCCGTCCGGTCGGGATCGACAAATTCGCCAGACTCGTTCATCCAATAAAGCAAATCAGAACGAAGCTTGAATGCCCTGATCTTCTCGACCTTCGTCCATGCATTTGGAATCATGCTCCAGGCCAGATTCGTTTTTTTGTTTTCGGCGAAATAGCGTTTGGGCGAACTTTGCTGAATCTGTAATCCCTGCTCGATTAATCTGGTAACGCTGTCTGTTTTCAGAAAACCAGTTGCCTCCTTCCCGAGAATGACCGGAGAATAGCGAACAAACATTGTCGGGATGCGTTGTTCTTCAAATTCATTGAAAGTCTCGGTCTTCAGCCCAAACCATTTCTTGACCGTTTTGTGGATGTATTTGCGCTGTAGCACGCTTGGCACATCTTCGTCAAATTCTGTTTGATGAAGCATGATCCATGAACTGACGATGCTATTATCAACATTGGCGAGATCTGATTTTGTCACCGCCTCTGTCTTTGTCGGCAGATCAAGCAGAACAGGCGTACAGCAACTACGGATCGCATCGACCGCATTGATCGTTCCGGCAGGCTCATCCTTGAGAAACAGCGCTCCGGTGCGCGTGTTGCCGATGTCGATGATGAGGTGTGCCCCCAACGCGCCATTTGCGATGATACGCGCCCGAAAGCCGATCCGGATATTCACCCCTAGCAATGGTGTCTCGCCGCGAACTTCGAAATGGCACGCGTCTTTACCTTTGGGAGGATAATAGGTACCATCTGGCACCTGATGATAGACGGAAGGGAACGGTGGTGCATATTTCATATCTTCTAGAACCGCTTGCCGGTTAAGAAGAAATCCGCACTCGTTGAATCTGTCACCAGGGGCTGTCGTCTCGATTGCCAATTCCACGCCAAGAATCTCTAGCGGAACCTGTTCGCCGGGCGCATTGTAATTCTTGATGGTCAAGCGCATCTTGACGAATGTGCAATCTTCCCACAGTTCCCATTTCTGTCCTTTGGCATCCTTTCTCAGTCTTTCAATCATCGCGGCAACAGTCTCGTCCGCAAGCAACTGGGCATGGCGGGCGCTGAACGTATCTACGTCATCCCAAAGCGTCTGCAAAAGATCTGGTGCCTCGTTGGCGTCAAAAGCCAGCAAGGGATAAAACCGAAACTGACATCCCGTGTTTGAAAGTACCGTAGGCATCCAATCGTAGTTAATCATGCTCGTTCTCCTAACAGTCATGTCAGTTTGAGGGCCTTGGCAATCTCAAGAAGTTCGGCGTCACCTTCCAGATCGGAAGGTCGGCCTCCTTCATTGGCGTATGCCGTCGTCGAAAGCTGCTCAAGGCGAGCCACAAACGGCACGCATAACATTCCATATGCATCCGTGCGCTTCTCGGATGTGCGGCGTTCATAGTTACCCCAAAGAAAACAGTTGTTGAGTATCATCGCAAGAAATGTTCGCGACACCTTTGGCGAGTGATTCCAGAAATCCTTCTTAAGGAGTTTCACAATACGATCGACATCAATCGTCGCCAACGCCTCAAGGAAAGGATACGCTTCTTCTTCTGACACCAGCCAGTTGAAATCTGACATCCCCGACAATTCTTCCTTGCGGGCCGATATCCACTTGCGAATCTGATGCAAAAGGTAATTCTCGAGGTCTTCGTCGTGCATACTATGTGGCGACTTCGGTATCGGATCAAGCATCTGCTCTTCGACCACAAAGATGTTTTTAATGAATGCGATCAACTTACGCACCTGCTCGGGCCTATCTTCGGCGATCTGTTGTGTTACTCTTCCAAACACTTTCGTGGTCACCTCTTTTCTCAACGCAGCGGAACCATCTTGGCCTGTCGGCAAGATGCGAGAAAGTTCCATCTTGAGCTTGCCGAAATCCTTCATTTCCATCAGTCCGTAGAGGGACATGCGTTCATCTGTCGTTACGTCGGCAGCGAGTCGATTGAACATGTAGTCGGTACCCAGCCCATCAGCAAAAAGCGCTGTGAGCGATTCCTGGCCATGTCCTCGCAGAAACAAGTTTCTGAAATCACGGTCATCTTCAAAGTAATGTTTCTTGCTTTGGTCTTCACACTTTGCGAAGCAATTTGTCGTAAAGAAGAAATCTGCTGAATGTGACGCTACAACTCCCAGCGCATTCGCTTTCTCGCAATAGTTGGCAAGTCCGCCGCCATTGACCGCCGCTACGACCTGATTCAACATTTTGCCGAAGAGCGAGCAGTTCAGGTAGAGCTTAAGAGGTGGTCGCATATCGGATGAGTGAAACCCATACGGAGAAAGCCATGCCTTCACGCCGTTCGTAATTGTCGTCGGCCGCGAAATTCCACCAGCACGCTCCAAGTCAACAAAGATCACAAATGTATCGATTGAGCAGGTTTCTGCCTGACCGTACACGATTGAAATCGTTTTGCCCGACTTGTACACGCGAGATAACAGTAACGATTCGGCCACCTCCTTGGAAAGATCAATCTGATTCTCCATGCCTAGAGACTCGCCGGAGGCTTTGTTTGTCACGCCGGGGATATCAAGGAGATCGCACTTCTCCAGAAAGTCAAAGAACGGCTTCACAGCGGTGCTTTCATTCTTTCGTAGCGGAATCCGAAGTTCACCGATAAGTGCCTGTAAACGGCCGAAGTCCGTAATCGTAACGGTATAAGAATCTAGCTTATCTGATACCGGATTCTTGTCGCATGTATAGATGAGGCCACGTGGAGTCACATACATACTTATGTTATTTAATGCTTGAACACGGCGTTTCGCTTCCGCACTCGGATGTCCGTTCTTGTTTTGTTCGTAAAACGAAAGCGCGCCGATATCCTCCAAAAGCGCTGCCACTTCCATCGAAACAAAGATGCGATTCGGAGCCGTCTTCTCGCGAGCGCCATTCAGTTCCTGAAGACTGGACATGACATTGTTATATAGCTCTGTAAGTCTAGGCTCTCCGTCCCAAAGAAGATATGCGGCCAATTCAAATGCATCATCCACATTCTCGGCGTAACTAGAGCCGAGAATCTGTTGTCGTAGCTTAGGGCCATTCAAGAACTCTCGATATCGTGAATTCTCGCGCGCCATGTTCTCGCAGACATCACAGACATCAAAAAGAAGCTCAAACGCTTTACGGTTAGGTCGCACGCTAGGTGTGCTGATTTTCTGACGAAGTTGGTCCAGCCCCCAAGGATTCAGGGATTCCTGGCACTCCATCCGATAGCCCACGGCAACCGATTGCAATATCTGCTTGCGATTGGCAAGTATCACCTCGACGGGCGCTTCAGGATAAATCTTCTTCGACTCTTCTTCGGAAGGCAGATAGAACCTCGTAACCAAACCTGACGCATCCATCGCACAGTTGAACGGATTGAACACCACGCAGTTTTTCTCGTCCTCACCTTCACCCTGATAAGCTGAAAACCGTACCTTCTGGTTTGGATTCCACATGAGCGCCAATTCGTTGTCGCTTTTGCCGTCAATGTAATGAGAGAGGAGAGACGACTTGCCGGACTGTGACGGCCCCCAAAACGCAACACACGCTTTCTTGTTGCCAGACTCGCGCATTTGATTGATCGTAGCATGGCGATTCGCAATCCCCATTATCGAGTTTAAGCCAGAAGGAGCAATCGTCCATTCTATTGGACGATTCACTCCATGTTGCCAATACCAATCAATAATTCGGTTCATGTGTTACTCCTAGTCTCCCTGTAATGTCCAAATGCTCATTTCGAAGTTCCCTTCCCCTCGCGCTTCGCCTTGCGGAATGATTCGGGTTCAATGGGGGACTTGTCTTGCCAGAGGCCGCGACGAGCGGCGTGGGCTTCGGATTCGGCCTGCGCGTAGGCGGGCGTTGAATCGTACTTCTTGTAATGCCAGGCGTAGCCCGCTTTGAGCATTTCGAGATTAATGTCGCGGTCGTCGAGGTAGACCGTGCCGAGGATGCGCTGGTAGCGGTCGCGCTTGGTCCATGCGACGCGCACATCGCGACCCGCGACAAGGCCCGCAAGAAATTTTCCTGACGCCTTACCGAACGCTTGCCTCTTTTCCGGCGCGTCGATGCCTTGAAGCCGTATCTTGTGCTGGTTGTTTGCCGCGTCTAAGACGGTCAAGGTATCGCCATCGGCAATGCGGATCGCGCGGCCAATCAAACCTTCCTCGGCGCGATTACACGCGACGAGGCAACACATCACGAATGACGCGATTATCGCTTTTATGCCCTGTTTCAAAATGTGGACCTTTTGAAACAGCGTCCGTAGACAGATTGAACATGCGAAAGAAATGCAATGAGAAGCACTCATTTTGCACTTGTTTAGCACAGACAAATAATGTAGAATAGTTGTGTCTTTTTTTTGGAGAATCAGGCGATGATTGCAACAAACCTCACAGTTCGGATTGACTCGTCTCTCAAGGACGAGGCCGA
>ODAI014046235.1_pt1 | contig 11850 bp, 7 predicted proteins | sample 1539321 | NCBI WGS metagenome assembly ODAI01 (sample SAMN02144231, study PRJEB22623) | gut metagenome | biome: sheep rumen | host: Ovis aries | place: New Zealand
AGGTGCAGGCACTGGTGAGCACCGCAGCCTACGGCACTGCCCAGCGCTCGGTCACAGGCTTTGACCAGCGCCGCATGAACATGCTGCTGGCTGTGCTCGAAAAGCGGGTGGGCTTCAAACTCGCACAGAAGGATGTGTTCCTCAACATCGCTGGCGGACTCAAAGTCAACGACCCCGCCCTCGACCTGGCGGTGATTTGCGCAATACTCTCGTCTAATGTCGACATTGCCATACAGCAGGGGGTGTGCTTCAGCGCAGAGGTGGGACTCAGTGGCGAACTGCGTCAAATCACCCGCATAGAGCAACGCATCGCCGAGGCCGAGAAACTGGGTTTCAAAACCATGATTGTACCCCGCAACAACCTCAAAGGCATCACCACAAAAGACCTCAAAATCAAGCTCATAGAAGCCTCAAAGGTAGAGGAAGCTTTTCAATATCTCTTTGGATGATTTAGGGGATCGGGGATCGATCCTCGATCCTAATGCAACAGCAGGTTATAGATTACCGTGATGTCGGCGCTGGTGATGTTGCCGTCGCCGTTCACGTCGCTGGTGGCAAGGAATGTTGTGTTGTTGTTTAGCAAGTATTCGTAAATCGCTGTCACGTCGGCACTTGTCACGTAGCCGTCGCAGTTCACGTCGCCAGTGAGAGGCACAGTGACGGTGTACTTGGCGATGCCGTTGCCTGGCACATACATGTAGAGTTCCTCCTGGTTGGCGCGCTTGCCAGGCACTGCCAGGCATGGCGTGCTCATGGTGGTGCTGTTGACGAGTCCCATGCCGTTCTTGGGCAAATCCCACAACGGAGAGAAGCCGGCAAACTCCTCGCCAGCGGGGTTCATTGCCAAGCGGAAGTTATGGCCTGTGGCATTCAACTGGTAGTCGCTATTGGAATAAAGGATGAAGTGCCTTCCACCAAGTGCAAAGGAGTCGAAGCCGTCGTTGGCAGTGCCATCGCTCACGAGGGCAGCGCTGGCGGCAAAGCTGTCGAGAATCTCACCTGTCGCCATGCTGTAGACGGTGGGCTCGATGCCCGAGCCATGCACCACTACCCTGTCACTGTCGAGAGCCTTGATGCGAGGCGAGGTGCCAAAGTTGGCGGCTGTCGATGGGTAGAACGATGTCACCTCGGTAACCTTTGTTGCCGTCACGTTGCCGCCCGCAACGGTCCAGCGTATCATCTGGTTGGTGCGCGAGAGTGCGGCAAACACCTCAAAGTCGCCCGCCACCACGTCGCCACGCACGTCGATGTGGTCGATGCGTCCCGATGCCTCGCTCGCCAAGAGTGTGGCCCGCAGGGTGGCAGCACCAGTTGTGGGGTCTACCGAGTGGATTACAAGCGGCGTGTTCTGAATCTTGAGCAACATGTTGCTGATGAGCAGGTTGCCAGCATCGTCAACGAGCACGTTGTTGCAGGGGAAATAGCTCGCCTGAACCTCGGCGGGCAGAGCGATGTCGCGCTGCCACTCGCCAGTGTCGGTGCTATAGACGCGCAGGTAGCAGTTGGCATCGGCATCGTTGCTTTCACGGCCGCTGAGATACAGGCTGTTGTCCAGCACCGCAAACGAGCGGTTGAACGAGCCGTAGTTCTCTTGCTCGAAGTTGGCATAGTTGTTCTTCACCGAGCGCAGCCAGTTATTGGTAACAGTAACACCGGCAATGGGTGCATAGGTGTCGTTGTCCACGTCCACCTTCATGACGTAGCCCTGCTCGGTGCTGCCGGTAGTGATGCTGGTGATGGTGAAAGTGCGGGTCTCGCTCACGCTTGGGTCACAGCCGGCGGCAGTGGTGGTCACGCGCCAGTAGTAGGTGCCGGTGCCCAGCAGCGACACAACGCACTGCAGTGTGAGGTTGCCATTCTCGGGTTGCAGATAGGTGCTGGATTGCACCACATTGCTAAATGCCTCGTCGCGAGCCACTTCGAGCTTATAGGTCTCGGCGCCCACATTGCCAACCACAAACTTGAAGTTATCGTCAATCTCGGCACCATTCTCGGGATAGATGAGTGTGGCCTGAGGGGCGAAGTCGCGCTGAGGGGTGATGAACGAAGCCGTCTCGCTTAGTGCGTCAAACTTCCCGGGCTCGACCGTTGTCACTCGCCAGTAGAAGCGTGTTGACGAGGGCTGAGCGCTCAGGTCAATGGTGAGGTGGTTCTCGGTTATGTTCTTCTCATTGACTATCACATTGGTGAAGTTGATGTCGCTGGCAATCTCCAGGCGATAGGAAGCACCGGGCACGCTGGTCCACGAGAATTCCTGCTCCCACTGCGCAACGGCATCGTCGACCGGTGCCAGGAGTGTCACCGGCTGCGCCTCGCCCACTGGGGCATTGAGATAGGCAGGGGTGTATTCAAAGTTGTAACCATCGACACTCGACACGGCAAACCAGTAGCCGCTGATGTATTCATCGTCAAGCTCAATCGAGGTGCTGTAGGTCACCGCCATGAGGTAGTCGCTCTTGATGCCCTCAAACCGCTCGCTGCCTATCGTGCTCACGTCCACACTGGTGGGGATGGCATAGATGGCATATTTCACGAGCTGTCCCTCCACCTCGTCCCACGACAGGGTGCTGCCTGTGAGGGCAAGATTTTCGGGCGTGGCAAGGTTGTCCTTGGGTTTCCACTCCAGCGCTGGTGGCAAGGCTTTCTTGGGAAAGATGGTTTGTACCAGGTAGTTGCCCAGTCCTGTCATGCGGGGGCCGTTGATATATCGCGAGGAGTAGAAGTTCACGCCTGGGGCGTTGTTCTCGGTGTACTGGCGGCTGAGCTCAACCTGAGCCGCTATCTCCTGCCAACTGGCGGTGGTGTTGCCGTCGTTGTCCATGAAGTAGATGTTCTGGCTGGCATAGTGGTGGCGGTTGAAGTGCTTGGCGATATAGCTCCACCACTGGGTCAACGGACCAAAGGGGTTGGTCGTGTGGTTGCGCTTCCAGTAGAGCTGGGGCGAGATATAGTCGATGGTGCCCTCCTCGAGCCACGCCAGCGGGTCGCTGAAGAGCGAGGAGTACTGCCAGTCGCTGCCAGTGGGGCAAGGGTTTACGCCATGCTGAGAGGCGCTTGTTGCCGCCGTTCCTGCCACACCGGCGGGCCCTATGGCAAAGCGCACCTGCGGCTTCACCTGCTGCACCATGTTATACACGTCGGCAACCATCTGGTTGACCTGCGCGCGGCGCCAGTTGGCAAAGCTCAGGCTGGTGCCGCTGTTCTGCCACAGCGAGTAGTCGGCAGCGCTGCTGTTGGTGGGTATTCCGCTGGGATAAAAGTAGTCGTCGAAGATGATGCCGTCGATGTCGTAGTTCTCAATCATCTCGCGGCACACGTTCACGATGCGCTCACGCGAGGCGGGCAGGCCGGGGTTGAGCACTGTGGTGGTGGTTCCCGAACTGTTGGTATAGGTGAGCAGGATACCCGAGTCGCGCAACGCCTGGTCCTGAGGGGTGTTCCAGGTGCCTGGACCGCCGTTGGCATAACGGTAGGGGTTCACCCAGGCATGGCACTCGATGCCACGCTTGTGGCACTCCTCTACGGCAAACGCCAGTGGGTCCCAGCCGGGATTGGTGCCACGGGTGCCAGTGAGGTAACTCGACCACGGCTCGTAGCTCGACTGGTACATCGCATCGCACATCGAGCGCACCTGAATGCACACGGCATTCATGTTGGTGCTGGCAAAGCCGTCAAGGTAGTCAATCAAGGTCTGTTTTTGGCGGGCAATAATGCTTGCCGTGGTGCCGCGCTCGCTCGGCCAGTCAATGTTGGACACTGTGGCGAGCCATGCGGCACGCATCTCGCGCTTCTGCTCCTCGGCATCCATCACAGTGGGCAGCACGAGCGCCAGCGCCAGAATAATAAGTTTTAGTTTTCTGGACATTTTTTCTTATGTTTATCAAGTTATTAAGATTTTTCTGCTACAAAGATAATGTATAACCCCCAAAAATATTTGTGTTTAACACTTAAAAAAACTTAATGCGCAAGTTTGGAGGATGGGGGATCGAGGATAGGAAATCGAGGACGGGGAATGGGAAGAGCAAATTTTAGTGTTTTTGGCAGATTATAGGCTATAATGTGCCAGAATGCTGGCGGCCAAATTTTAGTTGAGCGATAATGGCTATTCACTTTATTATTTGGGGTGTAATGGCAAAAAACTGTAACTTGCGGGGGTAATTATTTGCACATTTTATCTCAAATCACTACATTTGCACCACAATAAACTAATTTTGCTAAGGAAATGAAAAAGACATTACTAGTGGCTGCGCTCATAGTGGCGGCAGCCGTGGGATACCAAGCCAGCGCACTCACTGGCGACGTGAATGGCGACGGCAGCGTGACAAGTGCCGACATCACCGCTCTTTACAACTACCTCTTGAGTGGCGACACCACCTTCCTCGAGACGAGCGATGTGAATGGCGACGGCGACATCACAAGTGCCGACGTGACGGCAGTCTACAACATCCTGCTCAACGGAGAGGAACCTGGTCCCGACATCGACGATTTCAACGTCAATGTTGAGTATGATGGCACCAGCGCCACCGTCACCGTTGCCAAGAACATCCAGAGCATGATGACTGTGAAGGTGAACGGCGCCCACGTCAACATCGTGGCGAGCCCCGAGTTGCAAGACTCGGTGATCTATAACCTGAGCGGCAACACCAGCAACGGCTCGTTCTACATGGACGGCGACTACAAGTGCTTCGTAAACCTTACCGACCTCACCATCACCAACCCCGACAGCGCCGCTATCAACATCGACAACGGCAAGCGCATCGACATCACCCTCAATGGCACCAGCACCCTTGCCGATGCTACTGGTGGCGCCCAAAAGGCATGTTTCTTTGTCAACGGACACGCAGTGATTGGCGGTTCGGGAACTCTCAACCTCACTGGCAACAGCAAGCACGCCTATTTTAGCGACGAGTACACCCGCATGACCAGCGGCACTATCAACGTGGCAAACTCGGCAAGCGACGGCATGCACGTTAACCAGTATTTCCAGATGGATGGCGGCAACATCACTATCAACACCACTGGCGGCGACGGCATCGACGTGGGATGCACCAACGATGAGAGCGACACCAACAACGGCCAGTTCATCATGAACAACGGCACGCTCAACATCACCACCACCGGCAACGCCGTGAAGGGCATCAAGAGCGAGTCGATAATGACAATCGCTGGCGGCACTATCACTGCGAGCACCAGCGGAAACGCAGTGTATGACCCCGACAAGGCCGACATCAGCAGTTGCGCAGCAATAAAGTGCGACAGCACTTTCAACATGAGCGCAGGAACTGTGAGCCTCACCAGCACCGGAATGGGAGGTAAGGGACTGAACACCGACGGCAGCGTGAACATTAGCGGTGGCGACTTCACAGCAGTGACCACGGGCGACGTGTATGAGTACTCGGCTACCCTCGACACCAAGGCTGGCGGCGTGAAAGCCGACGGCACTATCACCCTGAGTGGTGGCAACGTGCGAGTGGCAGCCAGCAGCGACGATGCCCGAGCATTCAACGGCAAGTGCGGCTTCTTCACCAACGGCGGCTACATCCTGGGCATTGGCGGCAAGTCGTCAACAGTGAGCACAGGATACACCCAGAGGTACAAATACTACCGCAACCAGGTGATAACAGGCGGCAGCACAGTGACCTACGACGGCGTGTCGATGGCAATCCCATCGTTCTACAGCAACAGCTCCGCACTGGTGGTAGTTTCTACACCAAACCTATAGACGGTGGCTGGCCAGAACGTCCCCACGGGGACGAAGCGAGTTAACCCCACGGCATGTACGTGCCGTGGGGTTTGCATTATTTCGCCCCCCTTCGGGGACGCCCATCCTACAGGTCGATGTTGATGCTTGTGGTGCGGAAGGAGAAGAGGTTGTCGCTGAGCTGGGTGTTGCCGGTGTTTATGGAGAAGTTCTTCTGTGAGCGCGCCTTGACAATGGGCACCACAAACTCAATGTTGTCGCCTGCTGGTGAAACGGTAAAGTCTACCTGCTGGTTCTTCTCGTTGAGGAGGATCAGAGAATCGGGAGCCTGGGCATTGAGGTGCTTCAAGACCTCGTCGACGCTCACTTTCACAGCCACCTGAGTGGTGTCGTGGTCGTTGCGATTGGAAATCAGGATGTTGACAGTGTTTTTGTTCTCACAGGCAGCGCACAGCAGCGCCACAATCATTATGACAAGTAATTTTCTCATGTCGTTTTCTCCTCAATATCTTTAATGCCATCGCGGCACAAGCCCACGCGATAGCGCTTGTATTCCACTATTCCTTCATACTTACACTGGATGACGAAGTTCAGGTAATAGGCCTTGTCGCCACTGGTGAAATGGCTGCTGGCATCGCCCTCGTTGACATATAGCGGCACGGTGGGGTTGTCCATCTTGCGCATGAAATTGGACAGGTTGAACCGCACAATGTTGTTGATGCCATTGATGGGATAGGCCGAGAGGCGGTCCACCTCCTTGCGCTTGAGGTGCACATACTTGCGATACTGTATCACCTGCTCGTCCACCCCACGGTTGACAACGAGCAGATTCTTGCGACCGCGCTTCTCATACACATGCTTCGACACGTCCTTGGGCGAGACGAAGTCGAAGCCTTCCTTCACCCACCCTATCTTGCGCGCCGCCACCCTGATGGTGATGAGGTAGTCGTAGAAGCGGCTACCCAGGCGGTTGGCAAAGTAGTTGCGAATCAGGTCCTTGATGCGGTCCTTGAACATATAACTGATTGCCAGCGCAATGAAGAACGGCAGGGTGAAGTTGCCATAGGTCTGCTGGAAGGCAAACGACACCACCGTGGCAAAGACCATCGACACTCCGGCGGCAAAGCTGAACGCCACCTGCTCAAGGAAGGCGGTGTTGCGACGCTTGTGAGTGGGCAGGTACAGGTTGCTCTCGATGTACTTCTTGAGCTGGCTGGCACGGTAGACAAACTGGCGGTTATTGTCGTGGCTATTGTCTTCCACCTCGAGGAAACCACGACGCTGGCGGTACTTGTGCTCACTGTCAAGCAACTGCGTGAGCATGGGCAGCAACGGCCCGCCGCTGTGATGCTGACGCGGATTGAGCAACTTCACGAGTCGCCCCAGGTGCTGCTCCAGGATATTGGAGATGAACTCATCGCCAAAGTCATAGAACACCACCATGTCTTCACCCATTGGGGCATCGAGCAAGATGGGCCGCAGCGAGCGATACATCTCCACCACCGCCTTGAGTTGCTCCACCAGGTCGCAGGCGAGGCTCTGCCGCGCGTCGTCATTGTTCTGCTGCGTGACTTTAACGTAGGCATCGCGCACGCTGCTCTTGACGATAGAGGCATACATCTTGACCTCGGTCTCAAACTCCTTGTTCTCGTTCACCAGGTCGAGGCAAGCCTGCTTCATGCGCGTGAAGGGCAGCGAGTGCTCATCGGTGAGTTCGCGCAACTGGTAGCTGGGCGTTATGAGCCTAAGGTGGGAAATAGTGTCGCAGTAGAACGTGTCCTTGCTATAGGTGTGACGATTCACATCAAGCACCTCGGGGATATATATCCAGGTGTTCATGTAAAAGTCATTGTAGGTCGCCCCCTCACCAGGGAGGTAACCCACTTTGAACTCCAGCGTGTTGCTGTCATGAATTTTAGGCTTGATGCTTATCATTTTGGTTGATGGTTTATTCTCTTGTTTATGGTTTATTGTTTATTGTTTATGGAAAACAGTGAAGAGATTAAAGGCACTGCATTCTCACAATCGGTCGGCAGGTCGCAAGGCACCGCCTTGCGAAACAAACTGAAAACTGATTACTGAAAACTTTCCCAACGCCGCAGGCGCAACTTAACACTTAACACTTATCACTTAACACTTAAAAGAACACCCCATTGGTGTATCCAAACCACCTGAGCACTGTGTCGCCCCACAGGAGGATCATGAGCCAACTGATGAACATCATGGTGATACCAAACTTGAAGGTGTCGCTAATGCTGTACTGGTTGGTGGTGTAAAGCAGGGCTGCGGGCTTGCTGTTGAAGGGCAGCACATAGACGTGACCCACGAGCAACGCCACAGGAAACGCCAGGCTCATAATCGAGTAGCCATTGCTCTGCGCCACGCCAATGGCGATGGGCACGAAGATGAGCGTGAGCATCGTCTTCGACTCGAAGATGAGCGAGAACAGCAGGATGCTTGCCGTGAGAATCATGTAGATAACCCAGAATGGCGTGCTGGCACCAATGCCCAGTGCGCCAAAGAGGGCGTTGATCATTGTCCCGGGCAGGCCAGTAGCCTCAAGGCCCGCTCCCAGGGTGTAGGCACCCGCCGAGAAGAGCAGCAAGTGCCAGGGGATGTCGACATCGTTCCACTTCACGATGCCCACCTTGGGCAAGAGAGCCACCACAGCACCCATAAAGGCGACCGCCGTCTGCCCTATGCCATGATAATCGCCAGTAGCCCAGAGAATGAGCACCGTCATGAAGATGGCAACAGCCCTGTACTCCTCACCCGTCATCTTCCCCAGCTTGTGCAACTCATCGCGCAGGCGGTCCATGCCGCCCTCGATTTGCGGCACTCGCTCTTCCTTCTTGAGCGGGAAGAAAATCTTTGAGCCCACAAACCAACCAATCAGGATGAGGATTATATTCATGGGGAAAGCCGCCATAAACCAGTTCTGGTAGCTCACCGAGCCAATTCCCAGTGCACCACCAATTAGAGCTCCTGCAAGCAGCGTGGCTCCCGAGCCGGTGAGGAAGGAGTTGGCACCCAGGTTAATCTGGAAAAGGTTTTGCAGCACCAGGTTACGGCCAAAGTTGTTGCGGTGTCCCTCGCTGGCGCCGTAGATGGCTGCCACCACCATGAAGATGGGCAGCAAGATTGCCGCCTTGGCGGTTGTTGCCGAGATAAATGCCGAGAGCACTATGTTGATGACGATAAAACTCAGAATAATGCCGTTAGTGCTCTTGCCAAATTTTATCACAAACCACAAGGCAAATCGCTTTGCCACCTGCGTCTTGACAAGCATACTTGCCAAGATAAACGACAGGATGTTGAGCCACATCACCGGGTGGCCCAGCTGCGCATAGGCCTCCTTGTCGCTCGTCACCCCCGTGAGCACAATCATCATGATGACTATCAACGAGGTGAGGTAGTTAGGGATTGCCTCGGTAATCCACAAGATAATGGCGGCAACAAATATTGCAAGCATAGCATAGTTGATGCGCAAGAAGCGGTTGTGAGTGTCGGCAGTGAGCTGCTGTTTCTCGGCATCGGTGAGATCGCGCTTGGTCTCCTTGCCGCTATTGTCAACTTGCACTGCGAGTTTCTTCTCGCCCTTCTTGTACATGTCGTCATAACGCTTCATGGCGCCCTCGGCGAGCTCGGTGGTGTCCTTGCGGGTGTCTATCCTGTTGATAAAAGGGATATCGGCAAAGAAATAGATCACCACAAAGGCCAGTATCGCCAGTGGCCCGCCTATGCGCTGTAATATTTTCTCGAAGCCCGACTTTTGCATCTTGGGCAACTTCTCGAGCTTGTAGTTGTTCATGTCAAGAGGATCGAAATGCTCCACTTGCTGGGTAATTGCTTCCGCCATATCTTTAAGGTTTTAAATAAAAGGGGTGCCTGCTGATGCCCATGGCACCCCTAAAAAATTGCAAGTCTATTTATTTCAGATTATTTCCAGTTCTTGTAGGGGTTCTTCATGAGCATGGAGTTGTAGTACTTGGGATCGCCAGTGACCTCCTCGCCAAGCCATGCTGGACGGTCGAAGGCGGCATCCTCGCTGGGAAGCTCCACCTCGGCAACGGTGAGACCCTCGTTGTCGCCGTAGAACTCGTCGACCTCAAAGGTGCGCTCACCTGCCTTCACCAGGTAGCGGGTCTTGTCGATAACGCCAGGCTCGCAAATCTTGAGCAGGTCGTTAACCTCCTCAACGGGAATTTCCTTCTCCCACTCAAAGCGGCTGGCACCGCTCTCGTTGCCTATTCCCTTGATGGTAATGAAGCCCTTCTCGCCCTTGACGCGAACTCGCACTGTGCGCTCGGGAACCGAGCACAGGTAGCCCTGAGTGATGCGTGTGGCCTTGAAAGCCTCGCCCTTGAAATCACCCTTTACCAGAAATTTTCTTTCTATCTCTTGTGCCATAATTATTTGATTTTTTTAAAATTTGAAATAGCATCGGTTGCCACAGTTATCATGAAATTGTCATAGCCTCATGAAAAAAAACTGAAACTGATTACTGAAACTGATTACTGAATACTGACAACTGATTACTGATTACTGATTACTGACAACTAATTAGCCAAGGGCTTGTTAATCATACCAATCACGCGCTTGATAGCCTGGAGGTAGTTGATGTTCTCAACGCCCTCGAGGCCAACGTCGGCGATGGTCTTCTTGATGTCGTCAATCTCGGTGCTCTCGCTGTTGATGGTGCGCACCATGGCGCCGTTGATATACACCTCGCCAGTCTCGCAAATGGTGTCGTTGACCATGTAGCCATAGCGTGCCTTCTCTACCTTGACAGCCTGCAGGTCGGGGTGCTCATCAATCATCTGGAGAAACTCCTCGAGGGTGTACTCGTCCTTGGTGAGAGTGGGCAGGCCTTCTACCTTGAATGCTGGGAACACCTCATCCTTGAGCACTTGAGCGCTGATGGGGAACTCGCCTTTCATCAAGGGATTCCACTGCTCCAGCCCGTCAACTTCCTGCACAAAGGTCTTGATGTCCATCTTGCCATCGCGAATCTTGGTGTTGTTAACATCGTTGGTACGGCTCACGATATAGGTCTCGGTGCTGTGACGCTCCCACACCTTCTCGGGCACTGGCACACTCAGGCGTGCCATGCGCTTGCTCGCCTCGCAGAAGCAGCGACCAAAGCTGCGGAACTCAAAACGTGGTTTAGAAATTTCACCAATCTTTAATTCTTCTTTTGCCATGATTTTCTAATAGGATATATTTATTTTAGATTACTTTAACGTGTTAAGAAAAGGCTTGGCAGGCAAGCGATTACAACCCGCCAAGCCTTACGGAGTTTTATAGATTGAAGTTTACTGTATTTACTGTACTACAGTGGGGTCTTCGGCGCCAGTATCGGGGTTCTTGGTGCCCAGGGTCTTGTCGGCGATCATGAACTTGCCAGTGCCGTTAGGACAGCGGCTCCAGGTCTGCTTGTTCTCGGTGAGCGACTGGTTGCCCCATCCGTCGAGCTTCTCGCCACGCTCAAACTTAGTAACGAGAGTACTGTTAGGATCATAAACTTGGAAGAGAACGCTCTTCTTGGCCGAGAGACCCTTGGTCATTGGGCGTGGGTTAGGACCACTACCGCCCTCTCCAGGAGTGTTCTTGGCACCTACGATGCAGAAGTAGCCATGTCCCATGATAACCTCACCAGCCTCACCAACCCAAACGTCGTCGGCCTCGTCCTTGCGAATCACTACGCCTTGCAGCTTGATTGGGTCATCGCCATTGTTGTAGAGCTCAAGATATTTCTCGCCATCGGCACCAGCGCCATAAACCTCGTTGATAACGAGCTTGGTGTAGTCGCTGGGCTTGTCGCCTACGGTGTAGTCCTTCTCGGCAGTGCTGGTGTAGCCAGCCTCGTTGGTGATTGTCACAACATAGGAAACCTTAGTGCCGTCGGGCATTGCAGGAATGGTGGCGGTGTAGGTCTTGCCGTCGCCAGCCATGTTAACCTCGGTGTAGGTAGAAGCCTCGCCGGTCTTGTATTTCAAAACGGCCGATTCCACTTTGAGCAGACCCGAAACCTTAGCGGTTACAACCACATCGTCAAACGAAGTGGGAGCATCAGGGTTAATCGAAACAGCTTCGATGGTGTTAGGGCCCTCATATACTTTATCCTCAACACATGCTGTCATAGCAAG
>ODAI011041126.1_pt1 | contig 11849 bp, 8 predicted proteins | sample 1539321 | NCBI WGS metagenome assembly ODAI01 (sample SAMN02144231, study PRJEB22623) | gut metagenome | biome: sheep rumen | host: Ovis aries | place: New Zealand
ATTGTATTGATTGGTTGTTGGAAACACGATTGAAACAGGTAAAATATCAGGCTCTAGTATTTCACTGCAAAGAGAAGAAAGTTCTAAATTATAGTTTTGGCATAATTCTTCTAAGAGCTTTTCTTCATCGGATTGTAATTGAGATTTAAGTTCTTTAAGTTCTTTTGATTCCTGCGTTTGTTTTTCCTTTTTCTCTAGCTTTGAATTTAACTCCTTAATTCTGTTTTCAATTTCTGCAAATTTCTCTAAAAATGCCATTTCAAAATTGCCAGTATCTTTTTCAAGTTCATGCAATTCCTTTAGCAGGGTATCTATTTGAGGCTCAATTTCTTTAAGGGTGTTTTCAATTTCCAGAAGATTTTGTTTATATTCATCCTCTAATATTGATGTAAGCTTTGTATGAAAGTTCTCGATTTCTTCCAAATGTTTTATATTTGCATTTGGAAAAAAATCTAACAAAGCATCAAATGAAGCTTTAGATGGCATTACATTGTTTTCAAGATTTTCAGAGATGGTTGATTTTCTTGATAACAACTGTCTTTGACGCTTCTGTAAAATTCTAATCTTTTTGTTTATTTCTATAATCCTGGCAATCTTTTCCTCATCTAGTACTTTGATTTTTTCATTTTGATTCTGAACTAATTCGTTTCGTTCTGTTTCCAAAGTTTCAAGTTCGGCTTTTATCTCTTTCGGATTTATTTTTTCTGTTTCTTCCAGTTGAACTTTTAATTTTCTAGCATTTTTAAGAACTTTCTTTTTATTGTTTATTGCTGCTACCTTCTCATCATCATCTTTAATTCTGTAATAAACTTTATTTAATTTTTCAAAAACTTTTATAGGAGATTCATTCTGATTCATATTCGCATCAAGAGCGTGCCCTGGAGTAATATTTTTATCTTTATGAAATACTCTAGAATATGGTCCAACTATATTGCGAAATGATAACTCAAAGTCTGTCAGTTTATATTTTTCAAGCAGAAAATCCCTATATTCTTTAATCTTCAGTGTTGATTTGGTTGAATAATCTGGATTACATTCGATAACATCATCTATTTTATTTGTTCTTATAAAATAAAAGCTCTCATTTTCAAATTCAAAGGAATACTTAAAGATCTGATCGCCATGTTTATAGGCCTCTGATTTTTTATAATTCTCACCACCAAAAATATAATCTATAATTAGTAGCAAAGTTGATTTACCAATAGAATTATGTTCTTCTCCATCTTTTTTTTCGCCCAATACAACATTCAGGCCTTCAGAAAAGATAATTTTGTCTCTTGTCTTTCCATTTTCCTTAAATGCTTCACAATATAATTCTTTTAGCATAAAACAAGCCCTCCTGTTCCAGCAGAAAAATCAATGCGTCCTAATGCAAATAAACAGTCCATACTCTGTGTAAATTGAATTACGGAATTACAATGTGCTTTTATGGAATTATATAAATCACTTACACTTATTTCTGGACTGTCTTCAATCGTATGGAGGATTAACGGAAATAACATCAAAACAGATTCGTTATATGAAATTGTTTTATTTGGTAGCAGCATAAAACACCTCACAACTTTGAACAAAATACGAAATTACAATTCTGCAAGCTTCTTTTGAGCCAGACGTTTCATCTTTAAGCCAATTTGTAAGATAATTGAAACATTCAGAAAGTGGTTTATCATCATTTTTCATAAATCGATTTTTGATTTTCTTTGAAACAGCTTCAAAAATAAAATGAGGGTCATTTTGTTTTTCTTTCATTAAGGAATCAACAAATTCATAAAACTGTATTACATCATTATTTACTGTAGTAAATAACAAAAAATCGTCTTTTATCTTGTTCTTAACATTCAGAGGTTCATAAGAAAGTTTTGGAAGTTCCTCTGCATTTTTTATTTTACTTAAATTATCAACTACAAATGAAATTTTATCATAAATAGATTCATCACTAATTTTATCAACAGCTTTTGTATGGATTTCTTTTTTAGCAATACGTTCTTTAATTACTTCTAGAAAGGCTTCTGCACAGTATTGAGAAACATTTAAATAGGAAATATCAGAGAACAACGGTCGTAGTCCATTACATAAAGAATTACTAAGATCTCCAGATTCATCATATTTCAATTCTTTTTCAATGTATTCTTCAAACTTTGCGGTATCTGAATGTGAATTTATAAACTTTGCATCGTTTAAAGATATATTCGTACTACCGTTGGTGATTTTATGAACAACTTCCGGTTTCTTTAACAGAGGATTTTCAAAACCATTTTGAAGAAGATTATCAATCAGTTCTAAAAGATAATTTTCTTTTGATTTCAATGGAGAGAATGTGGTTTCCATCAAATTAAAAAACTCAAGTAAAGTCACTATATTTCAAATCCTTCCTAGATTTTCCTAGAATGCAAATTTCTATAGTCCAAATCCTTCCCTGCTTTTCCTAGCACTTTTCTTACCTATCGTAAAATAAAGATGTAGAAACAAGGGCCCACGTTTCTTCTGTAGTTTGATAAGCGTCGTATGACAAACTGTCAAACACAGTAATTATACCACATTTTACATGAAATTTACTCGTGTAAGATGAGGAGAATAGAAAATGGCAGCAATGAAAAAAATTGATGCTCGTTCTGGTTTGCGTGATATTTGGAACGCATTCATGGTGGAAGGTTGTGAGTATACAGATTCTGAATTTCCTTTCTGTCCAAATACAACAGAAGAAGTTCCCGAATCAATCATAACCTATGAAGAAGCAGTGGCTATTTATAACAAGGCAATGCGTGATGGTAATGATAATTTCCATAGCAACGCTTTTGTTGGATGCTTTCTTGATGATTATAAGTTCGATTCAAGAAATGGTATCTGGCATAACTGGAAAAGAGCCAAAGAAATCTTGGAACATTTTGAGGGTATCATCTCGCCAGATTTTTCAACCTACCTTGATTTTCCAGACCCATTGAAACGCTATAACACTTATCGCATGAGAGCCTGGGGCTATTGGTGGGGAAAATTGGGGCATAAAGTTATCAATAATGTCCGTGGAGATTTTCTTTGTCTTGATTACTGTTTTGAAGGGATTCCTAAGAACAGCATAGTATGCATCGGAACTGTTGCTAGCGAACTGCGTAGAAAAGAGAATCAACTTCTTTTTGAAGACTGGATTCAGAAAATGTATGAAGAATTACATCCTCATACAATTCTTACTTATGGCTCAGCCCAGCTGTCAATTTTCAAGAAATTAAAGGAAAAAGGTGTTATAATAGTCGAGTATCCAAGTAAGACTTGCCTTTACTTTAAAAACAGGAAGGCAAAATGAAAGGACTCAGCAGACTTTTTTATAACCCTAAAGTACAGAAAACTCTTAGGGCTTTAAGGACAAGAACAATTTCTGCTGGGAGAATACGTTTCAGCCAGACTTCTGTAAATAGTGCTGGAGAAATTATTGACAGTATGAAGAAGAATGGCTGGAAGGGTGATGCTATTGATGTTGTAAAAATGCCGGATGGTAAACTTACAACGATTGATAATACTCGTTTAGTAGCAGCACAAATTGTTGGTATTGATGCAAAGGTTGTAATTCATAGTTTTAATGAAAAAATTCCTGATAAAGGAACAAAAGACAGACTTACAACTAAAAAAGGACGTCCTAAAACATGGGGAGAAGCTGTAAAACTGAGAATTGGAAAACAAAGTTCCAGTTACAGAAAAGAAAATCCAAATGGTTCTAGGACATTAGACAAAGTAAATATGTGAGGTGAATAAAAATGGAATTGCTTGATATTAAGAAATATTTTCCAGATTTTGATTATCCTAAGCAGCTTAAGAAGATTGCTGAACTGGATTTAGCAGATTTCGATTTCTGGTTTCTTATGGATGTAGAACTTGCCAAAAGTTATACAGAAGGAATGGCGAAAAGATTTCCTGCAAGACATCTTGCTCCATTTGCAAAACGTGGGGACTGTGATGATGTTGCCTGTTTTGAAATGGAGAAACCAGGTAAAGTCGTTATAGTTCATGATTTCTGTGATCCAGGCTATGAAAAGCGGCAGGAATACGATACTTTCTGGGACTGGTTCCGGGCAGCCATAGAAGAAATGATTACTGAAACGGAAGCAGAAGACTAATATGGACTATATAAAACTTAGCAAAGAAATATCTTATGCTCTCCGTCATGCTCCCTGGGAATATGAACTGGAAATGGATGAAGAAGGCTTTGTTCCTTTTGAACAGCTCTTAAATGCTTTGGAAATCACAAAGGAAGATGTTATCAAAGTTATGGAAATTTCTGAAAAGAAACGTCTGGAACTTGATGGTGACAAAATCCGTGCCCTTTATGGACATTCGATTCCGATGCATATAAAAAAGATAGATGGAACACCTCCAGCTATTCTATACCATGGAACCGCAAAACGTTTCATTCCTTCAATAAAAGAAACTGGACTTTTACCAATGAAAAGGCAATATGTTCATCTTTCTATTGATGAAGAAACAGCAACTGCAGTTGGTAAAAGAAGAGATTCTTCCCCAGTTCTTCTGAAAATAGATACGCAACAGGCCTGCACTGATGGAATAAAGTTTTATATCGGCAATGATAAAGTCTGGTTGTGTGACAAACTTCCTGTGAAATATATTATTTTCCCGGAAAATTAATTTTTACAGTTTAATAACTTCTACAAAGGTTTAAATGCCTTTGTAGAAGTTATTTTTTTATTTCCCAAAATCTGGTCGAGGAGAAGCGGCTTGTTGTAATCCGTATTCTTCATCAATCTGATAAATACCTTTTTTCTCAACACCAAACAAATCCAGACTAGGAGAATCTTTTACAAACTCCTGCAAAATCATATCTGCATACTTTGACGGTATAAACACATATTCAAGTCCGCTTGCTGAATACATTTGTTTTGCATATTGTACTTTTGCTTGCGTACTTGCTTTATCAATTAAGTTTTCACCCTTAATTTCTACAATGTAGAATTTGCCGTCATTCAATTCAACAAGGAAATCTGGATAATAAGAACGCAGTGTATGGAGTTCAGGATCGATGTAATGAACATAGAAATCGCTTTGGCCATTAGTGAGCATTCCGGTAAACCAGATATGTTTTATTTCATTGTTGTTGAAGAGATTTCTCACAAAGAATGATTTTTCTGAGCCAGAATCAAATCCGTAGCCTGAAAGATTAAAGCTTTTTTTTGCATGTGTGGAGTTAGTGGAACTCTGACTGTATTCAGAAAATTGTGCTGCTGTTTCTTCAACAAACAAGTCATCATCAAAGTTAAGATTGTAACAGCCATCTGTTCCATCCGGATTCTTTGGAGGATCTTTTGTAAGCCATTTTATAATTTCTTTCTTTTCGCCTTTTTCATAAGAGATTTTGTAAATCTGTTTGAAAAGTTCAGGCACAACCCAATCATACAGAATAGCATTTGAGTAATTTACTTTTTCAAGTATTGTATCTATTCCGTCAATGCAGTGTTCGAGTAGTTCCCGGATTTGAACAGGTGACCAACGACACACTTTGTTCTTCCCATCTGCGTCTATTTCGTGTTGTGTAAGATAGAGCGAAAGTTCTGCAACAAGCGAATACTCGGTAAAGGTACGTTCATCTGTTGAATCAACTTCTTTTCGAATAGAAGCTGAATCGATGTTCGAAAGTGAATGAGTACTTTTTGTACGTCGATATTTTTCAAAGTCAAAACCACTTCCGTTACCAAAGAGTGTGAAATCGCCTGGCTTTAGTTCTGTGATTTTGTATTCATACGTCTGCTCAATCATCTTTACAGGAACTTTTTCACGAACATAAATGTGTCGGACTTTTTTATTTGAGTTATCTTTGCCTTTAAGGTCATCAACACTAACCTTAAAGTTCTTGTTCAGCTCGTCCTGCAAAATGCTCAAATTTTCTGTACTCAAAAAGATTTGTCCAGTCTGCTGAGTTTCTGTAATTGAACGCAAACAACGCATTGTTGCCTGCAATACAAAAATTGTACTCTTTGGCTTTCGGAACAAAGCAACGCTAAAAAGTGAACGACAGTTCCAACCTTCTTTGCCTTTGCCAACAAGAAGAATAAACTGCTTTTTACTTTCTGGAGTATCAAGTTTTAAGAATTCACGTAAATCATCCTGCTTTGTAAGTTTGTCATCGCCGACGTTTACAAGAATTGCGTCTTCTGAAATATCGTATTTTCGCAGAGCAGTTTCCAGAGCCGGTCTTAATTCATTATTGAGTTCATCGATTGTGGTGGCGAATAAGGCCATCTTAGGAAGCATATTCTCATAACGATTCCAGATACCACTTTCGTTTCTGTGCTGTTTTACGAAACTTTCAACAGCATTTGTAACAAAACTCTGTGTCTGAACGTTTGCATAGTCATCAATGAATGTTTTTTTGAGATAACCAGAATCTATTGCTTCTTTTAAACCGTATTCATAAACAACTTCCGGCATAAGGCGATTTTCGATATATGGCGTACCTGTAAAATTGTAACAAGCAACGACTTTAGTTCCAGCGGCATCCAATTCCTGTACAAGGCCGTCGATTGTCAAACGCAAACTAGTCTCTTTTGTACGGTCAAGCATATCACTTTTTAGGGACTTACCGAATGCATGGTGTGCTTCATCTACATAAATACCAAGCTGCTTTAAGCGAGTAAGTTTCTGATACCGCTGGTTTGCCATAAGCTCTGATTCATCATCAAGCATATAAAGGTCTGCGTTCGGGTTATCTTTTATTGCATCCTGCCATGAATCTTGGAATAGGAGATTCTGAGCAGACTCTTCTTTATGTTTTTTCTTTAAGATTATTTTCTGAGCTGTAGAAATAATCAGGTTATAATCTGAGCCATCCATTGTGCTTAAGACAACACCGTCTTCATCAAGGAAATGAAACTTGATTATTGAGTCGAGTTCATTTGCATATTTTTCTGTAAATACTTTTGCTTTATCAAAAGTCTGAATCTCTTTGAGCGATTGTAAAACTGTTGTGTCAGGAGCAAGTACAAGAGCATTATGACAGAATCGCTCATCATGAGGGTATTTATGTGCAAGCAAAAACTCATAGAAAATGCATAAAGCCATAAGAATTGTCTTTCCGGTTCCCATAGTGAGTGCAAAAATATAGTTTGCATATTCCTGGCGCAAATCTTTTAACTGATCAAAAAAAGCAAAGAGGGTATCGCGGTTTGTGGTATCGATAATGCTGAAAAGTCCATCCTCATAAAAGCGGGAATTTTCAAAAGTAAATGGAACTCCTGCATTTTCATTTGCTCCATTTACCATTTTATTTTTGTGCCAGTCTTCAAACAAATCTGCAAGGCGAGGATTTCCAAGATATTCTTTTAAAAACACATACATCTCAAATGCTTCATATTGCGGTTTACGCAAGAAGCTGTTTGGATTGTCCTTATCAGGTGCTGCGTTTGATAAAATATCACGAGTAAGTTTAGTGTATGATTTCTTGATTTCCTTTTTGTTTTTTACATAGAACTGCCACATAATGCGGTAGAATGGAAAATCAATTTCATTTCCTTTTGTTTTTGCCATTATTTTGCCTCCACATTTCCTTCCCAGCTTTCACTGATAAGGTCTGTAATTTTGATGTGGATTGTTCCGGCCGATTTTGGAATTTCGTATTCACCTTTTACAAGCTCATTCTTTTCTGGAATATCTGTTGTTTCAGGGCTGAATGTTACTCCATCGTAATTCCAGTCAATAAAGATGCTTTCTGCAAGTTCTTTCCAATCGCTTACGTCTGTTTTTTCTATGCTGAGTTTTTGTAAAAGGTTCATTGGATAGAAGTTTTCGATGACAAGCTTGCCGTTTTTGATTACGACCTTTGCATCAGAATCACGCTTAAAACGCAGGTCTTTTTTGTCGCGTAAAAGGTCGATTATTTCTACATCTACCTTAAAGCCCATTTTGCTTACTTCTTCTTCAAACTGAGCCTTGAGGTTTGGATCATGTCCCATGCAGACAAAAGTAATCTGCTCAACTGGCTTGGTCGGATTTTCTTTCTGCCGCTCCTGCCATTCAGAGATGTTCACATTAGAAAGCAATTTTGCAAATTCACTTGCGGTTGCGATTCTGTTGATTCCGAGGATGCAGACTTTACGGCCTTCATAGAGCGCGTCGTAAACATTGCTGTCTGTGAGTTGCTCCATTCCCATTGCTTCACAGATAAGCCTTTTTGCTTCAAGCTCGTTGCGGAAAAATTCGTAGTCGTTTACGTTGTAGACTTCAAAACCTGTGTAAAACTGATTTTCTGTCTGTAGTTGTCCGCCTAAATCTTTTGCAACTTTCAAAAGGCGTTTTGTTGTGGTCTGTATCGCACCGAGGTTTATGTCCGCTCCGATAAAGCGTCTGCCAAGTTTCATTGCAACGGCTTGGGTTGTACCGCTGCCCATAAAGCAGTCGAATACGAGATCGCCGGGATTAGAAGATGCTTTGATGATGCGTTCGAGAAGGGCTTCTGGCTTTTGGGTGGGATAGCCAAGTCTTTCTTCAAGATTTTTAGGATCAACTGCTTTTATATCCCAAACACTATCGATTGTATTTCCTTCTAATCGAAGAATTACATCATTAGGCCCCGGATTTCTATGATGTTCATTTACAAAACGTTTGTAATATCCGTCAAAGCGACTATCAGTTTTTGGATAATTTGCACCTGTTATTTCATTATTTTCATTTAAATATTGATTCCATCTTGTAAAATCAATAGTTTTTTCGACTTCATCATCTTTTAATAACGTGAATTTCCAATCAGTGGTTTTTGTGACAAATAACAATGTATCATGTTTTCTTGGGAAGAAATTTTTTACCTGTCCTTGATACGTTTGATAATGCCAAACAATTTCATTTCTAAAATTATTATGTCCAAACACTTCGTCCATAATATTCCGTAGATAGTGGCTCTTATGCCAATCGCAATGCAAATAAATGCTTCCATCATCAGCAAGAAGTTCCCTGCACAAAATGAGGCGTTCGTACATAAACTGCAAGTATTCATCGTTTGTCCAGATGTCCCCGTACTGCTTTTCTTCAAAATTTGTGTAATTTTTTATTTCTGTAGTTTTTCCCTTAAGCTCTATTTTCTTTTTATATTCAGCCTTGCTATCAAAGGGCGGATCGATGTAAATCAGATTCACTTTGCCGCGAAAGTCTTTAAGTAAGTGACTCATCACCTGCAAGTTGTCGCCCCAGTATATTTTGTTTCGCCAGCCGTCAACATCGTCACCGTAGCTTTCTTTTAACTGTGCAGGATAGTAGGGCGTGCCTGTAAAAGGTCGTTTTCCTGTCCAACGAAGTTCCGGGTAACCACGGATTGGTTCGTAATTAAATTCAAATTCTTTCTGCTCACTCATTCTTTATTTCTCCTAAATATTTTTTCCACAGTAATATTTAAAGTCACATTCACTGCATTGTTTTGGATTGCATTTTTTCTTTATTGCAAAATCCTTTGCTTCAATGCGATGAACAACATCTGTTACATCTTTGATTGTTTTTTCAACAGAAGCATTTTCATACTTGTAACTTACGATTGGGCTTTCATCGGTTGTGCCCGTGTAAAATAAATTCAGGCGGCTGATTTCTTTTCCTGTACGTTCGTGAATAATTTTTGCGTAGATCTCAAGTTGCCTTCGATATTGCGTAAGCCGTTCTTTACTTTCTGCATCGTTCACGTCTGGCTTTTTTCCAGTCTTAAAATCGAGAATCTCGTAAGTGTCACCTTGGCCACGCACCAAGTCGATTTTTCCTTCAAGAATGTAATCTTCCTGTTGCAGCGTTACCGGAACTTCTGCTTCCTTTACTTTCTGCCAGTCATCTTTTGCGTAGTCCACATAATTCTGAATGTTTTTGCGAATTACTTTTAAGGTGCTTTCCGAAAAATATGCATTTTCTGCTTTTGAAATTTGCCTGTAATTTTCTGCAAGCCATGCATCAATTTTTTCATTTGTAACTTCACCGGCACGGCCTTCTAGAACAGTTTTGTGAATGTCCTCTATTGTCTGATGTACGAGTGTACCAAACAAGAACGAATTATTGCGGACAGGCATAAACTCAAGTTCACGAAAAAACTTGTACTGCAAAGGGCATGCTTCATATAAAAGGATGTGGCTTGTAAAAGAATATTCGTGCTTTATGTCGCTTGGTTTTACTTCTTCTAATTCTGGGCTTGTATTTCCAGATTTAAAAAGCTCTTCCCAGTCAGGTACATCGTTATAAACAGCATCAAAATATTTTGAAGGACAATTATGCTGTCGTTCTGCACGTTCTCCACGATTTGTGTCTAAATCACTTAAAACAAGAAGGCTCTGCGCACGGCTGAATGCAGTGTAATAAAGTCTCCAGAAGTCAAAATACTTGGTGCGGTTAAGTGGTTCCCACGGAGTTTTGTGATGATAATATTGTGCAATATCTTCATCGAGAGTATCAAAACTCTTTCGCGGACTTCGGCCAAGAGAGCTGACTATTGTAACTGGAAACTGCAATCCTTTTGACTGGTGGATTGTCATAAAACTTACACAACCGTTGGGTGTTACCATGTCAAAGTCTTCGTATTCTTCAAGTCCACCGTCGTAAAGGAAATTCAGATAGTTTCCAAAAAGCTGCTTTAATACCCAATGGAGATTCTTTTTTTCAGCAATAAAGACATTTACATTGAACATTGCTTCAAAGCGCGTCAAAAGCTGGCTAAACTTTGCAAGATTATAGGCCGGGCGTAAATCCTGAACACCGGAATCAAGCTCAACATCTATAAGTTCCTTAAATAATGGAAACTGTAAAATCTGATAGAATAAATCAGCGAAAGCATAATCTGTGTTGTCAGTAAGATTTGCAAGTTCCTTAAACTTTTGAGTTGCAAAAATCAAAAAACTCTTATGCTTTTCTCTATCCTTTCTGACTTCTTCTCCAAATGTTTTTGTACAGTCTTCATAATATGAATAAACATCATCAGCTTTGCGATAATCAGGATTTGGTTTTAAAACATCTTCAATTAATTTTGGAAAGATGAACATATAAAAACCGATTGCAAGCTTGATTTCCTTACGTTCAAAAAACATATCGCTTCGAGGACTGAATGTGGGTATTCCGTGCTCTTCAAGATATTGGGCAAGATTTCGGGTATTGTCGTTTTTTACGGAATAAGAAAGAACTGCAATCTGATTGTAGTTTTTGAGAATGTCTTTATTTTTGAGTGCGGTAATAAAATCAAAAACTTCTTTACACCAAGTCTCAACTTTTGCATTCCCCATAACGCGAACAACGCCAGGATAATTCTCTTGTTCTTCAGTAGTATTCTTTGCATGAAGGATTGTTTTGTCATATCGGAAGCTCTCTCCGTTTTCACCTTCCCAATTACCTGTGCTTCCATCTTTATCTACAGAAAGCCAAGGTGATTTCATATATTTGTTATAGAAATTGATAATATCTTTCTGCGAGCGGAAATTATTATTCAGCTCAATTTTCTTACATTCACTTTTTGCAAAATTCTCCTGAAAGCGCAGAATATTTTCGACAGTTGCACCACGGAAACGATACAGAGCCTGGTCATCATCACCCACAACACAGATTTTGTTCTTTGGGGAAGCGAGTTTTAATAGAATCTGTTCCTGAATACGGTTCGTGTCCTGATATTCGTCAATCATTAAATATTTGATTTTTTCTCGCAAATCCTGAAGAACAAATTCATCTTTTAAGAGTTTCCACATCATCGTTTGAATCAGTGAAAAATCAAGGGCATTATTTTCCGCAAGAAGTGCACGATATTCCTTTGTAAGAGCTGCAAGAACAGGAAGCGATGCACAATCTGTACAAGATGAAAGTTTTTCTAAATCAAGATTTTCTTCACTTGGCCGACTTACCAATGC
>ODAI013059972.1_pt1 | contig 11848 bp, 5 predicted proteins | sample 1539321 | NCBI WGS metagenome assembly ODAI01 (sample SAMN02144231, study PRJEB22623) | gut metagenome | biome: sheep rumen | host: Ovis aries | place: New Zealand
CCGGTTATAACAACAGCCACCTCAACGACATCGTCACCTTGTGCGACGACATCATCGCCTCCGGAAAGTTCTCCCTCGCCGGCGGTGAGCAGAACGGAGTCGGCGGCGCTCCGAAGAACCTCTACCGGGCCAAGTTCTATCCCAACAACGGCCCGCAGATCAAGGATTTCATCTATGCGATGCCCTACGATGCCCTCACGGCCCAGGGATTCCAGTACGCCCGTCCGCGCATCTGGCGCCAGGGCCGTAACGACGGCAACGGCGGGCCCGGCTACTTCGGATCCGACATCGGCAACAGCTGCGGCGGCAACTTCTCGCTGACCCCGGAGGCGGCGGCCCGCTTCGATGCGGCCGCGGCCGAGGGCGACGACCGTGCCGAACAGGTGATCCGCGGCCAGATATACATGTACGATCCCAACACCTGGGAGATCACGGACACGCCGTATCTCTACAAGGGCGAGCCGGTCATACTGACCCCGACGGTCACCCTCAAGGTCGAAGACGAGAATCTCAACACCGGCAAGAACGTGACCGGCTGGAGCCAGGGATACAAGTCCGTCAAGTATTTCGTCATCCAGGCGGACTACAAGAACGGCCGCAACCAGTCCAACGACCTCCCGATCTTCCGCTATGCAGATGTCCTGCTCATGAAGGCCGAGGCCATCCAGCGCGGAGCCTCCCCGACCCGCGGGGCCACCGCTTTGAGCCTGGTCAACGAGGTGCGTGCCTATGCCAACGCTCCGGCCCGGACTTCCGTGGACCTCGAGACCATCGAGAATGAGCGCGCGATCGAGTTCTTCGATGAGAACTGGCGCCGCAACGACATGATCCGTTTCGGCTCCTTCGAGAACGAGTACGGGTTCCACCGCAAGGGTTTCCCGACCGCCAACTTCGACAAGACCCGCCGTATCCTTCCGATTCCGACCGGCATTCTCAACGAGAATACCAACTGGAGCCAGAACACCGGTTATTGATCCGCCGGAAATGATTAAATTTGTGGGACTGCCTCCGGGCAGCCCCACATTTTCATCCCGCTTATGACCTTGCTGCTGTCCCTGCTCCTGCTGTTGTCGCTCCCGCCAGTGTCCATGGTGGATACAAGGGTCGGCACGGCAGCCAGTTCCGCTCCGTCCTCCAGTCTGTTCGGTTCCGGGGGCGAAGTGTTCGGCAACGTGCTCCCCTGCGTCACGGAGCCGCACGGACAGACCTTCTGGACACCGCAGACGCGCCCCACCGAGCTCAAGGGCCGCTGTCCCTATTACTACAGCGATTCACTCTTCCAGGGATTCCGGGCCTCGCACTGGCTCGTGGGTGGTGCTACGCAGGACTACGGCTCCTTTACCCTGATGCCGGGCCGGGGTCCGGTCCGGCTCCTGCCCGAAGAGCGGGCGCTCCCGTTCTCGCATGACGCGGAGACGGCCAGCCCGTGCCTCTATTCGGTCCGGCTGCCCGGAATCACGGCCGAGATGACGGGCCGCTCCCACGCTGCCGTCTGGCGCCTCCAGGGGGCCGAATGGCTGGTGGTCCAGGTCAATAGCGACGAGGGAGAGGGGACCCTGGAGGTGGACCGGGATGCCCGGGAAATCCGGGGCTCCAATCCCGTGCACCGGATCTACCAGGGCAAGGGAAAGCCGGCGGGATTCAGCGGCCATTTCGTGGTCCGTGTCGAGGCGCAGGTCCTCGAGTCCGGCGTCGAGGGCGACTGCGCCTGGGTGCGCTTTGCCCCCTGCGATACCCTCATCGTGCGGGCGGCCACGTCCTTCACCTCGGTGGAGGCCGCCCGGGCCAACCTTGAGGCGGAGATCCCGCAACCCGATTTCGATGCGGTGCGCGACACCGCGGAGCGCATTTGGTCGGAACGCCTTTCCCGGATCGCCGTGGAGGGAGCGGACACGGCCGCGCTGCGCCAGTTCTACGGATCCCTCTGGCGCGCCAGCCTGCTGCCCCGCACGGTCAGCGACGCCGGAGCGCCGGTGCGCTATGATGATTTCAGCCTCTGGGACACCTACAGGGCCCTGCACCCGCTGCTGACTCTGCTCGAGCCTACGCGGGTGGGCGACATGGTCGCCTCCCTGCTGGAAAAGTACGACCGGGGCGGCTGGCTGCCCATTTTCCCCTGCTGGGGGTCCTACACTTCGGCCATGATCGGCGACCATGCCATCTCGATGATCAGCGATGCATTCCTGAAGGGGATCCGGGGCTATGACGTGCAGCAGGCATACGCCGCCATGCGGCAGAACGCTTTCGAGTCTCCGGGCGGGGCGGAGTACCTCTCTGATTCCCTGTATCAGGACGGCCGGGGCCGGCGTGCCCTGCAGAGCTATCTGCAATACGGGTTCGTACCCCTGGAAGATGATGTCCCGTATGCCTACCACCCCCGCGAACAGGTGAGCCGGACCCTGGAATATGCTTACGACGACTGGTGCCTGTCGCGGGTTGCCCGCCGGCTCGGACACCGCCGGGACGCCCGGATCCTGCGCAGGCGGGCCGCCTGGTGGCGGAACGTCTTCGATCCCCGGACGCACTGGGTGCAGGGCCGCCATGCCGACGGGACCTTCCTGTCGGAGGGCAACCTGTTGGAGAAAGTGCCCTTCATCACCGAGGGTACGCCGGCCCATTACAGCTGGTATGTCCCGCACGACGTGCCGGGGCTGATCCGGGAGATGGGCGGCGAGGCGGTCTTCCTGGCGCGGCTTGACTCGATGTTCTCCGAGCGGCGCTACTGGCACGGCAACGAACCCTGCCACCAGATCGCCTGGCTGTATGACTACACGTCCCAGCCCTGGAAGACGCAGCGTGCCGTCCGGGAAATCCTGCGGACGGAATACCGTGACGAGCCCGGAGGGCTGAGCGGCAACGACGACGCCGGGCAGATGTCCGCGTGGTACGTCTTCGGTTCGCTGGGGCTGTATCCGGTCTGTCCCGGCAGCGGGGAGTACGCCCTCGGGAGCCCCCTCTTCGACCGGGTGGAGATCCGCCTGGAGGACGGCCGGACTTTCATTATCGAGACGCACAATGCCGCGCCGGACCATCTTTACGTACAGAAAACCTTCCTCAACGGACGGCGTCTGCGCCGTCCCTTCATCCGGCACGCGGACATCTTGCACGGCGCCCGTCTGGTCTTCGAGATGGGGCCGGAGCCGCCGCGCCGGGGATCATACAGACACAAGCCATGAACAGAAGAATGATCGCAGCGCTCGCGGCCCTTCCGGTCCTGCTGGCAGCCTGCACCACCCGGACGGGAAATGAATACAATGTGTTGGATTTCGGAGCGCGCGGCGACGGTGTGACCGATGACGCAGCGGCCCTGCAGCGGACGATCGACCGCTGCGCGCAGGCGGGCGGAGGCACGGTGGTGCTGCCCGCCGGCCGGACCTTCCTGTCCGGCCCGCTCGAGCTCAAGGGCGGGATCGAATACCGCTTTGAGCCCGGCTCCGTGCTGCTGGCCAACCCGGACGAGGGCGTCTATCATCTGAGCGCCTTCGGCAAGAACGAGGGCGAGGGGATGCTCTGGCTCTATGCCCGGGACACCCGCGACATCACGCTGTGCGGCTCCGGCACGATCGACGGCAACGGCGTGGCTTTCATGGGGGAGGAGCTCGAAGACAGCTACGAGCTCAAGCCGGTGACCACCTTTGATCCGCGGCCCCACGTGCTGACCTTCTACGGCGTGGAGGGCCTGCGCATCCGGGACCTGACCATCCGCAACGGCGCCTACTGGACCGTGCATCTGGTCGGCTGCACGGATGCGCTCATCTCCGGCATCAGCCTGCTCAACAACCTCAAGATCCGCAATGGAGACGGCATCGATATCGACCATTCGCGCAAGGTGCGCATCTCTGATTGCTACATCGAATCCGGCGACGACTGCATCTGCCTGAAGAACCGCCGGGAGTTCGCCCGGTACGGCCCCTGCGAGGATATCGTGGTGACGAACTGCATCATGACCTCCCGTTCCTGCGCCGTCAAGATCGGCTCGGAGAACATGGATTCGATCGCGGACGTGCTTTTCCAGAACTGCGTGATCCGGGCCAGCAACCGCGGGATCGGCATCCAGAACCGGGACGAGGGGACGGTGCGCAACGTGCAGTTCTGCAATATGTACGTAGAAAGCCTGCTGTGGAGCGACGTGTGGTGGGGAAAGGCGGAGCCGATCTATGTGACGAGCTATCCGCGGGCCAGCGTCAACCACAAGGACGCCAACTGGCGCTTCCCGGAAGGAGCGACGGAAGGGGCTTGCGGCGAGGTCTGCGACATCCTCTTCCGGGACATCCTCTGCGATGCCGCCAACGGCATCTTCCTTGGCGGCGACGAGCCGGGCAAGGTGCACGGAATCCGTTTCGAAGGCGTGCAGCTGCGGCTCGCAGAGCGGCTGGCCGGCATGTATGACCGGCGCCCCTGCAAGGGGGAAGGCTTTGTCCCTGCTACTTCCGTTCCATACGCATTCGACTCGGTATCAGATATTTATATAGACGGAAAGAAAGTCCGATGAGAAGGTGCATCCTCCTGTTTCCCGTGCTCCTGCTGCTGGCTGCTTCATGCAGCCGGCCGGCTCCCCACACGTATATCGACCCGCGGATCGGCTCCGAGGGCCTGGGGCGGACTTTCATCGGTCCTGCCTGTCCGTTCGGAATGGTCAAACCTTCGCCGGACTGCACAAGCGCCCCCAACAGCGGCTGGCTGCCGATGCCGGAGCGCGTGGACGGTTTCGCGCAGGTGCATGTGAGCGGCACGGGCGGCGGTCCGAAATACGGCAACATCCTGCTCATGCCGCAAGCCGCCTACGGTACCCGGCGGCAGTGGGACCGGCGCAGCACGGAGGAGATCCTGCCGGGCTATTACGCCACGCAGCTGGAGCAGAGCGGAATCGTGGTGGAGATCACGGCGGCGGAACGGGCGGCCGTCTATCGGATCCGTTATCCCGGGACGGGCGACCATGCCCTGGTCGTGGACCTGGGCTTCTTCCTCGGCGAGCAGCCCGTGCCGGGTGCCCGGGAAGCGCAGGAATTCGTGGATTCGGACGCACGGATCGCCGGCAACTGCACGATAAGCGGCTTCCAGACCATCCGGGGCGGCTGGAACAACGGCGGTCCCTACACGGTCTTCTTCTGCCTGGAGGCGGACCGGCCCTTCGTTCGGAGCTCGGTGGAGCGCGCTGCGGACGGCAAAACCGTGACTGCCGTGGATTTCGGCCCCGGGGCCGGGGAAGTGGAGCTGCGCGTAGGCATCTCCTTCCTGGACGGGGCGCAGGCTGCAGCCAACCTCGCCACGGTACGGGACCTGTCATTCAGCCAGGTGCGCGGGCGCTGCCTGGCACAGTGGGACGCTCTGCTGGGCCGGGTGGAACTGGGACGCCGTACCTCCGCCCGCCAGCGGCGGATGTTCTACACGGCCCTCTACCACACGATGCTGATGCCGGTGGACCGGACCGGAGAATGGGCGCCCGCAGGCGGGGAAGTCTATTATGATGATTATTATGCCTTGTGGGACACCTACCGCACTTCGCTGCCGCTGATCACGCTGCTCGATCCCGCACGCGAACGGGACATCGTGAATGCGCTGCTGACCATCTACCGGCACGACGGTTATCTGCCCGACGCCCGCAGCGGCAATGCCAACGGACGGACCCAGGGCGGCTCGAACGCCGAGATCGTGATTGCGGACGCCTTCGTCAAGGGGCTGGAAGGTATTGACTATGAGCTGGCCCTGGAGGCCATGCTGAAGGATGCGGAAATGCCGCCTGCGGACGACGAAGCCGAAGGCCGGGGCGGCCTGGAGGACTACAACCGGCTGGGCTATATCCCCTGGGGAACGCCCCGGGCCGGCAACCGGACCCTGGAATATGCCCTGTGCGATGCGGCCATCGCCACCGTGGCGCGGGGTCTCGGCCGGGAGGACCTGTACGAGAAATACCATGCCCGTTCGGGCAACTGGCGCCATCTCTGGCGGGCGGACTACGAGGATGGGGGCGTGCGCGGTTTCATCCTGCCGCGGGCGGCGGACGGCAGCTGGCTGGATACGCTTTCCTTCGGCCATTCCCGGCGGCGGACCGGGAGCTATGTCTATACGCCGACCACCTTCGAAGGACCCTGGTATTCGCCCTGGTGGAGCGATTTCTTCTATGAAGCGGACAGTTGGGAGTATTCCCTGTCGGTGCCGCACGACGTGCCGGGCCTGATCGCGGCCTGCGGCGGCCCGGAGGCGTTCCGGCAGCGCCTGGACTGCTTCTTCGCGGACGGACACTACCACGTCGAGAACGAACCTTCGTTCCTGGCGAGCTGCCTCTATCATTGGATCGGCCGTCCCGACCTGAGCTCGGAACGCACGCACGGGATCGTGGAAAAATATTTTGACGACGGCCCGCGCGGCCTGCCCGGCAACGATGATTCCGGCGCCACGTCCGCCTGGCTGGCTTTCCATATGCTGGGTCTCTACCCGCTGGCCGGCACGGCGGAATACGCTTTGCACGTGCCCGAGGTGCCGCGGTCGGTCCTGCATACGGACGGCGGACGGCGCCTGGTCATCCGCGCCTCCGGTCTGCGGGAGGGACACCGCCGGCTGCTGGGCGTCCGCCTGAACGGTCGGGAACTGCCTCTCGATTCGCTCTTCCTGACTCACGGGGAGCTGCTGCAGGGCGGACGCCTGTCCTTCCGGCTGGGACGCAGCGTCTCCGCGAAACCGGAAGCGCATCCGTGCGGCGTTCCCGCGCTGTGGGAGACCTTCCCTGTCGCCGTGGCGGATTCCGTCCTGCAGACCTGCCGCCTGCATGGGCAGACGCGGCGTTTCGCCTGGCATTTCGCCAGTCAGGGAGATTCGCTGCGCCTGTACTGGCGCATCCAGCGCAACCTGCGCATGTGGCGCGGCTCCTATACCCTGCTTCCGGATGCGCTTGAAAACGCCCGGATGCTCTCTTTCCGGATGCCGGAGGACGGGCTGCATGTCACGCTGGGCGCGGACGAAGTGTTCGGAATCCTCCCCCGGGCTCGCCTGCGTGAACTCAAACGCCTGGGTATCACGGACTTCAATGCCACGCGCTGGCAGCTGGTGGACAGCCTCGGGACGGCGCTGACCAGAACCCTGATCCACGCCCGCGACATCCATGAGGGGACGGAGATCTGGGTGCTGGATTACGAACCGCTTCCACTGATCTGGCAGTTGCAGGACAATCCGATGGAAATCGACTGGCGCTGCTCTTCGCTGGAGCCGCAGCAATTGGAATTGCTCGCCGATGCAGACCGGTGCGGCAGCGTCTTCTATGCTTACCCGGGACCATCCGGGACACAGACGCCTCCTCCTGCCGGCTACACTCCGTTCTATCTTAGCCACTATGGCCGTCACGGTTCCCGTTACCAGGGAAGCGATGCCCGCTACAAAGACGTGCTCGACCTGTTGGAAGGGGAGGGCCGCCGGCACAATCTCACGCTTTTCGGGCAGGAGGTCCTGGGGCGCATGCGCCTGCTCTGGAGCGAAGTCCGGGGGCACGGCGGGGCGCTTTCCCCGATCGGGGTGCAGCAGCACCGGGAGATCGCCCGCCGGATGGTGGAGAACTACCCGTCTCTGTTCGTCCCCGGCGCGTCGGTTAATGCCCGCTCAAGCACGGTGCAGCGTTGTCAGGACAGTATGGATGCCTTCTGTGGCAGCCTGCTCGCGGAGCAGCCCGGCCTGAGCGTTACCCGGGCCGCCGACGCGCAGACGATGGCCGTCCTCGTGCCGAAGAATCCGGACATCGACGCCCTGGATGCGGACCGCGCTCCCTGGCGCCTGGGCGCCTTCCGGCGTTTCCAGGAGGCCAACCTGCATCCTGGCCGCCTGTTCTCCTCGCTCTTCCTGCACCCCGCCCAGGTCGCGGCCGACCCCATCGATACGATGGAGGCCTTCTTCTACCTGGTCGTGGGCCAGCAGGACATCTGCTCGGAGGTGGATTTGTCCGACCTGCTCACGGACGAAGAACTTTTCGCCCTGTGGCGCTGCATGAGCAGCCGGATGTACTATGTCAACACACGCTGCCCCGGCAGCGGAATGACCGGCCCGCTGAGCGTGCGGCCGCTGCTTGCCGATTTCGTGGAACGGGCCTGTGCCGCCGTCGATGGCAGGTGCCCGGACGTCGTGACGCTCCGTTTCGGCCACGATTCGATCCTGATCCGCCTGCTCTCCCTGATCGGCGTGGCGGAATGTGCCTCGGAGGAGGCTGACCCGCAGCGCTGGTGGCGCGCCTGGCGGGACTGGGAGGTCTCCCCGATGGCAGCCAACTTCCAGCTCGTCTTCTACCGCGACCGTCGCGGGAGCGTCCTCGTGAAGTGTCTGCTCAACGAAAAAGAAACGGCCATCCCGGCGCTCGGAGACGGCCCGTATTACCCCTGGCCGCAGCTGCGCGCCTATCTGGAGTCCCTGTTATGAAACGTTTCCTGATCCTTCTCTGCCTGTGTGCAGGCCTGCTGTCCGCCTGCCGTCCTGACAACCCCGTGTCCGCCATGCTGGAACGGATCGATCCCGGCGCCTCCCGCCGCATCGCTGTCGAGCTCGTGTCCGGCGGGGATGGGGATTTCTTCGAGATTTCCTCCCGGGGCCGGCGGCCGCTGATCCGGGGCAACAGCTATGTCAACATCGCCACCGGACTCAACTGGTACCTCAAATACTACTGCGGCATCCACTTGTCGTGGAATGCCATGACGGCCACCCTGCCCGCCCGGCTGCCGCTGCCGGACGTCCCGGAGCGGCACACGACCGACCTGGCGCTGCGCTATGATCTCAACTACTGCACGTTCTCCTATTCGATGGCGTTCTGGGACTGGGACCGCTGGGAACAGGAACTGGACTGGATGGCCCTGCACGGGATCAACCTGCCGCTCGCGGCCGTCGGCGACGAGTGCGTGTGGCGCAATTTCCTGCGCCGCCTGGGCTACGATGACGCCGAAATCGGACGCATCCTGCCGGGTCCGGCCTACCTCGCCTGGTTCGAGATGAACAACATCGAGGCCTGGGACGGCCCGCTGCCGGAGGCGTGGTATGCGCAGCAGGAAGCGCTGCAGAAGAAGATCCTCGCGCGGATGCGCGAATTCGGGATGCAGCCGGTGCTGCCCGGCTATTCCGGGATGGTGCCGCACGATGCCCGGGAGCGGCTCGGCCTGAACGCGCCGGACCAGGGCTTGTGGAATGGGATTCCCTGCCCGGCCATCCTCTCCCCACAGGATGCGCGCTTCCCGGAGATCGCCGCCCTGTATTACGAAGAGCAGGCCCGGCTCTACGGGACCTCCGCCTGGTATTCGATGGATCCTTTCCATGAGAGCAAGAATGACGGTGGCGTGGATTTCGCGGCGGCCGGACAGGCCGTGCTTGCAGCCATGAAAGCGGCCCGTCCGGATGCGGTCTGGGTCCTGCAGGCCTGGAGCGAGAATCCCCGGGACGAGATGATCGCGGCCCTGCCCGCAGGCGACCTGCTGGTGCTGGACCTTTTTGCCGAATGCCGGCCCATGTGGGGAATGGAATCCATCTGGCGGCGCGAGCAGGGATTCCGCGGCCACGACTGGATGTTCTGCTATCTGGGCAATTTCGGTGGCAAAGTCGGCCTGCACGGCCGGATGGACCAGCTGCTGGAGAACTGGCGGCAGGCCCGCGCGGCCCGGGAGGCGGGTCCCCTGCGGGGAATCGGCTTCACGATGGAGGCCATCGAGAACAACCCCGTTGTGTTTGAACATTTCTCCGAGCTGCCCTGGCGTCCGGAGGTTCCGGAGCGTGAGGCCTGGCTGAAGGACTATGTGTCAGCCCGTTACGGGATGGCCCATCCCGCCCTGGAGGAGGCATGGCAGCTGTTGGGTGCCTCCATCTACAATTGCCCCCGCGACAACAACCAGCAGGGGCCCGTGGAGTCTGTTTTCTGCGCCCGGCCTGCATGGGATGCCTTCCGGGTGTATGCCCGTTCCAAGACAGAACCCTATTATGACATCCTGGCTGTCCGGGAAGCGGCGCGGCTGATGCTGGAAGCAGGGGAGGAGCTGCGCGGGAACGACAACTACGAATATGACCTCGTGGATGTGGTGCGGCAGGCCGTGGCGGACCGGGGACGCGAACTGCTCTATGCACGCGACACGGCAGGTTTCCGCAGGGCCCTGCTCGCGCAGGACCGCCTGCTGGGCACGCGCCGCGAGTTCATGCTGGGCAGCTGGCTCCGGCAGGCGGCGCAGGCGGCGCCTGCGGAGGAGGACCGGCCCCTGTTCGAGCGCAACGCCCGCCGCCAGCTCACGACCTGGGGCGACCGCGCCTGCGCGGACGGCGGCAAGCTGCACGACTACGCGCACAAGGAATGGAACGGCCTGCTCCGGGACTTCTACCTGCCCCGCTGGGAAGCCTTCTTCGCCGATCCGGACGGAGTGCACGACTGGTATGCCCTGGAGGAACCTTGGGTGCTGCGGACCGACGTTTATCTGTCAGAACCGGAAGGGGATTCCGTCAATGTGGCCCGGGAGGTGTATTCCGCGCTCTTCCCGGAGTAGAATTATTCCGGAAATTGCTTATTTTTGTCCAAACACATGCAAATAACCTTTATGAAACGCAATTTCCTGATCATGATTCTCGCCCTGCTCTGCACGGCCCTTGCCGCGCAGCCGCAGTTGCGCAGCCAGTGGGAGGGCGCCCGGGTGGCGTTCCTCGGCGACTCCATCACCGACGCGCGCCAGATCGGCACCACCAACGATGTGTATTGGCATCTGCTTGAGGATATCCTCGGCATCAAGCCCTATGTCTATGGCATCAGCGGCCACCGGATGAACCAGATCATCGGCCAGGGCGAGCGCCTGGAGCGCGAGCACGGCCAGGACGTGGACGCGATCATCGTCTTCGTGGGGACCAACGACTTCAACGGGGGCATCCCGGTGGGGGAGTGGTACAGCTATTCCTATGAGAAGACCGTCGCCGCCAACCGGCAGACCGGCCGGCAGGAGGTCACCCGCAGGCACCGGGAGCTGGTCTATGACGACGCGACCTTCAAGGGCCGCGCCAATACCACGCTCCGCTGGCTCAAGACGCATTATCCCGACAAGCAGATCATCTTCCTGACCCCGATTCACCGGGCCTTCGCCCAGTTCAGCGACGACAACATCCAGCCGCCCGAGTCGTTCGCCAACGCCTGCGGCCTGTTCATTGACGATTACGTGCAGGCCGTGCAGGAGCTCGCGAACGTGTGGGCCGTGCCCGTGATCGACCTGAACAGCATCAGCGGCCTGTACCCGCTCCTGGATGAGCACGCGCACTATTTCCGCAATGCGGACACCGACCGCCTGCACCCCAACACGCCGGGCCACGTGCGGATGGCGTGGGCGCTCGCGTACCAGCTGCTGGGCTATCCTGCAAGTTTTAATGACACAACCAATTAACCGATTGATATGAGAAGAATCATGACCCTGATCCTGCTGGCCGCCTCCACCCTGGGCCTGCAGGCCAAAGTGTACAACGTGCGTGATTTCGGCGCCGCCGGCGACGGCGTACAGATCGATTCGCCCGCCATCAACGCCGCCATCGAGGCGGCTGCCTCCAAGGGGGGCGGCGTCATTTATTTCCCGGAAGGGATCTACAGCAGTTACTCCATCCGGCTCCGGGACAACATCACCCTGCGCCTCGCCGAAGGCGCCGTGATCAAGGCGGCCAAGCCCACGGCGGAGCAGGGCTACGACGTGGCCGAGCCCAACGAGTGGGACATGTACCAGGACTTCGGGCACAGCCACTGGAAGAATTCGCTGATCTGGGGCATCGGCCTGAAGAACCTCAAGTTCGAGGGCAAGGGCCTGATCGACGGCACGGACGCCCTCTCCCGCGGCCTGGGCCGCCAGGGCCCCATCGCCGAGGCCAACAAGGC
>ODAI013676285.1_pt1 | contig 11848 bp, 12 predicted proteins | sample 1539321 | NCBI WGS metagenome assembly ODAI01 (sample SAMN02144231, study PRJEB22623) | gut metagenome | biome: sheep rumen | host: Ovis aries | place: New Zealand
AATGATGGAGAAATAACGAAATGCTCAAGAATGTTCTATAAATAAAAAACAATAAAGTTTAAAAGATTACTTGAAACTAGAAACGAGAAACCAGAAACCAAAGAAACGACGTTTCACCTTCTCAACATCCTTGCGGCAACCAGACGAAGTTTTTGCTTCAAAGTGAGAGATGGCCAGACATAGTCATATAATGCCTTCACATTAGGATTACTGTACCACTTTGCCTTATCCTGTCGCCAATCTGCCTTAGAGATGCGTTTGAAATAGCCAACATATGACAGGAAGATCCCTTTACTGATATGATGCTTTTGTGCTAATCCATCGTATGCATCCTTAAGATATAGCAACGACCTTACTGCATAATCAACAGATATAGCATACTTCACCTCATCTGGCTGTTCTGCCAAACGTACCATATATTCTCCTTCACTCAGAACTGCATAATTCTTACATTTCGTAAGATAATTGAATACAAACCATGCATCCTCACCAATCTTCATGTCGGTAAGGAAACGCTGGTCAGCTATTAAAGATTTTTTATAGAACTTTGCCCATGGACAACGGATTATTGAATTTGTTGTATTGTAATTAAGGAAGAACGTTAAATCTGGACAATCTTGATTTGCTTTAGCATCCCATCCATCAACAATACCAGAATGATTGAACTTCTTATATCCTTTTATCAAAAAATCTTCTTCTCGGCCAGCAACACCTTCGAAATACCCTTCTGTCAAGTAATCATCGGAATCAATGAATGTTACCCATTCTCCTTGAGCATGATCCAGCCCAAGATTCCGCGCCGAACTGACACCACCATTAGGTTTATGAAACACCTTCACTCGTTCATCCTGCTTAGCATATTCATCACAGATTAACGGAGAACCATCTTTTGATCCATCATCAACTAATAACAGTTCAAAATCCTTATATTCCTGACTGAGAATACTGTCCACACACTTTCGAAGCGTCCGCTCGGCATTATATACCGGGACTATAATGGAAATAAACGGCAATGCCGAAGTTTCAAGTTTCTGGTTTCTAGTTTCTTGTTCTGTTTTCATTCGACTCTTTTAGAAGGTTTATCTTCAACTTAAACGGCGCAGTTTCAATTAGACAACGCTGCAAATCCCGTAACCTATTAGAATCGACACAAGAAAAATACAAATCTGCGTGATCATTCAAATTTGCGAGATCTGCGAACTTCTCGATATGAAAAGGACTATCAAAAACTCTATCTACTGATGAAGCATAATCATAGAATTTGTAGTGGCCTCCTATTAACTTACCACTTAACTCAATCCAGCAACTCAGCACTTGATATGCATCAGAAACTATCAATCCATGAAGCGAACTTGATAGGATGCATTCACAGGAACAAATTTTATCAATCACATCCGTCCACTTATCATAATGTGCCAAATCAATAATAAGTATCTCGTCCACATGTTTCTCCCGGATTTCCTCTATAACTGGATGATGCAGATCGTCAATATGAGGAATAATGCCCAGACGATAAGAAGCCTTTTGAACTTCTTGAACGCTGCTTGCAGCTATTGAACATTGAACACCCCTACGGGGTTGGTATACAAGAGGAAGAAGCAGCGCCGGGTCGCCATAGACCTCAGGACACTCAAATCCCTTTTCAACAAGAATATCATGAGTAAGCTTTCCTCTTACTGAACAAATTCGGCTCGGAACTGCCCCCTTCAATTTTCCAAATGACCCAGCCCCCCAAACAATAGTTTTATCGTTAGCATAGCCAGGCATTCCCAATAAAGAGCCTATACACAAAAAATTTTTGAACCTAAACCTACGTGCCAGCCTAAAATTAAATAAAGAAATAACAGAACGGCCTGTCAGTTCCCTTATAAAGTAGTAATTAATGTCATCACCCCAGTTCCTATGATTTATACCTATCCATGTGTGGTCATCCAACCATGCATTCACTATAATTGCATGTCGGAATATAAATAAATACAAATCTCGTAATTGTACCCAGATGGAAATTGCCTTATCAACAAATCTTGCCATAGATAAATTATTTCGTTTGAGAGTCAATATAGCCCATGACTCTATGTTGATATTTCCATACAATATAAGTCAGCAATCCTGTAACCATAAAAATCAATATAGTCGTAAAAATCTTAACAATTGCTGTCATAGGTAATAATAGATTGACTACACCATAAATATTATAAATTACAGGCCAATGCAATAAATAAATAAACATAGCGCAACTGCCCAAGTCTACAAGAGACTTCTTTAACAAAACATGCGAGACAGCTCCATTTTCGAAAGCAAATACATAAACTATTCCTATGGAGATCAGGTTGTTAATAACTGCAACAATAGGATATCTAAAAGCGTAATCAACTTGAGGGTCAAAAAAAACGCGCATATTGTATATCCACAATATGGCAACACTTATTACAAGAACCTCCCAAAACAAGCTATTTCTTAATTGACCTTTACCTTTATAGAATAAATCACAAATAAGGATACCCGAAAACATAGAAAAAATTCTCGTAAATGGACTTCCATAAGCAAAATAATCAAATGGAGAAATCTCTTTCAGATAAGATAAAGGGATCAATATCAGGTAAGACAACAATTCAGAAAAGAATAATACCATCAAGATTTTCCAAATAGACAAACTTATTACCTTCTGATTCAGTTTTTCCAATAAAGGATAAAAACAGTACAATATAAATAATGTTGAAATAAACCAACATGGTCCATTTAGTTCGTTAGCGATTTTGGATATACCATATAACGATTGGGTTAAAGTTAAATCTGCAAAGAAATCTATCAAAGTCTGTATACTAGACATTGTCCAGTCGTTTAATTCCCAATTCTTCCATAAAACAGTCAATGGGATCATCGATGCCATTGTAATAACATAAAGCCAATAGAGTTTTTTCATTCTCTGTATGCCAAACTTGAGTCCCTTTAAGAAAGAGAACTCACCTTCTATAGCTTTCTTACCTTTAAATAGCGAACGGTATGTTAAGCCAAATCCAGACATCACAAAAAAGAACTCAACGGGAAGACTTGGATTCTGTATATGCGTATGTATAAACTTCCCTACACCATCGCTTCCACCCAAAAAATAAACATGAGTAAAAGCGATGATTAAAATCATAAAAAAACGAATACTTGTCAGAGAATCAATCCTTGATGTTTTCATACAGACTTTTCTTTTATATCATTTCGCTTAATAAAACCGAGTATCATTTGTTTTTCCTCGCGATTCATTCCAAATAATAAAATGCTGAAAGCCGAGCATATAATACTGGCAACGCAGATTTCTAACAATCTCATTACAGAATCTTCTTGAGAATATGCAATTGCCAAAGGTAAAACTAAAGAAGCGACGCCGACAGCGAGGACTTTAAGAAAGACCCCTTTCACATATTCCCATGCGGACATGTGAATAAGACCTTTTACCATATAGAGGCGGACAAAAATCATCAAAAAATAAATACAGAGATATACAATGTATGCAGCGACAGGTGAGGCTCCAAGCTTAAAAGCCATCCAAGTAATTGGGAAATTAGACAAAGCCATGCCCCCCATCACAAGCTCATAATTACGAATCTTGCCTGTGGCAAAAGCAGAAGTAATTAAGGAATTTCCTAAAAGAACACACATCGATGAGATCAAAGTTAGCTGTACGAAGATTACGGCATAATCAGGAACTACATCTAACCAGAACTTCAAAATAAGTTCAGTTTCCAAACAGATAGGAATGACAAAAAACATCATCAGAAAGAAGGAATACTTTGCTCCCGCAATAACCAGTTTATGCATATACACCAAGTCCCCTACAGCATAACTCTTTGTGATTTGCGGGTTAAGAGCTGTCATAAAATTCTTCACAAAGCTCTGGACGATATTATCTACCTGGGTAGCGATGCCACGTGCTGCATTTAGCACCAACCCGGTAACCGGTCCAAAGAAGATGTTCAGTAAGATATTGACACCATAGTTATTCAGAATCCAGGAGCCGTCACCAAGCAGATTCCATCCAGCGAAACCTGTCATCTCTTTCAGCAAAGGTTTGTCATAAACATAATGATATCTGCATTCTTCGTAATGCCGCTTACAATAGAAGGCATAAATCCAACGTATTAAACAAGATACTGCAAAAAGAAGTATAGCGTAAGTAATCAACTTATCGTAGGGTGAAATATACAATGCAAAAACGATCACTAATTTCAAAACGGCCTCCAAGATGCTGATATATGCAAAAATGTTCATATTCTCATGAGCAATCAGTGAAGCATTATAAGGAACCATCAATAGCCCAAGCACAAATGAGGCGATGGCACACTGTAAAACCCAGTTGGCTGCGACCATTCGTTCTGCTGGTATTTGCAAATGGGTATTCAAAAACCAAACGCCAATCGTTTCACTAAACAAAACGACTACTAATCCCAATATCAGCTGCACATTCACCGATGTAGAAAACACTTTGTTCAATCGCTCACTCTGCCCTTTGCCAAGTTCAAATGTTATAAAGCGGCTAATGGCCGTTGACAAGGAGCTCGTGAGTATAGAAAACATGGAAATTACACCACCCACCAAATTGTAAGTTCCATAATCTGATATTCCCAATGTCTTTAATATGACACGACTCGTATAAAGTCCTATCAACATCAGAAACAGCATCCTGAAATAAAGAATAATTGTATTTTTGGCTATACGCTTAGTGTTATTCTCTTGCATATATAAAAAACAACTATCTTAAACCCTTTATTGAAGACTGTGAACAATTGGCGCCAGACATAATTACAGTTCTATTATCAATAGGCAAGTCTTAAATAGGCAAAGAGTATAATACTTCACAAAAAAATCAGAAGATAAGAAAACTTAGTTATCATAAACTCATACTTTTTAGAGTTTTAGATAAACCTTCAGGGAGAGTGACTAATGGCATCCATCCTAATTGTTCTAGTTTTAATGTATTCAAACCAACTCTTTTATAATTACAATAACCTGAATTGTCTGAATTTGCGAGAAAAACAATATTTGACTTTCCCATAGATAATGATGACAATAATGCTGCCAGGCTCTTAATGGAGATTTCTTCTGTTTCATTTGAAAGATTATATACCTCACCAGCTTCTCCTTTCAAGATTATATAAAAGATTCCTGTAATAGCATCAGTAATATAACAGAATGACCGTAGAGCTTCACCAGAACTTTTTAAAATAATATCTTCACCCCTAACAACATTTCCGACCAAATCTGACATGATACGGCCATCATTATTGATTTTCATTCCTGGCCCATAAGAATGCGCAATTCTTGCAATGTAAACTTCCAAGTCATATTCTAAGAAGTAACTCCTTAGTAAAGATTCGGCTGCTCTCTTACTCTCAGGATAACATGAACGATTATCCATTGGATTAATACTTCCAAATGCAGTTTCATCAAGAGACATCACATCTTCGTTTTTGCCATATACCTCACGAGTGGATGCAAAGAAAACTTTTGCCTTTTTCTTTTTTGCCAATTCAAGTAGATTAATCGTACCGATAATGTTAGTTTTCATAATTCCGACTGGATCATGATTGATGAAATATGGACTCGCATTTCCTGCAAGATGAAAGATAAACTCTATATCACCGCTATAGCTAATCGGTTCACAAACATCCTGACAAATCAGAGAGAAATACTCCTTCTCCAAAAACGGATGAAAAACCGACTCTGCATATTGTCTATTACGGCAAAGAGCCAAAATTGTCACCTTTATATTATAATGCTCACGTAAGTAAAACAAAGCAAAAACAATGTATTCAGCCAACATCCCAGTTGCTCCTGTTATCAATACCGTTTTGTTATGGAACTGATTCCAACCTAGCTCCGACTGGGTTATAAGAGCAAGATCATCTTGTACAACCTTATTATAATATGATATCATAAGATCCTTAATTACTGGTTTACAGATCTATTCCTGAACAACTATACACATAGTCCCCTTGGCCTAATAGATACAATTTGTCTTCATACATTACAATTGCTTCAGGTTCTCCAATCCATGAACCTTGTAGATTAACATGATAAATTAATCCCTCTTTCGATACATCTATCACATCAATCCCTTTAAAAGAATTGCCATAAGGACAAATTATTTTACCATTATAATAACATAACCCTTGGGTGATGGCGTGTATATCATAAACCAAGAAATATGACAAGCGCTCATCCTCTGACAACATCAATTGGTACACACCTTTACTATCTTGTATACCTTCATGAATGTCTGGAATTTCATACTTGGAAAAACAGTTTGTACAACCGCTACCATCATTATGATCGTAAGGAAAGCCTGTAAGCCAGCCCATCATCCACATAATTTTATTATCAGAATCAATAACAACATCGGGAAACGAGCCAACGATAGAGACATCTGGCGTAATAATATGTTGAATAAGTGTTCCTTGCCATGTCTCTGCCCCAATCTCCGATGTCGTACGAACTATCCTATATACATAAATATCACCTCCTTTACCTGCAGTGTTTGATTGCGAGCCACTGACATACAAGACCGGGAATTCGTCATTTTCGTCCACCCTCTGTACTCCGAAGCTCATTGTATCAGCGTGCCCCATAGTTCCCAACTTCAACATGGTAATATATTTCTTTTCCTTCATATTATAAATATGAATAGAATTATTAGAAGTAGCATGAAAAAGATAATCTCCAAACAAAGCTGCCCCTTGTAGAGATCCACCACCTTTTGTTAAAGGAAAATACGGTTCTATTTTAAACTGATTGGAATTTGATGAAGCCACGTCGTCATTAGAAGGATTATCTGAATCGTCAGAAGTAGAATCACTATTTTCATGAATCCTCAATTCATCTTCTTCCATTTCATTGTCCGAAGAACATGCCGGAAATGAAATAAAAAACATAAACATCAACAGTATATGAAAACGAATCTTGCTCATGTTATATCAGATTTTCCATAATTTATTTGGAAAAACTAAAAACCAAAAATCTGCTGGTTTTCATGAACTTCCACCATTGCGCGAAAGATGAAAAAGTCTGTCGGAGTAGTTATTTTTATATTTTCCATTGGCCCAATTATCGTAGATAACTGATGGCCGTAATGACTCATCATTGTACAACTATCTATAAAATCATGTCTATTTTCTTCACGAGCCCTCAAATGCTCTGCATATATTTCCTTCAAATAGAAACTCTGAGGTGCCCTTGCTATTAAAGAATTGGCTCTGGTAGGAATTGATAGTTTCCCTTCTTCTTGTTTAACAACAAATGTTTCTGTAGCAGGAATACATGTTATGCAACTACCCGCTTCTTTAACCATAGATATGTTATCAGATATAGTACGAGCTGTAATAAGAGGACGAACCCCATCATGAATCAAAACGATACTGTTGCCGGGGAAATGCCTTTGAGCACAATCCAACCCATTGAATATGGAGTCCTGTCCGGTCTCACCACCAGGAACCACCTCAATAACTTTGTTTATTTCAAATTTACGTAGTTGTTTATTCAAAAAAGGTATCCATCCCTCTAAACAAGCAACGACAATCCCATCTATTTCAGGATGTGAATCAAACAACTCCAATGTATATATAATAATTGGCTTTCCACGCAACTCCAAAAACTGTTTGGGTTTAGAAACGGTATTCATCCGTTTTCCTGAACCACCTGCAAAAATAACTGCTATATTCATATAAAACAATTAATACTTGTTTAAATCCAATGTTTTCTATCACAACTATAAATGTTTTTATAATCTAGTAATAGATGAAAGATTGTTATAGGTTTACGAATCATCGTATTTTTTCCTATTAAAACCCTATAAGAAACAAGGGTTTTCTTGATTTTCGGAGACAGATACTTTACACGCAATAACAATTCGTTTATCAAATCTATTCGATCTTCAAATAGCCAAGCGTGTAAAAAAGGAACTAATTTGGATTTTCGCTTGCTCCTATTTCCTGTAACACTATTCTCTACCCGACGATACTTTAATATAACTTTGTCAACATAAGTAAGACCGCCTGTTATACAAGCAATAGATGCTATCCAAGTGTCATGAAAATTGACATTATCAGGAAAAGGTAAAACATACTGTATAAGTTCTCTTTTAAAAAGCATGGATGCTCCTTGATAAGGGTTTCTAAATAGTATAATAGACTTTAGCTTATCAAAGTCATTCTCCGGTATGTAATCTAATGCTTCTTGTTCTTTTAATGTAATGCCCAATGAAACACCACCTTCATTTACCAATTCTGAATTTCCACAAGCCAGATACTTATTACCTATGCTATTATACAACAATTCCAAATGATTTTGAGTCCATATATCATCCTGATCCGATAGTGCTATATATTCTCCTGAGCATAAACTAATAGCATGTTCAAAGTTTCTTTTAAAACCAAGATTATGGTTATTCTGATAAGCCTTAATCCTATTGTCACGTTCTGAATAAAACTTGAGCAAATTCCATGTGCCATCTGTTGAACAGTCATCACAAATGACAATCTCAAAATCAGAGATGGTTTGCACAAGGAGAGAGTCAATCTGCTGTCTAAGATATTTTTCCCCATTGTATACAGCCATCGCAATTGAAATCAGTGGTATTTTTTCAGTATTCACGGTATGACTTATCTGTATCAAAAAAAATACTACTATGATATGACATCTCTCTCTTAAAAGTCATGTAATCTCCATATTTAACTTTTAAAGCATGATCATAACCTGTTCCTACAGGGATCTTGATAAATTCAAAATCCATGGGTACAACAGTTTCATTATCCTCATATGACTTAATATCACATTTTTTTAATGAAAAAGCTAATGCTGCGACCTTACCATGGTTTTGGCCTTTATACTTTCCACATGCACTCTCTAAATCCTTGAATGCTTGGCGATAATCATCCAAACGCCTCTCCCTTTTATTTGAGAGAAGTTTATGAAGGAAATTCTTTATTGTTCCAGAAATAATTGATTGTGTAGGAGTAAAAATGCCCAATTCTTTTCCTTTTCTGTACATCCGTTTCTTGTACTTTTCAACGTTACGGATCAACTCGTTATAAGACTTTTGATCATCTGGAATGAAATCCAAAGGGAAAATATCTATGAAAATTCCCCGATTATAATTATAATTGGTTCCAACTTCATTTAACAATAAGGCTGTTGTCTCAGTATTCCTCAATTTGCTGATCAGATCAACACAACAAGGATCTGTTAACTTATTCTGGAAAAAATAGGGATGTAGAAACTCACGAGGACCTACTTCAAGTAACTTATCATAATCATCTCGAAACATCATCACATCAATATCGTCATCCCAAGGTATAAAACCTTTATGCCGTATAGCACCAAGCATCGTACCCCCAGAAGCAAAATATTTTATTCCATTTTTTTTACAAACACGATCAAACTCTACTAGAAGATCCAACATTACTGCCCATGCTTTTTTCATCTTTGATGACACATGATAACCACAACGGACTTCTTCGTCATAGAAATGATCTGGAACATTAATTTTTAATTGTATCATAACATTACTAGTTTACTTCAAGTTGCTTAACGATTCTTGCTGGTGAACCTGCCACTAAAGAATAAGGAGGAACACTATTAGTTATAACAGAATGAGCCGCTAATATAGATCCTTCCCCTATTATTATTCCTCCAGAGACTATGGCCACATTATCTCCAATCCAAACTCTATCACCAATAATAATACTACCTTTAGTTGACAATCTACGTTCTTCAGGGTTTAATAGAAGATCGGACTTTGTAAAAGTTCCATGGTTATTATCAGATATCAGAACATTTTTTCCTGTTAGGACACCATTCCCAATATATATTTTATTACAACATGTTATATGATTATATGCACCTATATTGCAATGGTCTCCAATGATTATAGAAGGGGTGTATTTTTCTCCTGCATAATATTCGTGTGCATTTATTTCTGTATATCTACCTATTAAGCAATTATTTCCAATATGAATAAACCTTCGACCTTTAGTAATAATCGGAGGGCAAAATAGAGTATCAGAACCTACACTCTCAAAAAAATGTACAATCCAACATGAATACAACAAATATTTATAATATTTGAACTGTACTTTTCTTTTTTCGTTCAGAAAACAACTTAATGGAAAAGTACATTTTTTCATTAATAACAACAAAAATACTTTGGGGTTTATAAAACTCATCACAAATATTACAAATTAAAGTTAAAATGGATCTATCTGCACACGACATCTTGCAGCACATGAATAATAATGTCCATTTCCAAATAGTTTTTATACATTTCCAGAACAGTCTGCTGAGCCTGATTCCCCAATTCTATCATCAAATCTTCGTCAGAATAAATTGAATATATGGCATCTGCCATTGCAGAAAAGTCAAAATACGAGACCAAGATACCACATTTGTCTGATATCCATTCTGCAGCACCTGTTGCCCCTTTGAATCCTACAATGGGAGTGCTCATGAACGCAGCTTCTTGAGCTACCAAAGAGTAGCTTTCTTCTCTTGACAACAACAGCAAAACATCTAATCGTTTCTCCATTTTTAGAGGATTATCAGATTCCCCCCAAAAAATGATTCGATCTTCCAGCTGAAGCTTTCTTAAATCAAAACATATACGATATATAGTTTCTTGAGGTATCCTTCCTATAACAACAAAGCGACAATTTGCTGTTGGATATTTTGAATAGAATGCACTCATGGTAACAGGTATTAGTTCTGTAGATTTATACCAACTTCCATTACAAAACAATCCTATCAAAAACTGACCGTTAGCGAACCGTTCCTCTTCGACAACATTTTTACTCTTCAAACAATCCATCACCCAAGCAGATATTGGGTATTGTATTGATATCTTTTCTGAAGGAACACCATAATTGTTTATCAAACAAGAGGACGTCAATCTACTTACCGAGATGAAAGCATCTATTCCTTTTAAATCATCTTTGCTAATCGAAAAAGAATGCATAAAAGCTTCTGATTCATGAACATGTCCGACAACAGGTATTCCTAACTTTCTTTTCAACTCCAACGCCACTTTAAAAGAAACTACTGTATTAGCATAAATGACGTCGAATTGCCCTTTACTAAACATGGACAAATAAGGTCTACCAGTTTTACCCCTTAAAATCCTTTTTTTAATACGATTCCAGATGGTATAATCATTCAGGCCCTTATGCACCGGACAAAGTTGCTCAAAAGCAGGCAACAATTCCCCACCCTTTAAATAGAGTAATTCAAATCCAATGTCCTCATAATGCTGACGTAGCTCCTTAAGCAACTGCAATAATGCTATTGGTGCTCCTGTCCTCGTTGTTTCATGAGCTATGAATAGGATTTTAATCATATCAGAACACAATTCATTAACCTACTTAGTCGGATCATGGGCAAAGCAACAAGTATCATGTGAAACACAAAGTGCTTGGAAAAGGCAGCAAAACTACTTTTTATGCGTTAAAGAGAATAAAAGGGGTGAAGAAGGCACATAACAATCTTTCCCTGAAAAAACGCAATTCGGTTAACTCTGGGTGACAAGTCACACAAATAGACGACGTTCTGGTGTAACACCGAAAAGGCCGGAACCAACAATTAGATAATCATAATGGTTCATCCTATAATGAAAAAGTCTTGACACTTCGTAAAAACCAAATGCGAATAAAGAGTTATTGAATAAATTTAGATGCAATACGGATGCCCCAGTCAAAAACGGTTTGGATGACAAGGATGTCGACATTATTCTTCTGAGCTAAATCTACGATATACCGCATACCATAAGGGAAGTCTTCAGTGAAATAGCGACTATGGAAATCAGGAATGAGGCCAT
>ODAI013853814.1_pt1 | contig 11848 bp, 6 predicted proteins | sample 1539321 | NCBI WGS metagenome assembly ODAI01 (sample SAMN02144231, study PRJEB22623) | gut metagenome | biome: sheep rumen | host: Ovis aries | place: New Zealand
GCAATATCAGCAACCTTATTTGCTCCGGTAATTTTAGTATTATTTACATTAACGGTAGTACCTGAATTTGACATTACAAACAAGTTATGCCCGCCAGCATCAATTGTTGAATAATTATCTCCGTCTTTTGTACCGTTTATGGTCAATGTACCTGTTGTCGTAACACCAGCATCTCTCAATGAGTCAAATGTATTTGTAGTACCGCTAAAGGTAAACGTACGTTCATCACCTTCAGCAGTATTAATTAAATAAAGGTTATCATATCTGTCAACGTAATCTTTAGGCCCGTCAGTAACATCAATCGCCCATCTTATTGAATCTTTCAGGGAACCCGAAGAACCAACGACAGACATTTCCGCTGTTCTTGAACGGGTAAATTCATATCCGCCGTAATAGTCATCATATGCAATTGTAGTACCCGTAAACGGATCTACACCTTCAACAGTTTCATCAGGAATAGCTGCCTCGTATTGAGCTTTTACAGAATCCTCAAGTAAAAGTTTTGTATTTGTATTTGCACCGTTTAATACTTTTTGTACAATTTCTTTATCTTCGGTTACACTTCTTAAGTAATCAGCGCCCATTATATTCAATTTAGAAATATTATAATTGCCGTTTGAGTTGCTTGCCAACGTAAACGTATCAGATTGAGTCGATAAGTCTGAAGCTATATCCATATCAATTCCGATATTCATGGCAGAACTCAAATTAGCTTTTCCTAAAGTATGTCCCTCGATATGATTGTTTAAAGAGTCAATAGTACCGCCGTTTGTATCATTTGTGAAATTATTCAGCTTTAACAAACCGTATTTAGTATCATCAGCACCCAATTTAATAACGGAATTGTTAGCCATATTTAAGGTCTTTTGGGTAACAGTATTGTTAAATATAACGTTACCGGCATAAGCCGTTTCACCTGTACCATCATTATATGTACCGCCAACTTTAGTCGTTCCTAAGTTGTTTTCATCAGTTATTGCGCCGTTAAATGTTATCGTCTTTCCTTGAGATGTATATAAGTTTAAAACACCGTTCGACGTATTTCTAATGTCAATTTCTTCGCCACCCGAAACAGTAACTTCACCGGTACTTTCATCTCTGTTGATAGTAGCTTTAACTTTATTTCCTTCAAATAAAACATCTTTAGTATCCGCTATAATATTTAACGTTCCGCGGTTAGATATAGTATTTAGCATATTAGATGCATTATTTGTTATTGAACTGTCTTTTATAGTCATTGAAGCCATATTACCCAAAACAGCGCCATTAGACTCGGAAGGTTTTGCTGATTTTATATAATTACCGGTAATGTCAGAAGTTAAAACAGCTCGGCTGCCTGACTCATTGTATATAAGTCCGCCATTTACCTTATTTGCAGTGCTTTCAATGTAATTGTTTGTAAAATCACCTGATATTAAACCAATACTACCTTCATTATTAATTAATCCGCCTTCAATTTCACCGGAAGTAATTACTGTATTTCCGCTAACATTTCCGCTCACACCTTCAATTGTTGAAGATCCTTTGCAATTGTACAATAATCCGCCTGTAACAAGACTTTTAGCCGTAACAATATTATCCGTAATATTCGCAGAGATATCGCCCATTTTAGCGACACCGGTAGATTTTGAGTAATTATAAATCAACCCGCCGTTTATTGAATTGCCGCCGACAGATGTTATTTTATTACCGCTAATCTCTCCGGTAACATCAGCTATTTCCGAATTATAAGCACCTTCGGCTGCGTTAAATATTACACCGCCATTAGTACCATTTACATTAATAATGTTATTATTTAACTTACCTGAAATGTCGCCAATAGACGCAGTATATGTCTTTGCAAAATTATATACTAACCCGCCCAGAAGCCGCCTTGAGGCAAGATTTAATGTATTACTTAAAATATCTCCCGTAATCGCCGATATATTAGATAAACCATTGGAATTCCCTTCATTTGAAATGAGTCCTGTTGTTTCCTGATTAGAGGAGTTTGAGCTAATGGTGTTATTTGTAATAGGACTTGAAATTTCATCCATCTCGGCATTCCCGCCATTTGTAGCCTTATTACTGATTAGCGCACCATATATAACAGAATTTGTTACAAGACTATTATTTTCAATCTTACCTGAAATATCGCCAATTTTTAAGTTGCCGCCATCTGATTCGTTACGAATAAGACCTCCGTATAAACCGGTGCTCGCAGTAACGGAATTACCAGTAATATCAGCAGATATATTACCTATTTCAGAAGTACCTTTTGAAATATTGAAGATAGCCCCGCCGTATACATTTGTCCCTTTAAGGGTATTGTTTGAAATTTCGCCTGAAATATCACCTATTTTTGCAATTTTATCCGAAGCGGAAGAACCGTTATATATTAAACCTTGATAATTAGCATTCTTGTTAATTGTGTTACCTTTAATTATACCGTTTATGTCGCCGACAGTACCGTCAGAGTTGTATATCAAAGATGAACCGTATGTATTGTCTATCAAATTAAGCTTTGCACCCTCAGAAAAATTGACTTTACCTGCAATATTTGTAATTATATTTTTTGAAGCGGTTGTGCTGTTATTTGCAATAACATTTTCACCCATAAAGTTCAAAACGCCATCGCTATTTAGGGTAAATATAGCATCATTAAAACCTTTCCAAGCTGCTTTTACAGTGCCGTCAGTATTAAGAGAGCCCACATTATTTACATTTAATGTTCTGCCCGAACCGATAATAATACCGCCTTTACCGGCACCATCAATAGAATAATTTTTATTTCCGTTTACGGTGAATTCTGCACCGACATTACCGCCCATAGTTCCTATTGATGTACTTGAATCGCCTATCTCTGCAATATCATTTGCAATATTTACATCTCCTCCCATATTGTAAGAACGAGAGATTGCACTATTTCTTGCGATTTTTACAAAATTAGGAGTTTCATTTGTAAAAGTTAAATATCCGTCATCATATGTTATAACATAATCAGCCGCTGAAGGTCTTGTAACATCAACAGTAGTAGCCAATTTAACATGGGCTTTTAATATATCATTAGCAACCAAAGTACTTACGGTTTGTACTGTCGCATCAGACAATATATTTATTTTATTAATACTAAAATACCCGTTACCGTCAAATTCAGTAGCAGAAATGTTATCTGATTTCTCATTTGCCAAATCCGCATCAACCGCAAAATTTGTATCTCCGGACAAGACTACTTTACCAAAATTTTGAGATTCTACGCGTCCTGAGCTAAGGTTTAAACTTCCGCCACTACTTTGCAAATTTACATCGCTAAACGCATTATCTTTTGTTACGGTTAAATCGCCCGAATTTATTATATTTGCTTTTGTTATGGTCGCACTAACGGTATTATCACCTGTTGTTGTTAAATCAAAATTTGTTGTTCCGGTAATATCAGAATTTAGTTTTACATCATTAATATTAACCTTTGCATTAGAATTTGAAACCGCAATCGCCGGATTACTTCCGGTTAATTCAAGTGAATTTAGATTTAATGTTGTTTCGTTTGCAAGTTCAAAACCTGTATGAGAACCCAAATTCAAAACCGAGCCGTCAACACCTGATATAGTAAATTTTCCTGCAGTCGTTTCTCCAAGGTCCTCAGTTGCAGTATAATTAGGGCTGCTTGTATTTGCAGTGAATGCTCTATCTTCAGTTGTTACATATTTATTTAAAGCCGCAAGTGTATCCTTATCGGAAGCAACCCGTCCTATAGGAGTAGAATCACCGAACCCTGTAACTGTAACTTTTATACTGTCTTTTTTATCTCCGTATGAATTATGTAAAACTATTGCACCCTTAACATCTTGAGAATAAATGATATCATCAAACTTTTCATCCCAATATGCAGTAGGCTTAACGTCTAAAACCTTAGTTTCTTTTGTACCTATAACTTCAGGATTTGGGTAACTAGTCCTTGTCAAATCTACTTTATCAACGGAATCATCCAATATTGTAATTGTTTTTTCAACATTTGTTGATATATTTTCATCTATAAAATGAATTGCGCCTATATTAATAGTACCGCCATCTCCTCCGGTTATTTTGAATGAGTCAGACTGTGCATTAGTAAAATCCACATCAATTTTTGTGTTTAATATACTATTTAAATTAACATTACCCAAAGTATTGTTTTCAATGTTATTGCTTAAGAAATCAAGAGTACCGCCATTTGTGTCATTAGTAAAATTCTGAGTATTCAAACTTCCGTATGAAGTAGTTCCGTCAGCTTGAGCAGCTGAACCGAATTTTACATTGGCACCATTAAAGATATTCAGATTTTTAGCACTTACACTGTTGTTAAAATTATATACGCCACCCTTTATTGTGGAATCACTGTTTATAAATAAAGCATTATTCTTTGATGAATCGTTTTCCAAAGTGCCGTCAAATGTAATTGATTTATTGGCATTTGCGTTTAAATATAAATTCCCTTCACGCAAATAGATATCATTATATCTTGTATTACTGCCATCTGTATAAGTAGTATTTAATCCGTTAAAATTAGATATAGATGCTACTTTGGATTTATTTCCGCTAAATATCACATCCGAGTTATCCGCATTTATATAAGTCAAGGAATTGAGCAGAAGCGCCCCGCCATCACCATGTGTAATATTATCTTTAAAGTTTGTATCAGTAAGCTCCAGCAATTTACCATTATGGAAAATCGCACCGCCGCCATATCCTGTTCTATCTGCAACATTAAAGTTGTTTTCGAATACAGAATTCTTAATAGTCATAACAGAGCCTGCAACAGCGTCACTATAATCGTTTACAATAGCACCGCCTTCAGCTCTGGAATAATTATATTTAAATTCTGACGACTCTATATTAATTGTTCCGCCATAATTATTAGCAGCTTCACCATTACGAATAGCTCCGGCAGCACGCTTAGCTTCATTAAGGATAAATCTTGAATCCACTATTTTGTTTATTGTACCGCCATTCATTGTGCTGATAGCGCCGCCTTGATTTCCCTTATTATTTATAAAATCGGCACTAATATAATCTATTGTTGAAGTTCCTGAGGCACTATATATAACAGGTGGATTGTTCTTATTCCCTGAATTTAAAAATTTTCCTGTTATCTTAGTTATTGTTGCATTTGCATTGTTTACTATAGCTGCACTTGTACCGGATACTGAATTATTAAAAACTACATTTTCAATAGTTAAAGTTCCGTTATTTGTTATTGCCTGTTTTAAATTTTGGATACCGGCTACATCAGAAATAGAATAATCTGTATCACTGATTGTAGCTTTACCTATATTTTGAAGAATTAGAGTTTGACCGGAATTTACAGTTACACCATTATATTGAGTGGAACCATTTTTACCTATAATTGAATAATCGGGAGAACCAGAGTCTATTGTCAATGTTGAACCGGCACCACCCATAGTACCTAAATTACTTGTTAATGTCTCGCTTCCATTCAGGGTATATGTTCTGGGGTTTGCAGAATCCTGAATTGCCTCTTTTATGTTTGCATAATCAGCCGTTGCTGGGCGTAAAACACCGCCTGCCAGTGTCGCACTCAATACTAAAGCAAATATAAGGCTCTTTTTCTTCATAATTTATTACATATCCTCGGATTATGATAAGTATACTAGTTTACATTATATATAATAACATAAAAACATAAAAAAGGCATATATATTTTTTACATTTTTTTAATTAAATAGTACTTTTGATTGATATTTCATGAACTTTTGATTAAGTTTTTTTACAAAACTGATAAGTAGTACATAACAACAGCACACGAAACTGCCAGATTTAATGATTCTACATTACCATTCATTTCAATTTTTACAGACTCGGTTGCAAACTGCTTTAATTCTTCACTTAAACCGTCAGCCTCGGAACCAAACATAACCAGAATATTATCCTTTGCTTTAAACCCGCTCAAAAGGGAATCGGCAAGCGGAAGTGTTGCTACCCGCTGATACCCTGAGAACAACTTTTTTAAATCACTCAATTTATCAATTGATATAACTGGGATTTTCCACAAATTTCCAACTGATGAACGGACGCTCTTTGGACTGTATAAATCAGCACAATTCCCGAATAATACAACACCGTCAACGCCAAATGCACACGCAGTTCTTAGTATTGTCCCCAAATTACCCAAATCCTTGATACCCTCTAAAAGAATAACCTTTTTCAACCCGACAAAATCCGATTTTTTATAATGTCTTTGCTTAGCAACTCCAACTGCCTCCGGCGCAGATTCGGTTTCGGAAATCTTTTTCAATACTGCTTCCGTTGTCAAAATTTTCCTGCCGCTATAAAAACCGTATTTTTCAACCTTATCTTTTAGTACAAATATATATTCAATCTCAATCCCCGATTCTATGGCACCTTCGATTGCTTTATACCCTTCAAGAATAAATTTATCTTCAATATCTCTGTATTTTTTTTGATGTAATTTTGCAGCTTCCTTCACAAGCTGATTATTTACAGACGTAATTTCTTCCATTAAATCACCTCAAAATCTTTCAACCATTCTTTTTCTTGCTCGGATAACAACTCATAATCAATCAACTTCTTCTCATAACCCATATGAACAAAAGATTGAATTTTGCCGTTTTTTAAATAACAGGAATTTTCGAGTCTTACCCCAAAATAATCCTTATTATAAAGTCCCGGTTCAATTGTAAAACACATATTTTCTTTCAATTTTACTTTTGCAAGCTCGTTACAGCTTAAATTTGGCGGATATTCGTGTACGCTTACACCAATACCGTGTCCAAGCCCGTGATTAAAGACGAATCCTTCTATCGGATTTTTATCAAACAAAATTCGAACACCCGCATCTATATCAAAACCGCTTGTATTTGCTGAAATTTTTGTATTGAACGCATTCAAAAAAGCTTTTAAGACAGTTGTATAAACCCTCATTTGCAAATAGCTCGGCTTCCCTTTTACAAATACACGAGTTATATCTGTTGCCAAACCGCCGTCATAATATGCCCCGCAATCAATCAATATTAAACTGCCGTCTTTTATAATTTCGTCATTTGAAGCTTTTGAATAATGCGCCAGAGCAGAATTTTTATCCTTTGCAACTATTGACTTAAAACTTAAACTTCTTGCGCCATACTTTTTAAAATATTCCTCCAACTTGACATCAATATCGTATTCCGAAATATTATCGCTATTCTCTATATAATCTCTAATTGCACGAACGGCCTTGTCTGTTCTGTTAAAGCACTCTTTATAATGTTCTATTTCCGCATCTGTTTTTCTTGACTTCATTTCAGCAATTACATTTTTATCAAAGCATTCAACGTTATTCTTTATTATTTCGTAATCTCTGCCATTTATTGTCTTTTTATCGGCATAAATTTTTCCTGATACACTACATAATTTATTTTTATAATTCTCAAAATCATCTTTTGAATATAAATCAGCGGAAGTTTTCGTAATAACAGCTCTACTGTTAATTTTTGAAGAATACGGCGATGAAAAATTTCTCTTATTAAAAAGATACGAAACCTCTTCTAAATTTGTAACCAAAATAGCATCTTCTTCTGCTATTAACGGTCTTAGAATTTCTAACTTCTCATTTTTTGTCATGCCGGTATATTTAAGCTCTAAATCTTCAATGCTTTCACTAATTACTACTTTAAGCGGACTAAAAAAATTTTCCTTGCAATAAACTATCTCAAAACTTTTTGCTAATTCTTCAATACGTGCTTGAGAATTCTTTTCAGGCACAAGCCCCAAACGAGATTTATAGCTTATTATTTCTTTTAATTTTGAAAGAAAAGTATCCCCGTTTTGAAGTTTTACAACTGATACAATCTCGTGATCAACTTCGTTATCGGCTTGGATATGATATCGCCCGTCAACAAACAAATACACATTATCCGGTGTCACGACAGCATCACCCGTTGAGCCCGAAAATCCCGTTAACGCATATCTCGCATTTTCTTCCAACGAGTTATACTCCACTAAAAATTCATTGGTGGAGTTTATTAACATCGCATCAAGATTGTTTTCCCGAATCAGAGCTCTTATTGCATTTAGCATTATTCAGCCTTATCCGTAACAACTATTAAATGCCATCCGAATTGAGTCTGAACCGGTTTTGAAAGTTCACCTATATTCAAAGAAAAAGCTGCATCTTCAAAAGGTTTAACCATCATTCCCTTGCCGAAAAACCCTAAGTCGCCGCCGGCAGCGCCCGAAGGACATAATGAAACTTCTGCTGCAGCATCAGCAAAATCCTTGCCAGCTTTTATTTCTTCATACAATTTGTTTGCTTCATCTTCTGTCTTAACCAAAATATGACTTGCTCTAATTTCTCCTGACATAATTTTTACTCCTTTTTCCTGTAACAACACTATTATACCATAAAATAAACAACCTTGCTCGGAGGATAATTGAGCAAGGTGATATATCAAATGTGAAAACCATTATTATGCAAATCTGGATTATTTTTTTAGAAGCAAGCCAGACATATTTTAAACCAAACCCGCTCAAAGAAAATTCTTGTCGCAACCCCGAAAAAGTGCCTGGATATGAATGGCTTGTATATATATAATACCGTATTTTGCGAGGTTTTTCACCCCTCCGGAGAATGTTTTTTTAAACAAAAATATAATACTTTAGAATTAGTATTATTAGCTATATTTTACCTACTATTGAAACATTATTTATATAACAAATTTGAAACTTATTTTCTTACTGTTTCTCGCACTTCTTAATGTAATTAAATTTTAATAAACATATGCCGCCCAAAACCAATAAAATTAATATTAAAAAGCCCTGATGAACGGCAGATATTGCCAAAGCGGCAGATTTACCGACCCCAAATATTTTCATTGCAAGAATATACGCATACTGATACGGACCCAAAAATATTGATGTTGACGGTATCATAGAAGAAAAAGAAGTTAAACTGATTACGAACATACCTGCAGAAATTCCAAGTCCCAAATCAAAACTCATAATTACATAACACGCAGTAAGACATTCTAACAACCATATAATCATACTATATATAAATACCAGTATGGAATATTTAACATTATCCAAGACTTCAAACCCGCAGACAAAAGAATTTGCGTACCCAAATAATTTATCTGTTATACGACATAACTTATCGGAAATTTTATCAGGTAAATAATTCCATAAACCCTTAATTTTTTCTGTTGCATAATCAATCTTATTAAACCTGAATATCAGGTAAAACATAACCAAACACCCGATAAATAATGCTCCAACAGCATAGGTTATATTGATAATCCATTGTTCCTTACAATATAAAAACACAGCAGCCAGTAATATAAAAAACACGGCTAAACCATCAAACACCCGCTCTAAAATAACCGAGCCAAATATTTTCATCTTTTTTTCGTGCTTAATTTTTCCCAAATAATATGCCCTATAAACATCTCCGGCTCTTGCAGGCAAAAATACATTAAGCATACTTCCCGCAGTAAAAACTTCTGCCAATTCTAATGACGAATACTTTGTATCATTCAACAGCAAGAATTTCCATCTTATCCCTCTGATATACAAAGACAACACATATGACAAAATAATAGGTAATAAATATTTTGCATTGAACAACTTAAAGGTCTGTATTAACTCGACCCAATTAATTTTATAAAATACCAAACCCAACAAAATAAAAGTTATAATTATAGCTATCAGTCTTTGTCTTTTCATAACATTTATTATAACTTTCACATAAAATTTAGTCAAAATAAAAGGCCCCATATGGGAGCCGATGGATGGTTTAAATTTAAAACATTTAGGAGTTTATTTAAGACAACTTATAGTAAAGTTTTAATTATTTGCTTTAATTAAATTATCTACTACAATTGTAGTACATTTTTTTGATATTTGCAAGTTTTTTGTTTTGATTTATGGTATAATGTTTACAGAAGAAATTTAAAAAGCGCTTATAGTGTGAGTTTTACACTTATAGAACACTCTTTATATTTCTTAACATTTGTCAGGTTTTTGAACTAATAATCTGCTACATCGTTAGTAATATATGAGGAAAATTTATGGAATTGAAAAATTTGAAGAAATTATTGTTATTGTTATGTATATGTGTTTTCATAAACTCTTGTGAAGCATCAGTTATATATAACAACGGATATGGAGGGTTCACAACACACAGGATTACACCACAAAGGAATGTAACAAGAACATATACAACAAATACACAAATGGCGCCTACCATAAAATATATAAGTCCATCTGTATCAACACAATCTCATATTATGACACCTTCTGTTACACATACAACAGTCCCGACCCCCGGATACAGTACAACAACAAAGACAATATACAATTATAATACTTATCCGAGTACAACATATTCTCCGTATTATCAAAGCGGAACTGTATTAAACAACCAAACAGGAACAGTTGTAAAATACCCTGTAAATAATTTACCGATGAATAATTATTACTATCAAAGCATGCCGACAGTAACGACGGTAACACCGCTTACCCCTTCGACGCACACTACAACATACAGCAACGGTAATATTACTCATACCTACACGGAAGAATATTATCCGAGCACCAATTTCTACATTAACAGGGGTAATTTCTTACATTGGTAATTTTACAATTAAGAATTTGAAACAATTTTTTATTCATAATAAAATCAGATTATGATTAAACGGATTATATTTTGGTTAAAAAATTCCAGATTATTTTCTCTGCCTATGACTGTTATGTCATGGCTTATAATTTTTTTGTATTCACTGAAATATGACGGGAATATAATCAACGGTATTTTAGCACTTATTGGAATATCGTTTGCGCATTTAGCAACAAACCTGTTTGATGATTACATTGACTATAAAAAACTTGCATCTAACGAAAAATTTATAAATAACAGCACAAAGAGCAAATGTACATACCTAAAAAGCGGTCAAGCAACGTCCAAAGAGCTTTTGGGAGTCGTTATAGTGTACTGTTCAATAGCATTCTTAATCGGAGTTTATTTAACACTAAGCTGCGGATATGGAGTTGCGGTATTAGCAATTATTGGAGGATTAATAACTCTGACATACGCTAAATTATCTTCAAACGGATTTAGTGAAATTGCCGTAGGAACAGCCTTTGGGCCTTTACTTTTTGAGGGCGTATATTATGTAATGTGTTATAAATTTTCATTTACGGTTTTACTGCTATCGTTATCAGTTGTTTCATTCACAGTAGGACTTGTATATATGAATAACCTGCTTGATTATGATGAAGATAAAGAAACAGGGAAAAAATCACTTTGTATAAGACTTGGATCAAAAAGTAACGCAGCAAAAGGGATATTGGCAATTCATACACTCGGATATTTAATGTGTATACTTTTTGCACTGCATACAAAACACATCGCTTACTTTTTACCGATAATAACATTCCCATTGGCACTAAACGTATACCGGTCAATAAAACAATACTATTTTGAAAAAGAAAAACCTATTGAAATAAAATGGTGGTACTTTCCGATTAATAACATAAAAATTTTACAACAAAACGGGACAGCAAATTTTTACATCAGACTATTTCTTGCCAGAAATACAATGATATGGTTTTCCGCCGCAATGATATTGGCAATGTTCCTATCCGCCGATTAGTTGGTTGTATCTTGCAAGGTTGCGAGATTTTGCAGAATTTGCTTTTGACATACTTTTGATTACCGTCTTATTCTGCTGTGTACCAACTGTGGTTTTTCTTGCCTCTTGAGAAAGGGTATTACTTGCTCCGTCACTTGATGTACCTCCCAGCATGTCATACCGCAAAGTATTAACATCTGTTTGAGATTTTGCGTACACATGATTTTTAACTTGTGCGGTATCTA
>ODAI010716609.1_pt1 | contig 11846 bp, 9 predicted proteins | sample 1539321 | NCBI WGS metagenome assembly ODAI01 (sample SAMN02144231, study PRJEB22623) | gut metagenome | biome: sheep rumen | host: Ovis aries | place: New Zealand
GCCGTCGTCGTGAGCTTAAGCACATCGAAAAAGGCGCAGCGCATATCCAGTCTACATTTAACAACACAATCGTCACGATTTCCGATACACAGGGCAACGCTGTTTCATGGGCAAGTGCCGGTGAGCTCGGCTTCAGAGGTTCCAAGAAGTCCACTCCCTTCGCCGCACAGTCCGCTGCAGAGACCGCTGCAAGAGCGGCTATGGAGCACGGCATGAAGTACGTTGAAGTATACGTAAAGGGTCCCGGACAGGGCAGAGAAGCAGCGATCCGTGCGCTTCAGACTGCAGGTCTTGAGGTAACCATGATCAAGGACGTTACCCCGATTCCTCACAACGGATGCCGTCCTCCCAAGAGAAGACGTGTATAGTATAATTTAAGGAGGATATTTCTATGGCTAAAAATATGCAGCCGATTGCAAAGCGTTGCAGAGCACTCGGATTGTCACCCGCCGTTATGGGTTATAGCAAGAAAACATCTAACAGAAACCCCGGCGGCAAAATGAGAAGAAAAAAGAGCGAATACAGCATGCAGCTTACCGAAAAGCAGAAGGTAAAGTTTGTATACGGTATTATGGAAAAGCAGTTCAGAGCTTACTATGAAAAGGCTGAAAAGTCTGAGGGTAAGACCGGCGCTGTTTTGCTTACACTTATTGAGCGCAGACTTGACAACGTTGTTTACAGACTCGGCCTTGCTTCCACAAGAAGAGAAGCCAGACAGCTTGTTAACCACGCTCACTTCACTGTAAACGGCAAAAAGGTAAACATTCCTTCCTACCTTGTTAAGGTCGGCGATGTTATTGAGGTTAAGGAAAAAAGCCGTTCAACTACAAGATTCAAGGCTATCGCCGAGGGCGAAACAGCTTCAAACCTTGTTCCCAAGTGGCTTGAAAGAAACGAGAATCTTCTCGGCGGTAAGGTTGTAGCTGCTCCACAGAGAGAAGACATTGACTTTCCTGTTGAAGAACACCTCATCGTTGAGTTGTACTCCAAGTAATCTTAACGTCCACAGGCAGATTACACATACGTCTACCGTTCTTATGGTAGCATAATGTTAGGAGGATTCGCGAATGATTGAAATTGAAAAGCCAAGAATTGAAACTGCAGAAATAACCGAGGACGGAAAGTACGGCAAGTTCGTAGTCGAGCCGCTTGAACGCGGTTTCGGCAACACTCTCGGCAACAGCCTTCGCAGAGTGTTACTTTCCTCTCTTGAGGGCTGTGCGGTCACATCTATTAAGATTGACGGCGTTCTTCACGAATTTTCAACTATCCCGGGCGTCAAGGAAGACGTTACGGAAATTGTGCTTAATATGAAAAGTCTTGTTGCAAAGCTTTTCGAAACCAGCCCCAAGGTTGTTGAAATCAACGCCGAGGGTCCATGCGAGGTGACTGCCGCAGACATCACCGGTGACAACGAGGTTGAAATCCTCAATCCCGAGCTTCACATCGCCACATTGGGCGAAGGCGCAAAGCTCAACATGGAAATCACCATTGATAAGGGCAGAGGTTATGTTCCCTCCGAACGCAACAAGCAGCTCAGCGGCAACAACGTTATCGGCGTTTTGCCCATAGATTCAATCTACACACCCGTGCTTAAGGTTAACTACACCGTTGACAACACCCGCGTCGGTCAAATTACCGACTACGACAAGCTTACGCTTGACGTGTGGACAAACGGCGTAATCAATGCCGAGGAAGCGGTATCTCTTGCCGCTAAGGTTCTTACCGAACACCTCAACCTCTTTGTTAACCTTTCGGACAAGGCAAGCTCGGCTGAGGTTATGGTTGAAAAGGACGACAAGGGCAAGGAAAAGATTCTTGAGATGACCATCGAAGATCTTGACCTCAGCGTTCGTTCGTTCAATTGCCTCAAGCGCGCAGGTATCAACACGGTTGAAGATTTAATCAATAAGTCCGAAGAGGATATGATGAAGGTTCGAAACCTCGGAAGAAAATCACTTGAGGAAGTTGTGCAGAAGCTCAACTCTCTCGGTTTCAGTCTTCAGAAGGAAGACGAATAAATTACCCTTTTATATGACGGTAAAGGAGTGAATACAATGCCAGGTACAAGAAAGCTGGGAAGAACAACTGCTCAGAGAACCGCAATGCTCCGCGCAATGGTTACTTTCCTTCTCGAAAACGGCAAAATCGAAACAACAAATACCCGTGCCAAAGAAGTTCAGGCTATGGCAGAGAAGATGATTACAACAGCTAAAAACAACACCCTCCACAACAGACGTCTCGTTCTGTCTTTTGTAACAAAAGAGGACGTTGTAACAAAGCTTTTCGCTGAAATCGCGCCCAAGTACGCTGACCGCAACGGCGGCTACACAAGAGTCACCAAAATCGGTCCCCGCCGCGGCGACGGTGCGGAAATGGCTATCATTGAGCTTATCTGATTACGGTATTATTTGATTTAAAAGCCGGCTCCATGTTGAGCCGGTTTTTTTATTATTAGGTATTAGTATTATCCTTTTATAATGAAATGCTGTTGTTTTTGCGTTTTAAGAAAATATCCATACAATCGCATTTTAACCGAATAAATACCAAAAAATGATGATTTATAAATTAATTATTGAAAAAACATTCACAACATGTTATAATAACGTATAATTTCCTATCAAAACAGGAGATGTTTTTGTTGTGTTTACCTATTATACCGTAATAACCCTGATATCAATAGCTTCGCTTTTGGTTTTGTGCGTTCTTGTGCATGAAAACGGAAGAATCCGTAGGAAACAAAAGACGGTATTTTATTTGACCTACCTTTTTATCGGTCTTGCGGCATTGGCGGAATGGACGGGCATTCAGCTTAACGGTAATCAAAATATACCGCAATGGTTGCTGATTGCGGTTAAATGCACTGACTACCTTCTTACACCGCTGACGGGCGGCGCGCTTGTTAAGCAGATAAATGTACGTAACCGTGGTTTAACGGTGCTGAACGGTGTGCTTTTAGGCAACATCGCGTTCCAGATTATCGCCGCGTTCTTCGGCTGGATGACGCAAATTGACAGCGGAAATAATTACAGGCACGGTCCTTTGTATTTTGTATATATAATTATTTATCTTGTTGTAATTTCGGTGGTTGTCGTTGAGTTCTTTATTTACGGCAAGGGCTTTGCGCGGCAAAACCGCCATTCGCTTTACGCGATTATGTGTTTTGTGCTTTGCGGAATTCTGGTTCAGGAAATCTGCGGCGGAGAATTCCGCACGGCATATCTTACAATGACAATCGGAGTGGTACTGCTGTTTATTCACTATGTTGAATACGCTCAGCTTGACGCTGAGGATCGCCTGAGCAAACAGGAACAGCTTTTGTACAAGGACACAATGACCGGTCTGTATAGCCGTCACGCGTACTCAAACGCGCTGAAAGTCTTTGACGCGAAGGGAGCGTTACCTGAGGATTTGGTTGCTTTTTCCGTTGACATCAACGGCTTAAAAACCGTTAACGACACAATGGGACACGCGGCGGGTGATGAGCTTATCTGCGGCGCGGCGGACTGTATACAAAGAGTATTCGGCGCGTACGGTAAATGTTACCGAACCGGCGGAGACGAATTTATTGTATTGGCAAGAGGCAGCCGCGAAAAAGCCGAAGCCCTGTTAAAACAGCTTGCTACCGAAACCGAAGTCTGGAGCGGCAAGCTTATTCATAACCTGAGCGTTTCGGCCGGTTACGCTTTGGTAACAGACCACGCCGGTATTACCGCCGAAAAATTGATTATCTTTGCGGACAAAGGCATGTATGAGGATAAAAGCCGTTTTTATCGGCAGTCCGGTAATGAAAAACGTGTTTATTCGTTTGCGTATAATCAACCAAACAACCCTAAATAAACTAAAAACGGCAGGTTTTCCTGCCGTTTTTGTTTGCGGTTTTTTAGTTTTTCCGGTCATTCCGGGGAGAAAGCGAGGAACTAATTGTCCTTCCCTTGAGGGAAGGTGGGCAATTTGCCTTGCAAATTGGTCGGATAGGTGAGATTCGCCGCGGTGGATGTTTTATCACGTTTTCTGCGTATATCTATCGTCAATACGCAGCAACAATGCGTTAAATGAGAAAAGCTTTGCTATCTCACCCCGGTCAAACAAAGCGTATCCCTATTCATCTTAACGGCCGCCGTGTTTTATCAGCGGACAATCCGGGTCGGGCAAATCATACCTTCCTGTTTTCGCGTAGGTCAGGCACTTTGCGCCGCCGGCGCAATTGTCTGAGTATTTACAGCTTTTGCATTCCGCCGGAATTCCCGTGCCGCGCAATTCATTCATTATTTCGTTGTCACGCCAAAGCTTTAACAGCGTGCTTTCGTGAACGCTGCCAAGCGCAAGCGGAAGCCTGCGGCAAGGCAAAACCGTTCCGTCGGCAAGCACAACTAAAAGGTTATTGCCTGCGGCGCACTTGTAAAACAGCTTGGTGCGGCAGGGAATAAACTGCAGGGCGCGTCCGCAAAACACCCTGCCCTGACGGTTCAGCGAGGCGGCGGTTTTGCATAGTCTTTTGTACTGTTCCTTTTCAAGCGTCAAATTTTCGCTGTCCTGTTCGGCAGGAATTATTACGCGGTCAAACCACAGCTTGTCCGCGCCTAAATATTCACAGTATTTGGCAAGCTTTTTCAGTTCTTTGTAATTGTTTTTCTGCGCGGTAAAGGAAACGCTTGTGTAAAGCCCCGCGCTTTTCAGTGCGTTAATGCCGCGCACAGCCTTGTCAAAGCTTCCCTTGCCCCGTATTTCATCGTGAGTTTTTTCACAGCCGTCAAGGCTGATTTGAACATAATCCACGCCGCAGGCTCGAAGTTTTTTTGCTTCTTCAACGCCGATAAGCGTACCGTTTGTCAGCACGCCCGTAGAAATTCCTCTGTCGGCGGCGGTTTTCAGCAGCCAATAAAGGTCGGGATGGGTAAGCGGCTCGCCGCCCGTGACGTTTAACAGTCCCTTAAACTTGTTTTCCGTAAGCAACTCGGTGTATTGGTCAAGTATTTTTTCAAGCTGAGCCCTGCCTTCAAACGCCGAGTAGTCGTCCTGATAGCAGTGCCTGCAGCGCAGGTTGCAGCGGTGCGTAATGTGCCACTGCAGTGTGAACCTGCCCTGCGGAATATACGCTTCCACGGCTTAGAACGACGAACTGCCGCCGCTGCCGCAGCTTGAACAGCTTGAGCCCGAGGAGCAGCTTGAACAGCTTGAACAGCTTGAGCCGGAGGAGCAGCTTGAGCAGCTGCTTCCGCTTGAACAGCTTGAAGAATAGCTGTGATAAACAGGTCTGGGCGGTCTGTGAACCGTAACCGAACCGATGTACTGCGGATTCGCAAGCATATTTACTTTGCCCGTGGTTTTCATCTTCATTGATACAGGTCTTTCGGCTCTTCTGATAAGCGGATTAAATTTAGATGAAAACGCTATGGAAAGCGCGATAATTATGCCGAGCATAAGCGAGAGCACAACATATCCGGCAATTTTAAGCGGTTCGGGAACGTAACCGCCGTTAAGTTTTGTGAATATCTGTTCAAACGCGGTTTTGCCGCAAAGATAATAGTTTTTCCTTGAGGCATAACTCTTTACATTGTCGGTAATTGAACGCGCGTAGGAATCGTTGATGGTCTTTTCAATCTCGCCGTAGGACTGGATTGTCAGCTTGCGAATGTTCATGTTTATCGCGAAAATAGTTGCGCTTTCAAGGCTGAAAAGCTCTCTGCGCTTCAGGCGCGCCTGCTCTATTTCACTTGAAGCGGTTTGCTCTGTTGTCCAGAAGGCGGCGTTGCCGAATTGAGTAACGGACTCCATGTCTTCGGCAAGCATTTCCTCCTCGTCGTCTGACAAAAGGTCAAGCTCGTCAATAATAACAACCTTGTAGCCTGTGTCGGGATTTATGTATTTTGTGCCCGCGGTTTCGGTTTCCGCAAACGCGAAGTTAACCGAAACGCTTAAAAGCACGGCGGCGCAAAACATCACTGATATTGCCCTTAAAAGCTTAGTTTTCATCATAAGCCGCCCCCTTCTTGTTAAACTGAGGAAGTCTGCGCAGGGCGACCTTTGCCTGGAAAAAGATGTGCAGTAGCGCAAGCCCGAAAAGCAGCGCGGCAAGTACGCCCGAAAGCACAAAGTAAATTTCCTTGGCGGCGGCGTCGCGCGCAATGGTCAGCAGGCTCGCGATTGAAGCAAAAAGTACAATTGTTCTGAGAACCGTATTCGGTGTTTTAAACTTTTTAGCTTCGGCGACAATACCGTTTTGCTGATACGAAAGCCCCGTTAAATTAAGATTTTTTATCTTGCGGGTAAGCGAAAGCTGGCTTACCTGCTCCAGTAAATTAAAAATCATTCCGCCCAAAAATATGATAAAGCCAAAAAAGCTTCTTGACTGTCCCACTGTGCCGTCGGTGGTGGAAATTATTATGCCTAACGTCGCGGCGGCGGCGGAAATATAAAACCTCGGCGGTATTTTTACGTCAATTGAATTGTCGTGCACGGCGCGGCCGACAGTGCGAATGTACGCGTGCTGCATTATGTACATTCCCGAAAGCGCAAACACCGCGCTTAAGCCCATCGTTGTGGTGGCGGGAATTGTGGGCAAAAAGTTCATCAAGCCCAAAAGCACCGCGAAAACAGCGGCGGAAATTCCAAAAACCGCAATTAAAATCCTAAGCGGACTCAGCGGTAAATCGGCGGCAAGCCTGCCTGTCTGACCGTTAACGGTGGCGTAGGTTATTTTGTTTTTGCGGCGGTAGCTCATGAACCACACCGGATACAGCCTGCGGTCGTCCTCCTCAAGCTTCATGGGCATAAAGTCGTCGGGAGCCTTGTCAAAGTTGTAGCCCTTGTCGGTAATTTCGGCTTTTACGGCAGGGTCGTTTTTCAGCGCGGTGTACATACTGTCCTTAACCTGCTGCTGAGCCGCGGCCGCGTAGGCAAATGTATCGTCGCTGCCTGTTTCGGCGTAAAAGCCGCACAGGTATCCGGGAGAAAAGTCGTGAATTCCCCTCATGTCGTAGGGCTCAAGCTGTTCGCTTAAATGGTCGTCAAACGCGAGCGAAGCCTCGTGAACCGAAATATCGTCAACAACATAGTCAAGGTTCAAATCGGTTGTAAAATACTCGGTTGTGTAATCGTAGTTGCCCACAGACTTTTCGTCCGTTTTAAGCTTCAGGCGCGAATTACCCTGAACCAGCGTGCGGTAACTGACGTAAGGCATGTAAATTCCGCGGAAACCCTCAATAAGATTCGGGTCGCGGTATTTTTTTGAAACAAAAATATTCTTTTTTACCTCTTTTACATAAATCTCCTTGCACTGCTCCTTGGTTATCTTGAAGGGGATAATTTTGTCGGGCTTCCACTGCTTTCTGAGCTTGTCGTGAATTGTTGAAGCTCCGCCGCAGTACGGACAAAAGCCCACCGCGTCGGCAGGGTCGGTTGTCATAAGGCTTGCTCCGCAGTCCGGGCAGACATAGGCAAAGCTGTCAAAGACCTGCGCGGTTTCGGCGTCGTCATAAACGCTGTCCGGCAAATCCGACGGCTTAAAGCTGCTGCGGCAATGTTCGCACACGGTTTTCTGTGTGGCAATGTCAAACCTGAGACCTGAGCCGCAGGACGGACAATGAATCATTAAAACACTTCCTTTAATTTTGTTTACACAAAACAATGATATCACAACTCGCGCTGTTTTTCAATTGCATATCACGGTTTATTGCAATTATTCTTATTGAAAAACCTGATTATTTGTGATATACTAAACAGGTATAGATTTTTTTCGGAAGGTGATTTTATGGCTGACAAAACCGTCAGAACAAGATACGCCCCAAGTCCTACGGGTTTTATGCATGTCGGAAACCTTAGAACCGCGCTGTATGAATACCTTGTGGCAAAATCTCAGGGCGGAAAATTTGTCCTGAGAATTGAGGATACCGACCGCGAACGCCTTGTTGAAGGCGCGGTTGACGTAATTTACAACACACTGGAGCTTGCGGGACTTAAGCACGACGAAGGCCCCGACATAGGCGGTGACTTCGGCCCCTATGTTCAAAGCGAAAGAAAGGACATGTATCTGCCCTACGCCGAACAGCTTATAAAGGAAGGCAAGGCGTACCGCTGCTTCTGTTCAAAGGAAAGGCTCGAAAAGCTGCAAAGCGAAAACGTGGGCGGCGGCTACGACCGCCATTGCCGCGACTTGCCGCAGGAGGAAATCGACAGGCTCCTTTCGGAGGGCACGCCCTATGTTATCCGCCAGAAAATGCCGGTCGAGGGCAGCACAACCTTCAGCGACGAGGTTTTCGGTGAAATCACCGTTGAAAACTCCGAGCTGCAAGACCAGATTTTAATTAAGACCGACGGATATCCCACATACAACTTCGCAAACGTTATTGACGACCACACAATGGGCATTACGCACGTTGTAAGAGGCTCGGAGTATTTAAGCTCTACGCCCAAGTACAACCTGCTGTATTCTGCCTTCGGCTGGGAAATTCCAACATACATCCACCTGCCGCTTATCATGGGCAAGGACGCCGACGGCAACGTTTCAAAGCTTTCAAAACGCCACGGCGCGACCGGCTTTTACGATTTGATTGATGACGGCTATCTTCCGCAGGCAATCATCAACTACATCGCGCTTTTGGGTTGGTGTCCGAAGGACAACCGCGAAATCTTTACCCTTGCGGAGCTTGAAAAGGAATTCTCAACCGACAGAATCAGCAAATCTCCCGCTGTGTTTGACTACGACAAGCTTTCGTGGTTCAACGGCGAATACATAAAGGCGATGACGCCCGAGCAGTTTACCGACGCCGCTATGCCGTACTACAAAAAGGTTTTCGGCGACAGGGAAATGCCGTTTATTAAATTTGCGGACATTCTGCAAAAGCGCACAACTCAGCTTACGCAAATTCCCGAAATGCTCGACTTCTTTGCCGAGCTTCCCGAATACGGCAAAGAGCTTTTTGTCAACAAAAAAAGCAAAACAAACCTTGAAAACGCTCCCGTTGTTTTGCGTGAAGCGTACAGCCGCCTTAAGGCATTGCCCGAATGGACGGCGGACGCCGTTCACGATTGCCTGATTAACATGGCAAAGGAAAAGGAGCTTAAAAACGGCACGGTTATGTGGCCGGTAAGAATTGCCGCGGCAGGCAAAACCGTAACTCCCGGCGGCGCGATTGAGATTTTGGATATTTTAGGCAGAGAAGAATCGCTTGCCCGTCTTGAAAAGGGACTGGAAATTTTAAATAGTTAAGAGGATAAAAACCATGGCTGAAACAAACACAAATGAGGTTATGAACGGTAACTTCATTCACGATTTTATAGATGAGGACATTGCCGCCGGCGGCAGATATGAAGGACAGCGCGTACACACACGCTTTCCTCCCGAACCGAACGGCTACCTTCATATAGGTCACGCAAAGGCGGTTTGCATTAACTTCGGTACGGCTGAAAAATACAACGGCATTTGCAACCTTCGAATGGACGACACCAACCCCACCAAGGAGGACGTTGAGTACGTCGACGCAATTAAAGAGGACATAACCTGGCTCGGATTTCACTGGGACGACCGCTTTTTCTACGCTTCTCAGTATTTTGAGCAGATGTATGAATTTGCCGTAGAGCTCATTAAAAAGGGACTTGCATATGTGTGCGAGCTCACTCCCGAACAGGTCAGGGAATACCGCGGCGACACCCAAACTCCCGCCAAGTCTCCGTTCCGCGACAGACCTGTTGAGGAAAGCCTCGATTTGTTTGAACGCATGAAAAACGGCGAATTTCCCGACGGAAGCATGACCTTACGCGCTAAAATCGACCTTGCTTCCGGCAACTTCAATATGCGCGACCCGGTAATTTACCGCATTAACAGGCTTCGTCATCACCGCACGGGCGACAAATGGTGCATTTACCCCATGTATGACTTCGCGCATCCCATCGAGGACGCGCTCGAGGGCATCACCCACAGCCTTTGTTCGCTTGAATTCGAGGCTCACCGTCCGCTGTACGACTGGGTAATTGACAACATTTCCGCGCCTTCAAAGCCCCGTCAGATTGAGTTCGCGCGCCTCGGCATAAACAACACCGTAATGAGCAAGCGAAAGCTCAGGGAGCTTGTTGAGAAAAACTGCGTTGACGGCTGGGATGACCCCAGAATGCCTACTCTGTGCGGACTTCGCAGACGCGGCTACACTCCCAAATCAATACGCTCATTCATTGACCAAATCGGCGTTTCAAAGGTAAACTCAATCGTTGAATACAGCTTTTTGGAGCACTGCCTGCGCGACGACTTAAACGAAAGTGCCGAACGTACAATGTGCGTGCTTCACCCGATAAAGCTTGTCATCACCAACTATCCCGAAGGCAAAACCGAAGAGTTTGAGGTTGAAAACAACCCCAACCGTCCGCAGGACGGCACACGCACGGTTACTTTTTCACGCGAAAGCTGGATTGAGGCTGAGGACTTTATGGAAGTTCCGTTCAAGAAGTACCAGCGCCTTTATCCCGGAAACGAGGTAAGACTCAAGTCCACTTACATCGTAAAGTGCACGGGCTGCAAAAAGGACGACGACGGCAATGTTTTGGAGGTTTACGCCGAATACGACCCCGAAACACGCGGCGGCAACACCCCCGACGGAAGAAAAGTGCGCGGCACAATCCACTGGGTTGACGCGAACAACTGCGCGAACGCCGAGGTGCGGCTTTACGACAATCTGTTCACCGTTCCCGATCCCGACTCAGGCGAAGGAAGCTTCCTTGATTATCTTAATCCTCAGTCCCTTGTGGTGCTCAAGAACTGCAAGGCGGAAAAAAACCTTGAAAACGCAGTCGCCCCCAAAAGCTTCCAGTTTATGCGTCTGGGCTACTTCTGCGTGGACAGCCGCGACAGCAAGCCCGGACATCCGGTATTCAACCGCAGCGTAAGCTTAAAGGACGGCTTTAAAAAGAAATAATTATGAAAAACGTACTTGTAACAGGCGGCTCGGGCGGCATAGGCACGGCAATGTGCGTGGGCTTTGCCCAAGCCGGCTTCAACGTGGCGGTGCACTACGGCACAAAAAAAGACCGGGCGCAAAAGCTCGCCGCGGTTCTGCGCGAAAGCTATGGAGTTGACGCCTTTGCCGTCGGCGCGGATGTGTCTGACCGCCAAAGCGTTAACGTCATGTTTGATGAAATCAAAGAACGCTTCAAATCCCTTGACGCGCTTGTAAACAACGCCGGAATCGCTCAGCAAAAGCTGTTTACGGATTTAACCTCAGACGACTGGAAGAGTATGCTGTCGGTTAATTTGGACGGTGTGTTCAACTGCGCCCAGGAAGCGGTAAAGCGTTTTATGCTGCCAAACCACAGCGGAGTTATTTTGAACGTCAGCTCAATGTGGGGGCAGACCGGAGCTTCATGCGAGGTTCATTACAGCGCGGCAAAAGCAGGTGTAATCGGACTTACCAAGGCTCTTGCCAAGGAACTCGGGCTGTCCGGAATTCGCGTCAATTGCATTGCTCCGGGCGTTGTTATGACCGACATGATGAAGTCCTTTGATGAACAAACGCTCAACGCCTTAAAGCAGGAAACTCCGCTTAACACCCTCGGCTCGCCCAAGGATATAGCCGACGCGGCGGTGTTTTTGTGCTCCGACCGAGCAAGATTTATTACAGGACAGGTTTTGGGCGTAAACGGCGGATTTATAATTTAACTCGTGGCCGGATCTAAACTCAAAAGAGTTTTGAGCCGGCGCTGTTTTACATTTTAACCGCACGGATAAAATAAAAAACAGGTATTCGGATGAATACCTGTCAGCTTGTCGAAAAAGCTCAGCGAAAGCTGGGCTTTTTGGTTTAGATATGGTATAATAGACTTGGTGATAGAAATGTTGGAAAAGAACGTACAAAACA
>ODAI010819020.1_pt1 | contig 11846 bp, 8 predicted proteins | sample 1539321 | NCBI WGS metagenome assembly ODAI01 (sample SAMN02144231, study PRJEB22623) | gut metagenome | biome: sheep rumen | host: Ovis aries | place: New Zealand
AGCTCTGCGCTCTCTCCCTGAACCTTCTGGGTATAGGTCTTCCCCACCTCGGTCATGGTCACCGGCGGCTGGGCTGCCAGATATTCCTCGTAGGACAGAGGCCAGGTCGGAGGCGCCAGCGTCAGACCGCTGAGGACCATCGGCTCATTGATCGCCTTGAGCGTCAGGGTGTTCTCCCCCTCCTGGAAGTAGAACAGATAGGGATCGGTCTGATATCCCATGTCGTCCCGGCAATACGCGGTCTGCCGATCAAAGCGCTCCACCTGGGAGGGACGAATGTCGTTGCCCTGATTATCCTGACGCACCTCGCCCTCATCCGTCCACAGCCGGCTGAAGCGCAGCGTGGACGCGCCGGTAAACGGCAGCTCCCCGTTGATGCGAAGCTCCCGCTCAATGTCGATCCCGCGGCTGGGCGTGGTCAGATAGTCCAGGCGAATGTTGTACAGCCCGGCAGCGGGTACCTCCACCTGCCAGGTGATCTCGGAGTCGTCCGGCGTGAACAGCCCCTCGCTGCGCATCTCCGCCTGACCCTCGAATTCGGCCAGGTCAACCTCCACGGCTTCCGCGGGCACAGGATCCCCCGCATGCGCCTCCACATACGCGTCGTATGTGTTGCTGCGGCCGATCCCGGACACCTCCGTGCTCAGGTCCACCCCTTCGTACTTGGCACTGAAATCATTGGCGCCGCTGTTAAGCAGGATAAACCCGCCGACCAGTGCAGCAACGATCAGAACCCCGATCAGGATATTTCGCCATTTTCTTGACATGCATCCATCTCCCATTGTTCCTGCAACACCAGAACCCGGATACGATCCGGAAGCGAACAGGATTATTCAGCTCTTGTCAACAAAAAGGTTGAAAAAACCGTGCATAATTATACTATCCGTCTAAAGCGTCTGTCAATCTTCTTTCATTCACAATTCGTTCATCTCTTCGTCACATTCGAACAGGAAAAAGAAAAAGCAGACAGTCTGTCATGACTGACTGCTTTCGAACCGGGAGGCGAAATCAGCGGATTTCCGCTCCCAGCTTGAATTTCAGATTGCCGAGAATTTTCTTGACGAACCGATCCACCTCTTCCGGCGTCAGCGCGTGATCCTCCGCCTCGAAGCGGAGCTTGAAGGCCATGCTCTTCTTGCCCTCGCCGATCTGTGCGCCGCGGTAGATGTCGAACAGCTCCACATCGGTCACCTGCTTGCAGGCTTTCTGCATTTCCTTCATGAGCGCGCCGCAGGTCACCTCTTCCGCCACCGTCAGTGCCAGGTCCCGGTTCACCGGGGAGAACGCGGAAATCGGCCGGTACCGGAAGCCCGCGGACATGTGGCTCATCAGCTTCTCATAGTCGATCTCGCCCAGGAAGATCCGGTGATTCGCCTTGCTGTCCTTATGCAGCTTCAGCTCCGCCGTCACCTCGTTGGCCAGCTTGCCGAAAACGCCTACCTGCTCCCCTTCGCACAGAATCCTGGCGGCAATGCCCGGATGCAGATAGTGAACGTCCTCCGCGCGCTCCAGCTCCAGCTTCAGCCCCAGCGCCTCTCCCAGCGCCTCCAGGCTGCCCTTGACCGTGAAGAAATCCTCCGCGTCTCCAAAGGCCGCAAAGCCCAGATGAGGCTTCTCCGCCGGTGCCTCGCCGTCCTTCTCCGCCGGCAGATAGATGTTCGCCAGCTCGAAAATGCGCCCCTCCAGATTTCCCTTCTTCAGGTTTTCCACCACGATTTTCAGCATGCTGGGCGCCAGCAGCGGCCGCATGATGCCCAGATTGACCGAAATCGGGTTCTGAATCCGCAGCACCCTCCGGCCCTCTTCCGGAATGCGCAGGGCGTCCAGATCCGCGTCCGCGTAGAAGGACAGCGTGCACACCTCATGGTATCCCTCGGCGCACATCACGCGCTTCACCCGGTCTCTCCGCTGCTGCTCGGGCGTCTTGCCGCCGCTGGTCACCATGGAATCCTTCAGGAAGGTCGGCACCACGTGCTCGTAGCCGTATTCCCGGATGACCTCCTCCGCCAGATCCGGCTCGCCTACCTCGATATCCTCCCGGTACCGCGGCGCGGTGACGGTCAGCAGGTCTCCCTCCCTCGTCACCTCGAACTGGAGGCTCTCCAGAATCCGCAGCACCTCCTCCGCGGGCACCTCGATGCCCAGGATGGCATTGATCCTCGCCAGGCTGGCCGTAAAGCGCTTGCCTTCCCGCGGCGCACCGGCCGAGCAGTCAAAGGCGCTGGCCGTAATCTCTCCGCAGCCCAGCTCCTGAATCAGATGCAGCGCACGGGCCATGCCCAGCTCCGTGGTATATTCGCTGATGCCCTTTTCAAACCGGGCGGAGGAATCGCTGCTCTGTCCCAGCGCGCGGGACGTTCTGCGCACATTGTCCCGGGCGAACTTCGCGGCCTCGAACAGCAGCTGCCGGGTGTTCTCCGTAATCTCGCTGTTCAGTCCGCCCATAATGCCCGCCAGGGCGACAGGGCGGTTGCCGTCGCAGATCACCAGGTTCTCCGTCGTCAGGGTGAAGGTCTTCTCATCCAGCGTCTGGATGGTTTCTCCCTCCGCCGCCCGCCGCACGATGATTTTCCGATCCTGCAGCTGCTCCATGTCAAAGGCATGCATGGGCTGCCCGATCTCCAGCAGCACGTAGTTGGTAATATCCACCACGTTGGAAATGCTGCGCAGGCCGCACAGCGCCAGATGCCGCTTCATCCACCGGGGGCTGGGCCCCACCTGGATGTTCCGCACCCCGTGGCCCAGATAGCGCGGGCAAAGATCCGGCGCGTCCACCCGGACCTCCAGGTCGGGGAAAACATAGTCCGAAACCGTGTAATCCGTCGCGGGCATCTTCAGGGGCTTATGCAGAAACGCGGCCACCTCCCGGGCAATGCCCAGAATGCTCTGGCAGTCGGGCCGGTTCGCCGTGATGGAAATATCCAGAATGTAGTCGTTCAGCCCGACCACCTCGCGGATGTCCGTCCCGGGCACCGTATCCTTCGGCAGATCCATCAGGCCGTAAACCTCCGCGCCGGGGTACAGATCATCGTTCAGCCCCAGCTCATCGCCGGAGCAGAGCATGCCGTTGGAGGGCAGCCCCATCATGGGCTTCGCGTGAATCTGGATGCCGCCCGGCAGCCGGCTGCCATCCAGCGCGGCCGGGGTGTGCATTCCCTCGTAGACGTTCGGAGCGCCGGTCAGAATCTGAATCGGCTCTCCGTTTCCCGTGTTCACCTGGCAGCGGGTCAGATGCGTCCCCTCGATGGGCTCGCAGGCGACCACCTCGCCCACCACCACGCCGGAGACCTCCGCCCCCAGGTCAATCAGCTCCTCCACCTCAAAGCCGCAGCTGAAGAGCTTTTCCACCAGGCTTTCCACCGGGATATCAATATCAACATATTCCTTCAGCCAGCTGAAAGGTACCTTCATCTTCCGTTCCTCCCTTATCCTTCTTCGTTTCCGCCCGCACCCGTCTTTCGCCGGTCAGGCCGCGTTCACTCTCTGAACTGTTTCAGGAACCGAAGATCGTTTTCAAACAGCAGTCCGATATTGTTGATGCCATACTTCAGCATCGTGATCCGCTCGATGCCGATGCCGAAGGCAATCCCGGAATAGACGCTGGGGTCGATCCCGCAGTTTTCCAGCACATGCGGATGCACGACGCCGCCGCCCAGCACCTCGATCCAGCCCGTGTGCTTGCACAGGGAGCAGCCCTTCCCGCCGCACTCAAAGCAGCTCACATCCACCTCCACGCTCGGCTCGGTGAAGGGGAAATAGCTGGGACGCAGCCGCGTCCGAACGCTGTCGTCAAAAATCTGCTTAACGAATTTATCCAGCATTCCCTGCAGATCGCACAGCGTGATGTTCCGGTCCACCACCAGACCTTCCATCTGGTGGAACATGGGAGAATGGGTCGCGTCGCTGTCGGAGCGGAACACGCGCCCGGGAGACAGCACCTTGATGGGCGGCTTTTCCATGTCCATGACGCGGATCTGCCCGCCGCTGGTCTGGGTGCGGAGCAGCCATTCCGAATCCAGATAGAACGTGTCCTGCATATCCCGGGAGGGATGATCCTTGGGCACGTTCAGCCGGGTAAAGTTGTGATCGTCGTCCTCGATCTCGGGGCCGTCAAAGATTTCAAATCCCATGCCGGCAAACACGTTGATCATTTCATCCCGCACGATGGACAGCGGATGAAGCCCGCCGAGGGGCCGCTTGGTGCCGGGCAGCGTGATATCGACCGCCTCCAGCCGATTCCGGGCGGCCATCTCCATCTGCTCCATCTTTTCGCTCATGGCTTCGTATTGCTTTTCGGCGAACGCTTTGAACTCATTGATCACCTTGCCCATGGCGGGACGGTCCTCCTTGGCCACCGCGCCAAGGCCCTTCATGAGATCCGCGATGCTTCCCTTCTTGCCCAGGAAGTCCTGCCAGAAGGCGGCCAGCTTCTCCTTGGAATCCACCTGCGATAATCTCTGCTCCATCTGCTCCCGCAGCGCTCTGATCCGTTCTTCCATTCCCGTTCACTCCTGTCCGAATAATCGCTAACGCCCCTATTTCTATCACTTGTCCCCTGAATTGTCAAGGAAGACAGAAAAAACGGGGCAGGCCGCCCCGTTCGAAAACCTGTTTCTTATTTATATGCCGGTTTATTGCGCGTTCCGGACCATGCGCTTGATATCCTCCAGCACCGCGCCCACGGTCGGATTGGTCTTGGCGTTGGCCTCCGTGGTTTTGCAGCTGTGCAGCACCGTCGTATGATCCCGGCCACCGAACACCGTCCCGATCTGCGGCAGGCTCATGCCCGTCATTTCCCGCGTCAGGTACATGGCGATCTGTCTGGGAACGGTAATCTCCCGCTTCCGCGTCGGCCCGGTCAGCTCCCCGATGGTCAGCCCGTAGTAGTTGCACACCGTGTCCATGATCAGCTCCGCCGTAATCTGCTTATGCCGCCGCTGGTCAAAGATCTCCTTCAGCGCCATCTCGCACAGCTCCATGGTCACCGGGGACCGCGTCAGGTTGGCATAGGCCTCCAGCCGTGTCAGGCAGCCCTCCAGCTCCCGGATATTGGTGTCGATCTTTCCCGCGATCAGCTGAAGCACGTCGTCCGGCACCTGGAAATGATCCTGCAGACACTTTTCCCGGAGAATCGCAACCCTCGTGTCGATATCCGGCCGCTGAATATCCGCCACCAGTCCCCACTCGAACCGGGAGCACAGCCGCTCCTCCAGCCGCTGAATCTCCTTGGGCGGCTTGTCGCTGGTCAGCACAATCTGCTTGCCCTCGTTGTGCAGCTCGTTGAAGGTGTTGAAGAACTCCTGCTGCGTGCTCTCCCGCCCCGCGATGAACTGCACATCGTCCACCATCAGCACGTCCACGCTCCGGATCTTTTCCCGGAATTCAAAGGTGCTGTGCGCCTGAATCGCGCTGATCAGCTCATTGGTGAACATTTCGCTGGTCATGTAGAGGATCTTCATCTCCGGATGCTCCCGATGGATGAAGTGACCGATCGCCTGCATCAGGTGGGTTTTCCCCAGACCCACTCCGCCGTAGATAAACAGCGGATTGTAGGCATCCGCGGGCGTCTCCGCGACCGCCAGCGCCGCCGCGTGGGCAAAGCGGTTTCCGCCGCCCACGACAAAGTTCTCAAAGGTATACTTCGGATTCAGCCTCGGATCGTCGTCCCCCGGATTCTTCTCCGTCAGCTCCTCCATGGCCTCCAGCTCCTTGCGCGTCAGGAGCTGAACGTGCATGGCCGTGCCGGCGGCCTCGCTCAGCCGCTTGTCGATCACCGGCACATACTTGTTCACAATCATCGGGCGCATGCTGTCCATTTTAATGCATACGATCAGCTGATCCCCCTCCACCCGGACGGGGGTCATATTGCCATCCACCCATGTATTATAGGAAACAAAATTCATGTCCTGCTCAATCATGGAGCAGGTCTTTTGCCACAATGTTTCCGCGTCCAGCATGGTAAAGCCTCCGAAGCCGGAGCGCGTTTCCGCGCGCCCGGTTTTGATGTTTCTGTCCGGCGTTGAAAAGAGCACACGATGAACGTGAATCGTGAGCTCCGAATCACTGAAATGTATTCTTTTTCCAGTTGCCGAACTGGCTAAGCCATCATAGCAAAAAGCCTTCAAAAGTTCAAGCCTGCCTCCTTCCGCTCCCTGCCGCAAATTCAGCGAACCAGTCAGTCTAAGTTATCCACAGCTTGTAGCCGCTCTTTTCCACACCCCCACATGTAGTTTTCCACCGCTCTTCTCGTCCATTTTCGTCGCTCCTATTTCAAAAAAATTTAATTTTTATGACAAATATTTCAGATGTGATTAATTTCTGTCTTCTTTTTGTTTTCTTCCCCTCCTCCGGCGGAAAGAATCGTCCTCTCCCCGGAAACCGTACCACGGCGGCAAAACAGGACAGTGGATAAGTTTCCTTCTTTTTGATATAATCTTTCCTGCAGATTCAGGGACAGATGCAGGATGATATCGGATGGAATCGGAGGGATGGAGCATGATCAGCGTGCTGCAGGTTCAGATGGCGCTCCGGCCCGTTCTGGGCACATCGCTTGTCAGCGACCCCGGCTTCGGCCGCCGGGTGGCCGCGATCCTGCAGGGCTGGTTTCCGGGGCGCCTTTCCCTGGAGGAAACGGCCGCCCAGGTCGAGGATGCCCTGTTCAATGAGCTCTATGAGCGCCTGGGTCCCTCGATGACTCTGCGGGCGGAGGATGGGTCCTCCCGCCGGATCCGCATGGCCGACCTGCCCGATCTGGCGGATGAATGCATGGGCGTCCTGTTTGACTCGCTGCGCGTCACCCCGGCCCATTACGATCTCCTGCATGCCTATTGCATGAAAAGCGGCTCCTTTGCCGGCCTGCGCACGCTCTATCTGCATTTTCAGGAGCAGACCCCGCCCGGGGAGCGGAAAATCATCGCCCGCATCCTCCGGGATAATTACCCCGCGGCCCGCTGGCAGTCCTGGCTGAATCCAGCGGACTGCTGACCGTCCGCCGCCGTTTCCCGTATGCTCCGGAAGGAAGGCTGCTTCCTTCCGTATGATTGAAAGGTCGATGTTGCATGTTCAGCGTTTCCGCCGAGATTTATGAGATTCTTTCTCTGGCGCTGCGCTATGTTTTTGCCCTCTGCGGCCTGCTGATCGTTCTGCGGGCCTTTCGCTGGCTCCTGGCGGACCGGCGCGAAACCCGCTCCCGTCTGCGCCACCTGCCGGATGCCGGCAATATCGGCGATCTGGTCGTTCTCGCCGGCTCCGGGGAGCTGGCCCCGGGCATGGTGCTGCCCGTGCCGAGGGAGGGCGTGCTGGGCTCCCGCCGCGCCTGCGACGTGGTGATTCCCTGCCCCGGCGTCCGGGGGCGTCATCTGGATTTTTCCTGGCAGGATGGCATCGGCCTGCTGCTCCGTCCCCGCAGCGGCTGCGAGGCCGTGGTCGATCAGCAGCCCGTCAACTGCCAGTCCGATCCGCTCCGGGCGCCCCTTTGCCATGGCTCCTGCCTGCGCGTGGGGGAAGCGGTTCTGCGCCTTCGCGTGTTTGCCGGGCTGGACTTCAGCGCCGAATCCCTGCCTGCCGATCCGGCAGCCGGTTCCCTGTCCGCCGATGCCGCTCAGCCGTCCTTCGGCATGCCGCTGCCGCCGGATCCCGGCGCGGTGTCCTTCCCCGCCTTTGATCCCGCCTCCGGGCCTGTGGAGCCCTTCGTTCCGGACTCCGCCCCTGCGGCACCGCAGCCCGCAGCTCCGGCGGAGCCGTCGGCCGCGCCAGACCTTCCCTCCGACACGCCGCCTGAAAGGGACGCGCCTTCCGCCCCCGCGCCCGCCTCTCCTGGCAGGCCGCCCCGCAGAAGGCGCTCTCAGCGCTGGAAGGAGGACTGGAGCGAATGAGCAGAGGAAAGAAAAATCCCCGCCGCAGGCTCACCAGCATCGTAGCCCTGTTCTACTTCCTCACCTTTGCGCTGCTGGCCCTCCGGGACGGCAACGTCATCGGATACAGCCTGGCCGTCGCGGTTCCCGCCGTCATCCTGATCGGGGCCTATGTGCTCCCCCGGCTCTTTCCGATTGACCAGCTGCTTCTCTCCCTGACCAATTTTCTGTGCGCGCTGGGCGTCCTGATTCTTTATTCCACCAATCCGGCCAACGCCATCCAGCATGCCCTGACCTATGGTCTGGGGCTGCTGGCCATGGTCTTCTGCATCTATCTCGTTCGGGTCGTTTCCTCCTGGAGCCGTCTGATCTGGCTTCTGGTGCCGCTGTCCCTGGCGCTGCTGGCGCTTCCGCCGCTCGTTGGCCGGGAGATCAACGGCGCGAAGAACTGGATCTTCCTGGGCTCCCTCTCCCTTCAGCCCAGTGAAATGGTCAAGGTCGCCCTGATCCTGATCCTCGCGCATTTCCTGAGCCGGCGCAGCCTTCTCCCTCTGCTGGGGATCGTCGTCGCCTGCCTGGCGCTCCTGATGCTTCAGCGGGACCTCGGCACCGCGCTGCTGTATTTCCTCACCTCGCTTCTGCTTTTCTGGATTGCCTCCGGCAATCTGCCCGTCACCCTGGCCGGCCTGGCCTGCGGCGCGGGCGGCGCCTGGTGGGGCTACCGGCATTTCGCCCACGTCCGCCAGCGGGTGGCCATCTGGCAGGATCCCTGGCAGGATGAGCTCGGAGCGGGATATCAGCTGGTGCAGAGTCTGACAGCCATTGCCAGCGGGGGCATTTTCGGCGTGGGACTGGGGCTGGGCTCCCCAACCTCCATCCCCATCCATACCTCGGACTTCATCTTTGCGGTCATCTGTGAGCAGTTTGGCATGTTTTTCGGCGGCTGTGTGCTGCTGATGTTCGCCGCGCTGATCTGCCGCGGCGCCATGATCGCCGCCTCCGCGCGGACCGGCTTCCAGGGCCTCCTGGCCATGGGCGCGACCCTGCTCCTGGGCCTGCAGACGCTGCTCATCATCGGCGGCGTGCTCAAAATCATTCCGCTGACCGGGGTCACGCTTCCCTTTGTCAGCTATGGCGGCACCTCGCTGGTCGCCAGCATGTGCCTCGTCGGCCTCATTCAGGGCGTCGGAAGCCTGAATGAGGACCACCTGCAGGAGGACCTTCATCTGGCCATGCTGCACCCGTAGAAAGGAGGCTTGCCCATGAAACAGCAGCGCTACCGGTATAAGATCGTCGCTCTGCTGCTGTCCCTCGCCCTGGTCGGGCTGGCCGTCTGGGGCGGCTGGAATCTGGCCCATTACAGCACGCGCTGGTTTTCCCGCGCCACCAATACCCGCCTCACGGCCCAGAAGAAGGCCGTCACGGCCGGCGATATTCTGGACCGCAACGGCATCCTTCTCGCCACCACGAAGGAGGGACGGCGGGAGTACCGGGATACCTCCGCAGACCGGGCCGCCCTCGTGCATCTGCTGGGAGACCGCCAGGGCCGAATCGCCAACGCGGTGGAATCCTTCCAGTCCGGGTATCTCTACGGATATCAGTCCTCCCTGCTGGATTCGGTCTATCGTCTGATCCGAAAAACGGACCGCGTCGGAAACACCCTGACCCTGACCATCGACGCGGAGCTTTGCACCGCCATCCAGCGCGCCTTTTCCGGCCACCGGGAAACCGAGGGCCACAGCGGAGCGGCGGTGGTGATCAACTACCGCACCGGGGAGGTTCTGGCGCTCCTCTCCCTGCCCAATTTTGATCCGGATCAGGCCACGGAAAGCCTCATCGCCACCCTCGATCAGCCCTACTGGAACCGCGCCACCCAGGCGCTTTATCCTCCGGGCAGCACCTTCAAAATCGTCACCACCGCCGCCCTCCTGGAAAGGGATCCGGACGCGGTCAACCGGCAGTTCACCTGCGAAGGCCATCTCGATCTGTCCGATACCTTCTCCGTCCATGACTTTCAGAACGCCGTGCACGGAAAGCTCACCCTCCGGCAGGCCTTTCTCCATTCCTGCAACTGTGTCTATGCCGCGGCCGCGCTGGAGCTCGGCCCGGACGCGCTTCGCAGAGAAGCCCGGCAATTCGCCTTCGGAGACAACTTCCTTTTCCGGGATCTGGTGGTCGCAAACTCCGTCTATCCTTCCGGAGCGCAGACGCAGGAGGCGCTGGCCGCCTCCGGATATGGGCAGTCGGCCATCGCCGCCACCCCCATGCACCTCTGCCTGATGGCGGCCGCGGTGGCCAATCAGGGTGTCATGCCCGAGCCCAGGCTGCTCAGGAGCGTCCGGTCCGTTTCCGGCGTGGCGGTGCTTCCCTGGTCCTCCTCCACGGTGGGCAGCGTATGCACCCGGGAGACCGCCGCCGCGCTGCAGTCCATGATGAAGGACGTCGTCCAGGGCGGAGGCAGCGGCTCCCGCGCCTCGGTCACGACCCTGGACATCCGGGGAAAAACCGGGACAGCCGAGTCGACGGTTCAGGGCCGGAAGGTGAATTATGGCTGGTTCGTCGGCTTCAATGCCCAGCCGGATCTGCCCTTTGCCCTCTGCGTGCTGACCGAAAACATCGCGGAGGGAGAAACCGGCGGAACAACTTCCGCCCTGATCGCGAAGGATATTTTTACCTATATGAAGAATTATCCCGAAAGGGTCCAATAACGCGGGCCGGCTGCCCGTGCATGAAGAAAGAAGGAACACGAAACCATGAAACGTCTGACCGCTCTCCTGCTCACCCTCCTGCTGCTTCTCTCCGTCCTCCCCGCGCAGGCGGCCAAATCCAAGTCCACCCCGACCCCGGCCCCCCTGGAAATCCAGCCCGAGGTCATTCAGGAGGTCCCTGAACAGATTCAGCAGGTGCTCGATCAGGCCTATGAGGAGCTGATCGCCGGCGACGGCCTGGAGCTGAAAAAGCGCAATAAATATACCGACTGGAACGGATCCCACACGGGCTATGGCTGGTGCGGCGGGTTTATCACCTGGTGCATGCTGCAGCACGATGTCCCCATGCAGAAAAAAAATGATATCAAGGCCGGCGAGGTTCCCGGCGTGGTTCATGTGAAGGAAGCCGGCGTCGGCAAGCTGGTCACCGGCTATCAGAAGATGTACCGGACGACCATGATCCCGCAGAAGGGCTTCATCGCCGTGTTCGGAAATCAGATGTCCAAATACGGTATCTCAGGCCTCTATCATGTCGGCCTGGTGTATGATGTCGAGAAGCTGTCCGATACCCGCTATCGCATCACGACCATCGAAGGCAATGTTTCCTCCCCCGGCTACGAGGACGGGCATAAAAAAGCGACCCATACAATCCGCATGTTCGTCCGGGATTATGACATGAGCGCGGAAAAAAAGAATAATATCACCCTTGTTCCCGAGGAGGAGCGCACCCGGCAGGAAAGCAGCATTTTCTCCTATCAGTATACCTATAATAATAAGACCCTGTATATCAATATGTTCCTGATGCCCTGGATTCCGAACGAATAATCGGCGCCATTCGGAAGGAGGTTCTGTCCATGCTGCTGAGTCTGCTGGCCGCGGCCCTGTGTCTGGGAACCTGTCTCCCCCTGTTCATGCATTATAAGAAATCGCTGCGCCCGGTCATGGCCACGATCTATAAATGTCTGGGCACCGCCTGCGCCCTGATTATCGCGCTCACCGCGGCCATCCGTCTCGATCCGATGGCCTGGCTCTGCGTAGCGGCTCTCCTGCTGCATATGGTGGCGGATGGCGTGCTTGAGTTCAATTTTCCAGCCGGAGCAGGCTTCTTCATAGCGGGTCACATCTTTTACTTCGCATGCTTCATGCAGCGATTCCCTTTCACGGCGACCCATGTCATCTGCTTCGTCCTGCTGCTGGCCGGAAGCCTCTTCCTGCTGTATCGCTGGCGGAAGCAGGCCGGAAAGCAGCTCCCCCTTCTGATTCTCTATGCGGTTATGCTCTGCGC
>ODAI011111325.1_pt1 | contig 11844 bp, 8 predicted proteins | sample 1539321 | NCBI WGS metagenome assembly ODAI01 (sample SAMN02144231, study PRJEB22623) | gut metagenome | biome: sheep rumen | host: Ovis aries | place: New Zealand
ACAACCGGTTTTACTGCAAGATCATCTTATCTTTATCTTATCGGATGTGCATATTTTTCGGAAGGAAGCTGGAGAACAAAGCAGTGGTTTTCGGAAAATTATGACGACGAAAGATACATTATAGAAAGCTTCTTTGATTTTGCAAAAAGAGGCGGCTACAAGACCCTTATACATTTTAACGGCAATCAGTTCGATCTGCCGTATCTTACCCAGAAAATAGAAAGTTACGAGCTGGATCTTTCCCTTTCCGATTTCGAGGGAATAGACCTTTACAAGAGGATCAGCCCCTTAAAGCATCTTCTGGGTCTTACTTCTTTAAAGCAAAAATCAATCGAAAAATTCCTTGATATCGAAAGGGCCGATGTTTTTTCAGGTGGTGATCTGATAGGTATTTATCATGACTACGTCAAAAGCCCTTCTGAATTTGCATGCAATTCCCTTCTGCTTCACAATGAAGACGATATAAAGGGAATGATAAGGATACTCCCGATGCTCTCATACTGTGACCTTGTTTCCGGAAAATTCAGAGTCAGCAAGGTTCACGCAGATACATACAAGGATTTTAACGGACAGACCCAGAGCGAGATAATCATGAGCATCGCATTAGAACAGCCTGTTCCAAAATCCATCGCAGCATTTGCCCACGGCTGCTATATCAAAGCCGAAGGCAGTCAGGCAACCGTGAAGGTTCCAATCTACAATGAGGAAATGAAATATTTCTATGCAGGCTATCAGGACTATTATTACCTGCCTGAGGAAGATACTGCGCTCCACAAATCCGTAGCGACATTTGTTGACAAGGATCACAGGACCCAGGCTACCGCAGCAACATGCTACACCAGAAAATTCTCATCATACCTGCCCCAGTGGGATTCTGTGTTCGAGCCTCTCTTCAGAAGGGAATACAAGAGCACTGACCAGTTCTTTGAACTGACAGATGACCTTAAGCGTGACAGAAATGCATTTAACAAATATGCATGTCACGTGATCCAGATGCTGGCTTCTTCATACTGACATTCTTTGATGCACATAGAAATGCCTTTAAATGAAGGCGTCCCAAATGATGTCGTCTCAGATCAGATCTTCACAGACCCGAGACGTCTGCAAAGATCCTGATATTCCGAAAAGAAAATTTCAGAATCTTTTCTGATATATTCTTCATCCTTATCACGACCGGCAAATTCATGCTTCTTTGCATGTTCACTGAGTTCAGAAGCACCTATCATCGCCATATGCCCCTTAATTGTATGGGCCTGTCTTCTGTATGCTTCATAATCTCCCTCAATTGCATACTGTCTCATTTTCCGGATCATTTCTTCTGATTCGGCAGCAATATTAGAAATTATCTCAGCTAAAATTTCATCCGATGAACAATGCATGACAGCCGTATCATAATTAACCTCTTTTATCTTACTGAAGGCAGCCTCAAGCGGGGACTCACCTTCCTCATTTTTTGATTCAGCATCAGAGGAAAGCTCAATGATCTTCCCGGGAAGATATTCCTTGATGGCAGCTTCAAGCCTGGCAGGATCAATGGGCTTGGTGATATAATCGGAAAATCCCGCATCCATATAAATCTGCCGGCTTCCGGCAAGTGCGTTTGCTGTAAGAACTATTGCAGGAGTTGAACTGTTCAGTGAATCCGGAGATTCATGTATTTCGCGGATAGTCTCAATCCCATCCGGTGAAGGCATCATATGATCCAGAAGCAGAAGGTCATATTTTTTCTTTTTGCACATCTCAATCGCTTCAAGTCCACCGGTACAGGTATCGGGAACAATATGATTACTCTTGAGGAAGAGTTTTACGATGTTAAGATTGACAACATTATCATCAACAGCAAGGATCTTTGCATTCGGAGCGATAAAATCCGAATAATGCTTTACCAAAGCGCCGCTGCCTTCGAAACGGTTCATGCTTTCTTTAAGTCTTGCATTTACTGTGGTATGATCCACCACCTTAACGGGAATAACTACGGTAAAGGACGATCCCTTTCCGTATTCGCTCTCAACACTGACTGTGCCTCCAAGATTATCAAGGATCCTCTTTACTATGGCCAGCCCCAGACCGGTTCCTTCGATATTTCTGTTCTTTTTTATATCCGCTCTGGAAAAAGCATCAAAAAGACCGTTCTTATCAGCATCCTTAATGCCCCTTCCCGTATCAGAAACAGTTATCTTTAGTCCGAATGTACCGTTTGGATCGGAAATATTTATGTACTCTCCTCCGACATGAAGGGATATGGTTCCGGAATCCGTGTATTTTACCGCATTTGTAAGCAGATTGATAAGGACCTGTTTGATCCTGAATTCATCGGAATAATGACCGTCCGGTACATCATCTTCTATCTTAAGGTCGTAATTAAGACCCTTGCCCTCCGTCCGCTCTTCTATGATACCGTTTATATCCCTTATAAGAGTGGCAAAACTGTAATTTGCATATGAGATCTCAAGCTTTCCCGATTCGATCTTGGAAAAATCAAGAACATCATTGACTATGGACAAGAGCATTTTTCCGGAATTGGAGATGGTCTTTGCATACTCCTCTATCGTTTCGTCTTTATTCTCCCTAAGTATCATCTCATTCATTCCCAGAATAGAATTGATGGGAGTCCTTATCTCATGCGACATTGAAGCAAGAAAACCTGTCTTTGCCTCGGAAAGGGCGATGGCGTTCTGTTTCTCCTCATTGATCTTTCGAAAATCGGTTATCTGCTGCACTACAACAAATGCAAGGAACCAGATAAGCCCTAAGAGCATGGGAATACCGTCATCAACAATAAGTGAGAAAATAAGGGTTATGATCTCAATCACCGCAAAAACGATAAAGCCTTCAAAGCCAAGAGCGGTATATCTGTACTCTTTTGAATAACCTCTTTTTATATCCACAAAAAGAATACCGAAAACACAGATAATTATCATCCCAAGAACAATATCGATATAAAGAAGTGCACGGGGAAATGTAAAGATCCCGCTGAAATTAAGCAGGGTCCAGAGAATGGCATTTACCGCAGATGCAACAAGAAGTACCGCAGTAATCTTATGGTAACGTTTATGCTGGATGGAATCAAGATAAACCAGGAATCCGAAGGGTATCAGCATGCACATTATATAGTTCACTATACCGTCAATATGATAATGCCCGAAAGCAATGGGGAACAAAAATGAATTTGTCATCATCCATGCCGAGAGGATCATAACGGCAAGGGATGCATAAAGAAGTTCAATATGAAGCTTATATACTATCCTGATGATAACACCAATAAGAACAATGACAGCAGAAACAAAAAGCAATATCGTTGATAATACAAAAGTAAAACCGAACCTGAGCTCTAATTCACGATAAATGCCAAGAGAATTTGAAACAAATGTTTCGGATACGACAACAGGTCTCCTGGGAGTCGGATATCTGGTGATCCTGAGTTCGGCACCGGAATCTTCAGCGCTTAAAGGGACCTGGGCATAAAATGATTTAACGGCTCCTCCCGGGAAAAGAACATCCCTGGGATTTACGAACTTCTGGCGTTCAACGCCGTTTACATAGACGGTATAGCTGTTGCTTGCAAAGAAGCAAAGTACATATCCGCTTCCTAAATCGTCAGGAAGTGTCGCATAAGTATTAAATGATTCTTCATAAAGACGTTTGTCGTTATAAGGGCCTTTTACATCAAAGCTGTTTCCTGCTTCATCCACAACAGTCCAGTCTTCAATATACTCAACATTATATTCCTCGGATCTGATGGAAGGCTCAGCATGGGTATAATAAATAAGGAACCCGATGGATAAAAAAAAGAGCGCAGAAAATATAACCATCGAGATCCTTATTAAATGATCATACAGAGTTTTTTTCATTACATACCTTTGCCGTAATAAAATGAGTTTTCTCTGGAATAACCTATTTCTTTATAATTAACAATCTGTTCGGTAGAACCGATGAAAAGGAATCCGCCGGGCTTAAGTGAAGTATAGAATTTCTTGAATACTTCATCTTTGGCTTCATCGGTAAAATAGATAAGCACATTCCTGCAGACGATCATATCATAATTGGTATCGTATCTGTCTTTAAGAAGGTTATGCTCACTGAAGGTAACGTGGCTCTTGATCTCATCGGAGATCTTAAATGAAGGTCCCACCTGAGTAAAATATTTCTTCTTGAAATCCGCAGGTACGGATGCAATTGACTTTGCATCATAAAGACCTACCTTGGCTTTTGCTATAACGGTCTTATCAAGATCCGTAGCGGTGATCCTTATCTGATTTAAAGGCACATGTCTTGAAAGAGCCATTACAAGAGAATAAGGCTCATCTCCGGTAGAACATGCAGCGCTCCAGATCTTAAGTCTTGTACCGAATCTTTTTACAAGTTCGGGAATGACTTTTTTATCCATATAGTCCCACTGCTCAGGATTGCGGTAGAACTCGGACACATTAATGGTTATATAATTGATGAACTCATCAAAAAGATCCTTTTGGGATTTAAGAGCAGAAACGTAATTATCATAACCGTTTATCCTGTTCTTCATTATAAGATTATCGATCCTGCGCTTCATCTGCTTTTCTTTGTAAGCGTTAAGATCGATGGAAGTCATCTTCATGATCTCTTTTTTGAAATATTCATAATCTGCAGCCATGAAAGTCCCCCTCCATAATTTGTTTTAATAAAACAATTGCTTTTCCCGATAATCACTTACCGGGAAAAGCAAAATTATAAGTTAATAATACAAAGCTCTCGGAAAACTAAGATCACTCTTCTTCCTTGATGGCAGCCTCAACATCAACGGGTGCGGTATCTGCATCCTCATCATCTGAATCGGGAGCAGTAAGAGCCTTGACTGAAAGTGATATCTTATGATCATTCTCATTGAAGTCAACGATCTTTGCGGTAACCTCATCGCCAACCTTAAGAACATCTGAAGGCTTCTCAACACGATCCTTGGAAATCTGTGATACGTGAAGAAGTGCATCAACTCCGTTCTCAATCTCAATGAAAGCACCGAAATCGGTCATGCGGGCAACCTTACCTATAACAACTTTGCCGATGGCGAATTTATCGGTTGCATCCTTCCAGGGATTCTCATCATCAAACTTAAGAGAAAGAGCAATCTTGTTGCCGTTGATCTCCTTAACAAGAACCTTGAGATTATCGCCGATATGGAATGCCTTCTTGGGATTCTCGACTCTTCCCCAGCTCATCTCTGAAATATGGAGAAGTCCGTCGGCACCGCCAAGGTCTACGAAAGCACCGAAATCGGTAACATTCTTTACGACACCGTCTACGATATCGCCAACCTTGATCTTATCAAGAAGTGCCTTCTGCATCTCTTCCTTCTTGGCTGAAAGAAGCTGCTTACGGTCTCCGATGCATCTTCTCTTGTGAGGATTATACTCAATTACAACGAAATCGATCTCCTGACCGAGATATTTGTTAAGATCCTTCTCATAATTATCGGAAACCAGACTTGCAGGAATGAAGATCCTGGTTCCGTCAACCTCAACGGTGATTCCACCCTTAAGGATAGCGGATACCTTTGCGGTAAGAACTTCGTGATTGTTGAAGGCTTCTTCGATACGCTGGTTGGCCTTCTCCTGCTGTACCCTCTTGTAGGATACGATAACCTGTCCTTCACGGTCATCGATCTTGAGAACCTTTACTTCAAGCTTATCGCCGGGCTTTACAGCCTGTGTAAGGTCAATGCTGTTATCGTTGGAATACTCGTATTTGCTTAAGATTCCGTCAGACTTGCATCCAAGGTCAAGAATGATCTCCTCGGGCTTCACATCAAAAACCGTGCCTTCGACTACCTCTCCTGTATGTAATACTATTTTCTTTGATTCCTGTTCTTCCAGTAATTGTTCAAAAGTTAGTTCCTCTGACATATTTTTGAACCTCCTCAATAATATTTTGCGGAGTGGAAGCCCCCGCGGTGATGCCGATCAGCTTAACAGATTCAGGTAGTTTGTAGTTAATTAGGTCATCCGGTTTCTGTATACAAATCGTTTCAGAGCAGTTTTCCGATGCGATCTCATAAAGTCTGCGCGTGTTGGAACTTGCGCTCCCCCCTATGACTATCATCATATCTGCTTCTTTTGAAAGGACACGGGCTGCATCCTGCCTGTCCTTTGTTGCAGAACATATAGTGTTCACAACATTAGCATTATAACCTTTTTTGTTTATTATTTCAACAATTTGTGAAAATTTTCTGTCCTGAAATGTTGTCTGGGAAACAATGGTCAGGTCGCCTTCAAAAACGGTATTTTCAGCCTCTTCCTCATTTTTCACAACATAGCATTTTGTATCGCACCATCCGCAGATACCGACCACCTCCGGATGGACCGGATTTCCCACAACAACTATGTTTCTTCCTTTTCCGCTCTCCTTTAGCACCGTATCATGGATCCTTTTTACAAAAGGACAGGTAAAATCTGCAACTTCACAGGCCTTGCTTTCAAGAAGACTGTAAATATCCCTTCCTACGCCGTGGGCGCGGATAATGATACAGGCATCTTTTGGAAGATCGAGCGTTTCAAGGCTTTCCCTGTCCTCTATAACCCTGACGCCTTTCATTTCAAGATCATGAACAACAGTCTCGTTATGTACTATGGGTCCATAGGTAAATATGGGTCTTCCGCTTCCGATCTTTTCGTACACACCGTCAACGGCGCGCTTTACGCCAAAGCAAAAGCCGGAAGGATCCGCAAGTTTGATCTCCATCATTTTTCACCGCATATTGAGCAGATCTTTTCAACGACCTCATCGATGGTCATATCCGAGGTATCTACAAGGATGGCATCAGCAGCCTGTTTGAGAGGTGAGATCTCGCGGGTCATATCACGGTGATCACGTTCTTCGATCTCTTTTTTGACTGTATCAAAATCAGGATGCTCTCCTTTTTCTTCAAGTTCCTTTACACGTCTTTTTGCGCGGACTTCGCTGGATGCAGTAAGGAATATCTTAACATCTGCATCAGGCATGACAACGGTTCCGATATCACGTCCGTCCATGATAACACCGCCGCGGTCTGCAAGGCCTCTCTGAAGGGAAAACAGATGCTCTCTTACCTTGGGGACGGAACTTGTAACGGATGCAGCATTTCCAACAGCTTCTTCACGAAGCCTTCCCGTAACATTCTCATCTCCGAGAAAAACATTCTGCACTCCGCCTGCATATCTGATATCAACCATGGCACCGGTACACTTTTCTGCAACGATCTTAGCATTTTCAACATTCACTCCGCTTTCGAGAAGGTAAAGAGCAACTGCCCTGTACATTGCTCCGGTGTCCACATAGATAAGATTCATTTTCTTTGCACAAAGCTTTGCGATAGTGCTTTTTCCTGCACCTGCAGGTCCGTCGATTGCTACGTTCATATTTTCTCCTTTCAATGAATATCTGTCATGGCATATGCTGCAGCGCCTTCTCCCGCAGCATGACCCGTTGACCAGGCGATCTGCAGATTGAATCCGCCTGTAAGAGCATCCAGATCAAGTATCTCCCCTGCAAAAAACAATCCGGGAACGATCTTACTCATCATATCTTTGGGAGATACTTCCTTTACGCTGATGCCGCCCTTTGTGATAATAGCTTCATCAAATCCTCTGGTCCCGGATATATGCATTTCAAGATTTTTTAATATAATAACAAGCTTTCTTCGTTCTTCCTTTGTAACATCACCGCATTTTTTGTGGGCTGATATTCCTGAAAGACTGCAGATAACGGGAACAAGCTTTGCAGGCAAAAGATCAGGAAGAACATTTATAAAATGCTTTTCGTGTTTTTCCGAAAATTCACGGACAAGTCTTTCATCAAGCATCTCATCAGTCAGAGCAGGTTTAAGGTCAAGTACGATCCTGCAGTCATCGTTTTTTTTCACAGGGTAGTAACTGCTTGCGGAGAGCACCATGGGACCGCTTACGCCAAAATGAGTAAAAAGCATTTCGCCGAAATCTTCGAAGACAGGCCTGTTTCCGCTGTACATCTTCAGACCCGTATTTTTAAGGGATAAACCCTGGAGCTCTTTACACCAGTTTTCCTTTATCTCAAGAGGGACAAGGGATGGAACGGGAGTCACAACAGTGTGGCCTGATTTTTTCGCAAAAGCATAGCCGTCTCCCGTACAACCTGTTGAAGGATAGGACACTCCTCCTGTTGCTATAACAAGCGCCCTGCACTCTTTACTTGATCCGTTATTTAATATCAGTTTAAACGATCCATCATATGCCGATATGTCTTTTACAGCAGTTCCAAGCTTTACACTGACATGCGCCTTTTCCAGCATGTTTTTCAAAGCCCTGATGACATCCGAGGAATGGTCTGATACCGGGAATATCCTTCCGCCTCTTTCTTCTTTGAGTTTAATGCCCTGAGATTCTATATCTTCACAGATATCTGTATTCCCATATGCTTTAAGGGCGCTGAACATGAACTTGGGATTGGATACTATATTTTTTATGATCAAATCCTGCGAAGCAGAGTTGGTAACATTGCATCTGCCCTTACCTGTAATAAAAAGCTTTTTTCCAAGTTTTTCATTTTTCTCAAGAAGAAGGACATCCGCCCCTGCTTCAGATGCCGAAACGGCGGCCAGCATACCTGCCGGACCGCCGCCTATTACGATCACGTCTGTCATTTGTTATTATCTCCCGACTGCCTTCTCAGGGAATAGTTCAAAATAGGATCATCGTCGATGAAATCTATCTCGTCATTTAAGTAAACCTGATAATCATTCCATACGGATTCAAGCATCTTAAGATTCTTTCTTATCTGATCGGGAGCTTTGACACAAAGTGCGACCACGATTGCATTTATCACGGAAAGAGGTGCAACCAGAGAATCAACGATGGAAACCATATCGGATCTTGCATAGAGATTGCATGTAGAATAAAGGGTCATTGGAGAATGAGCGGAATCCGTTATGGCTATAACCGAAGCTCTTCTGTCATTTGCAAACTCCATTGCCTTTAAAGTCCTCATGGAATATCTGGGAAAAGAAATTCCCACAAAAGCATCCTCTTCATTGATCCTGATCATCTGCTCAAAAGTCTCAGTCACTGATGTTGTATTTACGAGTACACATCCGGGACGGACCATATTTAGATAGAAATGAAGAAACGATGCAAGGGGTTCATTGGAACGAAGTCCCATGATATATACATTTCTTGCTTTTAAAAGAATATCAACAGTCAGATCGAAAGCAGAAGGATTAAGGTTTTTGATGGTATCCTTGATCTTTTCTATATCTGAATTCAGAACGGAAGCAAGGATCTCCGACTGGGAAGATCTGCCGTATTTTTCATCTATCTTCTGAACCGAGGAAAGCTTGGTCTTGACACATTCAACAAGACTCTTCTGAAAATCGGGATAACCGTCATACCCAAGTGCCGAGGCAAATCTTACTATGGTTGATTCACTGACTCCGATCTGTTTTCCAAGTTCAGCCGCCGTCATAAAAACAGCGGTTTCATACTCATTCTGAATGTAAAATGCAATTTTTTTCTGACTCTTACTCATCTGAGGGATCATATCCCTTATCCTGATGAGCACATCACCCTTAAGATCCATACACTACCCTTTATCAATAAAACAGAGAATAGGCGGTTCCTCTGTTTCACAGTTATGCCAAAAATGAATTGTATGCTTTTTCGAGAAGTTTCATAGTCTCTTCATCGGTAAGATCGTAATCTCCCGAAAGAGTCATACATGCGGCACCATGAATGAATATCCACATCTTCATGAACATTCCGCCGGGATCTGCACATCCGGTCTCTTTGGCCATATTGATCTCGGCAACAACATTACCGGCCTCACCATTCAAAAGTTCATACATGGATGTTCTGTTAGGGATCACATCTACGAACAAAAGTCTGAAAAGATTTTTTTCTTTTCTTGCAAAAGCAATATATGCCATACCGAGATTGGTAAAGGGCACCTTTCCCACTCTTTCGAAAGCGGCATAATAATCTCTGAAAAACTGTGCAGCCTTGGCGTATACCGCAGACTGAAGTTCTCCCATATTTTTGTAAACCCTGAATATAGGCTGGGTCGAGCAACCCGCTTTTTCGGCAACGTGGCGCGCTGTTATTGAACCTGCTCCAAGCTCCCTGGTCATTTGAAATGCTGTTTCAAGAATGTGATCGATGGTAATGCTTTCTTTACGTGCCATTAAAGATTTTCCCTTACTTTTTTATAATAGATTTTAAAGAGTCTTCTAAAAAGAGACGATTGTTATTTTACCATACAAGGCTTACAAGTCAAGGTTTCACGGATGTTTAACAAAAAAAATTTTACAAATTTATTACAGTACGTAAAAATACCCTCCTTACCGGTTTATCCGGCAAGGAGGGTACATAAAACCGTATGCCTTAAAATGAATTTTTATGCTTCAGATCTTCATAGCGTCATCAAACAGGATATGATTTATTTTCCTTATCTGCAAGGTTCACATCAACACCTGTCTCCTGTGCCTGACGATATTTGAAGAATTCGGTAGCAACCTGAGGGAACAATGCATATGAGAGAACGTCCTCATCCTGCTTCTTCCACTGCTTCATTTCTGCTTCGATGGAAGCAAGTTCAGGCTCGGTGTGGCCGGTAGCCTCCGCACTTCTTGCGGTTGAACGCTTCTCGCCGGGGATGACCTTGTCAATAACCTCCTGGTTCATGGGCTTAACGGTCTGACCGTAATTACCTCTGAGAAGATCCTTGAACTCACCGGTAGCCATCTTATAACGCTCGCCCATAAGGACATTGAAGATAGCCTGGGTTCCGACGATCTGTGAAGAAGGAGTAACAAGAGGGGGCTCACCGCAGTCCTTACGAACACGGGGGATCTCTTCAAGTACGTCTCTGTAACGGTTCTCAGCCTTCTGCTCTTTAAGCTGGCTGACCATGTTGGAAAGCATTCCGCCGGGTACCTGATACAGAAGGGTCTTGATGTTAACTCCAAGAACCTTGGTATTCATGAGGCCGTTCTTAATGCACTCATCTCTGTAGGGTGCGAAATAATCCGCGATCTCAGCAAGAAGAGTCTGATCGTAACCGGTATCATAAGGTGTTCCCTTGAAGGTCTCAACCATAACTTCGGTAGCGGGCTGTGAAGTACCGAGTGCAAAAGGTGAAATAGCGCAGTCTATAACATCAACACCGGCTTCTACTGCCTTGAGGTATGTCATCGAAGCAACGCCTGAAGTGTAGTGTGTATGAAGCTGGATAGGAAGCTTGGTGTTCTCTTTAAGAGTCTTAACAAGCTCGGCAGCCTTATAGGGAACGAGAAGGCCGGCCATATCCTTGATACAGATGGAATCGGCACCCATCTCCTCGATCTTCTTGGCTGTATCAGCCCAATACTCAAGTGTATAAGCATCACCCAGTGTATATGACAGAGCTATCTGGGATGAACCTCTGCCCTCCTGAGCTTTGATCTTGTTGGTAGCATCTACGGCTGCCTGAAGGTTACGAAGGTCGTTCAGGCAGTCAAATATTCTGATGATATCGATACCGTTTGCGATAGATCTCTCAACGAATGCATAAACAACATCATCCGCATAAGGACGGTATCCTAAAATGTTCTGTCCGCGGAAGAGCATCTGAAGCTTGGTGTTCTTGAATCCGTCACGAAGTTTGCGAAGTCTGTCCCAGGGATCTTCCTTCAGGAATCTGAGGGATGCATCAAAAGTGGCTCCGCCCCAGCACTCTACTGCTGTGTATCCTACCTTATCCATAGTTTCAACGATCGGCAACATTACCTCAGTGGGCATTCTGGTGGCGATCAGGGACTGATGAGCGTCACGCAGTACAGTTTCCATTATACCGACCGGTTTTTTTACCTGTTCTGACATATCATCATCT
>ODAI010912780.1_pt1 | contig 11843 bp, 13 predicted proteins | sample 1539321 | NCBI WGS metagenome assembly ODAI01 (sample SAMN02144231, study PRJEB22623) | gut metagenome | biome: sheep rumen | host: Ovis aries | place: New Zealand
GGTAGCATGGCAGCATCCATGTTACCATTCTGTAACATGTCATACCTCACATTCAGGTCCTCCACCTGTACAATGAAGACATGCTGCTTCTTCCTTAGCATCGAGTCAATGGCAGCCTCTGCCATTTTCTTTGATAAGCCATCCCTGTCAGCAGCAATCATCTTGTCCGACAGTTGGCTGATGCGGCTCAGGCGTGCCTTCTTTGCCGTCAGCAGATAGAACGTCATGTTCGTATCAGCGCCCTCTACAATGCCGTCCTTCAGTGCCTTGCGACATTCAGACAGGGCATTGTATCTCCTCAGCCTTACATCCACGTTCAAGGTGTCAAAGAGTCTCAGCTCCTTTGCCACGACTATCGGCAGACAATCCATTGTTGGCAGTACGGCAATCTTCAGTGCTGCAGAATCAGCCTTTCGTTCAGCCTCCCTCTGTTCACGGGATATGCGTTCCCGCTTCTCCGCATCGTTGCAAGACACCATAGTGAGCGATGCAGCTGTCATTGCCACCGCTGCTATCATAATATAAAGATGTTTCAAAATTCCTTTCATCAACTATAATTACTTTTGACCTTAGACTCTTTTTTCCGTAACTTGTTTTGCGATGGCAAAAGTACAATTATAATCTGAAACTACCAAATTTTTTTAGTTTAAAGGTTAAAACCATTAAACATTGCCCATCGGAATTATGTAATCGGCTCACCATCCTGATGGCAGCACGATATTCTCAACGTCGTGGGCTTTGGCAAACAGCGGTGCTATCTCCTCGTTCGTAAATCCTGCTATGCCGCAGCCTATTCGTGTTACGAGAAATGTCAGTTCTGGGTGCTGCTTGGCAAATTCAATGAATTCATCCACATACGGGCGTATCGTCTCTACGCCGCCTTGCATAGTCGGGATGCCGTAGCTCTGTCCTTGCAGTCCGACACCTTGTCCCATGATAGCCCCAAACTTGCGGTAGGCAATATATGCCGCACCACCGCCGTGCATACCCTCCAGATTGCTGCCAAAAACGAATATCTCGTTCGGCTGCAATTCCGTTATCAGTTCTGGTGTAGTTCTTTTCTTCTGTTCCATAGGTTTTTATGCTTGGTTATGATTCATGCCGCGAAGGTACGAAAAAAATAAATAATACCAAAACGAAAACCAAAGTTTTTCGTATATGCTGTACCATCAGATTTCGTCAAAGATACACCGTTATGATAATGAAGAACCAAAAAAGTTTTGGTTTTGGTCTTGTTTTTCTCTTTTTTTATATATCTTTGCAGTCGAATTTTATAGAAAAATACATAAATATGAAGAAGTTCTTTACTTTTGCCTTTATGGCAATGACGGTATTGGTGACCCTCAGTTCCTGCCAACGCGATGAAGAGATTGCTGAAGACCTCGAAGGCATCTGGGAGGGAGAGGTCTCACAGGCATATTTCGTCAATCGTTACTCAATGGCTGTAGATTATCAGTCCGTGGATATAGAATTCTATAAGAACCCTTACCGCTACGCCAAGGGCGATGGCATAGAGTATGACTACAGCGGCTACGACCGTTATGGCAACTGCTACTATTATGTGTGCCGTTTTGTTTATGAGGTAAGGAACGGCTATATTTATATGGACTATGAAGACGATACTCACGTAGTGATATCACGCTATTCGCTATCCGGTACGCGCTTCTCAGGCACTTTCAATGACTACTACAGTGGAGAATATCTGGCAGACTTCGATTTGTATCGCGTGGATGGCTATTACTACAATACCCACTCAGGCAACTGGCGCGTTCGCTCCGGCGAGGGAGAAGCAGTTGATTCAGTAAAGATGATTAAGGATGACTCTTACGAAGCATCCCACCAGCGAGTCCTGCAAAACGCTGCGCAATAGTCAATTCCCATTTAACTAAGCCGAATCAACGCAAACTGATGAACAGAAAACGTATGGGGCTTGTTGCAGTATGCATGCTGAGCCTCATATCATGCAGCAAGGACGCTATGAAAACGATGACTTTTAAAGGGTAATACTAAAATAACTGAACTTTCGGAAGTGTTTTTTATTTATCAAGAATTTGAGAATTTAAGAATTTCCTAGTTTTTGCAGGGCAAAAATAATCTATTCATTCTCGTCAATTCATCTGATAGAGTATTGCATGTTGAGAAAAATTCTCTAATTCTTGATAATAATAAATTACTTGACAGACAATAAGTTGCCTACACCCGAAACTTAAATAAAATAATTAAAGTATGTACACAGCCAAGATGTCTCCAGAGGAAATAGACCATGAGTCATACGAAGATATGCGTAATGTCATTGCCAAGATGAAATATAAGCAAAATGACTTCCGCCGTCTTGTTCTTAAAACTACCCACTTTCCCGTACGAATGAAATATGAGCAGAACACAGTCAGAAAGAATCGCTGGGTCGTGTCTTTCGTCGCGTGGTCTAAACGCAATATTATGGGAAGAGCAGGGACGTCTTATTATTCTATATGCGAGTCGGAAAAAGGTAAATTTATATATTGTACTGTTCCTTCGGAAAGACGTGGAAAGGGCTTTTACAAAACAGTCGTGTTCAAGCCCCATTTCTTCAGCCGTTATCGTGAACGCATGGGATTAGAAGAGGGCGGTGAGAAACTCATTGATCAGATAATGTCCACCATAGTAGCCTTTGCATGTCATTTCCAAAAGCATTTTGATGGACGGGTTTCTGTCATCATAACTCTGCCTGAAGGATTCTGCTTTGGCGAGTCTTATCTTCATGACGAAGTGATACTTATTCGCACATTTGTGCCTGCGCGAATGTTCTTTGATGACCAGAAAGAATTGCATGAGGCACAATGTGCCTGGCTTGAACAAGGAGAAGCAGAGCATCTAAACAAATTGAAGACAATGACCAAACAAGACGAAATAGAGTTAAGGCGCAGCAATGATTATGGAAGACAACTGAATCCTATGAAACTGCCTAATGACCCAACAGAGTTTATGCGATGGATGAGAAAAGCCAAATCAATAGCACCGGAAATAGATAATCCTGACGAAGATGATGATAACGATGATACATTACTTGAATAAATAAGAGATAATTGTTGCTATTAGCCAATACCCCATAAAAATAACAACCGGAAAGATGACACATCCTTCCGGTTTTTTTTTGTGTGGTAGAAATGACTTTACTTCACTCCTTTTCTTCTGTTACACTCTCTGCACAGCATCTGGCAGTTTTCAATGACCGTGCGTCCGCCGTCTCGCCAAGGAGTTATGTGGTCACCTTCCATGAATTCAAAGTCAAATTCTTTACCGCATATAGGGCAAATGTGATTCTGATTTTCCCATACAGCCAGTTTTATATCATCGGGGAAACTGCGCAAATCAAGATAGTGTTCATCACCTGTCAGCACATAAGGTATGATGCCCAGTTGTTTTTGTATCTCGCTGTCACGCATCAGCTGTGATATACGTTGTCCCAATTCTGCTGTATCAAGAGTTTCTGAGCCATATTTATCATATAAGGCAGCCCAGTCAAGCCCCTTCATTATCTTCTTGAACTTCTTCATGTCGAAATTCGTGATAGCCCAATTCAATACCGTTTGAAAATACGTCCAAAGATTATTGGCATTGGGGTCATGCTGATGGTCTGCCATATATTGCACGGCATTCATTCTGTGCCCACCACGTGTTTCGTGGTCCGCTATCCATTCCAGCGCCTTCTTCAGAAAATCCTGACGTATCGGTGTGCCAATTACAAGGTCTTTCCCCAGACGGTATGCTCCGCAATTCGACTTTGAGAAATGACGCTTTGCATCGCTAACGAAAGGTCCTGCAAAGATGGCATTGTTTATTTCCTGTTCATTCAGTGGCTTACCAGCGATGTTAATGGTCTTAAACCACTCAAGTTTCTCTGATGGCTCACCCTCGCAGAGATAGATTGTCAGGGGATAGTTTTTTATTTTATCTTGAATATCTTTCGGCTGATTGAAGAAGTTCTTAAAATCATACGAGAATTTTCCAGCAACATATTCGCATAGTGAAAGTGTGCGCTGTTGCCCGTCCATCACCTCGTATGGACATTCAGCATCATCGCTACGCTTTACCCAATACATCACATTTAGCGGGTAACCATTCAGGACTGTTGTAATGACAGCCTGCTGTTCTTTTTCATTATATATGAACTCGCGCTGATATGGCGGACGTATATCCAACTTTCCGTTATAGCCACGAACGCCTTGTTCGTCGTTGTTTACATAACCATTCGTTATTTCACCAACGGTTACTTCTATTTGCTTTATTGTCATCATATCTTTTGAGGGTGTTTGTTACGGATAAGGATTCTGCTATATTGTCGTTTTCCATTTACAACACCACAGCCGCCACGGTCTTCTGGGTGTGATTTATATCCAACTTCTTGCAAAACGCTACTTGGAGCAGATGCTCTGGTATTGCCACTTGCTTGCCAAACTATTTCAAATTGGTTGGGATTATATTTATCCAAAAACGTTATTGGAACGCCCATAATACCATCATAATCACAAGGAATATCTTGCGTTTTGCTTACGTTTATTGCATTATAATTATCATAATTTGGATATTCATCAGGAGAATATTTACAGACTAAGTCTATTTCTTCATTTCGTTTAGGTATTTCAAGATTAGTAAACCAATTAACTCCAGAAACTCTAATCATATTTTTTTTATGGTCTCCTGCCGTCGCAATGTCATCATAAGGTGATGTGAAGTGTGCTGCTGCACCTTTAAAGCCATAGCCTAACCATACTTGATTTGATTGGAGAAGAGGGAATACTTCTTTATAGGTAATAGCATTCTGATGTCCAACAATCAAGAACTTCTTTTTATACTTCATCAGTTGCCCGATATACTCACGAAACAGCGAGAACGGCGGATTTGTAACTACTATGTCTGCCTGCTTCAGAAGTTCTATACATTCAGGATCACGAAAGTCTCCTGTTTTCAATATCGTACATACATTCTTGTCGTTCTGCAACAGATATTGTACATCGCTCAGGTCAACAGCTCCATCACCATTAAGGTCTTTTACCTCGGTAATTTCTACTTTATATGCGATTTTCTTCGGCTCATCCTCGAAATCTCCAAAGTCAATCATCAGCTCGTTGCCCTGAACAGGAGAGCCATTATAGCAGGTGCATATAAGTTTCTTTAGCCCTAATTGGTTAAATCTCAGAGCGAAATATTTAAAGAAGTTACTCTCATAAGGGTCATCGCAATTGCAGAGCACCACTTTGTCACGGAAATGCTGCCAATAATGCTGCAATTCCCGTTCAATGTCTGTCAACTGCGTATAAAACTCATCCTTTTTGGCAGTCTTTGCCGCATTTAGGTTTTTATTTGCCATACGCTATGCATTGTGCGTATTGCTTATCTTCGGAGGGGGATATCAACAACAAAAAGCATGGACAATCTCTCATCCATGCTCTGAGGTTGTAGGATACCCACCAAACCGGATAAGTCACGCCCATGCTATGCGCATAGACGTTTGCGACTTATTCTTTCGGTTTGATATTTGAAACTTCCTACATTTCAGAGCAATTCCGAATAACAGCAAACGCTTGTTAATTATTTTTCCATAAAATCATGCCAGGCACCTCCGCTGAGGTCTATCGCCAGCATCTGAGTGCAAAGGTACGATTAAGTGAGCAAATAACCAAATTTTTATTTAAGTTTTTTCAAATGTGAGGAAGCAAAATATCTATAATGCTAAAGGTTGTTTGATGTTATTATCGTTAATCCTCCATATGATTATCTTATTAAATGTTAAAATATAATTGATTTCTTTACAGGATGTGGAAAAAACAATTTTTTTTACTCATTGCATGAACAGAGTGTGTTCTGTAATATGTTTTTTCTTTGCTTTATTTATTGCTTGTTTACTTACTTGCTTGCTTAATTATATTTTTTTCATCTGCTGTTATATTTGTGGATGTTAGGGATTATCTGACTTGGAGAGGTGTCGCAGTCTGCCTGGCTAATTATTTACTTACTTTATTTATTTGTTGTCTCTTGTTGCTTGCTTGCGTTTCTCTTTGCAATTTGTTTGCACTACAAGTGGGGTGATAGAATGTGGTAAAGTGAGGTGATGTTTACAATCCTTTACTATGAATCTTTTATGTTATTTTGCAAAAATAACGCGAAAAATTTGGAAGATATTAGAAAATATCGTACCTTTGCAAAAAATATTATAGATATGGCAATAAAAATAATAAATGCAAAGCAATTTGCAACAAAATTAAAAGTTACGATTCAGAAATCTGGAAGGCTTGGGTTTACTGAAGAAACTGCAAATATTTTGGATTTATCATCCGGAAAATATGCAAAGTTTGCAAAAGATGACGAAAATGGAAAGCTATACCTTATTATAATAAATAATGAGGAAGATGAAGCCTTTCAAATAAAATCATCAAGTGGCTACTACTATGTGCCTGCTAAATTGATGTTTGATATGCTTGGATTTGATTATGAGCATAATAATGTTATGTTTGACTTGGTTCGGCAGTTTTCGCTTGATGAGGACCTTCAAGGCCTGGTATATAAAATGATACCACGTATAAATAAAAGAAAGGAGAAGAAAGGTGAGGAAGAAATAGAAAGCGAATAAAAAAGAAAAGCCCTGTTCAGGGCAAATGAGCAGGGCGGGAGTGTCTCTTTTTTAGGCAGTTAGAGACAACGGCTTCAAATCCGAGGATTTGGAAATGAAGTTTGGAGGTTGCAAATGTAGGCAAAAAAAAGCAATCTTGCAAATTTTTTATTTCCAAAACTGCCACAATTAACATTATTCCTGTCAAATTAAAAATAAATGTAAAATGACAGAATACAATTTTTTTAATTATTATAATAAAGAACATAAATATGGGTGGCAGAGGAAGTTTTGACAAATCAACTAAGTCAATTCCTGTGGAAAACAGGAAATACAAGACACTTGATGTGATTGATGGAATTAAAATAATAGAAGATTTTGAAAGTGGCAATGGCAAGACTCCTGTCATGTCAAATACGGCGGATACAATATATGCTGTATGGAGTGAATCTGCAGGTCGAATTAAACACATCTTTTATTATAAAGATCATTATTTATATTACTCCATTGATTTGGAGGGGAAAAACTCTCATGCTCACCATGTTTATGTTAATCCGGAAACTGGCGAAATAGGAAGAAAAACTCATAGCAAGAATAATTATCTGCTGCTGAGTCCGGACGAATGGAATCTTGTAAAAAACTTTGAGAAATGGAAAAAGAACAAGAAATAATAATGAGTAACTGGATGGAATTTCATCCAGTTATTACTAAAGCTGATTTAGGTTGGAATGAAGAATGCATTCGTGATGCTATGTCAGAAGATCCTGAAGAAATATTCAACTATTTTTGGAGAAATTTCTTCTCAATCATATTTTATTATGTAGATGATGGGAATTTCTATGAGTTGTTCATGGAGTCTACTCCTCATAAATTTTGGCGTATTCCCAAAACAGAAACGTGGGATGGCAGGTTCATTGGGAGACAGATTCTTTGGGAAAATCATAAAGAAGGTGAAGTGTTGTTAGAATTTACTGATGACACTGACTTGTGGAATACTCTAAAGATAGGTGGTAAACCAATTGGTGAAGTTTTAGATCGTTCCTATATAGCTGAAATAGATTGAGACAATGGATAACTGTCAATTATCACTATTCTCGGAAAGAGAATGGACTAATATGATATCCCCTTCTTTCTCACGAAAGAAAAACAGGATAGAGTGGGAACTCCGCAAATCAAGACTTGGGGCTGTCCGTGCTGACTTGTCTAATAATCTACAGTTATCTGAAGAAGGATGTCCCATTATCAAACCCTATTGGGGGGTACCAGAAAGCCCTTTGATTGATTTCAAGGAAGCACTTTCTTCTGATAATTATGACTATTGGGTACACTATTTCATAGACGATATCCTTTTTGAGCAAATATGGAATCCCAGGTACACTGAGCGAGATATAAGAATCCTTACTCAGTTCAAGGGAATGTTTACTCCAGACTTTACGCTTGATCCACGTCTTTCGATGTGGCAAGAGCAATTTAATGTATTCAGAAGTCGTGCCATTGGACAGATTGTCCAGAAAAGAGGTGGTAATGTTATTCCAACTGTAGGATGGTCATTTCGCAGAAGTTTTGATTACTGTTTCGTTGGCCTATCTGAAGGAGGAACTGTCGCTATCAGTACAAATGGTGTGTTATGCAAATTTGTATCGTTGCGGATGTTTATGGAAGGAGTTTTTGAACTTGAAAGACAACTACACCCTGAGGTAATTTGTATTTATGGTAACAAGATAGAGTTAAAGACAAAGGCAAGACAAATTTGGTTTCCAAACATACGCCTTACACATTTGAGGAAGTTGGGTAAAAAGCTAATTGTATAATTATGATATCAGGAATAACACAGTTAAATGTTAGAGAGCCAAGAGACATCAGAAGAAGATTCTATTCAGGGCAATGGCCGAATAGATAAAAACCTGGGATGGACAAGTCATGATACTTCTTCATCCGTTCCACCAGAGATGGTGGAATTAGATAGCCTGATCGAACGTATGGTTCAGGCTAGGATTTCTGATGTCCTAAATGAGAACAAAGAATTAAAAGAATTGCTTGCGGAAAAAGATGATTTCATTGCTTCTCTTTCAAAAGAGAACGGAAGACTTCGGAATGCTACTATTGATTTGACATTGAAAAATCAAAAACTGCAGGAAGACTATAATGAGGCACAAGACATTATAAATACCTTAAGAGGCAGAAATGAAAGTGCGTCGGGTTGTGGAGACTATGATTTTAAGTATAATGCAACGAATTTCGAACTTGTAGATCCCGATGTTATTGATTCTTTCTTCTTAAAACTTCTAAACCTTGCTCAGAATCTGGATATTACTGGTGGATACCTTGTGGATTGCGCCGCTGCCATAGCACCTATATTTATACTCCTGACAAAGGATGAGAGAATAGCAAAAAAATACCGTTATAAAGGCACTATGAAATCATTCTGCGATGAATGGAACCATAATGTTGCCGCAAATATTCCTGACAAAGAACGTTCTAAGAAACTGACCTGTAATTTTGGCTCTATAAAAACTTTTATCAACAGAGCACCGTTTAAGGATTCCTCTGTAGCGTCGTGGCAAAGTATGTTTGACGAAGGCAAAAACAAAGGAATCCTTTCAAGGGCTCTAAACATAAAAGTTCAGATGGAAAAGTTGTTTTCGTAACAAAACAGTTACCTTTTCCGCCTTGGACAGTTACCTTTTTCGTTATTCCGTACTTTTTCGGAATGACATCACCTGAAACAGTTACCTTCTTCCCCTCTGATTTGTGGACTAATAGTTACCTTCTTCAACACCGGTTTTCATGTGTTAGAAGATAAAAGCTGTGTGTCAAAAATAACCCGTACCTTTGCACCAACTTCTCAGGTATGTAGCCGCGTGCCGATTATGAAGGGGTGGCAAAGCAATAACCGTCGGCAAGGTGATTTGGGACCACTTTATTTCCTTAAATATGATAAAAACATGGAAGGAAATAACGTTTGTGTAAACGTTCAGCAGTCTGAAGAGCTGACTGGACAAGCAAACAACCAAGCCCAAGAGACGGTGCAGAACATCGTGAGCGAGGCTGTAAACCAACCTACTGCGGAAGAGCAGATGCTTGAACAGTATAGGCAGATTCTGCATGATACGCGCATTCGTAGCGATACTGATGTGCCGGAAGAGGAATATGCATTGGAAGTTGATGGGGTAGGGCTTTTTGCCCTCCGCGACATCCATGCGGTTAAGGCAAAGGCTAAGGCAGGTAAGACAACGACGCTGAAGGTGTTCGTTGCTGCCTTGCTGACAGGAATGATGTTCCGCATAAGGTCATTGCTCTCAAAGCCGCGCATAGTATTCTTCGATACGGAGCAAAGCCGTCGTGATACGAAGGGTATCCTTGATGACGTGGCTCGTATGACGGGATTGCCTCCCGAGGAGATAGATAGCCATGTGGCACTCTATTCTATGAGGCGAGTTGATCGTGAAGCTTTGTTACCGCTTCTGCGTGTGGCTATATCAGATGAGAAGCCTGCAGTCGTATTCCTTGATGGCATCGTGGAACTTGTTTCAAGTTTCAATGATGAGTCAGAATCAAAGCAGCTTATCAAGGAACTACTTGTGCTCAGTGAAGAGAATAACTGTGCCATTGTCAACGTCTTGCATACAAACAAGGCCGATGATGACCATAATATGCGCGGTCACCTTGGTACGATGCTTGCCCAAAAGGCTGCTACTGTGCTGGAATGTAAGAAGGATAATAGAAGTAGTGTTATTACTGTGACCTGTTCTGAAGCCCGTCATAAATCTATGCCCGATTGGAGCATAATGTTCACAGAGGACGGCCTTATCGTGGATGCAGATGAACAGCATAGGCAGATTCTGGAACAGCGCAAGGCGGAACAGCAACAGAAGCGTCAGGAAACTGCCGAGAAGGAGAAACAGGAACGCCTGGATGTGTGTGTTCGCCTTGTAGAAGAAAATGGTGGGGCTATCAGCCGCAAGCAGCTGATTGAAATTCTCATAGAAAAGCTTGAAAGAGAACGCTCTACAGTTTCCAATTACATAACAGCATGGATAAAGGAGGAGAAGTTGTTTGAAGACAATGATAAGATGATTTATACATCAAAAGAACAAGTTCTTCCTTTCTGATACCGCGATAAGATTTTTGTTTGTTGTTTGAGCCGCCTATATATATAGCGGCTCGAACAACGAACGAGAATCGCCAACAAAAATAATATAAAAAACAATATTGTAAGATTATGAATACCGATTTTCGTTATCAGTTAGAAACCCGTAAACTGACGGGACGTAACCAACAGAAGTTCACATGTCCGCACTGTGGCAGGAAGAAATGCTTTGTGAGGTACGTCGATACGCACCACGACTGCAGATACATTGCCGACGATGTAGGCAAGTGCGACCACCAGCACTCGTGCGGATACCACTATAAGCCCAGCGAGTATTACAAGGACAATCAGTGGGACGCAGAGCGCGATGACGGCAATGACACCACTAAGCATTGCACTCCCGTCATCCTGCCTCCCTTCCAGGCAATGCCTATGGAATATGTAGTTCGCAGCCACTCGCCACGCAGCACGTTCTGGCAATGGCTGTCCACCGATGTGGCGCACAGGCTGAATATTCCTTCAGGACAAATACAGCGTGTCTATGAAGACTACCATATCGGAGCCACGCGCATGGGTGATGTCATCTTCTGGCAGATAGACCAAAGGCAGCAGGTGCATGGCGGACATATCATGCAGTATCGTGCAGACGGACATCGTGAGGGCTTTCAGGGATGGACGCACATACCGCTGATACGCAAGGGCTTGTTGCCGCTTGACTGGCAACTGTACCAGTGCCTCTATGGCGAGCACCTTCTCGGTAAATATCCGGATGCTCATGTCTGCCTTGTAGAAAGCGAGAAGACAGCCCTCGTAATGGCTGCATACATGCCACGGCATTTATGGCTGGCGACAGCAGGCAGCGGCGGCTTGTCTGCAGAGAGGGTAAAGTGCCTGGCAGGACGGAATGTCACATTGTTTCCCGACAGCGGATGCTATGAGAAATGGTGTCGCCGGATGGAGCAAGCGAGTGATATAGACTACAGCATAGACAAACAGCTGGAGTCATATCCACCGAATACGGACTTGTGTGACATCCTGCTGAATAGTTCCTCCCCCCAAAACATGGCTTAGGAATTATTGTTGGAAGGCTTTGTAACAATTGTCAGGAGGCTTCGTAAAAATTGTTACGATGCTTCCTGATTTTTCTTCATTTTTTATCAAAAA
>ODAI012491293.1_pt1 | contig 11843 bp, 8 predicted proteins | sample 1539321 | NCBI WGS metagenome assembly ODAI01 (sample SAMN02144231, study PRJEB22623) | gut metagenome | biome: sheep rumen | host: Ovis aries | place: New Zealand
CAATGCCTTTAGATGAAATCAAACACAAAGTCGATATTGGTGAATTCACTATCGCGAAAAAGTTTGAAAGATAATCTATAACTTAAATTTGAAATCGCAGTTACTGCAGTGGTACTCAAATCCACTAGAAACCATCTTGTGGTCACATCTAGGACAAATGCCACTCTCAATCGCATGAGCGATTTCTTTTTTTATCTCTTCGTTTATTTGTTTTAGATATCCAATATTCTCAATGTGTTCTTTTTTAGAGATATCACTCTTTTGAGATTTGATTGTTTTATATATTTCATTTATCTCTTCTTTAGTTAATTCTTTTTGATATGGATATGAATCTATAAATAACTTCAAGTCTTTGAGATTGATAACATTTTCATCTCCAATATATGGAGCGTTATTTTTCACAAATACAACAACTGGAATAACTTCGTATTTGCGTTTCAGTATTTTACTCACCACAAAAGCGTGAGACTTATTTTGTTTAAGTGGATTAGAGATTCTTGTTCTCTCTCCTTTTATTTCTTTTAGCCAAAATGGCTCTCCGGTATTTGAGATTATTTTCCCAAAGTAGTTTTTTGTTTCAATAATAAAAACTCCATGAGGATGAATTAAGATATGATCCACTTGATGAGTCATTTCTGTTTTCTCATTTAAGAAGGTAATATCGTTAATAACCTTATGATATTCCTTAATTCCTGTTAATTTTTTCCTGACAAAAGCCTCGCCTTTGTCGCCTCTAGACCTTGTTGACATACCTTTATTATTATATCTCTTCCGCAACCAATATTTGCGTTTTTGCAAAGCACAATTGGTAGAAGGTCCACTATTTTAGTAATATTATTATCGTGTAGTTGGAGGAAAACATATGACTATCAAACTCGCAAATCGATTAACAGAATTAAGAAAAGAACATGGTTACTCACAAGAAGAACTTGCTGATAAATTAGGCGTCTCACGTCAAGCAGTTAGCAAGTGGGAAAGAGCGGAAGCTTCACCAGATACAGATAACTTAATTGAACTCGCACGCATATACGGTGTTTCATTAGATGAATTATTAGAGTTCAATAAAGAGCAAGCTGAAACAAATAAGAAAGGTGTTGCATCTGCCACCGTTGAAGATAACGAAAGCGGTAAAAAACTTCATATCGATATCAACTTGCCAAAAGATGATGACGATGACGATGATGACGATGATGAAGATGATGAAGACTGCACAAAAGGAAATCATTACTTCAAAGACACAAACAAAAAAGAAGAACCTAAATCATTAGGAGAACTTATCTCTTCTTTAGTAACAACATTCTTGGTTGTAATAGCCTACGTTGTATTAGGAACATTATTCAACTTATGGCATCCATTATGGATTATGTTCTTATTAATCCCACTAGTCCCATCTTTCTTTAACGCTATCGCTAAAAGAAAAATGTCACGCTTTGCGTGGCCAGTCCTAGTTACAATTGTCTTCTTAACAATTGGATGTCTATATGGATTATGGCATCCTATGTGGGTCGTATTCTTAACTATTCCTGTCTATTACGGAATTGCTGAAATAATCGAGAAATACAAAAAAGACCATAATAAATAAGCAAAATAAAACCATCAGTTCATTATGAAGCGCTGATGGTTTTTATTATTCTAATAAAGTTTATGAGTTAAGCTCTCATATTCTTGATAGAGCTTTAAACAAGCTTTTCTATCTAATTCGATGACGAGTTTTTCTCTTTCACCTGGTTGTTGCATTTGATAGAACTTTGCGTCTCTAAATCCGATTTGTTCGGTATCAAAGATATTACATCCATAATATACCTTATCAATGTTTGCCCATAAAATCGCAGACATACACATTGGGCAAGGTTCACCGGTTGTATATAATTCACATCCAGTTAAATCAAATGTTTTTAATTTTTTACACGCTTTATGGATAGCCATCATTTCACCATGGCATGTTGGATCATTATTTTTTAATACTTCGTTATGTCCTTTTCCGACAACAACTCCATCTTTAACAATAACTGCACCAAATGGTCCACCATGTTGGTTTCTAATACCTTTTCTAGCTTCATTAATAGCCATTCTCATGTATTTGTTCATTACGTATACCTGCTTTCTTAATAATTTTATCTTATTTACTCTCTTTTTTCGATTTCCATTTCAAATAAATACGTTGATAATAATCTTTCCAAGTCTTAAGCAGCACCTCTTCATTATAGAAATCAGAAACGAATATTGAGTTATTAACTTGTTCGTTATAGTAGGTTGCATCATTTTTGAGTTTTTGCAGTTCTATTGAAAATTCTTCAACGTTATTTCCTTTTGCGTATTTAGAGAAAAGAATTGGTTTATAAAGATCTAAATCTCTAAGCAAGAAAGGTTTATGAACATTAGCGATTTCTAAAATTGTCATTGGGAATAATTCCATGTATGAAGGCATAAAAAGTACATCACACATATTAAATACTTCATTCATGTATTGTCTGTCTATAATTGGAATATGCACCATATTTTGAGGTAAATTTTCAAATAATTTCTTATATTTTCGATATCCGTGCATGATTCTTCCAAAAGAGAATCCTCCAACCCAAATAAAGAACATTTCAGGATTTTGTATCGCTGTGTTAACAAAATCATCAATTCCTTTTCTTGTTTGGATTTGTCCACAACCTAAAACAACAAATTTATCTTTTGGAACATTATATTTATCTTTAATTTTATCGATTTCTTCTTCATCTAGAATCCTAAATTCTTCATGCGAGACATAATTTGGAATATAGGTTATCTTTTCGCTTGGTATTCCTAGGTCTTCTAAATCCTTTTCAAAACAAGGATTTACCACTACTAGTTCATCTGCTTTTCGATAGTAAGAATTCACATAACTATCGAAGATTTTTTCTGCTAATTTTGGTAATTTGATACTCTCATGGTTCTTAGAGGGAATGAAATGAACATAGACAACATTAAGATGTTTTTTATTCATTCTCATTCTATAAGATGGGTGAACACTATGGATGTGATAGATATCAAAATCACTTTTTCTCGAATTAATCTCAACATCAAAATCACTAATCTTTCGAATTAGCGATACTTGTTCACGATATGCACTAGCAACCCCTTGGCCCTTTGCAACCTCAGCCTTGCTGAGCATATTTATTCGGATTTTCATAGCATTAATAATTGTAAGAGTCTTTCTCTAAAAAAGAAACTATTTAATTTATGAAGACAAGTATCTTATAATTTAGATACTTTTTGAATATAAAGGAGGAAAAGTAAGTGTTAAGTAAGAAATTAGCTATCGAAGTTCTTAATGAAATGCTTTCCACAGGCGCTGATTACGCTGAAATCTTCTATGAAGATAGTCATGCATGTTCAGTGGCGATTGAAAACGGCAAAGTTTCATCAAGTTCTTACAATATTACTTCAGGTGCAGGCCTTAGACTCTTGAAAGAGAATAGATCAGTTTATGGTTTCACATCTGATTTAACTAAAAAAGGCCTACTTGATTTAGCAAAATCCTTAAATAAGTCATTTAATGGTGAAAGATTAATTACTGTTAATAAGTTAGAAATGATTAGAGGCAAAAATAGAAGTCCAATCATTCATAGTTATGATGATATCCCTCTCGAAGATAAAATTGATTTAGTTAGAGAAGGCATATCTGAAATTGAATCATTAAAAGATCCACATATCGTTAGATATATTGGTCAATTTGCTAATAACCATAGAGGAGTTACAATTTATAATTCCAAAGGAAAATGGTTCTCTAGAGATACAGAATTTGCTCGTTTAGTCTATTCCGTAGTTGTTGCAGATGAAAACGGAATGGAAACAGGATTTGAAGGACCAGGATGCCAAATGGACATGAGCTTCTTCAAAGACAAAGCCAAACCAAGAGAAGTTGCTAGAAAAGCCGCAAAAACTGCTTTATTAATGCTCACCGCAAAAGAATGCCCATCTGGAAAAATGCCAGTTGTTATTGGTAATGGTTGGGGTGGTGTTTTATTCCACGAAGCATGTGGACACCCACTTGAAGCAAGCGCAGTGAGTAAAGGATTAAGCTATGCAACAGGTAAAGAAGGACAAATGATTGCCTCTCCACTCGTTACCGCAGTTGATGATTCCACTATTCCAAATGAATGGGGATCAATTGATATTGATGATGAAGGTAATCCAGGTACAAAACGTATCCTCATCAAAGATGGAGTTCTTAAAGACTTCATGATTGATGACTTCAACGGTAGAAGAATGAATAGAGAAGGTAATGGTTCTTGTCGCAGACAAAACTATAAATATTGCCCAACCAGTAGAATGAGTAATACCTATATCGATAATGGTAAATCCACTCCAGAAGAAATTATCGCTGCTACTAAGCTTGGTTTATATACAGTCGGATTTAATGGCGGAAGCGTTGATCCAACCACAGGTGAATTCAACTTTGGTTGTTCAGAAGCTTACATTATTAGAGATGGCAAAGTTTGTGAACCAGTTAAAGGCGCAACCTTAATTGGAAAGGGTGAAGAAATCCTTAAAAAGATCGATATGGTTGGTAATGACCTCGCATTTGGACAAGGAATGTGTGGCGCAGCAAGTGGCTCAATTAGAACAAACGTTGGTCAACCTACTTTAAGAATTAGTGAAATTACTGTTGGTGGTAGAGGAGGAGAATTAAAGTAATATGAAATACGATAAGTTTTTTGCTCTTGCTAAAGAGGCAGGAATTACTGATTGTGAACTCTCCTTCACAACTTCTACATCGTTAGAAATCTCTTTATTCCATGGTGAAATTAACAATTATTCATCCAACAGTTCATCTAGTTATTTAGCTAGAGGAATTTATAAAGGAAAAATGGGTTCCATCACTAGTGACGTCTATAACAAAGACTCCGCTGAACTATTTGTTAAAAAGATTATTGAGAACGCATCAGTTATTGAAAACGATGATCCAGTATTTATTTTCAAAGGTAGTGAAAAATATCGCAAAATTAATACTTTCAACAAGGATTTAGGAAAAATTTCACCAGAAATTAAGCTCAATAAGCTTTACGAATTAGAAAAGAAAATTAGAGAATTAGATTCACGAATCATTGAAGTTGAAGCTGTCGGATATGAAGAATCTTCTTCCACAAGCACAATCTTAAATAGCCACGGATTAAAGCTCACTCAAAAGAATAATAACTACGTCTATTATGGCGCTTCAGTTGCTAAAGAGGGCGAACAAGTTAAAACTGGATTTGATTTATTCTTAGACAACGACTTTAATAAGTTTAACGTCGATGAATTAGCAAAATCTGTCGTTAAAGAATCTACAAGTAAGCTCGGTGGACATCAATGTGCATCAGCAACCTACAAAGCAGTATTATCTCAAGACGTTGTTAAATCCTTTATGTCGGCATATATCTCTAGCGCTGTCGCTGAAGATGTCCAAAAGAACTCTTCATTATTTGTTGGTAAACTTGGACAAAAAGTTGCTTCTAGAAAAGTAACCATTGAAGATAAGCCATTAGCAAAAACAATCTTTGCAAAAGGCTTTGATGATGAAGGCGTTGCCACTAAGAACTTAACAATCATTAAAAATGGTACACTCCAAAGCTATTTATATAACTTAACCACTGCCGCTAAAGACAAAGTTGAATCTACAGGACATGGAGTTGTCGGCGGGGGAAGCAAAGTTGGTACCACTACTTGGTACTTAGAAATGAAAGCTGGCAAGAAGTCTTTAGATGAACTCTGCAAAGAAGTTGATAATGGAGTTTATATTACTGAAGTAAGTGGCTTACACGCAGGATTAAACCCAAGAAGTGGCAACTTCTCACTTCTATCAACCGGATTCATGATTGAAAATGGAAAAATCACTCATGGATTAGATATTATTACCGTTTCTGGAAACTTAGTTGAATTATTTAATTCAATTACCGAAGTCGGAAGCGATTCTAAAGAGTTCGCATCTGCGATTAAATGTCCTTCAGTAATCGTAAAAAAGATTGCTGTTTCCGGTAAATAAAATGCTAAAAGAAAGCAGGTTTACCTGCTTTTTTAATTGCTGCAAATTTTAATATTATCTACATTCAGATTGGTGTGCGAATTTAGGGTAAATAATCTAAAGTAGTTACAATGTGTATAGTTGAAGCTCGATGCGCTTCCACTTTGGAATACGCTAAATGGAATAGTTACTTTATTCCAGCCTTCTCTTGTTATTATGTTTTTGATTTCACAATAGATTTCCTGGCTGTCGCACATGCCACTTGAAGTCAATTCAACAACTACAACGTCACCAATCTTAGATAAGTCAGTGCAATAAAAGTCGAAACTAACTGATCCGCTCGAATAAGAACTAATGTTGAGCGGATTAAAGTGTAAAACAAATTCTTTGTTTGTTGTTCCCAGTGACGACCAACTATGTGAATCGAAGCTAGAATTATCTGATAAACATACTCCTTCTGCGTTTGTAGTATCTTCACAATTTGAAAGCACAATTGTATTTGATACAGGAGTTTCATACAAAAATTCAATATCATCGATGCAATATGTGCAGTTGGAGTTAAGAGCAAAAAAGCGGAAATAGTTACATTTTGTCGGATCGAAAGAATCAAGTGAACCGCTTTGTTTATCAGTCGCTATTTTCACAATAATTTCATTCCAACCAGTTACTTGAATTTGAGAAATGATATCGAATGTAATTTCTTCATAATCGCACATGCCACTTGATGTAAATTCAAAATAAGAAATGTCTCCTTTTTTAGTAATATCACTGCAATATAGATAGAAACGTATATAGCCAGAATCCATAATAGAAGACATATTAAAGTTCCCAAAAGTAAATATTATTTCTGGGTTTATTTTGTCGTTTGCCTTCCAACTATAGAACCTAGAGTGTTTTACTCCTGAATAGCGGCTTGCTCTAAACAAATTCTTATTTCCTTCACAGTTAGTTAAAGTATAAACGTTTAAAGAATTAGGCAGTTCTTCATTCAGGTCTTGAGTATTGATGTCTGAATCGTAATGAAGTTCTCTCTTGTTTCTAAAGTCCATGCGTCCATACATCTTCAGGTGTCCTAAATATCGCATAAAAGATTTTCCAAACACTCTCAATGTGTTGATGATGGTAACATCTCCATTTAAGATGGAATAACAACACTTATTATCTTTAAGATAATCAAGAGATGTATTTATAGCAAGAACTGTCGAATTGTTAGTGTATAAAAGCATTTTAACGGCGTACGAGAAACAATTAACAACTAACTCACTTTGAGAAAAGATGATTTCAATCATGGTCGAGTGGTTTCTTGTTAATTCTCTTACAGTCTCTAATTTGTCTGGGAACCTTTCAAAGAACCAGTAATCTTGTAGTTCGTCCACATAACTTTTTGCAACAGATGCTAAAGAGCTGCGAGACAAGAAACTTAAATTAGTTAAACAGTTGATTATTTTCCCGCTTGTTCCTGCTTTGATAAATGTTGAGTAACAACAGCCAAAGCAATATTTAACATAATGTCCTTCGCTATTAGAGAAATCAAATCCGTTAAACAAATATGCCATCTCCATATTAAGCGCAAAGCAATAATTACCATTTGCTTTCACTCCATATGAAGCGTCGTAGTCGTTTCTACTCAACAATGATATTGCATCTGGAATATTAAATTTAGGACAAGCTATCCGTATTCCGTTTATACCTGAGTAATCGCCAAGTTCAATACAGTTTCCTGATGTTTGATAAAACACAAATCTAACCAAGAAATTTAGATTCTCGTGTGCTTGGGAACGTGCAAAACAATTACCAAAAGATGTAAGCATTACATTATCAGGCACAACAATGGTGTTATCCATTCTATAAACACCATTTTTAAGAACAACCACTCCTCCATCGTTTAATGTGTTTAAAATGCTATTTAAAGCAACACTTGAATCAAATGTTCCCGTGCTATCTAAATCATTAATATAGTAGAGGTTGTTTGGAATAATAAATGTGTGTGACAAATCATAGTTAGGCATTGTTGAATCACTAACCACGCCATCTTCTATAATCGTATTCCCATTTCCAAGTATTAAATCATACGAACAAAATGCCAATTTGATCATTCCATATTCAGAAACATTAACAATTGTTCCTAAGTTCGAATGAGAAAACACAGCGCCGGCCGCGTTATATAATTTTTCTGCATAAATGCCAGTTAGACAGTTAATTAGATTAACTTCATAGAGCATTCCCCAAAACGCTTGATAAATTCTAATAGTGTCCTTGCTAAATTTAATACCAATATTTGCATATTCAATATTGATTTTACTTAATAAGTAGTCATCTAAATCACCTAGAGTAATGCCGACCAAATTATCCTTTGTATATCTAGTTAATTTATTTGCATCATTACATCTATATTTGCTCAGTGCATTTGCGTAATAGGAAGGCGATATATTGATATTGCTCCAAAATCCAACATCTGTTTGAATAAATCCACTGATTCCAGAATGCAAAAACGTGCCATAAACATTCTCAATGTTGGCAATTTCTCCGGATCCACTTGAATCAGTAGGACTGTTAATTGAAATGCCATCATATGAGTTAATGAAAAATAAGTTACTTAAATTAGTAGCATCGTTCTTTGTGGAATATATAGTGAATCCATATTTAACAACATTATCAACACTTTGATTTGGATAATAAAAGGTCAAACCATTAATACCTGAGTTCGTTGAAAGAAGAATCTGAGCATCATCTTCAACCGAAACACCAGTATATGTTTTATTGCATAAAAATACGGTTCCATAATCGTTGTTAGAATCAGCCCCTTTGAATTCACCAACGAGCGTAACTCTCTGTGGGATTATTATTTGATTGTTAAGTAAATACTCCCCACTAGAAATGTATAATGTTCCACCACCAAGGCTATTAACATGATTCAGTGCATTTTGAATTCCGACCGAAGCATCGGTATTACCTGTGTTATCAACGTTATATTCCGCCGACGGAATAGTTAAATTCACAGCGATAGGATATTCAAATTGGGCAGGAGTTTTTAATAAATTATTGTTCTGATATTGTAAGATAGATGAACTGTTGGAGAGTAATCGAATATCCTCCTTTGGCTCCACAACAGAATGGTCAAAATTATCTACATTATTTTTAAAATAATTTAGTCCTTCTTCTTTAGGCAAATTAAAACATGACGCGACAAAAAACACTCCAAGTGTCAGCAAAAATTTCGTTTTCATATTTTTATCATACACAACGTAAAACCTGATAAGTAAACCGAAAACAGGCACTCTCACAAAATGCATAATAAATGAAAGGCAATTCACAAAAACTGTGATTATTTTGTTCGAAACATTACTAAATTAGCTATTATTCTGCTGTCTTAAAATTAGTTCGCCAGTTATACTCGTTTTTACTTCTTTTTTGTTTTTTGTGACTTTTTTCTTTTTGGGGGTTTACGGATAAAAAAATTGCTTTATAATAACGATAGTTATGGAAGAAAATAAGAGCGTATTAAAACAGTGGATATTGTCTGCTATCAATCATAGAAGTGCCAAAGAATTAAGAGAAATCTTTGAGACTATCCCTAACATTGATATTGCAGAAGCTATTAGTGATGTAGATGATCCAAAACTACTTCTCTATATTTTCCGTGTGGTCGGAAGTGAATATTCCGCTGAATTCTTTGCAGAACTTTCAAGCGAACAACAAGAAGCTGTTATTAATGTCTTCTCCGATAAAGAATTAATGGAAATTATTTCCGATTCTTACGCTGATGATATCGTTGATACCATTGAAGAAATGCCTGCTAACATCGTTAGTAGAGTTCTTAAAGCATGTCCAAAAGATTTAAGAGGAGATGTTAATCGTCTTCTAAACTATAAAGAAAACACTGCTGGCAGTGTTATGACAACTGAATATATCGAAATGAAAGATTCAGTTACTGTTAAAGAAGCAATCGCTAACATTAGAAAAAATGGTAGAGATGCCGAAACTATCTACACCATCTTTGTTAGAGACAACAGTAGAACCCTTGTTGGTACAGTTCAATTATCAGATTTAATCTTCTCTAAAGAAGATGACGTCTTAAGAGACATCATGGATAAAGACTTTGTTTGCTGCAACGTAAACGAAGACCAAGAAGAAGTTGCTAAGATGTTCAAACGTTACGACTTAACTGCTATGGCAGTTGTTAATAGCGAAAATAAGATTGTCGGTATCATCACCATCGATGACGTCGTCGATATTATGGAACAAGAAGTCAGTGAAGATATCGCTCACATGGCGGCTATTACCGACATGGAAGATCCATATCTTAAGACTCCAATCCTTAGGTTAGTTTTAAAGTGTGTTCCTTGGATTTTAGCATTAATGGTTCTCCAAGTGTTCTCCACAATGATTCTTTCAGGATTTGAAAACGAGATTACCAAATTCGCCATCTTAGCGGTCTTTACTCCATTAATTATGGATGCAGGCGGTAACTCTGGTGGACAAACAACCACAATGATTGTTCGTTCCTTATCTCTTGATGAATTCTCAGGAAAAGATTATGGCAAAGTAGTTCTTAAAGAACTAAGAGTTGCTGCAATTATCGGTGGCATCGTTTCTGTGTTCGCCTTTGGATGGTTAATGTTTGAAATGGGTGTTGGTATTGTTAATACCGATTCTATCTTAGAAAGAATTGCTGTTACTGGTGGTAACTATAACGCATATATGGCAATGATCGCCGCATTAGTGGCCTCTACCTTATTTGTCACAATGATTATCTCCCGTATGGTTGGTTGTTCTCTTCCATTCTTAGCGAAGTTAGTTAAACTTGATCCAGCAGTTATGTGTGGTCCAATCACCACCACAATGGTCGATGTTATTTCATTAATTACTTACTTCCTACTCTGGACACAAATCATTGGTCCACAATTAGGATTTTAAATATTAAAAACCATATAAGAAAAGCCCTGATTTCAACATCAGAGCTTTTTCATTTTGCTTGGTTATAGCTTTATTCAGCTTCTTTGTTTTTGCCCAATACTTGGGAGGCGATTATCGCTGCAATAGCAAACACACCCAATATATAGGTTGCTATACAACTACCACCAACATGAGCCTTCAACATTCCTAATATTGTTTCAACTGAAGAAACCGAGAGGATGGAACCAACGATATAAATAACTAACGACGCTGATAAGACAACTATTGATGCGCGTTGTTTTTCGTTTCCAATTAAACAAGTAGAGACAACAAACATAATGCCAGAAACAAGAATTAGAATATAGCCTGAGATAGCTGTATAAAATTCAGATGGTAACGTTGGGATCGAACCTGAACTAAAAGAAACTAAAAAATCGCGAACGTTGTAGGCAGAATTAATGCTTACGGATAAACTTGATTCATTCCCACCTATAATATGACTCATGCCAAACATAACAATTATTGCAACAAAAATAGGTGCAATTCCCTTTAAAGAAGTGACAATAATTTGTTTGACACTCTTCTTACTCATAACTATGTTATGGGCAAGTAAAGTACATAGCATTAGTAATACTCCAACAACTAGCATAGTTGTTCCCCAACCATAAGTCATTTTTTCGGTTGTGCCACCACCACTAGCGGATACAAAGTTTTGGGCAGATATTACTAATAAATAAGGAAGAACGCTAACGACAAGTCCAATAATTGGTTTGCGATTAATTTCTTCCTTGAGGAAGGCGGACTTAATTAAATTTTTAATCATAAAGATAAGAGAAATAGAAAGTCCAACTAATCCGCCAAAGTAGGCAATGTTACTAATAACAAATTCGATAACCGAAAAAGCAAAGTGTTCTTTATAAGTGTATTGATTGTATGTAGAGCTTAAATTGCTTGCTCCTTCACCATAAAAATAGCC
>ODAI014097933.1_pt1 | contig 11843 bp, 12 predicted proteins | sample 1539321 | NCBI WGS metagenome assembly ODAI01 (sample SAMN02144231, study PRJEB22623) | gut metagenome | biome: sheep rumen | host: Ovis aries | place: New Zealand
GCCGCATTTTGGGCTGTTTTTTCCGTGAAATCATTGTTTCGGGTGTATTTCGGAGACATTTTTCCGAAAATATACACCCGCGCACCTCTCCCATGGACCTTTTTTCAAATAAAATCGGTGCCACCCGTAAAACGGGTGGTTCGAACTGGGGCTATAAGCCCCCCTTTACTGACCCGCGCCTCAAGACGCGGGCTTTTACTTTGTTCAAGCCTCAGTGTCGTTGTCACTTTGGCCGCCCCTGAAGGGGCTTACTTGGCAAATGGATCCTCGTATTCTTTCACGCTCAGCTTATCCACGGCCATATCATGCTTTTCCTGGTCTCTTATATATTTTCTTATTGTTTCTTCGTTGAGACCTACTGTACTTACATAATATCCTTCTGCCCAGAAGTGCCTATTCCCAAATCTGTACTTCAAATTCGCATGTCTTTCAAACATCATAAGAGCACTCTTTCCCTTGAGATACCCCATGAAACTTGATACACTGATTCTGGGCGGAATTGCTACAAGCATATGAACATGATCCGGCATCATATGCCCTTCGATTATCTCTACGCCCTTATATTTACAGAGAGTTTTCATTATCTCGATCAGATCCTCTCTGTACTTGTTGTATATGATCTTTCGCCTGTACTTCGGCGTAAAGACTATATGGTATTTGCACATCCATTTCGTATGTGCAAGGCTATAACTCTTGTTTGCCATAGACTCTCCTTTCTACTCTGAGGCTTGAACACTCTCATTGTAGCAAACGGGGAGTCTATTGGTTTAACCTTCGATGCGCACCCGCATAGCGGGTGGTTTATTTGTCTCGGACTCTTCGAGCCCTCGACGGGGCTCATAGCCCCACAATAAAAGTACTGGCGGTTCACGCCAGTACAGAAATAATTGCCAACAATATCATCGGTTTATGATCAGCATATCCTAGGAAGCAGTTCTCCTCCCGGCTGCGGCAGAAGTGTTTCTGCTCCGATCTCTGTAGTCATTACTACCTTGCCCGGCATTTCCTCAGTTACTGTACCTATCACAGCCGCTCCTTGTGAATACTTTGAAGCTCTGAGGACTTCAAGTATACGGTCTTTCTCCTCTGCCGGCGCTATTATGACCAGACGTCCTTCACATGCCAGATACAGCGGTTCGAGTCCGAGCATTCCGCAGACCCCTTTCACCGCATCGTCAACAGGAACTGCCTCTGCATCGATGCGTATGCCTACTCCGCTCTGCCCGGCGATCTCGTAGAGCACGGTCCCTACTCCGCCGCGTGTGGCGTCTCTTATAACATGCACGTTATCAGTTGTATCGAGCAAAGCGCTTACAGTGCCCCAGAGAGGAGCGCAGTCGCTGTCAACATCTGCCTCTATTCCGTACTCATTTCTTGCAAGCAGTATTGTGCATCCATGTCTTCCGACATCTCCCGTAACTATAACAGCATCGCCCGGTTTTGCCAGAGCTCCGCCCGTCTTTACTCCGTCTCTTATCTTTCCGATGGCAGTTGTAGTGATAAACACTCCATCTACCTGGCCGCGTCCGGCAACTTTAGTGTCGCCCGCCACTATCCTGACGCCTGCCTCAGCTGCTGTCTTTTCCATGCTGGCAGCTATCTCCTCAAGCTTATCCATTGGAAAGCCTTCCTCGATGACAAAAGCACAAGTCATGTACAGAGGCTCAGCTCCCATGCAGGCCAGATCATTGACGGTTCCGCAGATAGAAAGTTTTCCTACGTTGCCTCCCGGGAACTCGTATGGCGATACTATAAATCCGTCTGTTGACATCGCAAGCTTCCCTGGACCGGCATCCAGAACAGCTGCGTCATCTGCAGTGAACAGAGGATTTTTAAAATGCGCTTCAAAAACTTCGTGTATAAGCTCAGATGTCTGTTTCCCACCCGCTCCGTGAGCGAGAGTTACTGTCTTACTCATTTACTGTCTCCCTTCTGTATGCGTACCACGCTGCGCAGGTCCCTTCATTTGAGACCATGCATGCGCCTATCGGATGCAAAGGAGTGCATCCCTTTCCGAACACCTTGCAGTCTGCAGGTGTGCATTTGCCCTGCAGCACCTCGCCGCATCTGCAGGCAGGATTTGCCCTGCCTTTCATTTCCGGCAGATCGAACTTTATTCTTGCGTCGTATTCCGAATATTCGCTGCGCAGCTTCAGTCCCGAGTCATGTATTACCCCGAGTCCGCGCCATTCAGCATCGCATGGTTCCATGAATTCAGCCATCATCCTCTTACCCGGAACACTGCCCTCATCTGTTACCACGCGCGAATAACAGTTGCGGAAGAACGGCTCGCCTTTTTCAAGGCACCTTATTGTCACAGCAAGGGCTGTGAGTATCTCCTTTGCGGTAAATCCGCAGACTACTCCATATATCCCTTCATCGACCAGTCCGGCGCATGAATCCGCTCCTGTAATCGCATTTACATGGCCCGGGTAAAGGAATGCGTCAGCGCTCCCTTTGAGAGCCCTGTAGGCGTTTGTCATAGTCTTGTTTGCAGTCAGAATGGAAAAATTCTTTACTCCGCGATCGCGCGCAGCCTTTACAGCCATGCAAGCCGAAGGAGTCGTAGTCTCGAACCCTACAGCCAGAAAAACCACCTCTTCATCGGGGTGCACCTCCGCGTAGTCCACGGCATCCGACGGGGTATACACCGGGCACACACGCGCTCCTTCGCTTCTTGCACCGGCCAGACTTTTTTCCGAACCCGGCACGCGTATGAGATCTCCGAATGTTGTGATAGTACAGCCGCACTTCTGCGCAAGATAAACAGCCTCATCAATAAAGCCGACAGGAGTTACGCACACAGGGCAGCCCGGACCGGATATCAGCTCAATATTATCCGGAAGAATATTCCTTATACCGAGCCTGAAAATCTCGTGAGTATGTGTACCGCAGACCTCCATTATCCTCAGCTTTGGCCCGCTGTAACCCTGGATGATCTCCCTTGCGGAAAGCTTTTTAGTATCTGCCATGGCCTATATCTCCTCAAGCAGTGCGTCTGTTTCTTCTTCATCATCCGCAGTGATCTTAGCAATAGCAACGCCCGCATGGACCATTACATAATCGCCCGGATCGAGCTCTTCTATGAGTTCCGCAGATACTTCTCTCCTTGCGCCTGATGCATCTACAAGCGCCATACCGTCTTTGACATTGACCACTCTGGCCGGTAATCCTACACACATATTCTTTCCCCCATGTATATTAATTAACGTTTTGCAATTTGCCGTTTACAGATTCACTTTCATCACGCCCTGCGGCAGATGAGCCCTTTTTGCGGAGCAGCTCTCTCATAGCCACCGCTGCCTGCCCGAGGCATATGCCTCCATCGTTAGGCGGCACCATGCTGTGAGTCAGCACTTCGAAGCCCTTCTGTCCCAGACCGTTCTCACACATTCTCAGGAGCAGCCTGTTCTGGAACACACCTCCGCTCAAAGCGACGGTTCCGAGTCCTGTATCTTCTCTTATTGCGCAGCACATTTCAACTATCCCGTCAGCCAGGGCCTGGTGAAATTCCCATGCCAGCTCCTCATCGGATCTTCCGGCCAGCTTTTCATTTACTATCCACATCAGCAGACTTTCAGTGTTGTGGATCAGTGCACCGCTTTCCGTATCTCTCTCTTCACAAAGCAGAAGATTCTGTGCCGTGAATGAGCTCGCCCCGGGATCCCTGCTCCACCTCTCAGCAGTGAACTGAAGAGTCGTCGAAGCTTCTCCCTCAAACGTGGACTTTCTCCTGATTCCGAGCACCGCGCTCACTGCATCGAAGAGTCTGCCTGCGCTTGTAGAGCGGACGCTGTTTATATGCTTATCTGCCATCATGAACTGTACTCTGAGTTCCTGATCTGAGCAGAGGCTGAGTTTGTTTATAAACTCTGCTGCCTTACCGGCATCTCCGGTTCCGGAGTATATCATAGAGACAGCGATCCTCCAGCCTTCTTTTGCTGAGATATCCCCTCCGGTCTGGAGGAACGGGCTTATATGGCCTGCCCTCTCATAACTGTCAAGATCTGCTGTAAAGTACTCTCCTCCCCAGATCGTCCCGTCATCGCCGTAGCCGGTACCGTCGAATGAGACTCCGATGACTCTGTCTGTGCGGTTGTTCTCTGCAAGGCATGACGCTATATGAGCGTAATGATGCTGTATCTCCACCACAGGCAGTCCCAGCTCGTGCGCAGCGGCAGTAGTGTTGTACCCCGGATGCTTATCACATGCGACCAGCTCCGGATCAGACTCAAGAAGATCGCACATCCTCTTCATGGACTCCTTAAGCGCCCTTACCGTTCTGAGGTCCCCTGTATCTCCAATATACGGCGACGGGTAAAACAGATGATTTCTCGCAACGCAGAATGTGTTTTTGAGCTCTCCTCCTACTGCAAGAACGTTTCCTTCGCATGGCATATCCAGCATGAAAGGCAGCGGCGCATATCCTCTGGATCTTCTGATCATGTACGGTTTGCCCCGATGGAAGTCCATCACTGAATCATCCGCCCTGAGCCGTATAAGCCTGTTATGGGACAGGATCATATCGCACATTCTCGAAAGCTCCCTGACTGCGTCTTCATCATTTCTACAGATCGCAGCTCCGGAGACGTTGCCGCTCGTCATTACCAGGCAGTCCGGCATGACTATTCCGTCAGGGTAGTCAAACAGGAGAAGCTGCACAGGCGCGTACGGGAGCATGACTCCGGCTGCCGGATTATCAGGTGCTATGCCCGGTGCCAGCTTTGTTTCATCAGATATCCTCTTTTCGAGCAGTATGATCGGCTTCTGATGGCCATCGAGTATCTCCTCCTGATAAGGCTGTATAACGCATTCACGCCTTACAGTATCAAGATCTTTCATCATTACTGCAAAAGGCTTAGCAGGCCTCGGCTTTATATCTCTGAGGCGCTGCACGGCATCCTGATTCGTTGCGTCGCAGCACAGATGGAATCCGCCAATTCCTTTTATGGCGACAATCCCGCCGCTGCTGATGATCCGCCTGGTCTCAGTAATAGCCGGTCCGCCTTTCATCCATTTTGGCAGCTGCCCAACGTCAACCGGAAGATCTGCAGACCCGTCAGTCGGTATGAGATATACCTCCGGGCCGCAGTCATTGCAGCAGACAGGCTGAGCATCATATCGCCTTGTCTCAGGGTGCGTGTATTCATACTCGCACTGCGGGCACATCGGGAATTCCGACATGCTTGTGCGTATCCTGTCGTATGGCATGCCATCGAGTATGGTAGTGCGCGGACCGCAAGAAGTGCAGTTAATGAAAGGATGCAGATACCTTCTGTCAGAGGGGTCATACAGCTCTTTTTTGCACTTGTCGCAAACGGCTATGTCTGGCGAAACAAAAATCTCACCCTGTACTTTGGCACTTTCTATTATCTCAAAGCTGTCTGAACTGCCTATGTTGCCAGGAGTCTCTTCCCTGTCGAGCTTCAGAATGATAGCTCTTTCGGGCGGGCGGTGCAGAAGATCGTCGAAGAATGCATCTACATCCTCCTTCTCTCCCTGCGCGTCGATTTCTACAAACGGTCCTTTGTTTGAAACACTGCCATGTATATTATGTGCTGCCGCATGCCTTGCGACAGTAGGGCGGAAACCCACTCCCTGCACTATTCCATATACTCTTGCAAGCTCTGCATGCTGCATATTCAGCGCTCCTCTGACTTTATATATTTCTGTATTCTCCCGATACCGCAAAATGCGGCATTTCTATAAATCTGCCCGTGAAGGACTTGGCGGCCCTGCGGAATGATCCGTCCGCAATGATGATGTCATAGCCACCATTTCGGATAAGATTGAAGAAGTCCTCTTCTTCTGCTATCCGTATGTCTCCCGGCTCTTTAATTTCGCTGTCGAGTATAAACCAGGTGGCTGTATCGATCTCTGCTTCAGTGCAGGCTCTTATAATATTGCGGAGAGTATTGGCTCTGACCTGCTGATGGATAATGAGAATCTTTTTCCCGCCAAGCTCCGTTTCTATATTGCTTACCGCTTTGGAGAGAGCTTCTCCGGCAAGCGGATCGTACACCTCATACGGAGTACCGAATCTTTCTTTGAGATATCTGGCTGCTCTGATGCCGGCTGCTGATACAGCGATGTTCTTTTCCATTCTGCCGGCTGAGCTGATATCCTCAAGGGTGCTGTCAGCGCCATAGCATACAGCCCTGGTTATTCCCCGGCACGCAAGGGCTTCTTTCATTCTGTCTGAATCATACGGTCCGTCAGCATCAAGTGGTGTCAGCCCTATAACCCCGGCAGATCCGGGTATTACAGCATTGTTATCTGAATCCGTATCAAGAGCGAATTTTCTGAAAAGCTCCAGATAAGCCTTTTTCTCACCCTCGTCATAAAGCTTTGCTCCGTTGCTGTCTACGGTTATGACCGGAAGGCCTGTCTTCTTCTCTGCCATGCGCTTCAGAGCCCTGTAGTCGGTCGCTATGGTCGCCGGCACCGGTGTGCCTATTATTGCGATAAACTTCGCATCGAGTCTGCTCGAAGCATCAGTTATCTTTTCTATCAGAAGATCATCTCTTCCGAGTATCGCATCCATGTCTCTGAGACCTGCCGAGAATACTGCACTCTTCTTTCCGAGCCATCTTGGCTCATCAAATCCACAGACATTGCCCGCACATCCGCCGGCATCGCATATGATCACCATTCCGCCGAGGTCATACAGCACTGAAACGGCGCCAGACTGATCCGGAGCAAACGGATAAATGATTTTTCTCAGTCCTCTGACGCTCATAATGCCTCCTCCTGATCTTCTGCACCCGGGAGCGCAGCTGCCATTTCTTCAAACAGCGCTGTTACCCCTGCGTATCCGAAAGGCTGGGATTCCCCGTTCCATGGCACGTTCGGACAGTCCGGATGGTAGTATTCCGCATCTTTACCTATGGTAAGATCAACATCCGCAGTGCTGCAGTCGTAGTAGATCATAGTCGGAGACAGATTTGTAAACACTCTGGTTTCAGGTGAAAGCTCCGCCAGATGCCTTATATATACATAGTCCTCAGGAGAAATATTTGAGTATATCTCCGGGACCTCAAATCCATATTTTGTGAGTGCAAGTGCCAGCTCAAAGGCGTTAGCGTTCATCATCTCACCTACAGCTATTCTGCTTCCGCCAAAAACAGCAGAAAACCGTTCGATTGCTTCTTCTGCTTTTTTGCGGAATTCCGAGTCATCAAGCTCTGCGCCGATGCTCCTGCCGAAAGCTCGGTACTGATTGGATATCTTATCGATCTGATACAGTCTTGTGAGCTCCAGATATGGTATCCCGAGCCTGCCGGCTATATCATCAGCTGCCGTTCTTGCCTCGTGATTAAGAACTATGTTGAAATTGGCATGAGCCATTGCCATATAGCTTTCAAAGTCTCTGCACCGCGAAATCTCGTTGATAGTTCTTACACCCGCTTTTCTGAGCAGGTCATAGAGTTCGCAGTCATCTCTGAGCGGAGAGAAATACCCCAGAATATTGACCGTTCTCGGATCTTTTTTTGCCGGTTCGAGCAAAGAATAGATAGTTTTGCGCACAAGCACCATAGGCGGCTTACGCCCTTCTCTGGTAAGTGCGTACATATAGCAGGTCCTTACCGGAACTCCCGCAGCTGCCTCAGCCTTGCGGCTTACTCTGTCCCAGTCGGTACCTAAAAGCGCATCTACGCAGGTCCCGCAGAGCATAACGACCGATGGTTTCTCGTCGAGGTATTCTACTATCTCCTTTACAGCATCAGGTATACGCGACAGGTGATCACCGTTCACTATGTCTGACTCGTCCATCATCAAAAAGAAGAACCTGTCCTCATACCCCGGCATCTCTGCAACGAGCTTTGTGTTACGGCCGCAGCAGCCAGGTGCTACAAGCAGCATAACAGAGCCGGGCACAACCAGGCCCGCCCTCTTTACTCCAAATCCGGTCGCTCCGGGCGAGTTGAACGCCAGAGTAGCCGGAGAGCTGTAGATAAGCTGCTTCGACGGAACGAGCTCGGCAGGAATACTGCCCTTGCCGGCTTCATTCAGTTCTCTGATGCTAATACTGTACGGTGCAGCTGCCATATGCATTGCCTTTCATTGTCAAGCTTGAGGAGCTTTTCTGCCAGTCCTGTAAACCTGCGGCTTACCGGCAGGTCAGGGTCGCCTTCTATAACAGTCATGCCCATATCCTCATACCTGTTGATATCGTCGCTGCGGGGAATGTCGCCTATTATGCTCAGTCCTCTGGAAGCGGCAAAAGCTTTCACTTTATCCTCTTCATCCGGAGTATTACGCCTGTTCAGTATTATGCCTGCAACATCTGCATAGCCTCTGTCGGCAAAGTTCTCTACTGCTTTATTGATGTTGTCTGCAGCATACAGTGCCATCTTTTCGCCTGACGTCACTATCAGCACGTGCTCGGCATACCCCTCGCGTATAGGTGCAGCAAATCCGCCGCATACTACGTCTCCAAGCACATCGTACAGGACTACATCCGGTTTGACACGCTCAAACAGCTCCAGATCTTCCAGGAGGTTGAACGTAGCTATTATTCCCCGTCCGGCACAGCCAAGTCCTGGCGTTGGTCCACCCGTTTCTATGCACAGTACGTCTCCGAACCCGGTCTGTGAGATCTCCTCTATAGAGGATGGATCCGAGCCGTTTTCTCTCATATACTCCATAACAGGCTGCTGAGCTTTTCCTCCAAGGAGATTTATAGTGGAATCCGCCTTTGGATCACAGCCAATCTGGATCACCTTTTTTCCGAGAGAAGCAAAAGCGGCAGCAAGATTTGCTGTCATTGTGGATTTACCAATTCCGCCCTTGCCGTATATAGCGAGTTTTAACATTCAATGCGCTCCTGTTCACCAAATAAAAAAGGCTTTTTTGAAAGGGATCATCCACATCAAAAAAGCCTGCATTTGAACACAACAAAAACAATGTTGCCTTATCTCATATTTGCAAACTTCCCGCTCGGAACTGCCTTGCGGTCAGGATGATATATCTATTATACATAAATCTCCGCAATAAACAATCCGGACAGAAGCAAACTTCAGAGCACAGGCAATCTGGCTGTTACAAACCTCTTGCTTTAAGCTCCTGAGCTATCATTTTATATAAAGGACGTTGACTTATACGCGTCATAGTCCGTGATGCCCTCACCGATATTTGGCGTATTGTGAGAATAGATCATATCAGCCGTAAAAATTATCACAAGCACTATACTCAGAGACGCAAGGACCTTCGGATTGATGCGTGACAGCATGCTGTCTATGAGCGGCACAAGGAGATACACTGCCGTCATACATCCTGGCTTCAAGAAACATCCTTCGCAGTATCGCTATGTAAACGTTCTTCAGGAAAACCCAGATGAATTTGTATGTTTTCTAACTGCTGGCTTCCGCTTAACCGGATTTTCTCCGTCTTTTCGAGTCTTTTCTGTCTGAGAGCCTCAATGTCGATCCCCAGATCTGCCTCCCCTTCAGATTGTTCTCACTCATTCTCTCACCACCTTACCTTACATCGATCACAACTATCTCGCTTATAGTTGCAACTCTTATAGGAGGGCCGTAGAAGCCTACTCCCGAAGTAACGATAACATTTGCCGCGCCCCACTTCTTAAGACCGTATGACTGCGGTCCCTTTATACGTGAAATTATGTTGCCCGGAAAGATCTGTCCGTCATGCGTATGTCCGGAGACAGCCAGGTCTATCCCGTACTTGTCGAGTTCTTCAAGATCCGAAGGTTCATGCTGCACAAGAAGGACCGGCTCTGAAGGATCGACTCCGCTCATGAGTTCATTCAGCGTCGCTCTTACCTTAACACCGTCACCAGGTCTGCTCTCATCCCTTCTGCCCGCTATGCACAGACCGTTTAAGTCCGGAAGTTTTATCACTTCATCTCTGAGAAGAATGAACCCGCAATCAGCGATAAACTTCTCCATTTCAGGGTGCCTGTGGGCGTTTTCTGCTCCAATATATGTGAAGCCTCCAAGAAGAGGTTCCTCCACATCGTGATTACCGTAAACGACATACTTTCCCTCCTTTGCCCGGATCTGACTGAGTATCTCCGAATAAGTATCAGGGTCTCTCATAGCTCCGAAAGAGCTTGTCACTATATCTCCGGCGAAAACGACTATATCCGGGTCCTGCTCATTGATGCGGTCTGCCATATCACGGTACAGCTGCGGTGTTGAATTGACTCCGATGTGAGTATCTCCTATAAGAACAATACGGAGAGGCTCATCCTGCCCCAGAGCTTCCTTCGGCACCTCATAGAATGTGGTCTTTACATCATGCGCCGTTATGCTGCCGAAAACATTGAGAGCGACTGCTGCGGCAAGTATGATGAGCAGCATTGACCTGCAGTAAGCGCATGACGGAGTCTGCTTCTCGTGAGTGCGCAGCCTTCGCAGCGCCCTCACCGCGAATTCTGCCAGTCTGACAAAAAGTAGTATGCCGAAAAAGTAGATCATGTACCCGATGCTGATGTTTCCCCATTTCTGAAAAAACCAGCACACAGGACCATCCGGAACGTATGCACCTATAAGCGGGAACAAAAACAATAAACCGAGCAGAAGCACTGGAAGCGCTGCCCGGTCAGTTTTTTTGCCGTCAAATGTCAAAGCTCTCCTGAGCGGGCTGTAAAGCATTCCGAGTCCGAGTGCCTCGACGGAAAGATATATCACTGTCATAATGATCAGCTTGGTCAAAACTCAACCCCCTGTAATAATGATGCTTTATGCCTGTTCCAAACAGTTAGTTAAGTCCTGCCTGCATGCAGCTTACAGCGCCTTATATTTTTCGGTGTTTTCACTGTACCCTTTATTCAGCACTATGTGTCCGCCTTCTACTTCAACCAGCTTGACAGGTTCCTCTTCAGGCATCAGTTTTTTGTTTCCGGTCAGCAAGGATATCTCCTTTAAGATCCAGCGCACATTCTTCATGATTATTACTGATTCATCCGGTGCTTTCTCACGTTCTCCTCCGACTTCCGTAAATCCTCTGTAATAATTCGCGTATGCCGTTGCGTGTTTTTTCAGCTGATGGATGATAAACCCGTCCGGAAAAGCTTCACTTCCTATGAAAAATGCGAGCTGCTTGCTTTCGTAATTGGTAAGTCTCCTGAAGCCTTCCTTATTGAAATTGAATGTTGTTTCACCTTCGTTGCTGTCAATAAGTATACCTTCAAGAGATACCGTAACGCTCTCTGTCTCCCTGGCTGAGATGCAAGACAGAGCTCTTCTTACAAAATCATTGTCGAATCTTTTTCTGATATCAGCAATCTCTGCTTCATCCGGCATCCATTTCAGCATTTCTGTATCCAGTGTCTCTGCTTTATTACGGGTACGCATCGCCCAGATAAAGGCGGCAAGCGCAAGTAAAAGGAGAATCATCGAGACAAGTGCTGTCTTAGCATCGATTCCCTTTCCTGCTGCGGTGAATGCACCTGCAATCACATTCAGAGACATATGCTTTGTATTAACTGTCTTAATATACTCATTAGTAGCGGCAGTGACATTTTTTATGACATCGTTGAGGTAATCAAAGCCAAAGACCGCAATGATAAGTCCCAGAAACACACGCCTTGTGCTCCTGCTTCTGTACTTATTGACTCTTTTTTTGATTTTCTGATCTTCTTTAAGAGTATGTTTTTCCCATTCGTTAGAAGTCATTTTCTCCTCGCAATCATATCAGTTACGTATTATCAGTCTTGGCTCGCCGTCAAGCTTGATACTGTCATGATCCTTGAAATATTCCTCCAGTATGTTCGGCGCCTTTGTTGCGACCTCGACAGGTCTGCCGTTCTTCTCGATCTCCTCATGCGGAAGATCGAGGAAATCTCCGATGTTGTCGAAGAAGAACTTCTGCATAAC
>ODAI010521749.1_pt1 | contig 11842 bp, 5 predicted proteins | sample 1539321 | NCBI WGS metagenome assembly ODAI01 (sample SAMN02144231, study PRJEB22623) | gut metagenome | biome: sheep rumen | host: Ovis aries | place: New Zealand
GCAAAGCTTATCATTTCCAGGGAGAAAAGGAGCCTTTGTACCGTTTTGCCGTGCAGCAGTCGGAACAGATGCACCTGGATTATTTCATATTCGGACATTTCCACGACGCCGTGGATCTGGCTCTCCCCACCGGGGCGCGCCTTATAGTGCTAAAAGACTGGATTGACGGAGGCACTCCCCACGCAGTGCTGGACAGCGCCTCAGGACAGCTGACGATATATTAGCTGCAGTCCGTTTTATTACAGTCTGTTTTATTACTGTTTGTTTTTTACAGTTACAGTATCCCCCGGGGCCCTTTTACCCAAGATTTACGGGCCCCGGGGGATACTGTAACTGTAAAAAAAACAGGGGTACTGTAACTGTTATACAAAAGCCAGACTACCGCTTTTTCTTTTTCTTGACCTGGCTTTGCAGGCGGTCTGTCTTGATGACCGTCTTGGTGGGAGATTCCCAGAACACGGAATAATAGAACTGATCCCATTTACCTGAGTCCCAGATCTGTACGAGCTCTTCTATCTTCGCGTCCTTTCCCTTGGGATCGTAACGCTTCTTAAGGTCCTGGGAGAATATTTTTGCCACCACCTGCCAGAAATTGGCAGCAAAACCGCTTTCGTAATCTTTGATTATCTCGAAAGCGCTCATTCCGCATTCCCTGTCTATAAGACGCACCAGCAACAGGCCTTGAGAAGTTGTCATGTGCTTGATGTCGCTGGTAAACAGGCTCAGCAGCTCCCGTTCCACCTGATTGATGTACTGGTTGCGCTGGGAGCGCCTGGTGGCGTCGGCAGCGATTGTACTGTCCACCTGCGCCATCATCTTGCGGCCCACGAGAGCGTAGGGATATATTTTGTTGAAATTATACACCAGCCGGTATTCTTTGCGCCAGTCGCCGCTGCGCTTGAACCCTTTGCCGCGCGGAAAGACCCAGATAGGGTCGATGCTGTCGAAATAGGTGGTGTCGCCGTCATGCACTTCGTAGTACATGGGGTAGCCCTTGGGGACCCTGGTGCCGGTAATGGCCCGCATGGCCTCGGAAGACTGCGCCAGGACACCCTGACACATGGCCGCAAGAGCAATCAATATGAGCACCGTCTTTTTCATACCGCAAATATACACAAATTCCGAGCCACCATAACCGGACGCTGCTATTCCGTGACCCTTTTGCACAAGATTTACGGGTCACGGAATAGCAGCGTCCGGTTATTTGTTCCAATTTTATAAAAAAAATCGTATCTTTGTAGGCTGCTGTAGATTAGAAGCACCGACTAATGACCAATAAAAAAGACCTTACATTCTGGGAAATGTTCAATCTGAGCTTCGGTTTCTTCGGAGTCCAGATAGCATATGCCTTACAGAGCGCCAATATCAGCCGCATCTTCGCAACCCTTGGCGCAGACCCCCACCAACTGTCGTTTTTCTGGATACTCCCGCCCCTCATGGGCATGATTGTCCAGCCCCTCATAGGCAAATGGTCCGACCGCACATGGACCCGTATGGGACGCCGCAAGCCCTATCTGCTTGCCGGAGCGATAGTGGCCGTGCTGGTCATGCTCATGCTGCCCAACGCCGGCAGCCTCAAGCTCAGCGCCGCTCGGGTGTTCCTGGGCCTGAATGCCGCCATGTGGTTCGGTCTCTTCAGCCTCATTTTCCTCGACACCTCCATCAACGTAGCCATGCAGCCCTTCAAGATGATGGTCGGGGACATGGTGAGCGAAAAACAGAAGGCAAGCGCCTACAGCATACAGAGTTTCCTGTGCAACGCCGGGTCCCTGGCGGGCTACCTCTTCCCTATTTTCTTCACCTGGATTGGAATAGCCAACACCGCTCCCGAGGGAGTGGTGCCCGGCAGCGTCATCTACAGTTTCTATGTCGGAGCCGCCATCCTCATTGTGTGCGTTCTCTACACCTTCTTGAAAGTCAAGGAGATGCCTCCCAAGGAATATGCCGAATTCCACGGTATCGACCCCGCCAGCGCCGAATCCTCCAAGTCGGAAGGCCTGTTCAAGCTCCTCTTCAAGGCTCCCAAGACCTTCTGGACCGTGGGCCTGGTGCAGTTCTTCTGCTGGGCGGCGTTCCTGTACATGTGGACCTACACCAACGGAGCAATAGCGCACAACTGCTGGAGCACCACCGACGTGGCATCGTCCGACTACCAGGCCGCAGGCAACTGGGTGGGCGTGCTCTTCGCCGTGCAGGCCGTGGGCTCCATTCTCTGGGCCCTGGTGATTCCCCGCTTCAAGGACCTCAAGCTCGCCTATGTGGTGAGCCTGCTGGCAGGAGCCGCGGGATTCGCATCGGTCATGTTCATCCACAACCAGTACCTGCTGTTCGTGAGCTATTTCCTCATCGGCTTCGCCTGGGCCGCCATGCTGGCACTGCCGTTCACTTTCCTCACCAACGCCCTTGAAGGCAATCCCCACATGGGCAGCTACCTGGGCTTGTTCAACTGCACCATCTGCCTGCCGCAGATAGTAGCCGCGGCCACCGGAGGCGCAGTCATCAGCCTGGTAGGAGGAAGCCAGGGAGCCATGCTCCTGCTAGCCGGAGTGTTCCTTGTGCTGGGAGCATGCAGCGTGGCACTCGTCAAGACCAAATAACACCAACCATAAAAACTAACTACACAAATTATTAAATGAAAAGGATTATTACCGCAGTATCTATCTTGATTTTCAGCCTGATAGGTACGTCCCTATCCGCTCAAAACGGATATCGGATCAAGGGAGTTATCGTCGATTCCCAGGGACCGGTGATAGGCGCCACTGTTATGGAACAGGGCACCACCACCGGAACGTCCACAGGACTCGACGGTGACTTCGAACTGACCGTTTCCAGCGCGGACGCTGTGGTAGAAGTCAGCTGCATAGGTTATGCAAGCCAGACATTCAAAGCCAGCGGCGTTCCCGCCAACATTACCCTGGTCGAGGACACTGAATTCCTCGACGACGTCGTGGTCATCGGCTACGGTACCGTTAAGAAGACGGACATGACAGGTTCCGTCTCCACCGTACGCGCCGACCAGATCAACAAGGGTGTCATTTCATCTCCCGCACAGATGCTTGCCGGCAAGGCAGGCGGCGTGGTGGTTACCGCCGGCGACGGTATGCCCGGCAGTGCATCCACCATCCGCATCCGCGGCGGCTCGTCCCTCACTGCGAGCAACGACCCTCTCATCATCGTTGACGGCCTGCCCGTCGGCACCCACGGAGTGGGAGGAATGGGCGACGCCCTGGCCTCCATCAACCCCGACGACATCGAGAGCTTCACTGTGCTCAAGGATGCATCTGCAACCGCAATCTACGGTTCCCGCGCATCCAACGGCGTCATCATCATCACCACCCGCACCGGCAAGAAGTCCGACGGCACCGTGCCTCACGTGAATGCCGACTTCACCACCTCCATCAGCCAGAACGCCCGCTATCTTGACGTCCTGACCGGAGACGAGATGCGCGAACTCATGCTCGGCGAGGGCGGCTTCATCGCAAGGCGTGTCACCACCGCCCTCGACAAGACCAATGCCACCGCCTACATAGGCACCGAGACCACCGATTGGCAGAAAGCCATCTATCAGCTCGGCCAGACCTACGAAGGCAACGTGGGCGTGTCCGGAAACATCAACTTCGGCGAGAAGAACTACCTGCCTTACCGCGTGTCCGGAGGATATCTCTCCCAGAAGGGTACTCTTAAGACCTCTTCGATGAACCGCGCTACCCTCGGCATCAACCTAAACCCGTCCTTCCTTGACAAGCACCTCAAGCTCGACCTGAGCGGCAAGGGCGTTTACATGAAGAACAGGTTCGCCAACACCGGCGCCATCGGCGCAGCGGCACAGTTCAATCCCACAGTGCCCATCTACGACGCCAACGGAGTCAACGGCTACTACACCATCAAGAATTCCGGCGGCGGCACCAATTCGCTGTCCACCATGAACCCGGTTGCCGCTCTTGAGGAATACTTCAACGACTGCAACGCAACCCGTTTCATCGGCAACGCACAGCTGGACTACGCAATCCACGGATTCGAAGACCTGCACCTGCACCTGAACCTCGGTCTGGACACCTCCAAGTCCGACGGTCTGGACTACACCCCCGCAGGTTCCGAGCAGTCTTACCACGACCAGAGCTACTACGGACTCGGTTCCTACCATCCTTGGAATGAGGCTCGCACCGACAAGACCCTCGAACTCTACGCCAACTACAACAAAGAGTTCGGTCTCCACAGCGTGGGCGCCATGGCTGGTTACTCCTGGCAGGAATTCAAGAATCACAGCTGGAGCTACAAAAAGTCCTACGACCAGACCCAGGTAATCACCGAAGAAGACAACTACGACTTCCTCTATCGCCTGATTTCCTTCTACGGCCGTGTAAACTACGGATTTGCAGGCAAGTACCTCCTCACCGCCACGCTCCGTGCCGACGGTACCTCCCGCTTCGTGAACAACAAGTGGGGCATTTTCCCTTCCGTCGCTTTCGCATGGAACGCCAAGAACGAGAACTTCCTTAAGAACATCGAACCTCTGTCCACCGCCAAGTTCCGCTTGAGCTGGGGCCAGACCGGACAGCAGGAAGTTAATGCTGGAGACTATCCTTCCCTCCCTGCTTACATATTCAGCCGCGACGCCAGCATGTACTGGTTCGGAGGCCGCATGGTGGTGCCTATCACTCCCCAGGGCTACAACGCAGACCTTAAGTGGGAGACCACCACTACCTACAACGCAGGTATCGACCTCGGTTTCTGGCAGGACCGCCTAACCGCACATCTGGACGCATACTACCGCGTCACCACAGACTTGCTCAACTCCACTCCTATCCCTGCAGGCGCCAACCTCACCAACCAGCTGGTAGCCAACATCGGAACCCTGGTCAACAAGGGTGTGGAACTCGACCTCGAGTACATCGCCCTGCAGAGCAAGGACCTGTTCTGGCAGATAGGCTTCAACGCCGCATACAACAAGAACACCGTCACCAAGCTTACCGCCAACGACACCCCCGACTATAAGGGAGTCCCCACCGGCGGCTATTCCGGAGGCAACGGAAACACCATCCAGCGTTTCATGGTCGGTGAGCCCGTGAACACCTTCTATGTATGGCAGCAGGTCTATGACGTGAACGGCAAGCCCATCCCCGGCCTGTACGTGGACCGCAACCACGACGGCACCGTGGACGAGGACGACAAGTACTGCTTCAAGAAACCGGCTCCCGACTTCACCTTCGGTCTGAACACCAACTTCTCATGGAAGAACCTCACCGTGGCAGCTTCCGCACACGCCAACGTGGGCAACTGGGTGTACAACAACAACCTCTCCCAGTTCAGCTACATGAACGACCTGTGGACCAACAACTTCACAGCCAACCGCCTGGCCGCGGTGCAGCAGGTTCCTTTCTACACTGCCGAATATGAAAGCGACTACTTCGTAGAGAACGCTTCCTTCTTCAAGCTTGACAACGTCACCGTGGGCTACACCTTCCCCAAGATCTTCAAGGCAGCCGACCGCGATGCAAGCCTCAATATCTTCGCTACCGTACAGAACGTATTCGTGATCTCCGGCTACAGCGGAATCGATCCCGAAGTTTTCAACGGTATCGACAGCAATCTCTGGCCACGTCCCCGCACCTATGTGCTCGGAGTGAAGTTCAATTTCTAATTTTCGGAGGAAAGACAAATGAAAAAATATAGCATTATACTTGCGGTTCTCTCCGCTGCCATTCTCTCCGCCACTTCCTGCATCAAGGACCTGGATATTGATCCTGTGGACGACGACGTTGTGCTCCCGGAGATGATCCTTACAGGTATAGATCAGTACGAGCAGGTTCTGGCCAAGTGTTATGTGGGCCTTGCTACATCCGGTTCGTCCGGTGAAAGCTCCGCCGACATCCAGGGCATAGACAACGGCTTCGGCCAGTACATCCGTGCTCTCTTCTATCTTAATGAATACACCACCGACGCCGCTCTGTGCGTATGGAACGACGGCACCGTGAACGCCCTCCACGACATCAGCTGGACCCAGTCCGACGTGTACGTGCGCGGTATGTTCTCCCGCTGCTACTACCAGATCAGCATGTGCAACGAGCTCATCCGCCAGGCACAGGCATCGGAATTCAAAGACGACACCCGCATCCAGCAGTACATCGCAGAAGCCAAGGCCCTGCGCCTCCTGAGCTACCTGCACGCTGTTGACATGTTCGGATATAAGCACATTCCCTTCGCCACCGAAGAGAACAGCGTAGGTTCCGCTGGACCCGCTCCCAAGGAAGACCTCATCGACTGGATGAACCAGCAGGCTGAGGAACTTCTCGCCACCGACAAGCTCGCAGCCATCCGCGGCGCCGAATACGGCCGCGTGGACAAGGGCTTCGTGCAGATGATCAAGGCCAAGCTCAACCTCAACGCTCCCGTGTATCTGGGAATCAGCGGAGCCGAAGCCACTGCTTATTACGAGAAAGCTGCAGAGGCCTGCAAGGCCATCGTAGCCGCCTACCCCACCCTGCACGACAAGTATGCAGAGCTCTTCATGGGCGACAACCACAAGTGCACCGACGAGATCATCTTCGGCGTACAGGCCGTCAGCGGCACCGTACAGACCTGGGGCAGCACTCAGTTCCTTATTTTCTCCTGCTTCGAGAGCGGTGACGCCGTTGCCGGCGACCGTCTCTGGGTTGGCGACGCAGGCTGGGGCGGCACCCTCGTGACCCCCACCTATCTTGCCAAATACGACAGGGCAAAGGACAAGCGCTTCATGTTCTGGGGAGGTCCCAACAACTATCCCGAAGACCTCAATTCGAAAACCGCGTTCAACTCCGGATGGAGCTCTTTCAAGTTTACCAACGAGCCCAGCGACGGCAGCTACACCAGCAAGGGAGCTAATTTCGTAGATACCGACTTCCCTCTGTTCCGTTCCGCCGACGCTTACCTCATGCTTGCTGAATGCCAGCTCCGCGGCGCCACCAACGTCACCGAGTCTGAGGCCAAGGCGGCATGGAATGCAGTCCGTGCACGTGCAGGTCTGGGCGACGTGACCAACTACTCTCTCGACGAGCTGCTCGACGAGCGCGCCCGCGAGCTGAGCTTCGAATGCCACCGCCGCAGCGACCTTATCCGCTTCGGTAAATTCACTGGAGACAGCTATCTCTGGACCTGGAAGGGCGGTGAATATAACGGCAAGTCCGTCGACGACCACTACAAGCTGTTCCCGATTCCCGATGCAGAGTACAACAGCAACCATCTGCTCGGCCAGAATCCCGGATATGCTTCAGCTGAGAACTAAATGATTTGCAGCTTTATGAAAAGATTAATCTCTATACTGTCCGCAGGTCTCCTGCTGTTGTCGCTCGGAGCCTGCCACAAAGAGGAGATGGTCGTACTCGACCCCTCCAAATCCACAGCGCCGGTCCTCGGAACCTACGAAGTGACCGACGGAGCCGTCACGGCCCAGTTTATCCCCGGACAGCTCAATGTCAACAATAACGACGGCAAGAACCCCGTCATCTACCACTTTTTCGCCCTCACTTCCCTGGACGGCAACTCGGTGAGCAAGCGCATCAACACCTCTGTCAAGGACAACACCCTGAGCGCCAGCGCTTCCAACATCACCCGCGCCCTCAAGGAACTGGGATGCGAGGCCGAATCCACACACAGCATTGAAATTGCAGTGCGTGCCTCCGGACTACAGCAGCCCCAAGACGAGGACGTCAACACCTTCGTCGATTCCAAGGACAGAATAGCCATCGCCGAATATACGCTCAGCTCCGGCAGCAGCGGTGGCGGCGGCCCTCAGATCCCCAACATCGACCTTAGCCAGTACGAGTACCTCTCCGTCATGGAAGGCGCCGAGACCTGGGGTATCATAGGTCCTGCAGTGTCCGACTGGAACACCGACGTGGACATGGTGAAGATCTCCGACGATCCCGAAGTATGGTACGGCCACAACATCATTTTCACGGCCGACCAGTTCAAGTTCCGCGGCAACGACACCTGGGGCGACTACGACCTGGGCGGCGGCGAGTTTGCCCTCAAGACCCCTATCGCACTGAGCAAGGGCGGCGGCAACCTCACTGCAGAAGCCTCAGCTTACGATGTGTACCTCTTCCCTACCTACGGAGTGGCCTACATCGACGAACCCGCAGCTGACGCCCTGCCCGAAATAGACCTGGGCAAGTACGAATACCTCTCCGTCATGGAAGGCGCCGAGACCTGGGGCATCATCGGTCCCGCAGTGTCCGACTGGAACAACGACGTGGATCTGGAGAAAATCTCCGACGATCCCGAAATCTGGCGCGGCGAGAACGTTCCTTTCCAGGCCGACCAGTTCAAGTTCCGCGGCAACGACACCTGGGGCGACTATGACCTGGGCGGCGGCGAGTTCGCACTCGACACCCCCATCGCAATGACCAAGGGCGGCGGCAACATCACAGCCCCCGAGGCCGGTTCGTACACCGTCTATCTCTATCCTACCTATGGCGTAGCCTACATCCAGAAAGGCTCCGGCGCAGCACCTCCTGCACCCGATAAGCCCAAGCTGTGGTCTGTCATTGGCCATATAGGCGAAGACAACTGGGCCACCGACTTTGACATGACCAACAAGGGCGGCGACCTGTGGGTCTATGAAGGCCTGGTTCTCGGCGAGGCCGACGAGTTCAAGCTCCGCGCCGACCACGACTGGAACAAGAACGTGGGCGGTCCCGAGGGCAACGACGTCAGCACCCTCGAGGCGGGCAACGCCTACGAAGTGTACAAGCCCGTCCTGGGCGAGGCCTTCGCCACCGGCGACAAGAACATCCGCGTGGGCGTGGCCGGCAGCTACACAGTCAGCTTCGACTATGCAGCCAGCACCATCACCGTGTCCAAGAGCAATCCGGACAACATGTGGTCCGTCATCGGCAGCGTGGCCGGCACCAACTGGGACAAAGACTTCTACATGACCGAGTCTGAAGGAGTCTGGACCAGCGATCCGCTGAGCTTCGAGGCCGGCTCCGAATTCAAGCTCCGCTTCAACAACTCCTGGGCCGACGCCGACTGCGTGGGTGCAGCCGAAGCAGGCTTCGCTCCCGCTTCCGAAGTGCCCTTCACCGGTGTCCATCCCGGAAGCAACATAGTCATCAAGGATGCAGGCACCTACCAGATAGTGTTCAAGCCCGAGACCCTCGAGATTACCGTCATCTCCATGTCCAACCGCTACTCGCTGATTGGAGCTATCGACGGCAGCAACTGGGACAAAGACTTCTTCATGACTCAGGACGGTGACACCTGGACCTACGGTCCCGTGTTCATCGGAGGCGAATTCAAGGTCCGCTACAACCAGAGCTGGGACGACGCAAACACCTACGGCACCGAGGCAGGATTCACACCCCAGATTGGCGTAGCCTTCCCTGCAGCGCAGCCCGGCAGCAACATTTCCGTGCCCGAAGGACGCTACATCGTGGTGTTCGACTCCGCAGCCAAGACCATCACCGTGAAGACCGAAATCCCCGGCAACCTCTGGTCCGTGATCGGTTCCGTGAACGGAGCCAACTGGGACAAGGACTTCTACATGACCGAAGACAGCGGCATTTGGGTCAGCGACGAACTTGAGTTTACCGCCGATTCCGAGTTCAAACTCCGCTTCAACAACTCCTGGGCCGATCCCGACACCTTCGGCGGCGCCGAGGGAGGAATAGCCCTCAAGGCCGGACAGGCCATCACTCCGGTACATCCCGGCAACAACCTCAAGGTTGCAGAGCCCGGCAAATACCGCGTGGTCTATGATTCCGTCAAGGGCGTCATCTTCCTGCAGGGCTGGGCCCTCATCGGCAACATCAACGGCACCGGCTGGAACAAGGATTTCTTCATGACCCTGGGCGAAGACGGACTGTGGTGGAGCGACGAGCTCACCATCAAGGATGAATTCAAGATCCGCCGTAACTCCTCCTGGGCCGACGCCGACACCCGCGGCATGGCCGAACCCGGCACCGTCACCCTTGGCAGCGCATTCAAGACCGTGGGCCCCGGCAGCAACATTGTTGTTCCTTCCGAAGGCAAGTACCGCGTGTCTTATGATCCCGCCAAGGAAGAGGCCACCGTGCACGGACAGGGCGGCAGCGGCGAAGGCGGCTCGGTCATCACCACCGCCGAGCAGCTCATCGCCTACCTGGCCGATCCGACTAAGGACGCCGAACTGGGCGCCGACATCGACCTCACTGGCAAGAGCTTCACTTCCGCCACCCAGAAGGGCACCCTCGACGGCAAGGGCCACAAGATTACCTACAGCCTCACCGTCACCGAACCACTGCCGGTAGACATCGCCGACGAGGACAGGCTCCTTTCGCCGTACGCAAACCTCGGTCTGTTCAAATTCGTTGAAGGAACCATCAAGAACCTCACTGTGGCCGGTTCCCTCACGCTTACCGTCGATCCCAACCCCGACACTTCCAAGAACGACAACTACCACCTCGGAGGCTTCGCCGGCTTCTCCACAGGCACAGCGTCCTTCGAGAACTGCGTCAACGAAGTGAACCTGTTGGCCAACACCGCCGTCACCCAGCACATGGGAGGCCTTGTGGGCTATGCCGGAACGGGCAGCAAGTTCCTGAACTGCACCAACAAGGGCAGCGTGAAAATGATGCTTGCCGACTATGCAAGCTCCCGTGCCTCGCAGCTGGGCGGCATAGCCGGACACATCGAAGTCACCGCCACGGTCGAGAACTGCACCAACGACGGCGAGATCTTCTACACCGGACTCGGAACCACCCGCATGGCAGGCATCGTGGGATATGTCAACAAGGCTACCGACATTACCTTCAGGAACTGCGTCAACAACGGCAACATCACTTCCGACTTCAAGTGGAAGAGCGGCTACAGCTACATTGGCGGCATCACCGGCTACTACGGCACCATCAGCGCCACGGGCACAGCCACCTACATCGACTGCGTGAACAACGGCAAGCTGGAAGCTATATGCCCTGCCGACGGATGCACCAGGATCGGTGGTATCGCCAGCTACGGCGGACACGGTGACAACAGCGGCAACAGCAATGTGTTCACCTTCAAGAGCTGCAGCAACAACGGCCTCATCAAGACCGCGGGCGAGACCGCCAACAAGAATCCTTTGGGCGGAATCGTAGCCATGGGCGAGAGCTCCGCGAAGTTCGTGCTTGAAGGATGCACCATGAACGGTACCCTCGAATCCGCTTCCAACTACGTGGGCGGACTCATCGGCCAGAAGGGCGGCACCCAGACCACCATCACCGACTGCATGATCGGCACATCCACTGTGCTTAAGGGCAACGCCAAAGCCGTGATCGGTCTCTTCGTCGGACAGAACGCCAAGTATGTCACTGCCATGACCGGCAAAGTACATGGCGGCAAGATTGTCAAGGGTGAAACCGAGACTGCCGTCACCGCCGACAACTACGCTTCGCTCATCGTTGGCGCCGCACTCGGCACCGGCGGCAGCGTGGAAGGCGTGACCTTCGGCAAATAAACGTTAACGATTCCTTTCAGGGGGTGACTCTAAGCCTTGTGGCCACGAGTCACCCCCTTTTTTTTGTACCTTCTCCCGGGGCCCTGGGAGCAGGGTGCTGCCTGCTACCTGCCATGCCTGGGACAGATTCGCCCGTTTCCTGTCCCGGTGGCGCTGCTGCTACCGCCGACCGGGGCGACCTCCCTCGATAGCCTTCGCTTCGCTCATCCCTCCCACTGCGCTTCGCTTGCGGGCCCCTCTCGTTCACGTGGCCACGGGCGGCCACGGGCTACCGAGGGAGGTCGCCCCGCCGGCTCATCGTCAATGGAGGGCCAGCGTGTCAGGGGGGGCGACGCGGCGCAGGGGCTGCTACGCAAAAGGCTCTATTTGTGCCTCCCCCTCCCCCTGGTA
>ODAI011055669.1_pt1 | contig 11841 bp, 8 predicted proteins | sample 1539321 | NCBI WGS metagenome assembly ODAI01 (sample SAMN02144231, study PRJEB22623) | gut metagenome | biome: sheep rumen | host: Ovis aries | place: New Zealand
GGATGGGACCGCCTTTCCTGGACTGAAATCATGCGGGACGCAACAGATTACGCATTTCAGGGGATAGAGATTTACAATCTGCAGTGCTGTGAGCGAATGACAGACCGGTCAGGTCCCTTTCATCTCTATCATCAGATGGAGACAGATCGCGCCCTCCGGGAGAATCATCTCCGGATTCCCTGCCTCGATACGTCCATCGATCTTTCCGCTCCCAGGGATTCATCTCTGGAGGGACTGATCCAGATAGCAGCGAACATGCATATTCCATATCTGGCAGTCTGCGCACGGGGAACGGACGAAAAGCAGATCAGAAATCAACTGGATACCCTGCTGCCCATGGTGAAGGAGAAGGGGCTCTGTCTGCTGATTAAAACGGTCGGCATCTTTTCAGATACTGCCCTCCTCCGTGACTGGCTTGATTCCTATGCGGTGGATGAGCTTGCTGCTCTCTGGGATATGCACCATCCCTATCGTGATCACCAGGAGTCACCGGATCTGACGATTCGAAATTTAGGCGCATATGTGAAACATGTGCACCTGAGGGATTCCAATGAAGATGGAAGCTATAATCTGATTGGTGAGGGCACCCTGCCCATCAGACAGATGATTCAGGCGTTGGCCTCCATTGACTATGACGGCTTCATTTCCCTGGAATGGAAACCGGAATGGATGGATGAGCTGACAGAGCGTGAAATCATTTTTCCGCACTTTGTCAATTATATGTCACGCTTTGAGAATCCAAGGGGGAAGAAGAAAACCCTCTATTACAATCATGACGGTACGGGACGGTATGTATGGAAAAAGGACGAGCTGATTGACGAGACCTTCGGGCAGGTGCTGGATCGGATGGCGGAGGAGTTTCCGGACCAGTACGCGATAAAATATACCACGCTGGATTATACCCGCACCTATCAGGAATTCCGGGACGATGTGGAAACATTTGCGCGCGCACTCATCTCTCTTGGCGTTCGGTCCGGGACCAAGGTAGCCATCTGGGCAACGAATGTCCCTGCCTGGTATATTACCTTCTGGGCCTGCTGCAAAATCGGGGCAGTGCTGGTGACGGTGAATACTGCCTACAAGATTCATGAGGCGGACTATCTGCTCCGGCAGAGCGACACGCATACCCTGGTGATGATAGAAAGCGCCCTGGACAGCAATTATCGGGCCATCATCAACGAACTGTGCCCTGAAATTGCTTCTTCCAAGCCGGGAGAACCGCTCCACTGCAAACGCCTTCCCTTTCTGCGGAATGTGATTACGGTCGGTTTCAGCCAAAGCGGCTGTCTAACCTTTGAAGAGACCATGAAAAGGGCTGATTCCGTGCCTATGGAGACATTGAACAGGATGTTTTCTCAGGTGCGTCCGGATGATGTATGTAATATGCAGTATACATCCGGTACAACTGGCTTCCCTAAGGGCGTGATGCTGACCCATTATAATGTGGTGAACGACGGGAAATGTATCGGGGATCGGATGGGCTTGTCCACGGCTGATCGTATGATGATTCAGGTGCCCATGTTCCACTGCTTTGGCATGGTGCTGGCCATGACAGCAGCCATGACACATGGCGCTACGATCTGCCCGCTTCCCTATTTCTCCGCAAAAAACGCGCTTGCCTGTATCAATCAGGAAAGAATAACCTGCTTCCATGGTGTCCCAACGATGTTCATCGCCATGTTTAATCATGAGGATTATCGGAAAACCGACTTCTCCTATATGCGGACTGGCATCATGGCAGGCTCCGGGTGCCCGCCTGAACTGATGAAGCGCGCCGCTCAGCCGGATGAAATGAACATGCGGGGAATCGTTTCTGTTTATGGGCAGACAGAATCCTCCCCGGGCAGTACGATGTCAGCCTGGACGGATTCTCTGGAGCTCAGGACGGAGACCGTGGGGTACGCTTTCCCCCACGTGCAGTGCAAGATCATAGATCCGGAAACGAAGCAGGAGGTACCCGATGGGGTGGACGGTGAGTTCTGCTCCAGAGGATATCATATCATGAAGGGCTACTATAAAATGCCGGATGCGACCGAGGGAACCATCGATGCAGACGGATGGCTTCATTCCGGAGATCTGGCCAGGAGAAACCCGGACGGAACCTTTCTGATTACCGGCAGGCTGAAGGATATGATCATCCGGGGCGGAGAAAACATCTATCCCAAGGAGATCGAGGAATTCATCTATACGCATCCGGCTGTGGCGGACGTACAGGTGATCGGCGTGCCTGACGCAAAATACGGAGAAGCAGTCATGGCGTGTGTCATTCTGAAAGAGGGCGAAAAGCTCACGGAAAAGGAACTGTCCGACTATATCCGGGGACATATGGCACGGCATAAGGTGCCCCAGTATATCGAATTTATGGATGCTTTTCCGATGAACGCAGCGGGAAAGGTGCTGAAATACCGGATGCGCGAGGAGGCTGCGGAAAGGCTTGGGCTGAAGGGCGCGGCCGGAATCGATACTGCGGGAAATCCGGGACGCGGCCACTGAGAGGGGTTAAGCCTTTTTCAGCAGATACCGGAGTGTTGCCGGCTCATTGAGAATTCTGCCACAGCCCAGGACGACACAGTCCCGGGCATCCCTGGAAACCTGGCAGGGAATCTGAACCACCTGACGGATCGCTTCTGCCAGCCCATAAAGGTTTGCACCTCCGCCGGTCAGGATAATTCCGGCTTCAAAAATATCGGAGGCCAGTTGCGGCGGTGTACGCTCAATCACCAGCTGGATTCCCTCAATCAGTTCATTCACGCAGTCGATGAGGGCTTCATAGATTTCGTCTGATTCGATGGTCAGATTCTTGGGCAGCCCGGAAATCAGATTTCGGCCTGTGACATCCATCATCACCCTGGGGGAGCGCCTGGATGCGCCTCCCAGGGTGATTTTGATCTGTTCGGCCGTTCTTTCGCCCACAAGAAGATTATATTTCTTCCGAAGAAAGCGAACGATATGATCGTTCATGAGGTCTCCTCCGGTGGGGATCGTGGAGAGGACGTTGACGGCACCGTTATAGAGCACGGCAATGTCCGTGCAGCCTGCGCTGATGTCGATCAGCAGACAGCCGTAGCTTCCCTGAAACTGAGCTTCCGCACCCAGCGCTGCCGCTATATTCTTATCGAGCATCTGAGTGCGACGCACGCCCGCATCGAACATGGAGGAGATCAGCGCCTTTTTCTCCATTTCCTTCACGCCGTTCGGCACAGCCATGACAGCCCTCGGACGGGCAAAAGTGTGCCGACCGATGGCGCGGAGCAGAAAATCACGAAGCAGCGTGCTGGTCATTTCAAAATCAGTCATCTCTCCGTGCGCCAGCGGCCGGACCAGCTGTATATTGGCTGGCGTACGGCCGATCATCCGATATGCTTCTGTTCCCAGCGCAATGACGTTTCTGGAATCACGGTCCACAGCAGCGATGGCTGGTTCACGGAAGATGATTCCCTTCCCTTTCATGTATATGACGACATTCGAAGTGCCCAAATCAATTCCGATATCATTTACCTGAGGCATAGTCACATTCAACTCCCAATGATGCTGAAAAATCCGGCTCGTGCCCGAGAAAGAGCGCCGTTTCCTGTCTCCAAAAGGATTCGGACAGCCACTGGCATGATACCATGCTGAACCCAAATTGACAACCGGGAACGTTTTCCTGTTTGACAACTCCCGGTGAAACAAGCATAATAGAAGATGAGCTTCATTGGCCTTCTTCACCGACGGCGATTGCCCTGACCGCTTTCATCATCGGTGGTCAACGATGAGGCCGCCCCGCGGGCAACCGCGGCTTGCAGTTTTCCGATCGGAAGAGGTGAAGTACATGTCCATCCGAATCCTCTCTGTGATTCCCGGTTCTCTGGCATCGCAGGCAGGCATTCAGGCGGGATATCAGCTGGAGAAAATCAACGGGGAATCCGTACTGGATGAGATTGATTTCCAGGCGCTTGCGACTTCTTCCAGGCTTTCGCTCGAAATGTTGACGGAGAAGAGGGAGCCCGTTCGATTTACGCTGCATAAACGATCCTGGGAACCGCTGGGAATCTGTCTGGACGAAACGGTTCAGCTCTCTCCCAGACAGTGCAGAAATCACTGCGTGTTCTGTTTCATTGATCAGATGCCGCCGGGTATGCGGAAATCGCTCTATGTGAAGGACGACGACTGGCGTCTCAGCCTGATGATGGGCAACTATGTCACGCTGACCAACGTCAGTGACGAGGAGTTTCAGCGGATTCTGAAGAGAAAGGCTTCTCCTCTGTATATCTCGGTTCACGCGACGGATCCGCAGGTGAGAGTGCGCCTGCTCCGTAATCCGAAGGCAGCCAGGATCATGAGCCAGCTGTGTGCGCTCAGGGACAACGGGCTGAAATTTCATGCGCAGATCGTTCTGTGCCCTGGCCTCAATGATGGAGATGTGCTTGATCAGACCCTGCATGATCTGGCTGGTCTGTTGCCGGCTGCACAGTCCGTGGCGATCGTCCCGGTGGGCGTCACCCGGTTTCGGGAAAAACTGCCTGAACTGACCCGCTTCACACCCCAGGGAGCTGCTGCTCTGCTCGATCAGGTTCTTCCCTATCAGCGCTATTTCCTGAAGACTGCCGGAACCCGTTTCGTTTTCCCCTCCGATGAGTTTTATTGCCTGAGCGGCAGGACGATTCCAGGCGATGAGGAGTACGAGGATTACGGTCAGATCGAAAACGGCGTCGGAATGATTCGTCAATTGGAACGGGAATGCGAAGAGGCGATGGATACGGTGCCTCTTCCTTCAGCGCAGCAGGCCAGGAGGCTATTGATTCCCACCGGCGTTTCTGCTGCCCCCTATATCCGGCAGCTGGCCATGCGCTGTGCGCCGCCCGGCACTCAGGTGAATGTGATTCCGGTGGTTAACCGCTTCTTCGGGAATACGATCACGGTGACCGGGCTCCTTGTGGCAGAGGATGTCATTGAAGCACTGCGAGGGAAAGACGCAGATGAAATTCTGATCTGCAGAAATATGCTGCGGGATCAGTCGGATTCCTTTCTGGACGACCGAACGGTCCGGGATGTGGAGCTGTCTACGGGGATACCGGTTCGCATCGTTGAAAATAACGGGGAATCTTTTGTACGCGCTGTCCGCTCCGTGGACCCCCCTTTCGAGGATCATCAGGAAGCGCTTTCATAAAATCACGGACCCTGAGGGAGGTATCGGTTATGCCCTATCCGCTGGTAGCGATTGTAGGCCGTCCCAATGTCGGGAAGTCAACTTTTTTCAACAAAATGGCCGGACATCGAGTCAGTATTGTGGATGACGTCCCCGGCGTAACAAGAGATCGCGTCACGGTGGATGTGGAATGGCTTGGCCACCACTTTACGCTGATTGATACGGGCGGCATAGATCCGCAAAGCACGGACGAGCTGCTCTCGCAGATGCGGGAGCAGGCACAGATTGCCATGGATATGGCGGATGTGATCTGCTTTTTTGTCGACGCCCGCAGCGGCCTGACGGATGATGACAGGGACGTGGCCAATCTGCTCCGAAAGACGAAGAAGCCTATTCTGCTTGTGGTCAACAAGATTGATTATCTGGGACTCAACGCGCAGCTGTATGAGTTTTATGAGCTGGGGCTCGGAGAACCGATCGGGATTTCCAGCGTCAACATGCTGGGCTTTGGTGATCTGCTGGATGAGATGATCCGCCTGTTTCCGGAGCATGCGGCGGATCCGGACGAAGAGGGATCGCGGCCTATTCAGCTGGCTATTGTTGGAAGGCCCAATGTTGGGAAAAGCTCGCTGACCAACCGTTTGCTTGGACAGAAAAGAACCATGGTATCGGATATCGCAGGCACCACCCGGGACGCGATTGATACACGTTATACCGACGCAGACGGAACCCAGTATAATATCATCGATACGGCTGGAATCCGGCGGAAGCGGGCAGTGGAGGATGAGACGCTTGAGCGTTACAGCGTGCTGCGGGCGATCGCTTCCATTCGCCGCTGTGATGTTGCACTGCTGATGCTGGACGCCCGGGATGGCGTCACCGAGCAGGATACAAAAATAGCAGGGCTGATCCACGAGGAAGGCAAGGCAGTGGTGGTCGTGGTCAACAAGTGGGATGCGGTCGAAAAGGACACAGGAACCTTTGAAAAGTATCAGAAGCAGGTGCTTTCCGACCTGAAATTCATGACCTATGCCCCTGTTCTCTTCATTTCCGCCCTGTCCGGGCAGCGCGTGCAGACTGTGCTGGCCAAGGTCAGGGAAGTCTATGAAAATGCATGCAGACGGGTCACCACCGGCATCCTGAACGATGCGCTGAGTGATGCGACAAACGATCTGCCTGCCCCATCTCAGGGTGGGCGGCGTCTCAAGATTTATTACGGTACGCAGATTGCGGTCCAGCCGCCCACTTTTGCATTATTTGTGAATGACGAGCAGCTCATGGTTTTTTCCTATGAAAGATATCTCGAGAACTATTTCAGAAAATCCTTTTCGTTTGCAGGGACCCCCATTCGTTTCGTCCTGCGGGAAAAGAAAAAGGATCAATGACCCATGAAGGAGGCTTGTTTATCATGTCAGCGATTCCCTGGAACTGGATTCTGTCCTGCATCATTGCGTATCTGCTCGGATCTGTTTCCTTCGGTATTCTGATTTCACGGGCTGCCCACGGACCCGATCTGCGAAAGGTCGGTTCCAAAAGCACGGGCGCCAGCAATGTCCAGCGAACCATGGGATGGAAATATGGCCTGCTGACTTTCGCCGGGGATGCGGGCAAGGCTGTTCTCGCCTGCTGGATCGGAAAGCTGTTAACCGGGGATCAGATGGGAGCGTTGCTATGCGGCTTTTTTGTTATTCTGGGCCATAACTGGCCGGTGTTCTTTCGCTTCAAAGGAGGAAAGGGCGTTGCTTCCAGCTGTGGCGTGATGCTTTTCTGCTTTCCTTTGCCCGCCTGCATCTGTTTCGTCCTGACGATTGGTCTGATTGCCCTGTGCAGATATATTTCTGTTGGCTCCATGTCCATGCTGACGCTGTATGCCATCCTGGTTACGGCTTTTTACAGTCAGGGGAACCTCTGGATCATCGTATGGGCCTGGACGCTGGCATTGCTGTGTATCTATCGCCATCATGCCAATATCCAAAGGCTGATTCAGGGAAAGGAAAACAGGCTGGGAAACCGAGTAATCGTTTCTGAAGGAGACCGGAAATGACTGAGGCAATGAAAAAGATCCGCAATTTCTGTATTGTGGCCCATATTGACCATGGTAAAAGTACCCTTGCGGATCGGATCCTGGAGAAAACAGGCGTCTTTGAGCAGAGGGAAATGGTGGATCAGATTCTTGACAGCATGGAACTCGAGCGAGAACGCGGGATCACCATCAAAAGCAAGGCTGTACACATGAACTATCATGCTAGGGACGGCAGGGACTATACGCTGAACCTGATTGATACTCCAGGGCACGTGGACTTTACATATGAGGTTTCCAGAGCGCTTGCTGCCTGTGAAGGCGCACTGCTTGTGGTGGATGCGACACAGGGTATTGAAGCTCAGACGCTGGCAAATGTATATATGGCTCTTGAGCACAACCTGGAAACGATACCTGTCATTAACAAAATCGATTTGCCCTCTGCGGATCCAGAGGCGGTCCGTCAGGAAATCGAAGATGTGATCGGCCTGGACGCGTCTTATGCGCCGTGCATTTCCGCCAAGACAGGGCTCCATGTGGAGGATGTGCTGGAAGCCATCGTAGCGCATATTCCACCTCCAGAAGGAGATCCTGCGGCTCCCCTGCAGGCGTTGATTTTCGATGCGTTTTATGATAACTATCGTGGGGCAATCTGCTTTATCCGCGTCAAGGAAGGAACGATCCGGCCGGGAATGCGTATGCGGCTCATGTCCACCGGCAGCGAGTTTGATATCGTGGAGGTGGGTACATTTGCTCCCGGCTATCAGCCCTGCGCCGCGCTGGAAGCCGGGGATGTCGGCTATGTCGCGGCTTCCATTAAGGACGTACGGGATACCCGGGTCGGCGATACCATCACGGACGCATCCCGGCCTGCGGCCAGCCCACTTCCGGGTTACCGGCATGTGACGCCCATGGTCTATTGCGGCATTTATCCGGCGGATGGTGCGGATTATTCCGCGCTGAAGGACGCGCTGGAAAAGCTGCGCATGAATGACGCATCCCTTTCTTTTGAACCCGAGACATCCGTGGCACTGGGCTACGGGTTCCGATGCGGTTTCCTGGGACTGCTCCACATGGATATCATGACAACCCGTCTGGAGCGGGAGTTTGACCTCAATCTGGTGACAACGGCGCCAAGCGTCATCTATCGCGTGACGAAAACAGATGGAACGGTGCTGATGATTGACAATCCGACGAACCTGCCGCCTGTTGGGGAAATAGCCATGATGGAGGAGCCTTTCGTTCATGCGACGATCTATACCCCGCAGGATGCGGTTGGTACGCTGATGGAGCTGTGCCAGGACAAGCGAGGCATCTTTCTGGATATGCAGTATGAAGGCAATCGGGTGAAACTGAATTACGAGTTGCCACTCAATGAAATCATTTTTGACTTCTTTGATCAGATCAAAAGCCGCTCCAGAGGGTATGCATCCTTTGATTATGAGCTGAAGGACTATCGGGAATCAGATCTGGTCAAGCTGGATATCCTGTTGAACGGGGACCTGTGTGATGCATTTTCCATTATCGTTCATCGGGAGAAGGCCTATGCGCGGGGGCGCTCCATCGCTGAAAAACTCAAGGACGTGATCCCGAGGCAGATGTTTGAAATACCGATTCAGGCCGCAATCGGAGGCAAGGTGATTGCCCGTGAAACAGTGAAGGCCATGCGGAAGGATGTTCTTGCCAAATGTTACGGCGGTGATATCACCCGAAAGAAAAAGCTCCTGGAAAAGCAGAAAGAGGGCAAAAAGCGCATGCGCCAGTTTGGAACGGTGCAGGTTCCAAGCGAGGCATTCCTTGCAGTACTGAAAATGGATTCCTGATGCCATGATCAATCTACCTTTTGATGTATCGTGCCCGCATACGGATATGTCCTGGGAAGGAGATATTCGCATGCGGCGTGAAGAATGTGCCTGCTTTTCAGGGCACAGGTATCTTTCTTATGCCGATCGAAAAATCCTCCTGGACATGCTGCCCCAGTGCATCGAACACGCCTATCATGAATATGGCATCCGGACATTTATCAGCGGGGCAGCTCTTGGATTTGATACGATGGCGGCGCTGGCTGTGCTGGACATGAAACAGTCCATCCCGGATATAAGGCTGGTTCTGGCAGTTCCCTGCATAAATCAGGCTGCGCTCTGGTCTGCTTCGGATCAGATGGTCTATGACAGGCTGCTTGAGGCGGCCGATCGAGTGCACTATGTGTCCCGACAGAATTACGTGAAGGGATGCATGTGGGTTCGGAATCAGTATATGGTGAATCATTCCAGGCTTTGCATCGCGTTTCTGACCCGCTACCGCGGCGGAACCTTACAGACGGTCCGGTATGGTATTCAGCAGGAAGATTTTCAGGTCTGGCTGATTGGAAACGACAGGCAGGTCCGAAAAGTCAGCCGTCAGCAGGAAGGCTTCAGGGAGGCAGCCGCATGCAGCTATATGTCCACATTCCCTTCTGCGCCCGAAAATGTAAGTATTGTGATTTCATCTCCTTTCCGGCGGATTCCAGTACAGTTAGAAAGTATATTGACGCGTTACTCGAAGAAGCAGCGCTGAGGCGCGAGGATTGTACGGAGCCCCTTCAGACGGTATATCTTGGAGGCGGAACGCCGTCACTGCTGCCTCCCGAACTGTTGAAACATCTGCTGAAAGGATTTCGGTCTCTTTATGATTTCGGAAGCATAACAGAATTCTCCGCAGAGGTCAATCCGGGCACGCTGACCAGGAAATGGATGGAAGCCGCTGCTTCCCTCGGAGTGAACCGGATCTCCATGGGTGCTCAGAGCTTTCAGCCCGCCATCCTGCAGACACTGGGGAGAATTCACACGGTGGAGCAGATTCGGAGCTCCGTTTCTCTGATACGGGCTGCCGGAATCCGGAATCTGTCGCTGGATCTGATGTTTGGCATCCCCGGGCAGACTCTTTCAGACTGGCATGAAACGCTGGAATGCGCATTGGAGCTGGAACCGGAGCATCTGAGCGTTTACGGGCTGATTCTGGAAGAAAATACGCTCCTGAAACGGGAGGTTGATGCAGGCTGTCTTGCTTTGCCTGAGCCTGAGCTGGAGCGGGATATGTATGATCTGGCAATACGGACGCTGGCCAGCCGGGGATTCGAGCAATATGAAATCTCCAATTTTGCCCGCGCCGGATTTGCCTGCCAGCATAATATCGGATACTGGCAGCAGATTCCTTATCTGGGCCTGGGCCTGTCTGCTGCTTCCATGTTTCCGCTTGATCGGCTCTCCTCATCTGCAAGAGACTCTCTGCATCTTCCGGATGCTCCCTCCGAACCAGGCTTCCCCTGCCTTCGACAGACAAATCCGGCAGCGCTGTCTGACTATGAATCGATGATTCGCCGGCCTTCTTCCGGGATTGCAGCACCGCAGCGGGTTACGGAACGGATCTCAGCCCGGGAGGCTCGGTTTGAAACGCTGATGCTCGGACTCAGAATGAACAGTGGAGTTTCAGAAAAACGTTTTGAAACGCTTCACAGGGTTTCGATGGTCAACATCTACGGAGAAAAGCTTCGAATGCTTCAGGACAATGGACTGCTGATTCATCAGGATGGAAGCTGGCGTCTGACACGGCGGGGCATGGATATCCAGAACAGCGTATTGGTGGAGCTCATGGAGGAGTGTTCCAAGGAAGACGGAATCAGCTGATGCCTATTTCAGGATTTCCGAAAATGCGGATCGCCCTTCTTTCCAGCAAGTCCAGGAGTTCGAGTCCTTGCTGGCTGTGCTGGAGTTCACGCACGCATCGGGAGGCCTCATCCAGCAGACGCAGGTCACCGCCGGCGATCAGGGACTCCATTCCTTCTCCGCTCTGGCGAACTCCCATCAGGTCACCAGGTCCGCGGATTTCCAGATCCTTCTGACTGACAAGAAAGCCGTCATTGGTATCCCGGAGAATCTGAAGCTTTCCGGGCTGATCCGCCAGCAGAAAACACCAGCTTTCAAGGGAGCCTCTGCCTACGCGGCCCCGAAGCTGATGAAGCTGACTGAGGCCGAAGCGGTGAGCATTTTCAACGACCATGACGGTTGCATTCGGATTGTCGATGCCGACCTCAATCACGGTGGTTGCAACCAGCACCTGGGTAATCCCCTGACGGAACTGCCGGATTGCCAGGTCTTTTTCTTCAGCCTTCTGCCCTCCCCAAATCAGACCGATCCGGTATCCGGAAAGCTGATGGGCGGAGAGCTCGTGGAATACTGCCTTTGCACTGCGCTCTTCTCCGCCTTCCTGGCTTTCGTCTTCCTCCCGCGTTTCCACAAGCGGACATACGACATATGCCTGATGACCCTGTTCAAGCTCCTGCCGTATAAAACGGTACATATCATCCCGTTTGCTTTCAGGAACAATTCTCGTCTGAATACCGGCCCGACCGCCCGGCAATTCATCCACCACGGACAGATCCAGATCGCCGTACAGAATCAGGGCAAGGCTGCGCGGGATGGGCGTTGCGCTCATGACCAGCACATGCGGATATACAGCTTTCTCGTTCAGCCCCTTATGCTGAAGACTTGTGCGCTGATGGACCCCGAACCGGTGCTGCTCATCGGTGATCACCAGGCCCAGGTTGGCGTATTGTACGCCTTCACTGATCAGCGCATGCGTGCCAAAGACAGCGTCACACGCTCCGTCGTGCAATGCCTGAAGCAGATCCCTGCGTTCCCTGAGCTTTGTGCTA
>ODAI010189508.1_pt1 | contig 11840 bp, 5 predicted proteins | sample 1539321 | NCBI WGS metagenome assembly ODAI01 (sample SAMN02144231, study PRJEB22623) | gut metagenome | biome: sheep rumen | host: Ovis aries | place: New Zealand
AAGCTGATATCGAAAAGGCATTTGATGCTGGTGCTGCGATGGTAACGGTAGGAAGCATTGCCGTTACACAACCGGAACTATTCCTTTCGTGGTTAAAGCAATATGGTGCTGACAGACTGATTCTCGGTGCTGATGTGAGGAACGGGAAGGTAAGTATCAATGGTTGGAAAGAAGATTCTGAAGAAGACCTTATTCCTTTCCTGAAGAAATATATAGCACATGGAGTCAAGAACGTGCTGTGTACGGAAATCAGCAAAGATGGTATGCTCAGTGGACCTGCCATTGATTTATACAAACATATTATGGCAGAGTACCCCACCCTGCATCTCATTGCCAGCGGTGGTGTTTCGTCAACAGACGATATCCGACAACTGGAGAGAGAAGGCATCCCTGCTGTCGTCTTCGGCAAAGCATACTACGAGGGGCGTATTGAGATTGAAAAGCTGATCAATACTAGTTTGACTAGTTTGACTAGTCCTACTAGTCTTTCTAGCCTGACCCGCCGCGAATACCTGATCCTGAAGCTCTTCGAGGAGCATCCCGGCCGCTACTTCACTCGCGAGGAAATCCTCGCCGCCGTCTGGCCCGGCGACACCCTGGTGGGCGAGCGCTCGGTCGATGTCCACATCGCGCGCCTGCGAAAAAAACTGGGTCCCGACGGCACCCGCATCGTCAACAAAACCGGCTTTGGTTATGGACTGGTCTGACGCCATACTCCTCCTGCTCGTCCTGGTCATCCTGGTGCTCTACCTGCGCCTCGCGCGCCGCACCCTCCGCCTGCGCCAGCTCGCCGACGAGGCCAACCGCCTGCGCCACGAAGCCCAAGCCACCGAGCAGCGCAACCGCCAGCTCAAGCAGGAGATGACCTCCAACATCGCCCACGAGCTCAAAACCCCCGTCAGCTCCATCCGCGGCTACCTCGAAATCCTCCTCTCCGACCGCCCCGTCGACGATGACCGCCGCCGCCACTTCCTCGAACGCTCCTACCAGCAGACCCTACGCCTCTCCGACCTCATCCAGGACGTCTCCGTCATCAACAAGCTCGAAGAGAGCGCCGACCTCTTCCCCCTCGAGCAGCTCGATGTGCGCGACGTCGCCCAGGAGGTCTTCGACGAGCTCGCCGACCGCGCCGCCGCCGCCTCCGTCCCCCTCCGCAACACCCCCCCGCCCCTACCCATCCGCGGCAACCACGAACTCCTCTACCGCATCTTCCGCAACCTGGCCGACAACGCCGTCTCCTATGCCGGCCCCGGCATCGACATCGTCATCGAGACCTACGAACCCCTCAACTCAAAAATCAAAAATCATAATTCCGAATTCCACCACATCCACTTCTACGACACCGGCCGCGGCGTGCCCGACGACTACTTGGCGCGCCTCTTCGACCGCTTCGTCCGCATCGGCGAAGGCCGCTCGCGCGCTGACGGCGGCACCGGCCTCGGCCTCTCCATCGTCAAGCACGCCGTCCTCTTCCACCACGGCGAAATCTACGCCAAAAACAGACCCGAAAGCGGCCTCGAATTCTTCTTCTCCCTGAAACGATAATTTCCAAGATTTATAGATTTCCGCCGCAGGCGGGGAAAAACACAATAAACAATGCATAAACTGGACTTGCAAATTCGCTTTAACGACATCGACCAGATGGGCCATGTCAACAACGCCGTCATCATGGAATTCTTCGACCTCGGCAAGGACCGCTTCTTCCGCGCCCGCGGCCTGCCGCCCGAAGAGGGCGACTTCACCGTCATGGTCGTCCACTACGAAGTCGACTTCCGCTCACAAATCCACAAGACTGACCCCATCGCCGTCGAGACCGAGGTGGAACGCATTGGCAACAAGAGCCTTACCGTGCTGCAGCGCATTGTCGAGCAGGGCACCGGACGCCTCTGCGCCGAGTGCCGCACCGTCATGGCCGGCTACCGCCGCTCCACCGCCGCCTCCGATGTCATCCCCGACGACGTCCGCGCACGCCTGACCTCCGACTGACCCCCTGTCCGCGATTGTCCGCCCCTGCGGACAATCGCGGACAATGCCCTCCTATTCCCCTAGAGAACCCCTACCATCTCCCTACCGCCCCCCACTCCTCGCCGAGGGGTAGGGGAGGTTTTTTTTAACACTTTTTAGCATATGTTTTAAAAAAAAAATGTATCTTTGCACCTATAATATAATAAGCGACCGAGACACTGAAATAGACATAACAAATTAATTAATAATCATTTAAATCTTAACCCTATGTTAAAATTCTTACGTTCTTTCGCGCTCGCGGCAGCCATGCTGTTGCCGTTTGCAGCGCAGGCACAATGCGATGCCATCACCGCATTCCCATGGACAGAGGACTTTGAGAGCATGACCGCCAGCACGGTACCTACCTGTTGGGACAACTCGGCCTCTGGCAGTTCTACGCTTTCTTCCTACCCGGAACGAATCTGGGGCGTGTATTCCTATGGCGGAAACCAGATGATTCGCATGTACAACTACAATGTCCAAAGTGGTACTACGCTCATCAACACGCCAACACTTGCCCTGCCGACAGGCGTGTCGTATGAACTGACCTTCAACTATTCTCACCGTGCAAGCTGCGGAGCTTTCACTGTGAAGGTTTCGACCGACGGAGGTACCACGTTCAGCGACCTGCAGACCTATACCAACACTGCCACCAACGATCAAAACAATCCCGGCACTTTCACCGAGACTACGATTTCGTTGGCTGCCTATGCAGGCCAGTCGATTATCCTGCAATTCTTTGCTACTTCCGACTTTGGCGCCGGCTCGATTTTTGTCGACGACATCCGCGTTGGCGCCCCTCCCACCTGTTTCAAAGTGACCGATTTGGCCGTCGTTTCCACGCAGACCCCCAACAGCAGCCTCACCCTCAGCTGGAGTGACGCCACCAACCCCAATGCCACCTACACCGTCATGAACGGCACCGAGGTCGTGGCCAGCAACGTTGACGGCACCTCCTACACCGTCACCGGCCTCGACGCCAACACGGACTACACCTTCAGCGTCATCGCCAACTGCTCCGCCACCGACGCCTCCGAGGCAGTCATCATCTCCGCCCGCACCGCCTGCGACCCCATCTCCACCATCCCCTACAGCTGGGACTTCGAGAGCATGACCAACGATGCCGTTCCCGAATGCTGGGCCAAAGTGGGCGAAGGCAACGCCGTTGTGAAAAGCAGTGCCAGCAACTCCCACGAAAGTTCCAAATACCTTGACTTCCGTGGTTCCACCAGCAACCTCGTTGTGCTGCCCATGACCGCCGTCGAGGCCAACACCCTCAAGATGTCCCTCTGGCTCCGCCCCGAAAGTAGCAACGCCTACTGCGGCACCTTCTCGGTCGGCTACGTCACCAATGCCTCCGACGCTTCCACCTTCGTGGCCCTGGCCACCTATCCCTACACCGAGTTCAGCTCTAGCTCGGTTGCCTATGGCCAGCGCGAAGTGATGTTCGAGTCGGCTCCCGCCGGCGCCCGCATGGCCCTGCGCGCCAACCCCACCAACAACAACTACTACTGGTATATCGACGATGTAACCATCGATGTGCTCCCCAGCTGCATCCCCGTCAGCGCGCTCGCCGCCAGTGCGGCCACCTCCAGCAGCATCACCCTCGACTGGGCCAGCAACGCCTCCAGCTTCACCATCCTCAATATGGCCGATGGCAGTGTCCTCGGCACCTCCACCACCCCCACCTTCACCATCAGCGGCCTTGACGCCAACACTGCCTATACCTTCGGCGTCTATGTGAACTGCGCCGGCGAGGAGAGCGACACCGTCACCGTTTCAGCCCGCACCGCCTGCGGCCCCATCGCCACCCTGCCCTACACCTGCAGCTTCGAGGCCAGCGAAAATCCCTCGGGCAACTACAACCTCCCCTTCTGCTGGACCAAATACAACGGCGGAGTGGGCAACTACCCCTATAGCTATAGTTACAATGCCAAATCCGGCACCTACAGTCTCTACTACTATTACTCCAGCTATAGTGGCACCTATCCCGACTCCATGATTGCCGTCCTGCCGCAGGTTGACATCACAACCCTCCCCCTCAACACCCTGCGCCTCCGCTTCTTCGGACGCGGCAACTACTCCGGCGTCGGTGGCGACATCCAGGTGGGCACCATGAGCGACCCCTCCGACCCCACCACCTTCACCCTCGTACAGACGGTCTCCGTCAGTGGCTCCTCCTACGCCGACGAACCATTCACCGTCACCGGCTTCCCCGCCACTACCGACCAGTACATCGCCCTCCTCTTCGTCCACGGCACTTCTTCGGCCTATATCTACCTCGATGACCTCACTCTCGACCTCCTCCCCTCCTGCCTCGAGCCCACTGGCCTTGCCCTTGCCGACATGACCGCCTCCAGCTTCACCTTCAGCTGGTCCGGCTCCGCCGCGGGCTACACCGCCACCCTCTACGATGCTGACAACACCGTCGTCGGCACCCCGCAGACCGTCACCGACACCTTCTGCACCTTCACCGGCCTCACCGTTGGCAGCACCTACACCGTCAAAGTGGTCGCCAACTGCGGCAGCGAAACCTCGCCCGAGGTAAGCCTCGCTGCCCCCCTCGACTACTGCCCCCCCAACCCCACCTCGGTCGACGGCAACGGTATCATCGGTGTCGCCTTCGGCGGCATGACCAACACCACCGCTCACCCCACTGCCGCCCCCTTCTATATGAACAACTCCGCCATGGCTGGCTCTGTGCCCGCCGGCACCCAGGCCTCCGTGGATATCACCTACAACGCAGGCACCTCCACGTACTACGACTATGGAACTATCATTTGGGTCGACTGGAACAACAACCTCATGTTCGATGCCGACGAAGTGGTTGCCTCCGGCCAGTCTGCTAATGTGGCTAACGCTGTCCTCAACCTCACCTTCACCGTGCCCACCACCACCCCCGTCGGCAACTACCGCATGCGTATTGCCGGCGCCGACGGCTATTTCGACGACTATGTCAACTCCGGCACCGGCACCCCCAACCCCTGCTTCACCAGCACCTATTCAGTCGCCGAGGACTATACCCTCACCGTCACCGAGGCCCCCAGCTGCGTGCCCGTTTCCGGCCTCGCCGTTCATGCCGTCACCGACAGCAGCATCACCATCAACTGGAGCGATGACAACGCCTCGGCCACCTACACTGTCCTGAACGGCACCGAGGTGGTGGCCAGCAACGTTGCCGACACCTTCTACACCGTCTCCGGCCTCGCCGCCAACACCGAGTACACCTTCGCCGTCGTGGCCAACTGCTCCGCCACCGACAACTCCGACACCGCCTACCTCACCGGCCACACCGTCTGCGCCGCCGTGGCCCTGCCTTATGCCTATGGTTTTGAAGAGGCCGACATGTACTCCTGCTGGACCACCGCCAATGCCGATGCCAACACCGGCCGCGCTTACGACTCCTATGGCACCAGCACCATGAATGGTGACTATAGCTTCCGCTTCTACTACAACACCAATCCTCCCCAGTACCTCATCTCGCCCGAACTTTCTGGCACCGAGAACGGCCTTGCCGCTTCGTTCTACTACAAAAATAGCAGCACCCCTTGGTCCGAAACCTTCCACGTGGGCTACTCCACCACCGACAACGATGTCAACAGCTTCACCTGGGGCGAGGAGATCACTGCCTCCAACACCCAGTGGACCCTCTTCAGCGAGATGATGCCTGCCGGCACCAAGTATGTTGCCGTCAAGCTGACCTCCAACAATATGTATTACCTCTACATCGACGATGTCGTCTTCGCGGCTCCCGCCACCGTCACCGTGGCCACTGCCGACGCCGCCATGGGCTCCGTCGAGCCTGCCGGCGACAGCATCGTGGCCTCCGGCAGCGAGTTCACCGTCACCGCCACCGCCGAGCAGGGCTATATGTTCACCGCCTGGCTCTCCGGCACCGACACCGTCAGCACCGTCAACCCCTTCACCTTCACCGTCGCCGGCGACACCAGCCTGACCGCCCACTTCGAGCTCGGCTATGCCACCCTCACCGTGGCTAGCGCCGACGCCACCATGGGCTCCGTCGAGCCCGAAGGCGACACCCTCGTCCTCATCGGCTCCGACATCCAGCTCACCGCCACCCCCGCCGACCACTACCACTTCGTGGCCTGGCTCTCCGGCACCGACACCGTCAGCACCGACAACCCGCTGACCTACACCATGGCCGGCGACACCACCCTCACCGCCCACTTCGCCATCGACCAGCACACCGTCATCCTCAGCGCCGATGCCACCATGGGCACCGTTGAGCCTGCCGGCGACAGCATCGTCGACTATGGCACCGAGTTCTCCGCCACTGCCACCGCCGCCGAAGGCTACACCTTCGTGGCCTGGCTCGCCGGCACCGACACCGTCGGCACCGATGCCACCCTCGTCTTCACCGTCGAGAGCGACACCGCCCTGACCGCCGTCTTCAGCCTCAACCAGTACACCGTCACCCTCGCCACCGCCGATGCCGCCCTCGGCACCGTCGAGCCCCTGGGCGACACTGTGGTCAGCCATGGCAGCGAACTCGTCATTGAGGCCACCGCCGAAGAAGGCGCCTACTTCGTGGCTTGGCTCAGCGGCGAGGACACCGTCAGCGCCGTCAACCCCCTGACCGTCACCGTCACCAGCGACAGCGCCCTGACCGCCCACTTCGCTCTGAACCAGTACACTGTCACCCTCGCCAGCGCTGATGCCGCCATGGGTATCGTTGTGCCCGCCGGCGACAGCATCGTCGACCACGGCACCGAGTTCACCGCCACCGCCATGCCCGCCATGGGTCACCACTTCGTGGCCTGGCTCGCCGGTGAAGACACTGTCAGCACCGAGGCCGCCTACACCTTCACCGTTGTGAGCGACACCGCCCTCGTGGCCGCCTTCGAGGCCAACCCCGCCGGCACCTTCACCGTCTCCGTCACCTACGACGAGACCATGGGTACGGTCGAAGGCATCCCCACCGGTGCCGTCGATTCCGCTAGCGTCATCACCCTCACCGCTGTGCCCGCCGAGCACTACCGCTTCGTCTCCTGGAGCACCGGCGACACCACCGCGACCATCAACGTGACCGTCGTCAGCGACACCACCCTCACCGCCACCTTCGCCCTCATGCAGTACACCGTGGCCGCCACGGTCGATCCCGTCGAGAGCGGTTCGGTCGACGGCATTCCCACCGAGGCTGTCGACTACGGTACCACCGTCACCCTCGTGGCCGTGCCCGCTGAAGGCTACCACTTCGTCGAGTGGAGCAACGGCGTGACCACCGATACCCTCGACCTCCTCGTCGAGAGCGACACCACCGTCGTGGCCCAGTTCGCGCTCAACACCTACACCGTCACCACCAACGTCACTCCCGACGCCAGCGGTTCGGTCAACGTCAGCCCTGCCGCCACCGTTGAGCACGGCACCGTCGTGAGCCTCACCGCCGTGCCCGCTGCCGGCTACCACTTCGTCAGCTGGAGCAACGGTGCCACCGAGCCCACCATCACCGTGGCCGTCGTCAGCGACACCACCCTCACCGCCACCTTCGAGGCCAACGCCGCCGGCACCTACACCGTCTCCGTCATCTACGACGCCACCATGGGTTCTGTCTCCGGCGTGCCCACCGAGCCCGTCGCGACCGGCACCCTCGTCACCCTCGTCGCCACTGCCAACGACGGCTATGTCTTCACCGGCTGGAGCAACGGCACCACCAGCGACACCCTCGTCTTCACCGTCGTCAGCGACGTCACCGTCACCGCCAACTTCGAGGCCTTCGTCCCGGTCAACTTCATCGTTGGTGTCAGCACCCGCAACACCACCATGGGCACCGTCGACCCGATGGGTCTCCACACCGTGCTTGAGGGCACCGAGTTCACCGCCACCGCCACCGCCAACGACGGCTATCGCTTCGTCGCCTGGCTGACGCGCTTCGGTGGGCTGGCCAGCTTCGACACTGTGAGCACCGACGCCGTCTACACCTTCACCGTCACCGCCAGCATCAACCTTGTGGCCGTCTTCGAGCGCGTCGTTGCTCCGGCCGACCTCTTCCTCGTCACCGGCGAGGTGAACGACGCCACGATGGGTTATGTCGTCGGTGGTGGCTACTACGAGGCCGGCACCGAGGTGACCCTCACCGCCCAGGCCAACGAAGGCTACCGCTTCGTCCGCTGGACCGACGGTCTGACCGACGCCTACCGCACCTTCACCGTCACCGCCGATGTGACCTACACCGCCGTCTTCGAGCGCGCGCCCGTCGACATCGACGATGTCGAGGCTGCCGAGGTCGAAATCTTCGCCGCCGACGGTCGCATCGTGGTCCGTGGTGCCGAGAGCGACATCTACCTCTACGACGTCAATGGCCGCGTCCTGAGCCGTCAGGCCGCCGCTGCCAACGTGGAATTCACCGTGCCCGCCACCGGTGTCTACCTCGTCAAGGTTGGCAACGCCGCCGCCAAGCGCGTCGCCGTCGTCCGCTAGTCAGCCCCGCTGGCAGCGCCACGGCGCAGACACCCTACTCTTCGGTCCGAGGCTCCCCCACAGGAGCCTCGGACCCTTTTTTACCCCCCTCTATACCCCATAACCAAATAACCCCATAACCCCATAACCAAATAACCTTATAACCAAATAACCTTATAACCCAATAACCAAATCCCCCCCTGTCCGCCCCTGCGGACAATAGCGGACAATGCCCTCCTATTCCCCTACCGTTCCCCTACCATCTCCCTACCGTTCCCCTCCCCCGACCGGCGCTTTTTGCGAAAATATTTCTCCCCTCCGGCATACTAAATCCGCCCCTCGGCCGTTATCCATTGAACAATTTAATAACCACACCCATCATGACACAAGAACAGCTCAAATTCAACCCCAACCCCCTGGTGACCTTCCTCCAAAAGCCCATGTGCGAATTCACCAAGGCCGATATCCTCAAGGTGATCGAGGAGTTCAACATCGAGATGATCAACTTCCGCTATATGGCCCACGACGGCCGGCTGAAGACCCTCAACTTCGTCATCCAGAGCCTCGAGCACGCCGACGAGGTGCTCACCAGCGGCGAGCGCGTCGACGGCAGCTCCCTCTTCCCCTTCCTCGAGGCCGGCAACAGCGACCTCTACGTCATCCCCCGCTTCCGCACCGCCTTCCTCAACCCCTTCACCGACGTGCCCTCGCTCGACATCCTCTGCGCCTACTACACCAAGGACGGCGAGCCCTTCGCCATGGCCCCCGAATACACCCTCGCCAAGGCCGGCCGCGCCTTCCGCGAGGCCACCGGCGGCATGGAGTTCGAGGTGATGGGCGAACTTGAATACTACGTCATCGCCCCCAAGGAGGACGACTACCTCCCCGCCGACCAGCGCGGCTACCACGCCTCCTCGCCCTTCTGCAAGTTCGAAGACTACCGCACCGAGGCCATGCGCCTCATCGCTGCCGCCGGCGGCATGATCAAATACGGCCACTCCGAAGTCGGCAACTTCACCGTCGGCGACACCATGTACGAACAGAACTAGATAGAGTTCCTCCCCACCACCCTCGAGGACGCCGCCGACCAGCTCGTCATCGCCAAGTGGATGATGCGCACCCTCGGCTACAAGTACGGCATCACCGTCACCTTCGCCCCCAAAATCACCGTCGGCAAGGCCGGCAGCGGCATGCACGTCCACACCCGCGTCACCCTCGACGGCAAGAACATGTACGTCGCCCCCGACGGCACCCTCTCCGACGTGGCCCACAAGACCATGGCCGGCATCCTCTCCCTCGCCGGCTCGCTCACCGCCTTCGGCAACACCAACCCCACCTCCTACTTCCGCCTTGTGCCCCACCAGGAGGCCCCCACCAACATCTGCTGGGGCGACCGCAACCGCTCCGCCATGGTCCGCGTCCCCCTCGGCTGGAGCAAGGGCAGCGGCAATATGATGGCCCACTGCAACCCCCTCGAGAAGAAAGACGACGTCGACTTCACCCACAAGCAGACCATCGAGCTCCGCACCCCCGACGGCTCGGCCAACGTCTACCTCCTCCTCGCCGGCATGACCGTCGCCGCTCGCCGCGGCTTCGAGATGGCGGACGCCGTCCAGTACGCCAAGGACCGCTACGTCAGCGTCAACATCTTCGAACACGAGGACGTCCTCAAGCGCCTCGACGTGCTGCCCGACAGCTGCGCCGCCAGCGCCGACCTCCTCGAGCGCGACCGCGCCATCTACGAGCAGGACGGCATCTTCGCCCCCGCCCTCATCGACGGCATCCTCGGACAGCTCCGCGCCTTCGGCGACCGCACCCTCCGCGCCGACATCGGCGGCGACGCCCGTAAGACCCTCGAGCTCGTCGAGAGCTTTATCCACTGCGGCTGATGCACAGGGCGGCTCTCCTTATCGGTGGCAACCAAGGCGACCGCCACAGCCTGCTCCTCCAGGCGACAGACCTGATACGCCAGCGTATCGGCTCTGTCGCCTTGCTTTCTTCCATCCACGAAACCGAGCCCTGGGGCGACTTCGAAATCCAGAATTCTGAATCCGAAATCCAGAATTTCCTCAACCAAGCCCTCGTGGTCGACACCCCGCTCTCCCCCCACGACCTCCTGCGCGAAGCCCTCGCCATCGAACACACCCTCGGCCGCCGCCGGCCATCCTCCACCGGCTTCTCCCCTTGTCAAGGGGAGCTCCCCGCAGGGGTGAGGGGTGAGTCCTCGCGAGTATTCAAGCGCACCTCCGAAGCCTGTAGGAATACCAAAGAACTAGAACCCTTCAGAAAGACACTGAGAAGCAACGCTACATCCGCAGAGGCTTTTCTGTGGACCTATTTGAAGAACAAGCAACTGTCAGGATATAGATTCCGGCGCCAGTACAGCATCGAAAAATACATCCTGGATTTCTATTGCCCTGCACTTCGTTTGGCAGTGGAGCTGGACGGTGATGTCCATTACGATTCTTTCAGTCGTCAACGTGAGTATGATTTACAGAGAGATGAATATCTTCACCGAGAATATGGTGTCAAGGTTGTTAGATTCGAGAATAGGATGGTATTCGAGCATTTAAGCTCTGTGATTGGGTGGATAGAAAAGGCAATCGTAGAACAGGGAGGAGTGGTTGTACCTTATGATTGGACCAAGTACGGGGCGCCAGGCTGCTCCCCTTGTCAAGGGGAGCTCCCCGCAGGGGTGAGGGGTGGATGTAGTGTCGACACTGTTTTACCCCTCCGGCCTTCGGCCACCTCCCCTTGCGAAGGGGAGGAGCCGGATACCCCACTAACGCCTGCTTCTGCTGTACAGGGACGACTCTACCACTCCCGCCCCATCGACATCGACATCATCTTCTACGACCACGCCATCATCTCCACCCCCGACCTCACCGTCCCCCATCCCCGCATGCACCTCCGCCGCTTCGTCCTCGAACCCCTCGCCGAGGTGATGCCCGACTATGTCCACCCGCTTTTGCACAAAACCGTGAAACAACTGCTTTCTGAATTATGAAACGCTTTATTGCAATCCTCTTCCTCCTCCTGCCCCTCCTCGCGGCGGCGCAGAGCCGCACCCTCAGCGGCACCATCACCGACGCCGGCAACGGCGAGACGCTTATCGGCGCCACCGTGGTCGACGCCCGCAGCGGCAAGGGCACTGTCACCAACCTCTACGGCCGCTACTCGCTCACGCTCCGCGCCGATTCGGTCGACATCAAGGTCTCCTTCGTCGGCTACGAGCCCCAGACCTTCCGCCTCAAGCTCGACCGCAACCACGAGCTCAACATCCGCCTCAAGCCCTCGGTCATGCTCGACGAGGTGACCATCGTGGCCGAAAGGGCAGGGGACACCCGCTCCTCGCAGATGAGCGCCACCGAGATGACCATGGAGAAAATCAAGTCCGTCCCCGTCATGTTCGGCGAGGC
>ODAI011716949.1_pt1 | contig 11840 bp, 9 predicted proteins | sample 1539321 | NCBI WGS metagenome assembly ODAI01 (sample SAMN02144231, study PRJEB22623) | gut metagenome | biome: sheep rumen | host: Ovis aries | place: New Zealand
TACAGTTAGCGGCAATACACTCCTTCGAGTAGTCAAGGCTACAGGTAGAAAATCAAAAGTACACAGTATCTGAATGTATTGAACCACGATATTAAAAAGAAAGGAAAGTGGGTGTTTTTGCTTCTGAAAACATCATACAAGGAAAAAAATGGCTAATTTGTATAAGGAATATTTTAATATTGATCCCAAATATTATGCGGCTGTAACGGCCGACCTTATTGAACAGGGCAAAGTAAGTTGGAAAGGTTTCTATCCCCATGAAACATTTGTCAAGCTCCTTGAAACCACCTACAAGGTTTTATCAGGTGCTGCTACCAGATCCATATGGGTTGAGGGTGCATATGGAACGGGAAAATCACATGCCGCACTTACCGTAAAATCTCTCGTTGATGCTTCATCGGAAGAGGTTGTGGAATATTTTGATGATTATGGATTAAGCAGTGACTTGCGAGATAAATATGTTTCGTTAAAGGCAGATAGCAATATTCTTACTATTCATAGAATTGGCTCCGCAGGAATAAATACAGATATGGATTTGGTTCTTGCTATACAGCAATCTATAATGGCTGCTTTGAAGGCAAAAGGGGTTGAGAATCATGGCGACGCATCTATGAAAGATGCTTTCTTGGATTGGATCTCGAAAAAGGCAAATAGAGATTATTTTGCGGCTTTGATTTCAGATGAGAAATATGCATGGGATTTTAATGGAGTATCTGTAGAAGATGTAGTAGAAAGACTAAATAGTGGAACCGATAAGCAAATAGAAACCACTATGACTAAAGTTATGATGGTTTTAAAAGATGCTGGACAGTATGGCATTTTTAGTGATGTTACTCAAATGGCGGGCTGGATCCGTAGTGTTATAAAAGAAAATGGACTAAGTGCCATTTTGTTTGTGTGGGATGAATTTTCTGAATACTTTTTAAATCATCCTGTTGGATTGACCGGTTTTCAAACGTTGGCGGAAATAAGCGAATCCGATCCGTTTTATTTTATGATTGTTGCACATGAAAGCACTGCATTATTTGCTGATAATGATACTGCAAAGAAAATCCTGGATCGATTTGAAAAACCGATTAAAATTGAACTACCGGAGAATATGGCGTTTGAACTAATGGCTCAAGCAATGAAAACAACCAGTGATCCGGTTCTTGCGCCTAAATGGGTTCAGTATGCTGGGGCATTAAACGATGAACTGGTAGGTGTTCGTAATACTATTGCAACCATTTCTAAGAAACAGGCGAAGTTTGGACAGAAAACTATATTATCAGATTCTGATTTACAGAATATAGTTCCGATACATCCGTACGCCGCATTGGTTTTAAAGAATATTGCAGTTTTGTTTAATTCTAATCAGCGCAGCATGTTTGACTTTATTATAAGTGACGACATGACGGATGCGAAGGGCTTTAAATGGTTTATAAATACGTACGGTCCTATGGACGATTGTAATTTGCTGACGGTAGACCTTCTCTGGGATTTCTTTTATGGCAAGGGTCAGACTGGGTTAAATGATGATGTTCGCGGTATATTGGATAATTACAGCATGTTGCAGGGAGAAAAACTATTGCCTGATGAGCAACGTGTAATGAAAACAATATTACTACTTCAAGCAGTATCTCTTCGCGTTACTGGAAATGAGTTACTTGTTCCGGACGATCAGAATGTTGATTTATCATTCCAGGGGACAGATTGGACAAAGGGAAAAGCCCTGGCATGTGCTAATGGTCTTATAGACAAGGGGTTGTTGTTTAAGAAACCTGTAGCTGGCGGAAAGATGGAATATTGTGTCGTTAGTGCTCAGGGTGGTGATGATATTAAGAAAAAACGAGATGAGGTCATCAGCGAAACAAGGACTCAAGCACTTATAACTTCTGCCAAGTTGGGAGAAGCTATAGTGATTCCTGCAGCGGTAAAATCTAGATATATTGTAACTGAAACAGGATTTGCTGGTATGACGGCGGCTATATCGAATATGAAGAGTAACAATAAGCAGGAAAGATTTAAGGTTATTGTTACTATAGCTATGGATGATAAGGAAGCAGCACAGATTCAGCAACAAATCACGAAACAAATAAACATGCCAGATAATGAAATCATGTTTATAGAAACACTCTCTCCTATGGGAAAAGATCTCTATGATCAGTATATAGAGAGTATGACATTCAGTAAGTATAATGTGAAAAAAGATGGAGCACAGGCCACACACTACGAGAATCAAGCAAAGTCTGTTCTCACTAGCTGGAGAAATAAAATAGCTGCCGGGGCTTTTAATCTCTACACCCCGGATAACAAAGCGGCTGATAGAAAAGCAACTCTTTCCGATTTACAAGATGCTCTAACATCTATAAACCATAAGAAGTATTACTATGGTTTGGAACAGTATTCTCTGAATGGAACAATGTATAGTGCATATCAGCTTGCTAATGGAGCTGGTTTTGGAATTACAGAAAAACTGTCTGGCGCATACAGTAATTCGAATAAGAATATGAGTTTTGAAACTGCGTTAGATGGTGCATGGGAGGTCCCGAATTATTGGGAAGATCCTGCAAAACAAAGTCTAGTCATTGTTCGATTTAAGAAGCGAGTAGAGGAGTTGGTTCAAGAGGGCTTTAATAGCTCATTTGGTAGAGTGAGTATTCTAAATATTGTTGAAGAACTTGAAAAGGCTCCCTATGGATTAATGCCTTCATCTTTGGCTGCATTGGTTCTGGGATTTACATTAAAAGAATACGCAACAGCAGATTTCTTTTGGAGTAATGGGTCAAATAGCGAAACAATGACTGTCGATCATATGCGTACTGCTATAGCTAACGCATTGAATCAGAAGTTGAATCCAACGCCTAAGTATAAAGAAGAGTATATCGTAACGATGAGCCCTGAAGTGCGTGCATTTTTGAATTGCACTGCAACGATATTCCATATACCAACAGTGGGATCGGTTGAAAGTGCCCGTGACCAGGTAAGAATAAAAATGAAAGGTTTATCCTTCCCTATTTGGTGTGTGAAATATATTCTGAATGAGGAAAAACTTGAGAGCGATGCAGAAACAGTAGGCAATGTAATAGATGATTATTGCGGAATCGCCAATACGGCAAATGGAGGAAAAGCTTCTGAAAGTGAGCTCGCTGAGTCGATAGGAAAAGCTGTATTAAAGACTCCGAATGTGGTCAAAGATCTCGAACAATTGTTGGATAGCGAAAAATGTCGAAAAGGTATGTTGGCTTATGTTGGAGCATTCAAAGGCGGCGCATTGCCTAAATTGGCCTCTGAAATCGGTGATGGTGGAAGTTATATTGATGAAGTAAAGGCAAAGTTTAGCGCAGGGGATGCTAACTGGGTTTGGAATACATCTACAGCTGATGAAAAGATTGAAGATGTAATTCTGGAATATCAGATTATATTCGAAAGCATAAAGAGTTTGGGAAATTATACAACTCTTAAACAGATTATTTCAGAATGGAATACTAAAACAAATCAGATAAAGATGCCTGCCGAAGCATTGATTAAGGCCACTGGAGATTTGGGACCTTTCCTTGAGCAACTTTATTTTATTAAACAGACAGGTACGCTTGATGAACAGAACAAGCAGAAGTTTTATGATTTGCTGATTACTCAGAGAGAGAGCTTTGATTCGTTTTATAAGAATCAGTTGCCATATTTTGAGCAAGATGCATCTGCTTTTCTGAGCGAATTGGATCAGGAAGAAATTGCTGACCTGTATGCATCATTTCCATCTGGGCAATTCACAAAATCCAAATCAGAATACTACAAGTTTATTCAAACAGAGATAGAGAAATATGTTCAGAGTCAATGGAAGAAAAAATTACGAGACAAGTGGTATGAAAAAACACATACAAAAACGCCGTCTGACTGGTCTGATAAATATGAAACTCCTATATTATGCATGTTTGATGACACTGAAAGATCGACGGCTCGTGAAATGTTTAAGATAACTATGTCTGCAAATCCTTCTGAAGTAGATGCGAAAAAAGCAATTGCTTGGTTGGATGGAGCTGATTTCTATTCTCGTCTTGATAAGGAAAAGGAGCGAGATGATTGCTTTAGACTTCGCATTTTGGGAGACAATGCAATTTTGTTGAAGGATATCAGCAAGGTTCGTTCTGAGTTGATAAGCACAATTCACGACAAAATATATGATTGGATGGATAATAGTGCCGTACAGAACCAACTTCAGAAGATGATGGACAAGCAATACAAACTGACTGGGTGCGATAAGGCGTTAGAAATTATTGAGAAGATGGACGCTGATCAACTTAGAAAGTATTTACGCGAACGAATTCAGGATGATGCAATATTTGGACTTCAAATACTAAAGGATGAATGATTAAAAAAGGAGGGCGGCAATGTATTGTAAAGATATAGAATCGTGTTTTGGCGAAATCAATGCATATTGCACCCATGAACCGACAGGACGGGCATTATTAGTTAATACTGAAAACTACAACATTTATCAATCAGTAAAAGCGAAACTTGAAGCAGACGGCAACAAAAGTTGCGTGTATGTTTCAGAGTGCTGCCCGGAAAATGACCTTCCTAATATGGATGATATTTTAGGAAAGGTGACTGGAAAGGACGATTATGTTTTAGTTGGCTATTCTCAAGCTGCAATGCTAAGAGGGTTGGCGTACATAAAGCATATGGTTAGGACGTTGTTAGAAGTTCCAGTTAGCGGACATACAATAGTTCTATTAGATCACTGTGAGCAGTATGTAAAAGAGACATATATTCTTCATCCGGACATTTCAAAGAGGGTAGTAATGCTTGGAGGTGAAATATCTCCATTTCCAAAGATACGCCTTGCGGTTAGCATAGAGGATTGTGTTGGCTATAATCCTATTTCGAGTATGAAACGACTGTTGGCATATTTTGAGGGAATTACAGATGACATAGTCAGAAGAAATCCTGAAGTGACGGTTATAACGAAATATAGTCCTGAACTTTTTCGTAATGCGTTGTTATCTGTGACGGCTTGCGACGACATATACACGGGGCTTTGCCGTGTTTATCATGAAATAGCTGCGGGAACTGAATATGCGTTTGGCACGGACGAGCAATGGATGTATTTGGCAGAACAATTGGCGGACAATGGCACATTGTCTGCAGCCGCAAAAAATATGTTTGGCTCTACGGATAACTTATCATCCTTTATAGGTGAAGCAATTGAAGAAGGTGACAAAAACAGATTCTGGTTTTTGTGGCTTTGCATGAAGGTGTTTAATAATCCAACAAATAAATATCTCTACAGGATAATGCAGAATAGCAAAAATGTAGAGGATTTTGAAGAAAATGCTTATTTGGAAATAATAAACATTAAACATTCGGATCCTTCATTTAAACAATGCTATGTAGAACGAAGAAGATTATTAGATGCTTTGCCGGAGAACTTATTATTGATTGATCAGTTCTGCTTGAAAATAGGGATTCATCAAAAGGAATCAATTTATTATTTGACCAATCTTTCAGACAAGGAAGAATTGGCATTTATGCAGTGCTTAGAAAAATACAATTACACAAGAGATGAATTGATGACTATTACAGAGGGAACATTTCCATCCATTAATAGTTATCTTAATAGGTATGTATTTGATGTTACAAACACAAAGGTTCCGGCAGGTGAGGAAAACTTGCGGGATGTTTTGACGGATTACTTTGAGAAATACAAAATTCAAAAACTTACCAATAGAATCTATCCGGAATTTCTTGAAGAAGTAGAAAAAATATCGACTGAAAGACCATATAACAAACTTCAAGCAAGAAGCGCTATTGTTAGCAAGTTAGATAAGGAAAAGTCACAGTTATACTTCTTCGACGCCTTGGGAGTTGAGTATTTGGGCTTTATTCAGGATCGGTGTAAACATTACGGCCTTGTGATGGAAGTATCTATAGCACATTGTGAACTCCCCTCAATAACAGAAAAGAACAAAGAATTTTTGCACTATTTTCCGCAAGGAGCTTTGGATATAAAAGAACTTGATGAACTAAAGCACCATAGCCAAGTTATAGATTATGAACAATGCAAAGAACCAGTTCATCTGTTTAGGGAATTGCAAATTATCGATGAGCAGATGAAAAAAATCCAATCACGGCTTAGACAGGGGCAATTCGAGAAGGCAATAGTTGTTTCTGATCATGGCGCTAGTAGATTGGCGGTTATTTTTGAACAGGAAAACGAAAAACTTGAATTGGAAGAAAAGGGAAAACATAGTGGAAGATGTTGCCCTGCTAAGGAAGACCCTGGAATTCCATATGTTTCATATTGGGATGGATATGCTGTTTTGGCTAATTACGAACGGTTCAAAGGCGGCAGAAAGGCGAATGTTGAAGTCCATGGCGGAGCAACCTTAGAAGAGGTAGTGGTTCCAATTATAACGCTTTCAAAGAAACCGACAGACATTGATATTTGCTTTGTGGATCCTGTCATTATTCTTAAGGGTAAGGAGCCGGCAACTATTGTTGTCTTTGCTAATATTCCCTTAACTGAGCCCAAACTGGTTGTTAATGAAAGAGTATATGTGGGCGAGTTTTGTGAAGATAACAAACATGCCAAATTTGTTATGCCAGAGTTGAAGAGGACAAAAGACTTGATTGCTGACTTTTATGATGGGGATAAGAAGATGGCTTCCGGAATGGAGTTCCATGTTCAAAGAAATACGCAAGAACAGTCATTGTTTAAAAACGGTATATTATAATACATCGGGGAGGATTGTATGAGCGATATAAGTACACAGACACCAGAACTTATTGAACGTCTAAAGGACGCCTTCGATGAAATGGTTGTATATAAGGATCTGAAAAAGAGTAATTTTATTTCGTCCTTTAAACTGCCTTCCTTTATGAGAGACTGGGTTATTAAACGATTCCAAAATGATGATGGTGAGATAGATGTTGATGGTGCGGTCAATTTTATCAAAGAGTTTATCCCCAAAAAAGATGAATGGAATTCAATTACAGATAGGGTTGTAAACCGTAATGAAACCGTTCAGTTTTTGGCAAAAATCTCGATAAATATTGATATTGCAACTCAGACGGTTTCTTTTGAACTGCCGGATTTTGGACTGGGGTATAGAGATACTATCATTCCCAGAGATACATGGGAAGCTTGCAGTACTGAATTGTTAAAATCAGAAGAAAACTGGGGAATAGTTGAAATAGGTTATCAATTCCCCGAAAGAGAGTCTGATAGAGGTAGAATAAAACTTGTTAGTTTTAGAGACTTCTGTCCGTACATTGTAGATTTAGATGACTATAAATATGCAAGAGAAGAGTTCACACTTACAGAGTGGATTGATATTTTACTGGGAGCTGCTGATTATAATGCCGCAGGATATGAAAGCACAGAGCAGAAACTTTCAGTCATTCAGAGATTTTTGCCGTTTGTAGAAAAGAGAATTAATCTCATGGAATTGGCTCCAGCGGGTACGGGAAAGTCATATCTTTTTGGTCAGGTGAGTCGTCACGGATGGTTGGTATCAGGAAAAGTTACAAGAGCAAAACTTATATATGATATGAGTAGAAAACGTGATGGCGTAGTGGCAAGTCGTGACTTTGTAGCTCTTGATGAGATAAGAGAAGCTGAGTACATGAAAGACACTGAGATTCAGTCTGCTCTACAAGCTATTATGGAAAACGGAGCATATCGAGCTCCTGATAATCATGAGGTTAATGTTGATGCAGGAATAATCTTTTTGGGAAATATTGACTCCGCGGTAATGAATGAATATCAGAATATGTTTCCCGAGTTGCCTAGACCATTCCATCAGCCACAGTTTTTGGATAGAATTCATGGATTTATAAAGGGGTGGTGCTTGCCACGAATGACGGATGATTTGAAGGTTTGTGGTTGGGCATTAAATTCAGAGTACTTTGCTACGGTCTTACATGCACTTAGAGATGATCCGAGTTATCGAGCAGTGGTTGATGAACTTATAGTGCTTCCCAAGGGGGCAGATACTAGAGACACCGAAGCAATTAAGAGAATTTCTACCGCGTATTTGAAGTTGTTATTTCCAAACGTAAAAACTGCTGGAGATATATCGGCGAGGGAGTTTAAGAAGTATTGTCTCAAACCGGCAATGGAAATGAGGCAGATAATTCGTATGCAAATGGGATTTGCTGATGAAAAATACCAAGGGACAGTTGTTCCGGAGTTTACTATAAAGGAAACTATGGAAGAATGAAAAAAACAATAGAATGCGTATACTGCGTGTCATGCGGAAAAAGAAATTTGATTAAGAATGAAATTGGTATTAACAAAAAACTTCTTGGAGAAAATGTCGAAAAATATTATTGTATGGACTGCTTAGCTGATTATTTGGAAGTTTCTATAGACGATATTAAAGAAAAAATTGAAGAGTTTAAAGAAGAAGGTTGCACTCTTTTCGAATAATTCGGAGGATGAAAGTGATTTACGCCGATAATGCCGCAACAACAAAACTGGATATAGATGCATTCGAAGCCATGAAACAGTATCTGTGCGAAGATTATGGTAATGCTTCACAACCGTATTTTTTTGCAAAAAGACCTCGCATGGCTCTAAAACATGCCAGAAAAGATATTGCAGAGTGTATAGGGGCTGATCCGGACGAAATATTCTTTACGTCGGGTGGAAGTGAGAGTGATAACTGGGCTATAAAAAGATATTCTCCATTTGCAACAGATATTCGTCATATTATTACTTCTAAGATTGAGCACCATGCGGTATTGAATGCTGTTGAAGCGGAGGCTAAGTACAGCAATGCAGAGGTTTTTTATCTAGATGTAGATGATCATGGTTATGTTAATGTTGCGGATTTGGAAAAAATACTAGCCCGTCCTAGAGAAGCTGTTGCAAGTTGTGAGACGACCCTTGTTTCCGTCATGATGGCGAATAATGAGATAGGTACTATAGAACCCATAAAAGAATTGGCTGATGTTGCAAGAAGATATGGGGCTTCATTCCATACAGATGCAGTTCAAGCGGTTGGACATATTCCTATAGATGTACATGACTTGGGGGTATCAACGCTTTCTGCATCGGCGCATAAGTTTAATGGCCCTAAAGGGGTAGGCTTTTTGTATTCAAGATCTAGTATTGCTAATCTTATAGATGGTGGTTCACAGGAAGGGGGTCTGCGTGCAGGCACGGAAAATGTTGCAGCTATAGTAGGAATGGCGGTTGCATTAAAAAAGAATTGCCAAAGTATTAAAGCGAATGAAGAGCATATAAGGCATTTAGAGGAATTATTATTAAGAAAATTAAATGCTTCAGGGTTGGATTTTATCAGGAATGGGATTAACCAGTTGCCAGGAAATATCAGCCTCTCATTTGCAAATGCTGAGGGCGAGATGATCCTTCACAGGCTGGATTTGAAAAAAATATGCATATCAACAGGCTCTGCTTGTGATAGCGTAAACACACAGGTGTCTCATGTGATAAAGGCAATTGGAGTGCCAGAAAAATATGCTAAAGGGACAATAAGAATTTCGTTGGGGAAAGATAATACTGAGGAAGAAGTTGAGAACATAGTAGATGCCCTTATAAATGTTTTGGGATAGAGAGACTGGAGGCATTACAACATGCTTTATAAACTTAATCGTTCAGATAATAGACATGAATATCAGAAAGTAAAACGAGTGGCGTTGGCAGATCTTGGATGGAAAGAAAAAGACCTAGAAAGACTAATGTCGCACAATATTCAGGATTTTATATCATCAAATGATTTAATGACGATATTCACTGAGCGTTCTAGACAGGAAGAACCTTATATCATGGCGCTTGATCGTCATGGGGATTTATATATATTTGAACTAAAACGATGGAGTGGCCAGCAAGAAAATTTGCTACAAGTTCTTAGGTATGGGCAGCTATTTGGAAGAAGTAACTATGATGATTTGAACGACATGTATCGAAAGTACATGAAGAACTCCGATGTTAATTTAGACATTGATTTTCAGAATTATTTTAGCATCGAAGAATTATCAAGAGAGACCTTTAATCAAAAGCAGCATTTTTTGATAGTAACGAATGGTTTGGATCAGTCTACGGTAGAATCAGTAATTTATTGGAAGAGCTGCGGACTTAATATTGATGCCATAGTATATTGGGTATTTGAAATAGGAGGAGAGTATTATATTGAGTTCAATACTTATTCTCAAATAGAAAACTATCTGGAGTATGAAAACAATTGCTATGTTGTGAATACCAATAGCAAAACAGATCCCAAGTATACGGAGGATATGATTAAAGAGAAGAAGGCGGCGGCATACTGGCCTGGTTGGCGTGAAAAAATAGCAAAATTGCAGAAAGGCGACATTGTCTTTTTATATAAAAGTGGAACGGGTATTGTCGCATATGGAAAGGCAGACGGAAAACTAAATAAATGTGAATGCGATGGGTATGAAGATTATGAATACAATATGCATTTAGATGATTTTGTGGTTCTCAAAGAGCCTATATCAGCTGCGGAAATGAAAGAAATAACAGATTGTGGCTATAATTTTAGGCAAACGTTATTTTCGATTTCACAATCATCGGCGGATAAGATAATAGCCTATGTGAACAAGCATAGTAAATGATATGAAGAAATTTAGAAAGCCGGGCCTATTATGAATGCGATGGATAATTGCGATTTTATAAAAGAAAAAATAGCTGAGCTGTTGCGTATAGTTGACGAATTAGAGGAGAGGTTTCCGGGAAGAAAGTTTACGTTGGATGGTCATTTGCTTGGAAGTATAGGTGAAGCCCTTGCAGAGTATTATTACCAAATTAATCTATACCCCAATAGTGCAAAAACACACGATGGCGAGATTGGTGGCAAGAAGGTTCAAATAAAGATCACTCAAGGCGATTCTGTTGATATTAATGATGTACCGGATTATTTGCTGGTATTATTCTTAAATAAAAAAGATGGATCTGTTTACGAGGTGTACAATGGACCGTGCGAATGGCTAAGAGAATGTAAGCCAACAAAGAATGGTTGGTATTCACGAACTCTCAGCAAACTATCAGAACAGGATAAAACAATCAATGAAGATTATCGTTTAAAACCTGTGAAACCAATTTTAAAATGGAATCCCAACATTAAGAATAAATAGTAGATATGAAAAGAGCGTAGATGCTGGTAGTCTACGCTCTTACTGTTTCTGGTAATACTGCTTTGTCATCGATGTAGAAGTCGCAGGTGATCTTCCGGGAATTGGTGCCATACATTTCAACTATCTCCGGGAGGTTGTCATTTACGGCATCAAACTCCAGCTGCTGATCACGACACCAGGAGACTGCTTTCTCCAAGGCTTCCCCGGCACGGCAGGTCCAGAGGATGAGCTTATTACCGGAGCTGCGCTGCGATTTCAGATATTCAATTAGTGGTCGATTTGGTTCGCCGAGTTCCGGCCAGTTGCTAAAGCAAAGGGTTCCGTCGAAATCTACGGCGATAATCTGATAATCCATAGCATCGTCTCCCTTCATTGTGGAATCTGTTCTCTCATCTCTGCGAGAGAGGGAAGGTGCTCTTCCATAAGTGGAAATACTTCAGGAATCAGCTTTTCAAAATATGCTGCGATGCGGTAAGCCATTTCCAGGGAGAGATTCTGGTCTCCCTTTTCAATCTTGCTGATGGAGCGTCTGCTGATCCCAAGGTCGGAAGCCATTTTTTCCTGGCTGATATTCTGACCCTTGCGGAGCTCGTAGACGTTGTTATGATAGATTAAGTCTTTCATATCTGTCCCCCTTTCGTGGTACCGGTAGTGTCAATTCTGACACTCCTCGTATTATTTCTAAATCTTTTATTTTCAAGGGGTTCTTTACTTTTTTACAATAAAAAAGTGATTACCCCCTA
>ODAI010546203.1_pt1 | contig 11839 bp, 5 predicted proteins | sample 1539321 | NCBI WGS metagenome assembly ODAI01 (sample SAMN02144231, study PRJEB22623) | gut metagenome | biome: sheep rumen | host: Ovis aries | place: New Zealand
ACGGCGCCAGCCGTGACGGAAGAGGTCCTTCAGGGGAAGGTGGCCGAGCGCAGCGAGGTCGGAAGAGGTCCTTCAGGGGAAGGTGGCAGCGCCGAAGGCGCTGACGGAAGAGGTCGTCCGTCGCCTTCCCGCAGGGACGCCATAATTGGCGTCCGCGCTTCCGCCTTCCCGCAGGGCAATGCCTTCATCATTCATCATGCCCAAGCCTCGCGATAATCGCCTCTTCCCTCTCGCTCGATGGCCACCTGTTCGCTGCCGCGCGTTCAGCTGCGGCGCGTTCAGCTGCGGCGCGTTCAGCTGCGGCGCGTTCAGCTGCGGCGCGTTCAGATAGCAAAAGCCCCCCGCCGAATATGGCCTTTCCTTTGCCTCTTTGCGCATCGAGCGCTCTGATAAAAACGGCATCCTTCCGCGCCAGTTTATACTCTACACCATACTGACTGTAGCGGTATGCCGCCGCCGCAGTCAGAACATTCGGCGGATATTCATATTTCGGCAGTGTCTTGTGGAGTTTTTGACGGTTCTTCTCATTGGCGTCTTTTAAATCCCTATATAATGCCGGTGCGCTCCGAAGCAAAGAATCGTCCAGATTTGTGATAAACGATGTATTAATCTCCGCCCCGTTTTCGTAGATGATGCTAATGCCCAAAGCTATATAGCTGATATCATTTTTCGTTCCGTTCCCCGATATCATCGTAAGCGTTGGTGCAAACAGGAAGAATGATATTCCCCTGGCGCAATACCATCTTGCAATTTCCGACAGGATGCTGAAGGGTGGATTGTCAACCACACAGCAGCCATCCGGATAGTCGACCGCCTGATAGTTTGCGCCTGGCCAAAATGGGCGAACCATTTGCTCGCGCCGAATGCCGTACTCCGCTCCCACATATCGGGCAACGGCATCATAGATGTTCGTCGGCGTATAGCAGTCGTCTGTGGTTTTTTTAGGGGTAAATTTCTCGACGAACCTATCATATTCGTCGTTCTGCCTCACCTCGCCGCCAAACATGTCCAGCTGTCCATCCAGCATTTCGCCTGCCTCCTATATTCCCAAATTCATACACCGCGAACGCCATTCATGGCGTCCGTCGCCCCCCAAAACCTTCCCCTTCAGGGGAAGGTGGCGCGAAGCGCCGGATGAGGTGTCACCTGTCACACCCAATAATCCATATTGCAGCAGATCCACACGGCGGTCGTCTCCGTCGCGCCGTCCGCGATCCTGAGCACCCAGTCGACCATCAGCGTGCCATTGGCATTGGCAGACAGCCGCGCGATGCGGCTGCCGCCGCAGGCCGCCAGGCGCTGCGCGTTCGCCCGCGGCGTGAACGGCAGCGCGGCCACCAGCGTCGCCCCGGAGGCCGCCGTGACCTCGCCGCGGATGTACACGTGGCTCCCGGCCCTGCCGATCTCCAGCGACCCCGTGCCGCTCGAGAGCGTCAGCGCCTCCCAGTGCATCTCCAGCGCCTCGATGCCGCCGTTGAGCCGCGCCGGCCAGGTGTTGTCCACCTCCAGGCCGCCGTTTTTGACGCGCATCCCGATGCCCACGCCGTTGGCCTCCACGTCCAGCAGCGCGCCGGACTCGGTGATGTAGGCCGTCATGCTGGCGCTCTGTCCGAAGGCGTCCACGGCCTTTACCGTAAACCACCAGCCGCTGCCCGCGCTGATCGCGGCGGTCAACACCGTCCGGTCGTTGGTGTAGCTCAGCGTCGCACCGTCCGAGCGGGAGGCGATCTGCGCCGTGGTGCCGCTGCTGCTGCCCTCCTGGCCGTAGGTGAGCGACAGCGTCCAGGCGTTTTTGCTGGCCACCTGCGCGGCGCTGGCCGTGAACGTGAACCACACCTTTTCGCCGGTCTCGTCCGCCTCGTAGATGGTGTGGCCCTGGTCGTCCATCGAGGAGATGTAGCGCTGCACCGACAGCCCCGCCATGCTGGGCGCGGCGTAGGACAGCACCGTCATGTAGCCGTTGGCGCTGCCGGTGCCGCCCGTGCCGTCCACCACGCTGTAGCGCCAGCCGATCTGGCCGCTGGCGTCGATGGCGCCCACCGCAAACACCGCGCTGTCCTGGGTGGCGCTGTAGATCGTGTCCCCGTCTTCGTCCGTCAGCACCAGCGTGTGCCGCGCCGTCAGCGTCGGGTAGCGGCTGTCCAGGCTGTAGTAGCCCGTCACCACCAGGTCGCTCATGCGCTGCACGACCTCGCCGAAGGTGCTTTTGTAGCCCTTGCTGTCCGCCACGCCCACGCCGCTCACCACCGGCGGGGCGGCGTCCACGATCAGATCCTCCGCCCGGTAAAAGTACACGTAGATGCGCATCGGCTGGCTGCTGTTGGCGCGCCAGTACAGCGTGCCGTCGCCGCTGGAGACCACGTGCACCGTCACGCTGGTCCAGTCTGCCCACTCCGCCGCCGTGGGCAGGTCGGAGCTGAACGTGTTGGCGTAGGTGACATAGTTGCCGTTGATCGAGTGGCTGACCGTGTCGGAGTTGATCGTGCTCCGCCCCGAAAAGTTCAGCCGCCCCTGGAGCTTCCAGACACCAGACCCGACGGCGAAGTGCTTGCGCGAGAACACGATGCGGGTGATCTGGCCGATGTTTACATCGGTGTCACCGGCGACGCGAAACCGGCTCCGCGCCACGCTGAAATCCCGGTTGCCCGTCGAGGTGTTGGCCTGCGACGTCAGCGTGTATGTAATACAATATTCCTGCATGGTTTATCCTCCTTCTGGAGAGGGAACAGGGAACAGGAATAGCTGCTCCCGCCTTCCCTTGCCTTCCCCTTTAGGGGAAGGTGGCCGAGCGCAGCGAGGTCGGATGAGGTCTTATCCCCGCACCCACACTTGTCCACCGCTGGCGCTGGCCTTCACGATCACATCGCCGATGCTCAGCTTCTGCGCCACGACCCGGTCGCGCTCGGCCGAGAACACGTAGTCCTTGACCTGGCTGTTGGCGATGTGGAAGCCCACCTCGTCGGTCACGGTGCTCCAGATGCTCACCGGCCGGCCGCTCTCGTCCTTGCGCTGCACGATAAAGCCCCGATCCGGGTCGAACGTGAACCAAAGCGACTGCTCCGCGGCCATGCTCTGCGCCAGCTCCAGCGCCTCGTCGGCGGTGCCCTGGGCGGCGGTGGCGGCGCTGCGCGCCTGGCCGATGCCCGCGTCCAGCCCCTGCCGCACGGTCTCCACGTAGCCGCCGCCGCCCGCCTGGGTGGCGTAGACCACGGCCATGTCCGCGCCGCCGTCGTTATAGAGCACCGTGCCGCCCGAGAACGTCCGCATGGTCATCAGCGCGGCGCGCTGCTGCTCCGTCAGCGGCGTGGTGACCGGCGTCGGCAGCGGGAAGATGAAGGTCATCGGATTGGCCGCCAGCGCCGCCTTGAAGGCGGCCAGGGTGCTGTAGCCCGTCCTGATCCACAGCCTGGCCGCGCCGCTGATGTAGCTCTCGCCCACCTGCACGTCGTTGCCCTGCCAGGTGCTGATCGTGCGCCCCGTGGACCAGCTGGTCATGTGCGGGGCGGCGGTGGCCTCCAGCGTGTCGCTGTTGTACAGCCCGATGGTGTGGGCGAAGGCGGAGCTGAACCCGAAAATATAGTTGAGGTTGGCCGAGAGCGTCCAGCCCTCGTCCGTCGAGCCGTCGCACACCGCGGTGCCGACCCGCCGGGTGTAGGTGCCCGCCGCCATGTCCACGGTGTCGCAGATCCACTGCTGATTATTGGCGTCGGTGTAGTTGCCGCCGCTGCTCACCGGGATGCCCGGCAGGCCGTTTGGCGTGGGCAGCGCCGCGGTGATGGCGCCGGTGCCCTGGGCGTCCCGGGCGCTCACCAGCTGGAGGCTCCCGCCGCCGCCCGCGGTGCTGATGGCAACGGGGCTGTCCGGCATGGGCGTGCCGCTCTGGGTGCTCTTGCCGTAGATCACCAGCCCGCCCAGCGCGGCGCTCGCGCCGTCGGCGATGGCGATGGGGTGCCCGCTGGCCGTGCCCGTCAGCGGGTCGGCCTTGGCGTCCGCCGTGGCCTGCGCCTCGTCGGCGGCATCCTGGGCGTCGTGCGCGGCCGCCTGCGCCGTCTCAGTCGCCGTGCGCATGGCGGAGATCGTCAAAGCGCCCTCGCCGGTGAAGATCTGCGATGTGGTCAGGGCCTGGATGAAGGCCTCCCGCGCGAAGAGCTGGTCCACGTCGATGCGCGCCGCGTCGATCTGGTTGACGAGCGCGAAGGTGGCCTGCAGGTCCGCGGTGGCCATGTGCGCGGCGGTGATGTCCGTCTCCACGATGTTCCGTCCGCCGGTGGTCTGGCCCGCCGCGGCCTCCTCGGACGTCACCGTCACCTGCTTGGTGGAGACCGCGCCGGTGTCGTCGTCGATGGTCAGCTCGTAGTAGTTGCCCTCGCGGGAGCGTAGCACCAGCCGGTTGAGCGTGGCATCGACGATCTGGGCGTAGGCCACGCTCAGATTCTCGATGAACACGCACTCGCCCACGCCCTGGGTGAGGTGCATGGCGCTGGCGACCAGGTGTTGCACGGTGGCATAGTCGAACGTGCCGTACCGCGCCGTCAGCGTCACGATGGAGGCCAGCGCCGCGTCCAGCGCGCCGGCGGTGACGGTGCCCGCCTGGATGTTCGTGGCCGCCACCCGCACCAGTTTGGCGAAGGCTACCGCCAGGGTGTCGGTGCTGATGGTCTGGGCGGTGATGCTGTTGATCTTCGCCGTGGTGGCCGCCAGCGCCAGGGCGTTCATGCTCCGGACAAACGCGGTCTCCGCCGTCAGGCTCTGGGTGTTCATGGCCTGTGCGGTGATGCTCTCCGCCTGCACGTGGCGGGTGGTGATGCACTCATCCTGCAGCTGCCCGGCGCTCACCGCGTTCCATGCGATCTGACGCCCGGACACGCTGCCGGAGATGCTCCCGGCGTAGACCTTGACGCCGCTCAGCTCATGCCCCGGCGCGCCCACCGTGATGGCGGTGTAGCGCTCCTGCATCCCGTCCCACTCGCACTCGCACACGGCCATGTCCACATAGCCGCACACCAGCGGGTGCCAAACGTGCACGATGTCGTACATGTGGCACTGGTCGAGCTGCCGGAAGGCCTTGTACTCCTCCGAGTCGCCCAGCAGCGCGAACTTCACCTTTAAGGTGATGGCCGGGATGTGGGCGCCCTCCTCCCACTTGGCCGCCACCGCCTCCCGCATCCGCGTGCGGGCGACGGCCACGGTGACGCCCTCCTTTTTGTTCACCTTGGCGTCCGAGACCTTCAGCTCCGCCATGTGCGGCACCGGGAACTGGTCGTAGTTCGGCGAGATCACGTACTTCGTGCCGTCCAGGTAGAGCGGGTCGCCGTTTTCGGTCTCGCCGACGGGCAGGTAGGCCGTCACGATGTCGTCGGACACCTCGTAGCTGTCGATGCCCACCAGGTTCCGGCCGTAGGTGGCATAAAAGCCCCGGTCGACGCCCGCGGAGCGCAGGATGGTGATCCGGTTGTCGTCCAGCAGCACGTCGCCGCCGAAGCGCCCCACGAAGCTGTCGTCGCCGTTCAACAGCGCGTCGATGATGTTGACGTTGCGCTTTTCAAAGCCCACGCGGCTGTCGCCGATGTCGGTGTAGAGCTCCACGTCGGTGTCCATGTAGGCGCTGTCCAGAATGCGCTGAAGCGCCTGCACGCCCGTCAGCTGCGAGCGGATGTAGGGGTCGCAGAGGATCCCCGCCGCGTCGTAGGCGATGGGCAGCGCCTCGGCCTCGATCTCGTCGTCCTTTTTCTTGGGCTGCTGGAGGCGGAAGAGCTGCGGCCGCACCTGCACGCTGGGGATGGCCTGCTCCACCTTCTCGAGTGTGGAGGTGTCCAGCGTCTCCACCTTGACGTCCAGCGCCTCCTTGTCCATGCAGCCGCGCCAGCTCTTCCACCGCCACCGTTTGCGCTCCCGCACCTGGGCGCGGTAGTAGCACAGATAGCGGTCGTCGCCGTACTGGGTCACCGTCACCTCAGCCCCGGCGGGCACGAGCTTGATCTTCTTTCCCTTGCCCTTGGTGGCGGCGCTGTACAGGTAGCGCTGCGCCTTCGTGGCGCCGGCGCGCACCGTCCACACCTCGGCGGTCTGCACCAGCGCGCCGGCGTCGATCTCCGGCACCGTGCGCACCGGCACGTCTGCCCGGAGGATGCGCCCCGCCTGGATCAGCTGCCAGCGCCCCTCGGCGTCGTAGGGGTGGGTCATGGTCAGCACCGCGCCGCCGATGCCCTTGTTTTTGTAGGTCCACTCCAGCGGGCACAGCGTGCCCAGGCCCTCGCAGTCAAAGTCCTCCGCGTTGGCCTCGTAGATGTTGATCGTGCTCGACACGTATGTGCCTCCTTTCTGACGGGAGGAATTGGGATTGGAAGCTCCGCTCCAAAACCTTCCCCAAACCCTTCCCCTTCAGGGGAAGGTGGCACGGCGCCAGCCGTGACGGATGAGGTGGGAAGGTGGCGCGGCGCCAGCCGTGACGGATGAGGTGGGAAGGTGGCGCGGCGCAGCCGCAAGCCGGCGCGTTCTTCCTGCTCGCGGAAAAATCCTCAGATTTTTCCGCGAATCCGTCACCTCGCCCCCACCATCCTCTGATCCTGCCGCACCTTCGCGGCCCGCTGGCTGCTGATGGCGTCGATGTCGCTCTCCTGCCGCACCTCCATGTGCTGCACCTGCACCGGCGCGGAGACGCTCATGTCGCGGTTGTCGGTGGACTGGTTCACCACCGCGCCGTAGCCCCGGGCGGGGATCTCCGGATACACCGCGTCCGCCACCGCCCGGCTGATCAGCGGCATGCTGCCCTTCACGCCCTTCACAAAGCCCAGGTCGAACATCTCGCCGAAGCCCTCCGTGACCTTCGAGGGCGAATGGATCTGCAGCGCGGACTGCGCCGCCTGGATCGCCGCCGTGGCCACCGAGACCGCCGCGCTGATCACGCCGCTGCGCCCCGAGCGGATGCCGCTGGCGATGCCGGCGGAGAAGTTCTTGCCGATGCTCTGCGCCTGGCTGCTAATGCTCCCGAAGCTCGATACGATGCCGGAAGCCACCGCCCCCGCCTCGCCGGAGAAATCGTACTGGGTCATGCCCTGGCCGATGCCCGCCGAAACGAAGCCGCCCGTGGCCACCATCGTGGTGGCGGGGCTGGCCACACCCAGCGCGCCGTCCACCGCCGATTTGATGGCCGCGGCCACCGTGCCGGCGTCGCCGCTCCAGCCGTAGGCCGTCATGCCCTGGGCGATGCCGGCGGCCACGTTCGTGCCGGTGCTGGTGTACTGGCCCGGGTCGATGCCCTCCACGAAGCTCAGCAGCTCCTCCAGCTGCGCCTTGTAGCCCGCCATCTGCTCCGGCGTGCCCTCGCCGCTCTGGAGCGCCGCCATCAGGTTGGCGATCTGCCCGCCGATGGCCTCGAGATCGGCGTCGGTGAGCCCCTCCAGCGTGTGCGTCAGCTGGTCGCCCATGCTCCGGGAGCTGGCCTGCAGGTCGGAGAGGCTGTTGCCCATGTCGTCCCAGACCTGTCCCTCGGCCTTCATACCGTCGATGGTGGCGTTGGTCTCGGCGATGGCGGCCCGCAGCGCGTTCACCTTGTCCACGGCGTCCTGGGCGCTCTGCCCCATGAACTCGAAGGGCGTGCCCGTCAGCGGCGTGCTCTCCATGGCCTCGGTGCTCTGCTGCACGCCCTCCTCGGAGCCCACCTCCGGCGTGATCACCACGTGGATGGTGCCGTCCTCGCCCAGCAGCGCCACGTCCGTGGCGGTGATCTGCTTCACCACCTCCGGCGTCACCTCGATCTTCTTGCCGTCCGCACCGGAGACCGTCAGAAGCCCCGCGTCCAGCGCGGCCTCCAGGTCCTCCTTCCAGCCCGCACCCAGCTGCACGCCCACCTTCGCCGGCGGGCCCTCCAGCGTGGTGGAGGCGTTCTCCGCCTTCCACGCGGCGATGGCCGCCTGATCCAGCGGGCTCAGCTTCACCGCGGCCGTGGCCGACAGCGTAGGCAGCGTGGCGGTGGCCGCCACGCTCACGCTGGTCACCTTGCCGGAGCCGTCCACCGCGAAGGTGGTGCCGTCCGCGAGGGTCACGCCGGTGATGTTGCCCTGGCCGTCCACGGTGTAGCTGGCGCCCTCCGGCCAGGCCACGTCCGTCACGTTGCCGGTCACGTCGATCACCTCGCCGCTGGGCGTGGTCACGGTGGTGATGTTGCCGTTGCCGTCCACCGCGAAGGTCAGGCCGCTCTTGGTGGTCACGGTGGTGATGTTGCCGGAGCCGTCCGCCGTGAAGGTGGCGCCCTCGGCCAGGGCGATGTCCGAAACGGAGCCGGTCAGGCTGATGGTCTCCGTGTCGGACACCTCCACCCCCGCCTGGATCGGCTGCAGGCTCCCGCCGGAGGCGAAGGCCGCCCAGTCCGCGGCGGCCTGGGTCATGTCCAGCCCCACCAGGATGCGCTGCAGCTCCTCGGGCAGCGCCTGGCCGATCATCTCGTTGATGCCCTCCAGGCCCTCCACGCCCTCGGTGAGATCGCGGATGGCCTCGATCTTGCCCTGGATGTCGTCCACGTCGATGCCCAGATCCAGGAGCTGCTGGTCGCTCATGCCGCTCTCCTTCAGCTGCTCCACCAGCGCCAGCATGGAGGTGAGCTGGCCCTCGTCCAGCCCCTCGGCCAGATTCTTCAGCGCCGGGACGTCCAGGTGCTCCATGTCGCCCAGCGCCGCGGCCAGCTGGTCCAGCTGCTTTACCTGCTCGTCGTAGCCGCCCTCCTGCCAGGCGGTGGTGGCGGCCTCCTGCACCGCCTGCTGGTAGGCCTGCTCGCCCTCGGCCCGCTGCTCGTTGTAGCGGGCGTTCAGGTCCATCAGCGCCTGCTGGCGGGCGCCCTCATCCTCGATGGCCTGGATGTTGGCGTACTCGGCGTCATAGCTCTGGTTCAGCGCGTCGTTGTAGGCCTTGCGGCCCTCGGCCAGGGCGTTCATCGTGTCGCCCAGCAGCGTCGGGTCGCTGCCCTCGCCGCTGGCCCTGAGCCGCTCCAGCTCGGCCTGCATCTGGGTCACGATCTGCTGGTAGCCGTCGGTGTCCGGCTCGTACTTCAATTTGAGCTCCGCCCGGGCCTCCAGCACCTCGCCCAGCCGCGCCTTTTCATCGTCCGTCAAAAGGCCGTTCTGCCGCTTCTTCAGCAGGCTCTCGACCTCCCTGTCGTAGGCATCCAGCTGCTTGAGATCCCTGTCCAGGTTCGCCCGCGCCTCAGGCGTCATGGCGCCGTACTGGCTGAGCGTGTCCGCCTGGCCCTCGATGGCGGCGCGCACCTCGTCGGAGCCGGATTTGAACCCCTCGGCGTACTGCTTCACGATGTCGTCCGTCTCGCGCTTGCCGTCCGTCCAGGTGGTGATCAGGCTGTCCAGCCAGTCCTCCCCGGCCTTCGTCGCCGCGCCGAAGCTGTCCTTCGTGAGGCCGAAGCGCTGGAGCGGGTCGGCGTTGCCGGTGTCGTACATCGTCTCCGCCTGGGTCTCCCGCCAGGTCCGCGCCTGCTCGTTCATGGCGGCGATGGCGTCCCTGGCGGCCTTCGCGCCGCTGGCCACGTCCACCAGCTTCACGGCCGCCAGGCCCAGCCCCGCCACCAGCGCCGCCACGCCCGCCGGCCCCAGCAGGCTGCCCAGGCTGCTCAGCGTGCCCGCCAGGCCGCCGCCGCTGGCCACCGCCGTGGCGAGCTGGGAGAAGCCGCTGGCCACGGTGCCGATGGCCGTGTTGGCCTTGCCCAGCACCGTCAGCGCCGGGCCCACCGCCGCGGCGTAGGCGCCCCACTTGACGATCGAGGCCCGCTGCGCCTCGCTCAGGCCGTTGAACTTGCCGATGATGCCCTGGATGCCGTTCAGCCCCTGCTCGATGGAGGGCATCAGCGCGGTGCCGAAATCCATGGCCACCCGCTGCGCCTGCTTGCCGGTCATCTTCATGCGGCTGGCGGTGGTCTGGTAGCGCACCGCCGCCTCGTTCTGGAGCGCCGTGTTTTCGGTCCAGGCCTGGTTCGCCATGGCCACGGACTTGGTCATCAGGCTGCTGGCGTTGCTGGCGCGAAGCAGCGTGTCCCGGAGGCGCGTCTCGGTGATGCCCATCTCATCCAGCATCACGATGGCGCTCTGGGAGCCGCTGGCCAGGCCCTGCACGAACTGGATGAAGGTGCCCGCCGCGTCCTGGCTGAAGCTCTGCTTGAACTGGTCGGCGGTCATGCCGGCCACCTTCGCGTATTTCTGCAGATCCTCGCTGCCGGTCTCCGCGGCCACCTTCATGCCGATGATGGCCTTCGAGAAGGCGGTGCCGCCCGCCTGCGCCTCCAGGCCCAGCGAGGCCAGCCCGCCGGAGATGCCGAAGATCTGCTGGTCGGTCATGCCCGCCTGGTGGCCCGCCGCGCCGATGGCCTGGGCAAAGTTCACGATCTTGCTCTCGGTGGTGGCCAGGTTGTTGCCCAGCTCCACCGTCACGGAGCCCAGCCGGTCGATGTTCTCCTGGGGCATGCCGGTGATGTTGGCGTACTGCGCGAAGCCCGTGGCCGCCGCCTCCGCCGTCAGGTCGGTGGTCTCGGCCAGGTCCGCCATGGTGCGCGTGAAGCCCACCACGTTCTCGGTGGCGATGCCCAGCTGGCCGGCGTTGGCGGCGATGTCCGCCAGGTCCGAGTAGTCCGTGGGCACCTGCATGTCCAAAAGCGCCTGCTCGATGCCCTTCAGGTCCGCCTCGGTGCCGTTCACGGTCTTCCGGACGCCCGCGAAGTCGCTCTCCCAATCGATGGCGGCCTTGCCCGCCGCCACGCCCAGGCCCACGATGGCGGTGCTCACCTTCGTGAGCTTCTTGCCGGCGTCCGTCTGCCACTTCCCGGCGTCCTTCGCGCCCTTGGCGAACTTCGCCGCCGCCTCGGCCGCGCGCTCCCAGGCCGCCGCGCTGTGCTTGAGCCGCGCCTCCTCCTTCGCGAGCGCCGCCTCGGTCTCCGCCATGGCGGCCTTGGCCTTGTTCTGCTCGGTGGTCAGCTTCATCACGGCCTGGGCGTTCCGGTTCACGGCCTTGTCCGCCCGGGCGTAGGCCGCCTCCATCTGCTTCACCTGGGCGGCGGTCTCGGCGTGCTCCGCCTTCAGCTGGTCCAGCTGGGCGGCGGTCTCGGCGTACACGGAGGTGTTCTTCATGCCCTCGGCCTCCAGCTCCTGGAGCGCCGCCTCCAGCTGCTTGATGCCGCTCTCCTGCTCGGCATACTTGCCCTTCAGCTGGTCGAGCTCCCGCCCCACCTCCTGGTAGCGCGCCTGGCTCTTCGAGAGCTTCTCATTGGCCTGCTCGATGGCCGTGCCGTATCGCTCCACCAGCTGCTGCTGGCTCGCCAGCTTCTGGCGCAGCTGGTCCGCCGCCGCGCCGGTCTGGTTCAGGCCTCCCGAAAAGCCCGCGGCCACCGCCGCCGAAGCCGCGAAGCCGCTGTCCAGCATCTTCAGCTCCTGGTTGATGGCGCTGATCTGCGCCTTGGTGTCGCCGTGCTCGAATGCCAGCCGGACGACCAGGTCTTTTACGCTCTCAGGCATGGATAACCACCTTCATTTCTCTGGATTACACATACAATAATATTTGTCCAAAGGGCTTGACAAATATTATTGTATGTGTTATACTGGTTTTGTCAGGAGGGAAAACCACATGAAACAATGGTCCGGCAGAGAGGTGATCGCGGCGCTGAAGCGGGACGGCTGGTTCGAGGTCAACTGCGAGGGCAGCCACCACCAGTTCAGGCACCCCGTCAAAAGCGGGCGCGTCACCGTCAAAGCCCCCTGCAAGGGCATCCCACGCAAGACACTCGACAGCATCGAACGACAATCGGGGTTGCGGTTCAGATGAGCCGCGACCCCCGAAAGGGGTTTAT